>Ga0207701_10001572_pt1 | contig 23836 bp, 19 predicted proteins | sample KBSSwiSSwithPhiX_FD_184294 | JGI IMG/M metagenome (GOLD analysis project Ga0207701, IMG submission 184294) | Switchgrass rhizosphere bulk soil microbial communities from Kellogg Biological Station, Michigan, USA, with PhiX - S5 (SPAdes) (version 2) | ecosystem: Environmental > Terrestrial >... | reverse complement strand
AGCCCTGCGCCGGGACCGTCAACGGCGGCAGACTGTTGCGCGACGACGAGCAGCGTGGTGCTGAACATCACGGACGCTGCAATCAGCGCGGTGACGAAAGGCTTGGACATAGACCCCGTTCGGCACACCCCGCCAGCGCCAGTAAAAACACTGGCACAGATGTGCGCGAAGTAGAATGCGCGCCTTTCGAGGGTGTGTGTGGTCGTCACATGGCGACTTTTGATACTCTTCTGGCGTTGTGGGACGTACCAACGCCCAATGAAGCCGTTTCTCGAGAAGGTCTACAAGCCCGCCGACGCCTCTTGGAGCATGTTGAACCGTCGGCTGCAGGACGGGATCCCGTTTCAATGGCACCATCATCCCGAGCTGGAGCTGACGTTGACGCTCAACTCGCGGGGTTTGCGGTTCGTCGGCGACCACGTCGGGGAATACGACGATGGCGACCTCGTACTGCTGGGGCCCAATCTGCCGCACACGTGGGCATCGCGCGAAGCCGTTCGGAACAGTGAGCCGCATGTGGCGCTCGTGCTTTGGTTCGATTCGGAGTGGGCCCAGCGTCTGACTGCCGGTTTCGTCGAGTTTCGCAAGCTGGACGACTTGTTGGCGCGCGCGAGGCGCGGAGTGCATTTCTCCAAACAGCTGTCGACCGACGTTCGCGAGGAGTACACGCGCCTCTTCGAGAAGCCTCCCGTCGAGCGGCTGTTGGGACTGATGGGGATTCTGAATCACCTCGCCGATGATGGGAGCGGGCGACCGCTCGCGAGCGACGTCTTTCGCCCGAGTCAACAGACCGACAATCGAGAACGGATCGACCGGGTTCTTGGGTACATCCACGAGCACTACACGCGGGAGCTCACGCTGCAAGAGCTCGCGGATGTGGCAGCGCTCAGCGTGTCCGGACTCCACCGCATGTTCAGGAAACATGCGCGGACGAACGTTTCCGAATACATCACCCGCATTCGCATTGGAGACGCCTGCGCGCGCCTGGCGAGCACCGAGCAGCCCATCGCCCACATCGCGGACGTGGTCGGTTACGGTACCTTCGCGAATTTCAACCGCCAGTTCAAGTTACTCACGTCGATGACACCGCGCGAATACCGCGCGCACTTCCGGCGTGGCTCCGAGTGAGGAGCGTCACCGCGAGTCGCAGACGCAAACAGACATCCGGATTGCTCTGAGAGCTTCCAGAGCGTCCCTCGTACGACGGGCGCTCGCAGGCCGTGTCCAGAATGTCTCCAGGACGAGGGAGGAACTGAGGGGAGTCGCGCGGACGCCAGCGCACGTTCACGCAGCGCTAACACGCTGCGGATCAATCGCTTGTCACCAGAAGTCGCGCGCCATCACCAACTTAGAAAAACCTTGTTAATCGAGTTCGACCCCGTAGCCCGCTAAATTTTCGCTCACGATTCGGGCGAAAATTTATCGCGCCGAAGCGGCGAAGCCGCGAAAGCGGATCTCATCGGTTCACTCCGCCGCCTCTCGCGTTTCCAGAATGTCTCCGAAACTTTCTGCGAGTTCGACGCCCGTCTCGCGTCCATCGAGCAACCGGATCGCGTCTTCCGTTGCCGCCGGACTCAGGTGCCTATAGCGCTGCGTTGTCGACAGGTCGGCGTGGCCGCGTCACAAGGGCGATCCATCTTCCATCGGATCTAAGCGCGTGGGTGCCGACGTTGTAGAAGGCCGTGACGTATGTCAAGCTCGGGCCCGAGACGTGATGTGGTGAGACTTGCCGTCATCGCAGTCGCCTTCTGCGCGCTCGCCCACCGGCAGGTAGATCCCGCTGAGGTGTGGATCTTCGACCGGCTCGACCGCATCGGTGAGCACGCCACGACCATCCAGGGCAATCCGCGCGTGATCGAGACACCGATCGGCAAAGCCGTGGAGTTCGACGGCGTCGATGACGCCCTGTTCGTGGAGGTGCATCCGCTCGCCGGAGCGAAGACGTTCACGTGGGAAGCGATCTTCCGTCCCGATGGCGGTAGCATCGAGCAGCGCTGGTTTCATCTGCAAGAAGCAGGGTCCGAGAACCGAATGCTGTTCGAGATCCGCGTGGTCGGCGACCGCTGGTTCCTGGACAGCTTCAATCAGAGCACGACCGGCAGCGCGACGCTGATGAACAAGAAGAGTCTGCATCCGCTCGGCGACTGGTATCACGTGGCCGCGGTGTACGACGGCAAGGTCTTCAGCAGCTACGTCAACGGCGTCCAGGACGGGAAGGCGGAGGTCGAGCTCTCACCGCAGGGTGTCGGGCGATCGTCAATGGGCGTCCGCATCAATCTGGTCTACTACTTCAAGGGTGCGATTCACTCGGCGCGTTTCACGCGGCGGGCATTGGCGCCCGACGAGTTACTCAAAGTGCCTTCGAGGCCGGTCGCACAGGGCGGCAGATGACCGGCTTTCAATGGTTGGAGAGTCGCGGAAATCCGATGGTTCCTTCGCGGCCACCGCGGCGGACGAGTCGAGCGGCGGTGCATCTCATGGAATCGTCCAGAGGGTCAGCGTCGACACATCCTTCACGAACAGCCGGTTTCCAGAGATGGTCGGCTGCGTCCACGTTTCGCTGTCCGCCACCTTGTACCGACGGAGCGGTTCGAATGCCGTCGTGCCGACTCGTCCGACAACCAGCTCGCCGTCATCTTCGAGGCTGAAGATGATCGGGCCCGCTTTCACCACGGCCGCCTGGCTGGCCTGACGCGGCTCGGAGGTCCACACGCTCTTGCCGGTTTTCACGTCGACGGCGAAGTACTGTCCGCTGTTGCGCGTGGACAGCCCGAACAAGGTATCGCCGACCAGGACCGGATTGCTGAGGCGATAGGGTTGATCGGCGTTCGTCCAGGCGTCTTCGGTTGTCCACTTGCCGTCGCGGCTCGTGAGGGTCACTGCGGTCATCGGTCCGCCATTCGAGACGATCACGGTCTGACCGGCCAGAATCGGCGTCGCCGAGTTCGTGAAATTGGCGCTGACGAAGGGCCGCTCCCACAACAACGCGCCGGTCCCGACGTCGAGGCCGACGAGCTTCGCCTGCGTCAGCGCGATGAGCTGCCGTGTGCCGCCGAGATCCACGACGATGGGCGAGCCGTAGCCCGGTCCATCGCCATCCCAGCGCCACTTCGTCGCCCCCGTGTTGACGTCGAACGCCGTGATGGCGCCCTTGTCGTGGCCTCCCGGGTGAAAGATCACCAGCCCGCGATCGACAATCGGCGAGAACGCGTGCGTCGTGAACATCGGCACCAGCTCCGAGCCCGGCTTTCGCCAAAGCTCCTTTCCCGTCTTTGCATCGTACGCGGCGATCACACCGGTCATGCCGATCGCGAACAGCTTTCCATCCGCGTAGGCCGGCGTCGATTTCGGGCCCTGCCCGTGACGCGCAGCGCCCTTGTTCATCGTGAACGACACGGGAGACGGGGTCGCCCAGATCGTCTTGCCGGTGGCCGCGTCCAGGGCACTCATGACCTCGTTGTCGCCTCGCCGTGAGAACACATACAGCCGGTCGCCCACGACGAGCGGTGTGGCATAGCCGAGCCCGACGTCGGTCCGCCATCGTTGGGTCAACGTCTCGGGCCAGGCCCTGGGTTCGGTGAACGCCGACGCCGAGCCGTCCCGGGCTTGTCCCCGCCACTGCGTGTAATCCGGCGACGGCCTCTGTGCCGCTGTCCACGCGATCAGTCCGGTGACAAGCATGGCGATCGTGAAAGGGAGTTGGGAACGACGGACCATAACACCGCACCTCTCCGTCAGCGTCCGCGCGCCGCGAGTTGCCGTTCGATTGACGGCCGCAGCGACGGAATGTGCCGCAGCGCGTTCTCGTAGTAGATCTTCCGCAACACCGCATCGGGCAAGCCGATTCCCGAGATGTTCCAGCGGCCGTGACCAGGCGACCCGCCGGGGGTGCGAATCTGCGCCGGGTGGTAGAAGTACTCATCGTAGGTTTCGAGATACCGCCAGTGCGGGCGCCAGAATTCGTCGGCTCCGCGGTTCGGCGACCCGTCGGATCCCATCAGAATCCGGGCCTGATACTTGATCATGAACTCCCGCCACAGCCGCGGCGCGCGGCCGAGATCCTGCAGCGTGGCCGAGATCTCGACGTTGGCGTTGGGATACGTGTCGAGGAACGCGGCGAGCTTCTGCGGGTCGTAATACAGCATCGCGAGATGGGCGTTCACGAAGCGTGTCTTCGGGTGCTTCCGGTGCATGTTCTCGCGCGCCCTCTCGATCACGTCGTGCTTCGGGCCATCGCGATAGAGGTTCTCGGACGTGTCTCCCGGCCGCCGCCACAGCCCCGCCTCATAGCGCTCGTTCTTGGGTCCAATGGGATAGAAACGGCCGATCGAGTCGCCGGTGTGGATCATGACCGGCCTGTCGTACTTCGCAGCCATCGCCCAGATCGGATCGAGCCGTGGATCGTCGCACTGGATGAAGCCGCCGTCGGAATTCCTGATGCTTTGTCCCAACGATTTGAAGACCTTCATACCGAGCGCGCCGGCGTTGAAGCCGCGCTCCATCTCGGCAGCGAATTTCTCGGACCATCCCGGCTCATTGATGCCGTCGGGATTGAAGGTCAGGAAGGTGGCCACCCGGTCTCGGTACGGCTCACCCGCCTTCAACGCCGCGTCGAGCGTCCGTTCCGAGCCGCCGTTCAGATTGACGATCGCTCCCATGCCGATCGAGTCCATCAAGGTGATGAGGCCCTGGTACGCCGCTGCCGTTGTCAACTGGGGCGCGTGGACGTGAAAGTCGATCGCAGGGAACTTCGCGCGAGTGATATTCGTGCGCGGCAGCCGCAGCAGTGTCGGCGGCATCGGAGGCACGTCAGGTCCGCTGGTCACCCACCCCGGAGGCGGCGTGACGGATTCCATCGTCGGGAGCGGTGGAATCCACACCTCTCCTTCCTTGACCGTCGCGGGCGGCTTCGGCTCGAGCGGAGGCTCGGGACTCGGCGCCGCGCCCGCCCAGCCCTGAACGGCGCCTGCCTGTTGTGGCGTCTGCGACTCGTCGGTGCGCACAGACGTTGCGGCGACCGCCGTCATCGTGACGATGGCTGTGACAAGGACCTGTGACGAGCGATGCATGGTCAGAAGCTCCTCTTGCCGATTTGTCCAACGTATAGGTTGACGGCACTCCGTCTCCAAAGTGTCTCCGGAACGTGGGGAGAATCGAGGAGAATGGCGCGAACGCCAGTGGACGTTCGCGCGGCGATCCAGTGTAAATGCACCCGCGGCTCCCCTCTCATTTCCACGGATCAAATGTCGGTGCGACCTCCTGCCGGATCACCACGACGGCGTCAAAGTAATCCGACCACGTTTCGGAGACGAACTTGCCAAACAACCGCGACGAGACGCGGCCGATTGCCCGCAGCTTCTCAGAATCCAGCAGCGCCCAGGCGGATTCGCTCGTCGCCGTGGCTTCCAGCGATTCTCTCGGGGCGTCAGAGAGTGGGGTCGCGGCCCGCCCGGCCATTGATGTGTAACCTGCATAAGCGGTAAATCCGACGGTGCCGACTCGATCGCCCCATCGCTCGAAGACCCGCGCACCCAACGGCACCTGTGGGAGAGAGCCGCGTTGCCGCGCGGCATGCACCGTCGCCGTCCAGATAATGACGCGGCTATTGGCTGGCAGCCGTTCGAGATACCACACCAGGTTTCGATACATCGATTCGTCACGGTCCGACGCCGCGCCCGGCCGCTGGCGGTCGACATATCTGGCAAAGCTCTCCAGCATGACGCGGTCCGCTGGATCGATTGATCGGTTTACCGCGGCAGCATCCGCCGCATGACGCGCGCACCGTTGCAGCCGCAGCTGTTCTCGTTCATCAAAAGGGGTCCTGACGTCATACGTCCACCCGACGTGACGGCTGGCCGTTTGCCGGCACTCCGCCGCGGTGCTCTCGGAGGATGCAGCAGCAATCAGCCCGGGCAGAGATGCCTTGGCGTATTGAGAGGTGATGCTCACTTGATCGTCGAGTCCACCGACCACCACCTGTCGCCGCGTCGCGGCGTCGAACAGTGCGCGGCGCCACGGCGTCAGTTCGCGTGTCCACCAGAAGCGACCGATGGCGTTGTCCAGCTGCTCAGGCGCGGCGGTGCGCCCTTCCGCAGCCCGCTCGAATCCGATGAAATCGTATATACCGGCCTCGAACAAAATCGCCGTGAAGCCGCACTGCGCAATCAGCCGATCCGCGATTTGCGATTTCGCGTCGAAGGTGTGCGCCTCTCCATGGGTGGGCAGCTCACCCAACAGCACGATCTGCTTCTGACAAATGGCATTGACAACGCCATCGACGATCGTCAGCGGGGTGCGTTCCTGCGCGCGTGCAACGGTGCCAGCCGGCAGCAACGCGACCGACGCAATACACACGGTGAGCGGGCCGTGCGCCCAGCGATGCGTGCGCCTCATGCCTGAGGGGCTCATCCTAGTCGCAATGCCGTTACCGGATCGACACGGGCTGCGCGCCAGGCAGGTACGCCCACGGCAATGAGCGCCACGCTGGCGACGAGCGCGACGACGCTCACCAGAGTGACGCCATCGAGCGGCGTGACACCGTAGAGTAGTCCGCGCAGGACGCGCGTCATCGCCATCGCGCCGGCAAGGCCGAACGCCGCACCCGCCCCACTGAGCAGACATCCCTCCCGGATCACCAGCCGCAGAATGCTGGTGGCAGTTGCACCCAGTGCGAGGCGTACGCCGAACTCCTGGGTGCGTTGCGCAGTGAGATAGGCAAGTGTGCCGTAGAGCCCGACGCCGGCGAGCAGCAGCGAGGCCACTGCGAATCCCGACAGCACCAACATGGTGAACCGGGTGTTGTCGATCGATTCTTGGACGATTTCCTCCATCGGGCGGATAGCGAAGACAGGCCGGCCGGGGCCGAGTGCTTCGACTGCCTGTTTGATCGCTGGCGCCGCCATCGAGAGCGGCGCGGACGTCTTGACGACGAGCGTCTGCTCGATTTCGTAGATGTGGGACGGCACGTAAATGACCGGCGTGCCGGCATCACGGATGTTACCGGCACGGACGTAGCCGGCGACCCCCACGACCTCCAGCGGCTGCTTCGAATACTCGACCGAGAGAGATTGGCCGACGGCATCGCCTCGCCATAGATGCGCCGCGAGCCGCTCGTCAACGATGGCGACGCGCCGACGGCGAACGATGTCGTCATCTGAAATGTCGCGGCCGGAGCGAAGCGGAATCCCCAACACACCGAAGTAGCCGGGCATGATGCTCTGCTGCGTGCCGAGCGCTGATGTTCCCTCCCGATTGTCGCTTCGCCAGAAGCGCAGAGTGCTCCGAACCGGCACCAAAGGTGGTGGACCGCCGACGCTGGCGGCCTCGACACCCGGCAGCTCGCGCACGCGCGCGATCGCGTCTCGATAGAACGCCGACCGGCGATCGACCGTCGAGAACTCCTGGAGGTTCAGCGAGACTCGCGCGGTGACGACGTGCGCGGGTTGGAAGCCGATCGGTGCATCGAGAAGATTGGCAAACGTCCGCAGCATCAATCCCGCGGCGACGAGCGGAACGATTGAGAGCGCGACCTCGGACAGCACCAGACCACGGTGCAAGTGCCGGCTACGGACCATCAGAGAGCCGGCGCGGCCGGCTTGAAGAGTAAGACTTTGCGAGTCGCGCGTGAGCGCGAACGCCGGCACCAGACCGAAAAAGATGGCCGATATCAGGGTCAACCCCGCGGTCCACAAGACGACAGCTGCGTCGACAGCGATCTCGCCCTGACGCGGGAGATGCACCGGCCGAAGCCATTCCAGCAGGCCGACGCCCACCCGCGCCAGCAGAAGGCCGCCGGCGCCACCGAGGACGGCGATCACGAGATTCTCGGCCAGCAGCTGTCGCGTCAGGCGCAATCGCGTTGCGCCGAGCGCACGGCGGACCGCGAGCTCACGCGCGCGTGTCTTGGCGCGCGCCAGGAGCAGGTTGGCGACATTCACGCATGCAATCAGGAGCACGAACCCGACTGCCGTGCCGAGCGTCAGCAGCGCCGGCTTGACGTCACGGGTGACGACTTCGTCCAGCGGGCGCACCGTTACGCGCAGGCCGCCGGGATAGGCCGACGGATGACTGGCCACGAAATTCGTCGCCAACGTCGTCAGCTCCGCCTGCGCCTCGGTCACGGTTGCGCCGGGCGCAATTCGTCCAATCAGCGGCAATCCCCGATACAGCAGGCTCGGCGCAAAGTCTCTCGGCAACCACAGATCGATCGACTCTTCAGCATGGCTCGCTGCGGGAAGGACCAGGCGAAAACCTGGCGGCATGACGCCGACGACGTGCACCTCGAAGTTATTGACGGTCAATCGCCGGCCGATGACCTGCGGATCGCCGTTGAACCGACGTTGCCAAAGCTCGTGGCTGAGCACAACACCCCTGAGGACGTAGCCGTTCGAATCCTCGGCAATAATGATCTGGCGCCCGAGGGGCAACGGCTTTGCCCCCAAAAGAGGAAGCACATCGTCTGTCACCCTTGCCGCGGCGACACGCTCCATGACGCCGTCGATCATCAGGCTCGCGTCACGTCCTTCGACCTGTCCGATGTTCGTGATCAGATGACTCTGGGTCCGCAGGTCGAAAACAGGCCCGGATGACGAGTACGCGGTGGGCAGGGCGGCAGTGTCGGCCTCGATGGCCACGATGCGGCCGGCGTCCGGATACGGGAGCGATCGCCAGAGCACCGCGTGCACCACGCTGAAGATCGCGGCGTTCACGCCGATGCCAAGGGCAATGGTCAGGATAACGACCGCCGCATAGCCAGGGGATCGCCAGAGCACTCGTGCTCCGTATCGCGCATCGCGCGCGACGCCCTCAAGCGCAGAGCCGATGCGCACGTCCCGTACGCGCTCCTTGACCTGCTCGGCACCTTCAAGCTCGATGAGCGCCGCCCGCCTTGCTTCCGCCGGGGCGAGCCCTTGCCGTTCGTATGAGGCGGCGCGCGCGTCCACATACGCGTGAAGCTCGTCGTCGAGATCGCGATCCGCATGTGCGGATCGTCGCAACGCCCGAACCATTGCGAGGACGGTGCGGAGAATCGTCATGATTACGACGACGATTCCAGCACCAGGCTCATGGCCATCACAACGCGCTGCCACGTCGCCTTTTCGGCGGACAGATGGCGACGCCCTTCACGAGTCAGACGGTAGGACTTGATACGCCGGCCCCTCGGCGGCGTCTCCCACTCCCCCTCAATCCATCCATCCTGTTCCAGGCGGTGGAGGGCGGGGAACAGCGATCCCGCCTTGATGTGGAACGTCCCTCGCGTCGTCTGAAAAATGCGTTCGGCGATAGCGGCGCCATGGAGCGGCTGCAGTTCGAGCGTGCGCAGGACGAGCAGATCCAAGGTGCCCTTGACGAGCGAGGCGACCGGATCCGGCATGAATAGAACTCCTTTATAGAAGTTCTATATAACACTGTGGCAAGAGAACTTCAACCTTCTCGCGATTTTGCGCCTCGGGGACGAGGCGTACGGCGTGACGATTCGCGCCGAGCTGGCCGATCGCGCCGGTCGCGATGTCGCGCCGGGTGCGATGTATACCGCACTCGATCGTCTCGAGGACAAGGGCCTGATCGCCTCGCGCATGAGCGATCCGACTCCACAGCGCGGCGGGTGCAGCTTCAGCGCGTCCGCGACGCTGACCGTTATCGTGGTCGCGCTGGCCTCGCGCCTGCGTCGCGTCGTGGAACTCTCCGGCACACACGACCTGATCGCCAGCAGTCTGCGCGAGGTCCAACTCGAGATCGAGGTTCATGTCGTCCCTCGAGACACGCCGTTGAGTTCGCAGCGTCGTCGCAGCTACTCCGCACGCAGCGCAACGCACGGATCGATGCGGGTCGCGCGACGTGCGGGCAGCCATGCCGCCATCAGGCCGACGGCCATCAGTAGCACCGTGACGATCGTGAACGCCATCGGATCGGTCGGCGTCACTCCGAACAGGAACCGCTGTAACACGCGAGTCACGCCGGCGGCGCCGGCGAGGCCGACGATCAGGCCGGCGACGACGATGCGGAGGGCGCGCATCAGTACGAGCCGGAGCACGTCGCGACGTTCGGCGCCGAGCGCCATGCGGACGCCGATCTCGCGGCGGCGCTGTGTTACTGCATACGCCATCAATCCATAGATGCCGCACGTCGCGATCAGCGTCGCGGTCACCGCGAACAGCACCAGCAGCACCGTTCTGAACCGCGGCTGCGCCACCGACGCCGCGAGCGCTTCGTCCATCGTCACCGTGCTTTCGATCGGGAGATCGGGCGCGGCGCGGCGGATTTCCGCGCGGATACCGTCGGCCGCACTGGCGGGAGTGGCTGTGCGCGCGACGAACGCCACGAACCGCACGAACCCGCTGCGGTCCTGTTGGAACGGCGCGTAGATCATCGGCTTCACTTCCTGATCGAGCCCCCTCTGGCGAACGTCCGCGACCACACCCACCACCGTCAGCCAGTCGCCGCCATCGTCGTCCAAGCGCACTCGCCGGCCAAGTGCGTCGCCCGGGCCACCCGGAAAGCATTCGCGCACGATGCGCTCGCTGATGATCGCCACTTTCGGCGCTCCCGCCGCGTCCCCTGCGGTGAAGTCACGTCCCGCCAGCAGCGGAATCCCCATGGTCTTGAAATAGCCCGCGTCGATCTTCGGCGTGCCGGCGAAGAGCGTCGGTTTTGGCTGACCCTCGATGCTGAAGTCCCCCTGGATGAACATCATGCCGAACGGCACCGAGTTGATCAGGCTTGCGGAGGTCACGGCCGGCAGATACTGGATGCGATCGAGCACGCCGCGCGCGAAGGCATGGATGCGTTCGGGGTCATCGTAGAGCCGCGCCGGCAGCGTCACCTTGACGATCTGCACGACACCGTCGCGCCCGTTCGATTCGAAGCCGGGCGATACCGAGGTGAGACGGAGGAAGCTGTGAATCAGCAGGCCGGCGCCAATCAGCAACACGAGCGTCATCGCGATCTGCGCGGCGACCAGCAGCGTCCGCAGCCGCTCGCCCTGACGGTCCCCGGTCGTGCGCGTTTCACCGGCGTGCAACGCGAGGCCTTCGCCGAAGGCGGCGCCGCTGACGCGCAGCGCCGGCACGAGGCCGACGAGCAGCGTCGCCACGAGCGACAAGCCGAGGCAGAACGCCATCACGCGCGCGTCAATCACGATGCCGCCGACACGTGGCAGCAGGAATTGCGGCACGAGCGGCAGCGTGGCGCCGATCGCGCTTTGCGCGAGCAGCACGCCGAGCGCCGCGCCCAGCAGCGACAGCACGACCGCTTCGGTCAAGAGCTGACGCACAATCCGCCGGCGTCCGGCGCCCAGCGCCATCCGTACGGACAGTTCGCCGCGGCGCGCGCTGAGGCGTGCCATCTGCAGGTTTGCGACGTTGACGCAGGCGATCAGCAGCACGAACGAGACCGCCCCGAGCAGGATCAACAGCAGGGTGCGCACCGACTCGGTGCCATACTCCTGCAAGCCGACCGCGCGCACGAGCCTGCGGACGTCCGGCGCAATGACGCCCTCGGTGGCGAGTGCGCCGGCCGACGCGATCGACGAATCGTTCACCAGCGCCGTCAATTCCGCCACCGCGCGTTCGCGTGTCACGTCTGACTTCATTCGGCCGAGCAGCCAGAGAAACGCGTTCCTGCCGCTATCGCCCGGCCAGCGATTGAGCAGAAAGATGTCCGCTTCCGGCAGCGCGCCGAGCCGGGGCACTACCGGCCTGAAGCTGAAGTCGGGCGGCAGCACGCCGACGACGGTGCGGGGGACGCCATCGACGATGATCGACTGTCCGACGATCGCCGGATCGGCCGCGAGCGACGTCCGCCACAGCCGATCGCTGACGATCGCACTGCGATCGTCGTCGGGCGCCGCGGCGCCGGTGAAAAATGCGCGGCCGCGCGCGGGATTGACGCCCAGCGTCGCCAGGAAATTCGGGCTCACGTCGAGCGCGCGCAACTGCAGCGGCTCGCCGCGTCCGGTGAGCTGCGCGTCGATCGAGGCGTAGGCCGCGAGATGGTCGAGCGTGGTGACACTCGGGCGCAGCCCCTCGTACGTCACGGGCGCCCAGGTCGTGAACGTTTTGACGCCCCTCTCCGTCTGCTGCGCCGAGGTGAAAATAACGAGGCGATCGGGATCGGGATACGGCAGCGGACGCCAGAGCACGCCGTAGGCGACGGAGAAAATCGCGGTGTTGAGGCCGATACCGAGCGCGAGCGTGCCCAGGGCGGTGACGGTGAACGCCGGATCACGCCGCAGCAAGCGCAGTGTGTGACGCACGTCCTGCGCGAGCGTTTCGACCCGCGGGAAGGTCCATGGTTCGCGCGACTGTTCGCGGAGTCGCAGCGGATTGCCGATCCGCCGCCGCGCAGCCGCCCGCGCCTGGTCGCCGCTCATGCCATCCGCCTCGGCGAGGGCGTGCGCCTTCATCTCCTCGTGAAAGCGCAGCTCGTCTTCCAGATCTCGATCGAACTGATTCCGTTGGAAGAAGAACAGCAGACGTCGGAGTACAGAGCCCACGGGCACCCTCTCGAGAGTCAGAAGACCTAGGTTGTTTTCATGACGCGCATGATCGCGCCGAACATCTGGGAGAATCGCGATTCCTCGACGCCAAGCTGCTTCTTTCCGGCGGTGGTGAGCCGGTAGAAGCGCGCGCGGCGGTTGTTGGCCGAAATCTTCCATTCGGCCACGACCCATTTCTTGACCAGCATCCGCTGCAGCGCCGGATACAGCGATCCCTCTTCGATCGTCAGCACGTCGGCCGACAGCATCTGGATGTGCTGCGCGATGCCGTAGCCGTGCATCGACTCGATCGACAGCGTCTTCAGAATCAACATCTCGAGTGTGCCGGGAAGGAGCTCGTTCTTGTTTTTCAATGGTGACTCCTTCATCAGCCTACCTTTGCATAGACGAACTATGGAAGCAAAAGATGGCCCTGCCGCCAAAATGTCTCAATTTGTTTGGCTGAGGTCGATGTCGATTTATTGTGTAGACAGTCTCCATCATATGTAGTAGCCTGTCTCCACAATGAAGGATGCCCAGACACAGTTCATTCAGGGGACGCTCGAACTGCTCATTCTGCGCACGTTGATTTACGGCCCCGCGCACGGTCACGCCATCGCCAAACACATCCAGAGCACGTCGGAGACGCTGCGGATCGAGACCGGCTCCCTCTACCCTGCTTTGCAGCGGCTCGAGGCGCAGGGTCTGGTCCGCCCCGAGTGGCGCTTGTCCGACAAGGGGAAACGGGCGAAGTACTACCAATTGACGCCGGCGGGCAAACGACACTTGAACGCCGAGCGCTCGCGCTGGGAACAGTTCGTTCTCGCGATGAGCCGAGTCCTCCTACCGTCGGAGTGAGACATGCGCACTGTAAACTGGCTGCTGTACCGGCTCAGGAACCTGTGGGATCGAGACGCGCGAGAGGCCGAACTCGATGCCGAGCTGCAGTTTCACATCGAGGCTGAGGCCGAGGAGCGGATCGCGACCGGCCTGCCTGCCGAGAACGCGCGCCAGGCCGCCCGGCGCTCGCTCGGCAACGTCACGCTGGCGAAGGAAGATGCGCGTGAGGTCTGGAGCTGGGGTCCCGTCGAGCGCTTCTTCCAGGATCTGCGCTACGCGGTTCGCGTGCTCGGACGGCAGCGATCGTTCACTGCGACTGCGGTGGCCACCATCGTCTTGATCGTCGGCGGCACAACGGCCGTGTTCACGCTCGTATACACGGTTCTGCTCCGCCCGCTGCCGTATCCGGCATCTGGTCGGCTCGTTATCGTCCGCGCGCAGGATCCGCGCGGCATTCCAGGGTTGTCTTATCCCGATGTTCAACAGCTCCAGAGCGAGCTCGCGAGCGTCGAGGCCTGGGGAGTCTACCGCGGCCCCGGCTACGTCTCCACGATCGACCGAAATTCCGACAACCCGCTGCGCGTTCAAGACATGCGAATTACGCCGGAATTGTTTCCGCTTCTCGGCCTCAAGGTCGCACTTGGTCGTCCACTCACCTCCGAGGACGCGATCGATGCCAATCCGGACGTGGCGGTCATCGGTCACGACCTGTGGCGGACGCGGTTTGGAGGCACGGCGGACGTGCTCGGTAAGAGTGTCGAACTCAGGCCCGGCCAACCGTTGACCATCGTCGGCGTCGCCGCGCCCGGCTCAGATGTACCTGGCAACTGGATCTCGGCTCCCATCGTGTGGCACCCGATCCGCGGCAGCGACCGGACGTCCTCAAACATCCGATTCACGGTGCTGGCGAGACTGAAGGCGGGTCGATCCGTCAACGCGGCCAACGTGGAGATCGCCGCCAGACCGCCGCTCACGGATCCGAACACAGGGGCGCGTCGCCCTGCTGACGCCACGCTGCTGCTCGACCACATCGTGGGCGATAGCCAGCGTGTCCTCTGGATCTTCTTTGGCGCGGTCGCGTGCGTGCTGCTCATCGGTGTCGCGAACCTTGTCAGCCTGCAGCTGGTCCGCAACGCTGTTCGCGAACGAGAACTTGCTGTCCGCGCCGCGCTCGGGGCGAGCCGATGGCGGATCATTCGGCAGTTGCTCGTCGAAAGCCTGCTGCTTGGCATCGTCGGCGGCGCCGGAGGCCTGTTCGCCGCATCCACGGCCGTGGGGCTCGTGACCCCCGCGCTCCCCGCGAACTTTCCCCGCGCAAACCAAATTGCACTCGACAGCGCGATCTGGATCTTTGCCGCACTCGTGTCGGCTCTCGTCGGCGTAACGATCGGTGTTATCCCGGCCTTTCGCTCGATCCAAACCGGGTTGATCGAACGCGTCAACGAAGGCGTGCGGACCGCAACGCTCGGCTACCGGCGTGCGCGGATTCAACGCGGTCTGATCGCGTTCGAGACGGCAGTCGCACTCGTACTTTTCGTGGGTGCGAGTCTTCTGATCAATAGCTTCGGCCGGCTCATGTCCGAAGACGCCGGGATGCGCGAGCGCGACCTGTGGGTCGTGCGCGGCACGCTGCCTCTGAGATACCGCGAGCCCGCTGACAGCAAGTTCTGGGTGTCAGCGTTGCGGTACGTCCGCGAGTTGCCGGACGTAGAGAGCGCCGCCCTTGCACTGAACGACGGCGGCCCGCTCGAGGGCGGCGACATAATGATGGGCGGTGTCCTTCCGGAGGGGCAGAGCGGAGGCGAAGGCCGCGGATTCAGCCTCAGTCTCCGTTACGTCGGCGGCGGATACTTCAGCACCCTCGGCATTCCGATTGTCGCCGGCCGGCCGATTCTCGACTCAGATACCGCCGACAGCGAAGGTGTTGTCGTCCTCAACCGGGCAGCGGCCGCCGCGCTCTGGCCTGGTGAGGATCCGCTCGGGAAGCGACTCGCAGGGAGGCAGAAATTGAGGGTGGTCGGTATCGTACCGGACTTCAAGCTCACGCGGCTCGACGGTGAAGTATCGCTCCAGATGTACACCTCGATGCTGCAGCAACCCGCGGCGGCTGGCAGCTCCGCGATCATGGTTCGGACGAAGCCCGGCGCGCAGGCGATGGCGGACCGCATGAAAGCAGTCCTCATGAATCTGGAGAAGGACATTTTGCGGCCGGAGGTGCTGACGATGGCGCAGGTGCGATGGCAGTTGCTTGCGGCCGAGCGCTTCCGCACCGCAGTGCTTTTGGTCTTTGCCGGTACGGCGACGTTTCTCGCCCTGATCGGCATCTTCGGGCTGGTGTCGTACACCGTCGCGCAGCGCCATCGCGAGATCGGCCTGAGAGTGGCGCTGGGCGCGACCTACTCACGCCTCGTGTCGCTGATGCTCCGTCAAGCGCTGGTTCCCGCCGTCCTGGGCATCGTGGTCGGCACGGTCGGCGCTTTGGCCGGCAGCCGACTGCTCGCCGCGTTTCTCTTCGGCGTGCCGGCGACCGATGCCGCCACCTTCAGCGCCGCCATCAGCGTGTTCTTCTGCGCCGCATTCGTCGCCGCGTTCGTTCCGGCGCTTCGCAGCTTCCGCGTCGATCCGGCCAGCGCCCTGCGCCATGAATAGCGAACCTTAGAATCCTCTGCAGACTGGCGCGCACTGTTGGAGCAATGACGCGGCGAACCCTTTGGGCGCCCGCTCCGAGCTGATAATGCGAATGGCAACGGTGTCGTCCGGTGTTGGATCCGGCGTCCAGGTGTCGTGGGGCGAGTGCTCGGATATCTGCAGCACCTGCGCGAGGACAGCGCCATAAGGCGCGGCGAACGGTACAGACAACTCGATCTGCTTCGTCTCACCTCTTGGCACGTCGACAACGAAACTTCTGCTGATTCCGCGGTCGGTTGCGTTTGCTGCTGCGCCGATCATGAAAAGGGCGCCGTGGCTGTCTGCGCTTCCGGAGTTTCGGATGATTGCCGTGATGTGAGCGGTCGATGCGGTCCGTGTCACCGCGATGTCTTCCGGAGCGACAGAAAGGTCGGGGGAAGGCCACGACGACGGGGGTGTAGCCAGGAGAGTCGGAAGGGCCGCCAGGCCGTCGCTCACCTCGCTGCAGTTCGAGTGCCGCAACCGGATCCCCTCTAAGGTTGGCCCTTCAGCAAGCCATCGCACTTCGTTGTCGGTCAGCTCGATGCGTCCCGTGCGAAGCCAGATCTCTCCCCAGCCGCTTGGTAATTGGAAGTACGCCACTGTACAGAGGTCCCGCCGCCGCGGTGGCAATCCTGCCTCGACGAAGAACTCGTCGCAATAGGTGACGCGCCACTGCTCTCCGTCGTTTGTCCTGCCGTCGCCATATCGAGCAGCGAGATCGTGGAGCCATGTGGCGAAAGGAACATCCGGTAGCGTCGCGTCCAGTCGGCGCGCACTAACGCTCTTGGCGGACGCTTCGTAGAAGCGCGCATCGAATCTCGCGTCCTCCTTCGGATCGTAGATCGCGTAGACGATCTCCGGGAGGTCGCGCGTTTCGGCTGAAAGCGTGGAGCGCTCGTAGACGATGTGCGCGCGCAGCCTGATGTGGTGAAGTCCGGCTTTCTTAGCGGACTCCAGCAGAGACCAGTCGAGACTGCCGTTCTTTCCGTCGCTCGATACTGTGCCAGCCGGAATGAGTTCGCCGCCGTCCACGGATGCGAAGAGATGAGCGCGATATGCAACGGCCATTGGAAGTGTCAAGATCGCCGGCGTCTCCATCATCACGGGCGTATTGAAGCCGAGGCTGGACACCGGTGTTGGTGCAACAGCGATGAGCGGGATCGCCGCGCGTTGCGCGAGTTGGGTGATCTCTGCATCGCCGGCGGCGATCGCGGCATTGACTTCGGTCTGGAGCCACTGACCTTCGTCGTGTGACGTGTGTCGCGGCTCTCCGGTAATCATGAGTGTTTCGAGCGCAGCGATGACCCGGCCTCTCGTCGACTGTCGTGTTTCTTGCGCCCACGCGAGCGACGCACTCGACAACATGAGGCTGATAACGAGGGTTGGACGCATGAACTGGAATCAGCAATTGCCGGACCGGACGAGGTGCGCCGATTCCAAGCGGTTAGACGCCAGGAGGGCGTTTCCAGCCGACGGAATTTCTCGCGCCTCTGACGCATTTGAACCCGCGATTGGGCACTCGTCATTCGTGGCCTGCAATTTGCTCCTGCTTTCCGCTGTTCCAGGCTTCACGGTCTGACCATCGCCAAACGCCTGTTTTTCTGCGCGGTTGTTGTCGCCGCTCAGCGCTGAATCACGCTGTAACTGTCTTGTGGCCGGATTGCCTCCGAAATATCGGAGTCGCAGTCGTGTGGAGGTAATGATGCGGGTTCTTCGAATCATCGTGCTTGGCGCGTCTGTCTTGGTTCTGAGCCATGCGGCTCTTGCTCAGACTGTCGCTCCGGCATCGAGTAGCGATGGAGACTGGCGTGTCACGGTGTATCCGATCCTCGCCTGGGTACCGCTCGACATCGGGATCAAGGTCAACGTCCCGCCGATAGACACTGACGGTGGCGGATCCACTGAGATCCTCGATAGCCAGTTCGATGGAGCGTTTTTCGGCGGCGTGGCCGCGTCCAATGGCCCGTGGCGAATCGACGGCTACGGCCTGTGGGCTAGTTTAGGGGGCAACAGGACGGAGCGGCCGTCCCTCACCGTCGATCTCGATCTCATCTACGGTTCCGCCAGGCTCGGCCGACGAGTCGCGCCTGACCTCTACGTAACTGGAGGCGTGCGCCGCCTCGCGCTCGACTACGACATCACGTTGGGTGACTTGCCGCACTTTGCCCGCAAGCCGGGAGTGTGGGACCCGATTGTGGGGATCGGTTGGCATCGCGTCCGCCCGAAGGTGGAATGGCACGCCGCGTTTGATGGTGGTGGTTTCGGAGTCGGCGCGGATGTTGATCTCGGCGCTTCAGTCGGCGTGGACTGGAAGCCGATCCCGCATTTCGGTTTCACGGGGGGCTACAACATCCTGTACCTGAAGGTCACCGATTCGGTGGCGAGCAGAGATCTCACTCTGAAACTCACGGCGCATGGTCCGACAGTCGGGTTCGGATTGTATTTTTGATGCGCTATCGATACGAGGATCGATCGACGGCAACCCCGCGCAGGTACACACGCGCAAGCTTCCGCGTGTTGGTGATGTCATCCAGCGGATTTGCGTCGAGGACCAGGAAGTCCGCGCTCTTGTTCGCTTCAATCGTGCCGGTGTCGGTGAGTTTCAGGAACTGCGCGCCATTACGTGTCGCGGCGACCAGCACCTGCATCGGCGTCATCCCGGCCCTGACCATGTCGAGCATTTCGACGTGTGGCGCGTATGGCGTATTCCCGTCGGTGCCGAGAACGATCGTGACTCCCGCTGCGCTCATTTTTGCCAGGTTGCGCGCCTGGATGCCCCAGAATGCCTGAGCATCGGGGCGCTCCGTGTTGGTCTTCTGCAGGGCGTCGAACTCGCTGGCGGGAAGACTCGATCGCAGCCATTCGATGTCCGCGACAACTCCGCGGTCAGGCATGTTCGGTCCAAGCACCAGTTGCGGATGCTGTTTGACCAGTGCCATGAACTCGTCGTCGAGATCCTTGTCGCGCACGCCATGGGCAAATGCGTCGAGGCCCGCGCGCAGCGTCGCCTTGGCATCGTCGAGCGTATAGATGTGCGCGATGACGCGGATGCCACGCTTGTGCGCCTCGTCGAGAACTGCCGCGTAGAGCTCTGGCGGCAGCTTCTTCACCGTCCCCATCCGATCGTCGACCCAGATCTTGATGATGTCGACCTTCCGCGCGGCATTCTCCTCGACGGCCTTGCGTGCTTCCGCGGTGGTCGTGACCCAGTACGGCGCGGTCGTCCGCCCTGGCTCCGGCCCGGTAATGCCTCGTCCTGCGGTAAAAAACCTCGCCATCCCCGGCATCGTTTGCGACCGCACCTCGTACGCGACATCGGCCGTGTCTTGACCGAGACTCAAAGCCGCTCCGACGCCGAAGTATGCCCGTCGTTTTAGATCGGTCAACAGTGCGTCGCGCGTCTGGCTCAGGTGGGTGTGCGTATCGATGATCGCCGGCATCACGGTCTTGCCCGCAAGATTGACGCGCGCCGCCCCGGGCGGTACGCGCACATTGGCAGCCGCGCCGACCTGCACAATACGCGCGCCGTCTACCACGAAGGAGGCGTTCTCGACGGGCGGTCGTCCGTCCCCGACGATGACTCGTGCACCCTCGAAGACGGTCACGCCGCCCGGTGCCTGCGCGAGGGTTCGCACGGTGAGTCCGCATACGACCACGATCAGCGCAAACCATGGGATTCGTCGCATCTGCCCCCCTGTCGCGTGAACTGTATCAAGATTGCCGCATAATGTGCGCACCGGTCCGCCATGCAGCCCAAGCCACTGCTGCTGCTCCTGCTCGCACTGCTGCTGGCCGCGCACCCGACTGCACAGAAACTGCCGCCGCGCGACGGTACAAACCACAACGCTGCTGCTAACACGGGCACAATCCGTGGCCGCATCATCGCGGCCGACACGCGGAAGCCCATCTTCCGGGCGTCGGTCAGTCTCTCGTGGGTCCCGACGTCATCGGGAAGGAGTACGCCGGTCTCGTCGCGGCAGGCCGTGACAAACATGGCGGGCTGGTTCGAGTTCACCAATGTGCCCGCCGGTTCGTATCGCCTTCTCGCTCTTCCCGGTCCGTTGTCGCCGCAATACGTCCGCATCGGCTACGGCGCCGAGCGGCCGATCGGCGATCGTTCTGAATCAATCGAGGTAGTCGCGGGACGCACGACCGAAGGGATCACGATTGCGCTTCCGCGCGGCGCGGTGATTTCGGGCATGGTCACCGACGACTTCGCGGAACCCTTGACGCGGGTCGAGATCGTTCCCGTGTGGTTCGCCGGGCCAGGATCGCGAGGTCAACGATTCAATACCCCGGTGATGACTGACGACTTGGGTCGCTACCGACTGTATGGGCTCTTGCCAGGAGAGTACTTGGTGCTCGCGACTGCCGCGAACCGTGACCCTGTCGATGGAGATGCCGAGGAATTGCCGGGGTTTGTCTCGACGTATTACCCCGGCACGGCTGACTACGCCACTGCGCAACGTGTTCGTGTGACGGATGCGCGGGAAGTCTCCGGCATCGATTTCAGGCTGGCCCGCGGGCGCAAGTATTCGATTTCGGGAAACGTCACAGACTCGGGCGGCCGTCCGCTCGTCGGCGCCGAGGGGCAGCTCGTTCCGCGCCTGACTGCGTCGTTTAGTGGCCCGGTCAATCGTTTCACAACGACCGATGACGGTGCATTCGCCATCGCACGCGTCGAGCCTGGCCAATACTACGTGGCCGTTCGTGAGAGCCATGAACGACGAACCGTGGCCGCCGATGGCGTGCCGAGCGATCGGGAAGTGACGACGGTTCCCGTCGACGTCACGACGGCAGACGTCGAGGGACTCACGATCGCCACCAAACCGGGAGTGACCATCACCGGTCAGGTCGTGTTCGAACCGCCGGGACCGAAGACCCTGCCAGCCAACTTACGCGTGATTGCCGAAGGGTTCGACACGAACGCTTTCGTCTGGCCGGCACCAGCAGCGCTCGTGGGGCCGGATCTTTCGTTCACGATGCGAAGTTTGATGAGCGAGTGCATGCTCCGAATCGTACTTCAGGGCTGGTTCGTGAAATCGGTAACTCTCGACGGTCGAGACATCAGCGACGATCGACGGCAATTCAAGCCCGGTGAGCGGGTCACCATTCTTCTCAGTTCGAGCGGTTCAACGGTCGAGGGAACTGTCAGCGTTCCTGACGGGAAGCCTGCCGTGGGTAGCGCAGTGATCATGTTTGCGCAGGATCGGGCGGGATGGACGACGACCTCCGTCCGTCTGCGCCGCGCTCAGGTCGAATCGAACGGACGGTTCAAGATCACGGATCTGCCTCCGGGTGCCTACTACATCGTCGCGGGCGCGCGAGAACGTGTCTATCAACCCGGCGCGATTGCGCCTTCGTACTTCGAGGCGCTCACGGGCGATGCCTCGACGATCGTGATGGGAGATCGGGAGACGCGAAGTGTCGCGTTGAAGATGTCGCGGTAACTCAGCCGAACACCGCGCCAACGATGGCCGACAGCTTCACCGGTTGCGACATTCTGACCGTCGCCCCCGCCGAGTTTCGCAAGACCACGTTGCTCAATGTCACAGTGGCCCGCGGTCCGGAACGCGCGCCGGGAGCCGACATCTCGATTGAAACCGTGCCGGCGACGGCGCGCCAGACCTCAGGCTCGATGGAGCCTTCCCCCCGAATGATGACATCTGTACAGAAATTGAAGTGCCGTTGCGGCGCGTCGTAGACGTGCGTCTCGATCGAGATGTTCGACGACGTCCGGGAGAGATCGAACGTTGCGGCTTCCGTCGACAGCCCGAGATCCTGGACGTTGGCACGCACGACGATGACCTCGTTGCGGTCGGCTGTAAATCCGAGCAGCTGAAAGTAGCCGCATCCCTCAAAATCCACATAGGCCAGTGCGGGTGGTCGATGGACGTCGGAGCGCTTGCTCCAGTCAACTCCTTTGAGCGCCGCGTCGCGTGCGGCCGAGGTCTCGCGAGCCTCGCGCCGTTCGGCATCTGTTTCAATCCGTTCGGTTGACGCATGCGACCCCTTCAGAACTGCCCACTCGGCATTCCCATCGTCGTTCACCCGAACGACCGCATAATCGCGAACGTCGAACTCGTCTCGCGGCGGCGGAGCCTGACTGTTGACGGTCACCAGAGAATCAGGAGTCGTATCAATTCGAATGATCTGGTCGCGGACGATCTCGAAGAGGTGCCAGCGCAGGTTCCACGCGTCTGCAGTTGCCGTCGGCGCCCACAGGAACACTTCGACAAAGTGTCGCGCTGCTGAGCGGTTCGCGCCCGTAGCAAGTTCGGTGTACTTCAACGGGAAGAAGCGGGCGCCGGGTTCTGCATGCACCGCCGGCTGGCGGCGGGTTTGACCGTCATAGGTCAGCGTTGCCGCTGCCAACGTCCACTCAACCGAGTGTCCTGGACCCAATTGGAATGTCGCTGGTTCGAACCCGTTGTTCACGCCAACGTTAGCCAGCGTTTGACACTCCTCGTTGAACTCCTGGCCGCGCGACATGAACGCGGCGAACAAGGGCATGGCTTGCCGGCCGAATGGACGCTCCGACTGGCTCCCGGCCCGCGCATACAACGCACAGGCACGCACCGGGTCGGCGGCCACGCCGCGTCCACTTGCGTAAAGGCCAGCCAGGAAGAATTGCGCCACGGTGTCCTGAGAACGCCAGTCCTCAGCGATCGGCCTCAGGATCTCGGTCGCCTGTTGATAGTCGCCACGTGCCAAAGCCGCGACACCGTCTGCGGTCCGTGACTGGCTCGAAACACCCGCGACGACTGCACTGATGAATGCCGCAGTGTGAACAAGACGGGTGCGCATCACTGCTTTGCCTGCCATGGAATCACTTCCGTACGTGGTGAGGATCCAACTGGGATCGTGAACTCAGCTTCGCCGTTGGCGTTTACTCGAATCCGGACAAACTTGGTGACATCTTGCGCTTCGGGTTTCGCAGGACCATTGACGCTCGCGACATCCTTTACCCAGGCAGGCATGAACCATTGATCGCCCTGAACCTCGAGGAGTCCCCAGGTGAGCGCCCACGACGATGGACTCGTGCTCTCGTCAGGCAGCCATTGGAACAATTGAAGGAAATGTCGCTTTGTCGGGTGTGGCTTCGTGACGTCTACCGGCGTGTACTGGATCGGCAGAATGAGCGCCTCGGGCGGCCATTTCCAAAGCGTGCGTGTCTCTTGATCGCCACTCACGAGTACGACACTCGTGTCGGTAAACGTGATCTGACGGCCCGCCCCGAGCGAAATGGTCTGCGGTGGGCCGCCGCGAAAGGTCTCGTTCGCGGGACAGATCAGCGAGGCTCCCTCACCATACTGATCGCGGAAATAACTGGCGAGCGTTGCCGACTGCTCCGCGAAAGGATGTTCGCGCGACGACGAACGGAGGAACAGTCCACACGCATGCCCTTCGTCTCGTTGGACGCCCTCGCCCGCTTCGTAGAGAACAGCGAGAAAAAACTGAGCTACCGGATCGGGGCGTTCGAAATCATCGGCGAGCGGCTTCAGGATCCGAACGGCCGCCTTATAGTCGGCGCGCAGCAGCGCCCGGATACCGTCTTCGGTCGTCGACTGTGCCGCCACGGGAGTCGCGAGCAACATCCATGCGGACGCGAGTGCTGCATAGATACCCAAACGCATCTGGATTCGCGGAGCAAAGAACAGGCCGACGCGGTGAAGCGAAATCGTGCCTTTTCGCCGTGGGAAGTCACGATAACGCGGGCGATCCGTTCAGCTTTATTACAAATCTGATCCGTGTTAATCCGTGTTTATCCGTGTTGATCCGTGGCCCGTGTTGATCCGTGTTGTTCCGTGTTGATCCGTGGCTCGTGTTTTTCCGTGTTGTTTCGTGTTG
>Ga0207701_10001571_pt1 | contig 23853 bp, 21 predicted proteins | sample KBSSwiSSwithPhiX_FD_184294 | JGI IMG/M metagenome (GOLD analysis project Ga0207701, IMG submission 184294) | Switchgrass rhizosphere bulk soil microbial communities from Kellogg Biological Station, Michigan, USA, with PhiX - S5 (SPAdes) (version 2) | ecosystem: Environmental > Terrestrial >... | reverse complement strand
GGCAACTCGCGGCGCGGTCGTCTGTGTGCGGTAGACAACAGGCGGCCCGTCGAGCCGCGTGACCACGACGTCGAGATCGCCGTCGCCATCGAGATCGGCCAGGGCGATGCCGTGGGTGATCGCGCTGTCGACGCCGAAGTGCCAGGCCGCACTCGCGTTCGTGAAACCGAGCGTACCCGAGTTGTGAAAGGCCACGCTGTGGGCGTCGTGTCGCGGAAAGGCTCCCTGCTCGCGGTTCCACGCAATGCGCGGAGAGCTGTTCCGAAGTCGGTCGTAGGTGTCGGCATCGCGGACGTCCCACCGGTGTCCGTTCACGACGAGCAGGTCCTCGAACCCGTCGAGGTCGACGTCCAGGAACGCCGATCCCCATGTCCACTCGCTCGCACCGACGCCCGCAAACATGGAGATGTCGGCCCAGGTACCGTCGCCGCGAGACAGCTGCAGCATGTTTCGCATCCACTGCTGCCGTTCCGCGGGAAGGCCGACGGGCTTCGGCAACGGCGTATTCGTGGCGATTTCGCGCTGCCGGCGCGCTCGGTCCATGCCCATCATGTCGGCCGTGAAGAAGTCGACGTGGCCGTCTCGATTCACGTCGCCGAAATCGACGGACATGCACGTGTTGCTTGATTCACGCAACGCGAGCGCGGGGGCGAGTCGAAAGGTGCCTTTCCCGTCGTTCAGCCAGAACTGGTCGGGGTCCTCGAAGTCGTTGCAGACGTACAAGTCGGGCGCGCCGTCGCCGTTCACGTCGTAGAACCGGGCCGCCAGCGTGAAGTAATCCGGTTCGCTGGTGAGGCGGTTGCCTTGCTCGTCGAGAAATCGCGGGCCCGCCATCATCTCGCGCGTAAAGTGGCCGCGCCCATCGTTGAAGAAGAAGAGATCGGGTTCGGCGCGCTGGGACCGCACGATGGCGCCCAGGTCAGGGCGATCCTCGATGCGGTACTCGGCCGCCCAGCGCGGCTCGACCTGGTACTGGTTCCCGACTTTCTTCACGACCCGGTCGACGGTGACTTCCTGCGGGGGATAGCGGTCGAGAGCGTTATGCGTCTTGTAGGTGCCGACGTAGAGGTCGAGGCCGCCGTCTCCGTCGACGTCGGCGAGCGTGAGTGCTGTGGCTGCGTAGCCGGCGGGAAGCCCGCTGGTGGCAGTCGCATCGGTGAAGTGGCCGTGGCCGTCGCCCGTCCACAGCTTGAGCGGTCCACCTAACGTTCCGACGAGCAGGTCGAGATGGCCATCCGCGTTTACGTCCGCGAACGTGGCGCTCAGGGTGGCGAGGCTGTCCGTCCGGATTCCGCTCGCCGCCGTGATCTCCGTGAAATGGAAATCGCCCTCGTTGTGGTAGAGTGCCGCCGGACGCTCGACCGACGCGAGGAAGACATCGGGCAACCCGTCCTCATCCACATCGCCTAACGCAACGCCGGCGCCGATCAGCAGGTTGCGGTTGGCGAGCGCGTGCTCGTCATCCACCTGGTTGACGTGGGAGAGCCCGCTCCGTCGGGCGGCGAGTGGCGCGAAGCCCGGCGCGCCCCGACTGGCCACGTCGAGCGCCCGCCACCGATACCCTACTTCCTGGTGCCACGAGACGTCCACCGGCTCTCGACACGCGGCCACGGCCAGCGCGACACCACTCAAGCGACGGGCCACGCTCACGGTTGGCGGGCTCGCGTCGCGGGCCCCGAACCCGCGGAATTCCGCTGCTGGGCTGGACATGGTGAACGCATGCCCGATCTTATGGCCGGTCCCGATGTCGGGCAACGACGACGGCGATGGTCGATCACCATTCGGTCGCCGAGTAGCCGCCGGTCGTCCCCTGCCGTACCTTGTGCGCCACCGCTCGCCAGGAGGCGTCAAAGATGCCAGTCATTCGGCAGTGCGCGTTGTTACTCGTGTTTGTCGCCGGCAGCGGGTGTGCGTCTCACAAGGCTGCCACCACCACCACCGCCACCAAGGGACCTCCCCGATGGACCGGCAACTTCAAGCAGGAGAGTAATTCCGCCGTGATCGGGGCCGAGATGGCGCGTGGACGCGCGTCGAGCTACGGCGCCGTTGTCCTGACTCCGGTGCCGGATCAGGAGCGGCGCGTGAAGGTGGAGCTCTCGGTTACCACGTCGCTGACGAGCGCTCAGATCGCCTGGGCCGTGTACGAGGGAACCTGCGGCGCTCCGACTCCGCCGGTGATCGCCGTCAACGAATTCCCGACGATCGACATTGGCACCAACGGGGCGGCTGTCGTGCGGACCGAGCTTCCCATTGCCTTGAACGTACGCGGGACGTATCACGCGAACGTGTACTGGTCGAATCGTGCCACCGACGTCAGCAATGTCATGATGTGCGCGAATCTGGCGTACGCTGCGCCGCGTTAGGTGACAGGCGGCAGACGGCAGACGAAACGGCCCACAACGAACAACGTCGTTGTGGGCCGCTTGGTTTGTGCCGGTCGGTGTACCGATTATACGGGGAAGAGGATCTCCCGGTACTTCGGCAGCGGCCAGAACTCATCACCCACCGCGAGCTCCAGCGCATCGCACGTCTCGCGAACCGCGCCCATGGCGTCCGCGCCCTCCGACGTGAGAAGCTTCGCGCACGCGTCCACATTCTCGTGCTCGTGCTCCGCTTTCTCGATCGCCGCGCCTAACGCCGCTCGGCGCTCACGCAGCTGCTCGATCAACCCGCCCACCTCGTTCGCGGCCGAGACCTGCGGGACGACCGAGATGCCGGCGGTCTTCGCCTTCGCCGCCGCATCGGCGAGGAGGCCGTGGTACGAGTAGCACGCCGGCAGGATCATCGTGTCCACCATCTGCGCCAGCGTGTGGAGCTCGATGAGCATGTCCTTGACGTAGCGCTCCAGCTTCACGTGATACCGGGAATCGATCTCCGCCTTCGTGAGGATGTCGAGCTTCGTCAGGACCGTGCGCGCGTTCTTCGTGGTGAGCTGCGCGAGCGCCTCGGGGGTACGACGGAGGTTCAGCAGGCCGCGTTTCTTCGCGTCATCCACCCACTCCTGCGAGTAGTTGTTGCCCTCGAAGCGGACTGCCCCCGTCTCCTTGAACGCCTCCCGCACGACCTTCATCACGGCATCGTTCACGTTCTTCGTGCGCTTGAGCGTCTCACGGAGCTGATCGGTCAGCTCGCCGATCGCCTCCGCCACGGCCGCATGGAGCAGCGTGATCGGGAACGCGATCGACTGCGATGAGCCCACCGCGCGGAACTCGAATTTGTTGCCCGTGAACGCGAACGGCGACGTACGGTTGCGGTCCGTGTTGTCCTTTTCGATCTCCGGCAGCTTCGCGACGCCGAGCTTGATCAGCTGCTGCTCGGCGCCTTTGCCCGCTTCCTTGCCCGCCGCGATGTTCTCGATGAGACGTGTGAGCATCTCGCCCATGAACACCGAGATGATCGCCGGCGGCGCTTCGTTGGCGCCGAGGCGATGCTCGTTGCCCGAGGTGCCGATGCCGGCGCGGAGCAGTCCGGCGTGCTTGTGCACACCCTTGAGGACCGCAGCGAGGAAGATGAGGAAGCGGATGTTCTGATGCGGCGTCTTCCCCGGCTTGAGCAGGTTGGTCCCGTCGAGCGCGTTGTCCGCCGTGATTGCCATCGACCAGTTGCAGTGCTTGCCGGAGCCGTTGATGCCGGCGAACGGCTTTTCGTGCAGCACGGCCTGCAGGCCGTGACGCAGCGCGACCTTTCTCAAAGTCGCCATCACGAGCTGGTTGTGGTCGACCGCGATGTCCGTCTCCTCGAAGTTCGGTGCCATCTCGAACTGGCAGGGCGCGACCTCGTTATGACGCGTGACGATCGGCACGCCGAGCTTGTAGAGCTCCGTCTCGACTTCGGAGATGCACGCCTGAATCCGCTCCGGGATCCCCCCAAAGTAGTGATCCTCGAGCTGCTGCCCGCGCGGCGGCGGCGCGCCCATGAGCGTGCGGCCGCCCATCACGAGGTCAGGACGCAGCGCGAAGTGGTTGCGGTCGATGAGGAAGTATTCCTGCTCCGGCCCGAGTGTGGTGTGGACCCGGATGATCCCGCTGTCGCCTAACAACTCGAGCAGCGCGATCGCCTTCTCGGAGAGGATGTCGCTCGAGCGGAGGAGCGGCGTCATCTCGTCCAGCGCTTCGCCGTTGTAGCCGATGAAGACCGACGGGATGCATAACGTGCGCGCGCCGCCCGACTCGACGATGAACACCGGGCTCGCCGGATTCCACGCCGTGTAGCCGCGTGCTTCCCACGTCGCGCGGAGTCCGCCTGACGGGAAGCTCGACGCGTCGGGTTCACTCTGGATGAGCTGCGATCCCGAGAAGGTCTCGACCGGTTGACCGTGATCGTCGAACGAGAGAAAGGCATCGTGCTTCTCGGCCGTCAGCCCGGTCATCGGCTGGAACCAGTGCGTGAAGTGCGTCACCCCGCGGGTGATCGCCCACTCCTTGATGACCTGCGCGACTGTCGGCGCGATCTCGCTGTCCAGCTTCTTCCCGTGGCGGATGGACGCCAGGAGCTTCGCGTACACGTCCTTCGGCAGCTTGGATCGCATCTGGCGCCAACCGAACGTGTTGATGCCGAAGTAGTCGGACGTCGGTTTCGCCGGCGCGGTGCCGTTCTCGGACGCGTTAGGGTGAAGGGGCTTGAGGGCGGCTCGGCCTGCGATGGTTTGAATCGCAGCTTTCCGCGGGGTCGAGCTGGTTGATGGCATGCGTCGATGCTCCGGACGAGGACGTGGGCGGCGGGAACCGGAAACGACAAGGCGGACCTAACGTCGCGACATCACGAGGTTCGGTCCGCGCGTGATCTAAGAAACGTGCAGAAACAACAAAAAATCGCTTACGTTGCGTCGGAATTTAGTCCGCGGATCGGATCGTGCGCAAGAAATCATGCGTCTCGTGCACGAAATGGCCGACAATGGCCGGTGCCTGTTCGGTTGAGCCAGTGACCCGGTCACGTGGGCGAAGCGCGACGTTTGACCGGGAACGGACCTAGGACCTAGGTCCCGTTGTTCGACTTCCCCCGATACGGCAACGTGCCGCCGCATTGGGGATCGGCCACACGTAATCGCAGGGGGCAATATGGCGTCGATTTTCGAGGACCTTTCCGGGCTGCTTTCGTCATCGGTCACCAAGGACTTGGGCAAGGCGGTTGGGCTGAAGCCCGATCTGGTCACGAAGGGGATGGCGGTGATCGGTCCGCTCGTCACCTCGGCGCTCGCGAACAAGGCGTCGACACCAGCCGGCCAGACGGAGCTGATGAATTTGCTTCCGAAGGATGGCGTCACGTCGATCCTCGGGAATCTCGCCAAGAGCGTTACTGGTGGCGCCGGTACCGACATGCTCTCGTCGATTCTTGGCAGCGGTGCGGGGGCGGTCGGCGCGACGCTCGACCGTGCGCTCGGCTTCAAGGCAAGCGCGCTTTTGCCTGTCGTCATGCCGCTGATTCTCGGCCTCATCAGCAAGGCCAACACCGAGAAGAACCTGGGCGCTGGTGGCATTGCGACGCTGCTCAGCAACGAGACAACCAACTTCCAGAAGGCGGGAGGTGAAGCAGCCGGGCTCGTGAAGGACGCGCTCGACGCCGGTCAGCGAGCGACGGACGTCAGGGCCAAGTACTCGCCGGTCCAGTGGGATACCGTTCGTCTCGGTCCAGTTGCCGCGGCGCACATGGTCATCACGGCCGACAAGTCCGGGCCGGTCGGCGCGATCAAGGAGATCAGCGCCGCCACCGGGGCGATCAGCGATGCGGCGAAAGCGGCGTCACCTGCATCGCTCCTCGGTCTCGCGTTCGACCACGACTTCACCGTCGAGGAGCTGACCAAGTTCACGAAGGCGCGAACGCCTGACGATGCACTGGCCACCGTTCGGGATGCGATCGCCTCGGTCGAGCAGAATAGCCCTGCTGATGCGCCCACCTATCGGCAGCTCGTAGCCGATGTCGCCACGAAGGTTGCCAACGCATCTAAGGAAGGCGGCATCCTCGGGTTTGGAGGCGTTGCTGTCAGCCCGGCCGAGCAAGCAGCGCTCGATCAGCTGAAGAGCGTCATCGAGCACCGATAAAGCTGGGACGTCGCTACCGGTAGTGCCGGTTGATCCGGTACCGCGACGGACTGCGTAGAGCGACCGGGGCGGAGGGCCATCGTGGCATCGCGATGACCGGCTCTCCGCGGAGGCGGTTTCTCAGCCCGGCCAATGCCAACGACAGGAGGCCGGTGGCCGCGAGGACGATCGAGACCACAATGGCCGCGCTGACCTGACCGGCGACAGGCCCAAGCTGGAGTAGCGACACCGAGGCGACCGCCAGAATCGAGGCGAGGGTCGCGCCGGCAAGCTCCCGCGATCGGGGAAAGCCGCGAATGACTCGAATGGCGGCGATTGCCGGAATGGCGGTGAGCGCCGCTGCTTCGATCACAGAAGTCGTCATCGGCCACACGAAGGTGGACTCGATCGCGAGCAGGGCGAGAGAGGCCGCGGCCACTCGGCCGGTCGCGGAAACTGGAGCAACCTGCCAGGGCGCGTGATTCGGAGAGGGCTGCATAGAAGGCAAGACGGCAGTGAATACGAAGAATTCTCGAACGCGATTGCAGTCAGTACGTGACCACTGGCCAACAAGTCTCAGGTTGCAGTGAAAAACAATCGGGATGGGCCAGCACGTGGCGCCGCGGTGTGAGCGGTGATCGACCGCTGCGCTGTGCTTCGGGTTATGTTTAGGGCGTGCCAACTATATGCGAATAATTGGCTTGGACTACGACGGAGGAGATGAGAATGGCACACCCAGCAATCGACTTGGAACGGGCCGGTGGCGTTGATCTGGACCGCCTGGAACGAAGCCTCAAGCTCGATGGAAGGCGCGTCGGCGAAGGCCGATACCATGTCGTCGGCGGCGACCACGATCATTGGGTCGACCTGTACACCACGGCGATTCCGCGCTGCGACTGCGGCGACCATCTGTGGCGGGATCGCATCTGCAAGCACATCCTGGCCGCTCTTCTGCGCGAGGGCAACGACACCGTCGTCCGGGCGCTCGGCTCACTGTTCGAGCGCGTGAAATCGGCGGCCTAGCGCGTTGACACGCTCCGCCTGCGACGGGTAGCATACCGAACCACCAGCATCACCGTGGTCGGCGATGGAGTTCGCCGTCAACCGCCAGCCCAAGGCTAATGACTCCTACGCGTCAGCTCACGCGTGGGAGTCTTTTTTCATTCAGCTCACTGCGCGCGGCAACTCGAGGCCCTTCAATGAATCTGGTCTGGTACGTAGCGGTCGGCAGTGCGGTCGGTGGCGCGTCGCGGTTCGTGCTGTCGAGCTTCATCCAGCAACGAGCCGGCACGTTTCCGGTGGGCACGCTCATCATCAACATCACCGGCTCGCTGATCCTCGGTTTCATCATGCGGTATGCGCTCGGCTCGACGTCCGTGTCTGCCGAGACGCGCGCGCTGCTGACGACGGGGTTCTGCGGCGGGTATACGACGTTCTCCACGTTCAGCTACGAGACGATCGCGCTCATGGAGGACGGCGATTATCGGCGCGCGGCGATCTATGTGGTCGCGAGCGTGGTGGTGTCGCTGGCGGCGACGTTCCTCGGGATCGCAGTGGCGAACGCGGCACTCGAAGCACGAGTGAGGTAGACATGCATGGGTTCACGGGCGAGCGCACGCTCATGCGCATTCACATCGGCGAGCGCGACAAGGATCCGAAGTCGGGCAAGCCGTTGTATCAGGCGATCGTCGAGCTGCTTCGCTCGCGACAGTATGCGGGCGCCACGGTATTCCGCGCGATCATGGGGTATGGCGCGAGCGCGCATGTACGCACTGACAGACTCGAGGTGCTGTCGCTCGACCTGCCGATTGTCGTCGAGTGCGTCGAGACCGAAGAGCGTATCGAGGCCATCCTGCCGGAGCTCGACGAGATGATCGGAGGTGGGCTCATCACGCTCGAGCGCGCGCGGGTGATCATGTACCGGCCCGGAAACTGAGGTCGCTCCTATGGATGCACCGTCACAGGATACGCCGTCGCGCCGATATCAGAACGTCGCTCGATTCTTTCGCGCGTATGCCGCCGAGGAAAAAATGCAGCTCGTGCCGCGGCCGGCGAAGGTCGAAGAAATCGACCGCGCCGAGCGCGAGTTGGGCGCGCCGTTCCCGATGAGCTACCGCTGGTTTCAGTTGGAGTTTGGCGACGTCGAGCCCGGGCCGCTCGACATCTACACTGTGTGTACACCACAGGGGCGGTACTCGAAGCACGTCATCGAGGCGAACCTGCAAGAGCGCACCGAAGCCGGGCCGCGGCTTCCGGCGCACCTCATCGCGTTCAGCGATAATGGTGCCGGCGATCTGCTCTGCTTCGACACGACGCGACCTGAGGGGGCTGAGTATCCCGTCGTGTGGTGGAATCACGAGATGGGTGAGGACCAGGAGCCTGAAAGCGCCGCGTCGTCGTTTCTCGATTGGATCGAGCAGACGCTGAAGGAGATGGCGGCGGAGTGAAATTTTCATGCGCTCTGACGTGGAGCGGCATCCGTCGTGCGCAGTGAGCGGCCGTGGCTGTTCGAGTGAAGTCTGGTGCGCGCCCCGCGCGCAAGAATCCGGCGAAGCGTCGCTTCGACATCCACACCGTACTCCGCCGAATCCGCGACGCTGTGGCCGAGCACGCCCCGGCGGCCATGTTCGATCTCGCAGAGCGCGGGTTCCAGACCGTGTTCCAGCAGCTCGTCGCGTGCATCATCTCGATTCGTACGCTCGATGAGGTCAGCTTACCAGTTGCGATCCGGCTGCTGGAGCGGGCGCCGACGCCTGAGAAGATGGCGAAGCTGTCGCCAGCCCAGATCGACGCGCTCATTCGGGCGAGCAGCTTCCACGAGGGGAAGGCGGTGCAGATCCGCGACATCGCGCGGCGGACCGTCGCTGAGTTTGGTGGCGAGCTGCCCTGTGACTTCGATGTGCTGACGTCGTTCCGCGGCGTGGGGCCCAAGTGCGCGAACCTGACGATGGGTGTGGCGTGCGGTGCGGAGCGGATCAGCGTGGACATTCACGTCCACCGCGTGACGAACCGGTGGGGTTACGTCGACACGACTTCACCCGAGGCGACGATGCGCGCGCTGGAGCAGAAGCTCCCGCGGGAATATTGGGTCGAGATCAATCGGCTGCTCGTGCCGTTCGGGAAGCACATCTGCACGGGGCATCTTCCAAAGTGCTCGACGTGCCCGGTGCTCGAATACTGCCGCCAGGTCGGAGTCGTTAGGCATCGGTGAGCGCACGACTTGGCGCGCGCCGTTCAGCGGTTTGTCCCTTCGCTATGAAGCCTGTGCATGCCTTCCATAGGGCGCTGCGGGCGGTAGATCATTCTCAAGTCACAGCCTCGCGAGGAAGACCGTGTCGAATCCCACCAGCGCACCGAACGCCGCGACGTACTTTCGTTGGACCGACATCCCCGAAGAGCAGGTCAAAGCCGATCTCACGCGACGACTCATCAGCGGCGATCGCGTGATGATCGCGAGCGTCGAGCTCCAGCGGGGATGCATCGTTCCGAAGCACGCGCACGTGCATGAGCAGATCAGCTACGTGCTCGACGGACATTTGCGACTCACCGTTGGCGACGACGGCGGGGTGTCGTACGACGTGCGAGCCGGGGACGTCGTGCTGCTCCCATCGAACGTTCCGCACGCGGCGGAGGCGATGGCCGACACGCGCGTGCTCGATGTCTTCAGCCCACCGCGCGAAGACTGGTTGAACCGAACCGATTCGTATCTACGAACCCGCTGACGCCGCTCGAGGCGTGGGGCTGCCTAACCAGTGGCCGGCTTCGGCGCCGGCGCTTCCTGCTTCAACACTTCCTTCGCATTGCGTTTCGCGAAGCGCTGAATGGCCTCGAGCGTGGCCATGCAGAACCCGGCCCACGACAGCCCAATGATCACGCCGGCCACGACGTCCGACGGGTAGTGCACGCCCAGATAGAGGCGGCTGAAGCAGATCGTCGCGACGATCAGCGCGGCGATCAGGAGTGTCGCGAGTCGTGCGACGTGCCGCTTCTGTAGGCGCGCCGCGAGGTACGCAACCGTCACGTAGACGACGGTCGCGCTCATCGCGTGCCCCGACGGGAAGGACCAGCTGCTCACGTGGGTTCCCCACTCGAATATGTGCGGGCGCGGACGCGAGAAGCCGACCTTGAGGATGTTGTTGAGGCCAATTCCGCCCGCGGTCGAGACGAGCAGCAGCACGGCCGAGTAGCGATGACGCGTGAGCCAGAGAAACAGCGCGGCGATGCTCACAATGCTCAGCACCACGATCCACGTACCGAGCATCGTGATCTCCAACATGAGACCCTCGAGCCACGGCGTCTGATGATGCTGCATCCAAAGAAGGACCGTATCGTCGAACGCCTGCGTGTGGCCGCCGCTCACGAGCCGGGCCAGCTTGGCGAACGCGTAGGTCCCGAGCACGGCGATGAGCGCGCCAAATACGAGGAACATGCCGAGCGCCGTCCCGAACGAATGCGCGTGCTCGTACGACGTGCGCAGACCGCGGAACAGGATGTCCCAGACGACACGGGATCGTCCTCGATCTTCGTGGCGGCGTTCGGCGGCAACGGTCATCGCGATTTCTGCTGGTGGAAGGGAATCCCTCGGCGGTTCAGCCCGAGAAGCCTCCCACATTGCACGCGCCGTGCTTGTGATTCACCGCCACCAGCCCGTTCAGGGCGGCGTGCTCGGCGGTCCGGGTCGGTCGCGAGACCAGAGCAGGTACGAGTACACCACCGGAATCACGCCGGCGAGGATCACACTCGCGAGCGCGACCAGCGCCCCGATGCGCCGCGCGAAGAATGCGCTGACCATCGTGAGCAGCCCTGCCGCAACCATTGCATAACCGCCGACGCGATGCGCGCGCGTCCACACCTGTTCGCTCGACAACGTCCACGGCGTGCGGATGCCGAAGATGAAGTTCGAGCGGGCGAGCGGCAGCAGATTGCCGAGCAGCACCAACATCGCGCCGCCGCAGACGAAGACGACGGTCGTGATATCGACTCGCCAGCCGAGTGACTGGCCGAGCACGAGCACGTGGACGACGCCGAGGAACGCAATCATTGCGGCGACGATCGTGTCGTACGCGCCCCGGAACTTCGCGATGTTGGACGAGCGCGGATCGCGCGATGGATACCACTGCATGATGAGGTAGAGCGCGACCATCAGTGCCGGCAGGAGAAACGCGCCTTCCGCGCGACTCCCGTAGCGATTGGGCTCGCCGTGTATGTCCCAGTGGACGGCGACGCGGTCCGGTAGTCGGGAATACACTGAGATCGAGAACAGCCAAGCGCCGGCGATGAACGACGCCGGCAACCACCTACGCATTTGGCCTCCGTGCTGGCTTGGTCCAATCGAGCAGGTGCTCGACGACCTCCTGAAAAACGGTCGTGTTGAGCTCGTACCGTATGTTCTGTCCATCGCGCTCTGCCAGGACGAGGTTGGCATCGCGAAGGATGCCGAGATGTCGTGAGACGGTCGCCCAGGTCGATGGGAATCGGTCGGCGATCTCCCCGGAGGTGCGCGGTCCGGCCCGGAGGAGCTTGAGGATCTCCCGTCGGGTCGGGTCGGCGAGGGCGCGGAAGACGGCGTTCACGGACGGGCGATGAGGAGCATCAGATAATTAGCTAATTGGCTAATTGTATGATCGGAGGATCTCCGAGTCGAGCCCCTCTTGTTCCACACGGTACGAGCCGAAGGAGACGGCAGACGCCAGACAACCGAAGACGGCAGGCAGCAGACGGCAGGTTGCAGAGGGCAGAGGCCCTGTTCCTCTCCCGTCTGCCTCCTGCCGTCTACCGTCTGCAGTTCTCTGCCGTCTGCCGTCTTCGCTAGGGACGATATCAGGCCCGAGTGCAATACCTCGCGTTGGCCGGTGTGAGGTACTATTGAGAGAACTCGGCGCAACGGGAGGGCGACATGCAGCTAGGGATGGTGGGGCTCGGGAAGATGGGCGCAAACATGACGACCCGTCTGGTTCAGGGAGGCCACGAGGTCGTTGCATTCGATCGGAGCGCCGACGCGGTACAGGCTGCGGCCGGCCATGGCGCGCGGGGGGCGAACGCGCTCGAGGATCTGGTGCGGCAGCTCAAGGCACCGCGCGCTGTCTGGGTGATGCTTCCCGCGGGCGACCCCACCGAGAACACGGTTCGTGCCCTCACCGAGCTGCTGGCCAAAGGCGACACGATCATCGACGGCGGCAACAGCAATTACAAGGAGTCGATCCGACGCGCCGGGATGGTGAGCGAACGCGGCCTGCATTTCGTCGATGTCGGGACGAGTGGCGGGATCTGGGGGCTCAAGGAAGGCTACAGTCTCATGATCGGCGGGCCTAACGAGGCCGTCGAGCGGCTGCGGCCGCTCTTCGAGACCCTCGCGCCGGCGAAAGACGCGGGGTGGGGACACGTCGGACCGGCCGGTGCCGGCCACTTCACCAAGATGGTACACAACGGCATCGAGTACGGCATGATGCAGGCGTACGCCGAAGGCTTCTCGATCCTCAAGCACAAGAAGGAGTTCTCCCTCGACCTGGCCCAGATCGCCGAACTGTGGCGAACGGGGAGCGTGGTGCGCTCGTGGCTGCTCGACCTCACGGCCCGCGCGTTGCACGACGACCAGGAGTTTTCGTCGATCGCGCCGTACGTGTCGGATTCGGGCGAGGGACGCTGGACGGTCACCGAGGCGATCGACCTGGATGTGCCGGCACCGGTGATCACGCTGTCGCTGCTGCAGCGGCTCCGATCGCGTGATTCCGAGTCGTACGCCGATCGGCTCCTGTCGGCGTTGCGGAATCAGTTCGGCGGGCACGCGATCAAGAAGAGCTAGGGAATCGGGAATCGGGAATCGGCGGCGCGCTTCGCGCGGCCGGGAACCCGGAACGGTGAATTTCGGCTTCGTTAGGCAGCGTACAAGCGAAGAGGGCACGCGGATGGCTACGAAGGCGGGACGACCAGGCAGACTGAAGGGACTACAGGCCCGTGAGGGGCAGGAGCGAACAGGTGAGCGGCCGGTCCACGGGCCGTGCACGTTCATCGTCTTCGGCGGCACCGGCGACCTCGCACGGCGGAAGATTCTCCCCGCGCTCTCCCGCCTTCGTCACGGCGGAGGGATCGACGACGATACCACCATTCTCGCCGTCGCACGCGACAAGGGAATGGATGACCGCGGCTTTCGCGACGTCGTACGTCAGGCGGTCGAAGACGATGGCATGGCCGCGAAGGAGATCGAGGACTGGGTCGAGAAGACGGTCTTCTACCAGGGCATCGGCGGCGGCACACCGGAGGACTTCAAGGCAGTCGCGACCCGCATCGCCCAGCTCGAAAAGGAGCGCGGTCAGCCACCGAACCGGATCTTCTACCTGGCGCTCCCGCCTAACGTCTTTCCGGCGACGATCCAGGGGCTGGGCGAAGCTGGGCTGAGCCACAGCACCACCGGCGAAGGCAACGGCACGAAGTACTGGACGCGGCTCGTGATCGAGAAACCGTTCGGGCGCGACCTCCAGTCGGCCGAGGCGCTGAATCAGCTCATCCACAAGTACTTCGACGAGTCACAGGTCTACCGCATCGACCACTACCTCGGCAAGGAGACGGTGCAGAACCTGCTCGTCTTCCGCTTCGCAAACTCGGTGTTCGAGTCGCTGTGGAATCGCGACCATGTCGAGAGCGTTCAGGTGACGGTCGCCGAGGAACTGGGCGTTGAAGGACGGGCGGGATACTACGAGCAGGCAGGTGCGGTGCGCGACATTCTCCAGAACCACGGCATCCAGCTCGTTTCGCTCGTGGCGATGGAGGTGCCGGCGATGATGACAGCGGAGTTCATCCGCCAGGAGAAGGTGAAGGCCCTTCGTTCGATCAAGTCGATCACCCCGAAGAACGTGGTGCTCGGCCAGTATGCCCACGGCGAGATCAGCGGCCAGACCATCCCGGGCTATCGCGAGGAGCCTGGCGTTGCGCCGAATTCGCGAACGGAAACGTTCGCGGCGATCAAGCTCGAGATCGACAGTTGGCGGTGGCAGGGCGTGCCGTTCTTCCTGCGGACCGGCAAGCGGCTGAAGAACCGGCTGACCGAGATCGTCGTGAAGTTCCGCAAGCCGCCGGTGTGGATGTTCACGCCATTAGGCTCGCCGGAGCTCCACCGGAATACGCTGCGCCTCACGATTCAACCCGATGAAGGGTTCGCGCTCTATTTTCACATCAAGGCGCCCGGGAAGCCGCTCAAGCTCGAGCGCCTGCCGCTCGACTTCTTCTACAAGGAGCGGTTCCAGGAGCTGCCCGAGGCGTACCAGACGCTCCTCCTCGACGTTATGGAAAGCGACCAGACGCTGTTCGTTCACGCCGACGAGGTCGAGGCAGCATGGAGGCTCTTTACGCCGATTCTCGACAACACGCTTGCGGTGTCGTTCTACGCGGCGGGATCGTGGGGACCGAAGGAGTCGGATGAGCTCATGCAGCGCAACGGGCAGAAGTGGTCCAATCGGGAATAGGGAATCGGGAATCGGGATGGCTGCGGACGCGCGTGACGTGCGGGTGTTCACCGACCTCGAGGCGCTCAGTACCGCGGCTGCCGAGTCCATCGTTGCCATCGCGAAGGACAGCGTGTCGCAGCGCGGGCGATTCTCCATTGCGCTCGCCGGAGGAAACACGCCGAAGCGCACCTATCAGCTGCTCGTCGAGCGCCATCGCGATGAGATCGACTGGTCGCGCTGGCAGGTCTTCTTCGGCGACGAGCGCTTCGTGCCCAGCGACGACAAACGGAGCAACTACAAGATGGCGCACGACGCGCTCCTCTCCGCCGCGCCGATTCCTCCCGGTCACGTCCATCCCATCCCGACGGATACGCGGACGGTTGGCGACGCGGCCGACGCGTACGACGAGACGCTCCGGGACGTGCTTGGTGGCGGCGATACGCAGCCATCGGCGATCGACCTCGTGCTTCTCGGCGTCGGGCCCGACGGCCACACGGCCTCGTTGTTTCCCGGCTCGCCAGTGCTGAGCGAGCGAGCGCAGTGGGCGCGTGCGGTCGAGGCTCCCACTACCGTCCAGCCGGCGGTGCCGCGCGTCACGCTCACGCTCCCGTGCCTGAACGGCGCCCGCAACGTAGTCTTTCTCATTGCGGGTAACGACAAACGGCCGGTCGTCGTCGAAATCCTGCAGGGCGGCGAGGCCGCGCAACGTTATCCGGCCGCCATGGTCCGTGCTGCCGGTCGCACAGTCTGGCTGATCGAGCAGTCGGCGGCGCCGTCGCGAGCGCAGAACACCTAACGTTGAATGTCCATGTCCGTTGTGCCAACGGCGGCGCGTGTCGCCGCGCTGCTGTCGTTCACCGCGCTCTCGGTCGGGCCGCTTGCGGCGCAGCTCCCATCCATGCGACCGGATGTCGGCGGCATCGAAGCCGCCGTCACGTCGGACCATGTGCTCGCGTCAGCCGCCGGGATGGAGGTGCTGAAGCGAGGTGGGAACGCCGTGGACGCGGCGATCACGATGGCCGGTGTGCTGGCCGTCGTCCGACCCCACATGAACGGCGTCGGCGGCGACAACTTCATGCTCATCCGACTCGCCAAGAGCGGTGAGATCGTTGCACTCAACGGAAGCGGACGTGCGGGCAGCAAGGCAACGCTGGCGTTCTTCCGCGAAAAGGGGTTGACGGCCGTTCCGGCATCCGGCGTTCTCTCGGTGTCCGTGCCTGGCGCGGTGAGAGCGTGGGCCGACGCCCTTCAGAAGTACGGGACGATCACGCTGTCGCAGGCGCTCCAGCCAGCGATCCGGTATGCCGAACGCGGCTTCCCGGTGTCGCCGCGGCTCAACGCCGACATCACCGAATCGAAGAAGAAGGTGGCGGCCGATCCCGAGCTTGCCCGCATCTTCCTGCCTAACGGTGAAGCCCCTCCGGTCGGGTCGCTGCTCAAACAACCCGAGCTCGCGCGGACGCTGCGCTCGATCGCGGCGTCGGGCCCGGACTTCGTCTACAAGGGCGCGCTCGCGAAGCAGATCGCGCAGTTCATGGAGAAGGAGGGTGGGCTCGTCACGGCGCGAGATCTCTCGGCCCATCACTCGACGTGGGAGAAGCCGATCCGCAGCACGTACCTCGGCAATCCGGTGATCGCGTTCCCGCCTAACACGCAGGGCGTCACCCTGCTCGAGGCGTTGAACGTTGCCGAGGCATCCGACTTGAAGCCCATGGGCCGCAACTCGGCCGACTACATCCACGCGATCGTCGAGGGTGCGAAGCTCGCCTACGCGGATCGCGACAAGTACGTCGCGGATCCGGCGTTCGTGCAGGTTCCCGTCGATCGGCTGGTCTCCAAGGACTATGCGGCGGATCTCGCGCGTCGCCTTCGCGACAAGCTCAAGGCGAACGACGGGTCGTCGAACGCCGATCGCGACGGGACGGGTGACACGGTCTTCCTTGGCGTCGTGGACAAGGATGGCAACGCCGTTTCGATGATCCAGAGTCTCTTCGCCGCGTTCGGCAGCGGGCGCATGGTGCCCGGGACGGGCGTGACGTTGCACAACCGCGGCTCGCTGTACGTACTCGACACCACGCATGCGCAGGTGATCGCGCCGGGGAAGCGGCCATTCCACACCCTGTGCCCGGCGATGGTCCTGCGTCCCGACGGTTCGCTCCTGATGGTCGTGGGGACGCCGGGCGGCGATGGTCAGCCGCAGACGCTCGTCCAGGTGATCACGAACATCGTGCAGTTCGGCCTAACGCCGCAGCAGGCGGTCGAAGCTCCCCGGTTCCGCTGGTATGGCCGCGAACGCCTCGGCGTGGAGCCCGGCATTCCGGCAGACGTCCGGGATGCGCTGAGCAAGCGTGGCCACCAGGTGCAAGTACAGGAGCCGAGCGAAGAGTTCGGCGGCGCGCAGGTGATCATGGTGACGCCGTCCGGCGGCCGCATTGCCGGCGCGGACCCGCGCCGTGAGGCGTACGCGATCGCGTGGTAGGTTGAGTCATGGAATGGCTCGAGTCCGCGCTGGCGCGGCGTACGCTCATCCTCGCGATCATCGTCGGTCTCGGAGTCGTCATCGCGCGCGCGGTGTCGTCCGCGCGCGGCGATAGCGATCGGCTCCGCGCGCCGGACGCGCGGGATGTCGCGAACCTCGCCGGGGTCGCACCTGCGAAGGACACGACGAGCGCCGTCCCGCTGGTCTCGTTCGCGGTGGCCGATTCGATGGGCGGACATAGCGGGAAGGTGCGCTTCCGCACGCTGACCCGAGCGTCGGCGGCGACGCTCCCCGGCTTCATTGCGACGTTCGGCGAAAACGCCATCCGGTCCCCGGCCGTGTACCCGGTTGCCGCCAACGGCACGAAGACGCCGTTCGCTTTCATCGTCCTGCGGCCATTCGGAGAGAAGCGCGGTGACTCGCTGTGGGGCTATCGACTCGGGCGCTGGCCGTCGGAGCGATGGATGATGGGGAAGAAATACTGGAATCCCGACGGCTTCATCGAGGTGACGCCCCAGAACGCGGGGCTTCGTCTCTCGCAGCACTTCGAGCTGCAGGAGTTCCTCACGCACGACCAGCGCGACGTGTGGCCGAAGTACGTCGTGCTGCAGGAGCCGCTCATCGACAAGCTGGAGCTGGTGCTGGCGGATCTGGCGGCGCATGGCGTGCGGACGGATCGCGTTCGCGTCCTGAGCGGCTTCCGCGCACCCTATTACAACGATCGCATCGTGGCGGAAGGCGCGGCCCGCGCGAGTCGCCATCAATATGGGGACGCGGCCGACATCATCATCGATGCTGACGGCGATGGCCGGATGGACGACCTCAATCACGATGGCCGGCTCGACCTGCGCGACACGCAGGTGATCCTGCAATCCGTGGAGCGAGTCGAGAAGGCGTACCCCGCGCTCGTCGGCGGTCTCGGTCTGTATCACGCCATGGGCACCAGCGGACCATTCGCGCACATCGACGTCCGCGGTACCAGTGCGCGATGGAGGCGTGAATAACAACTGCCACTGGTAATTGGTTACTGGTAGTGGTTATTGGTTATTTGAACCCTCGGGATGCTCATCTCGCAGCGAGACGCATCCCGAGGGTTCTGATTACCTGTAACCAATTCCAGTAACCAATCACCTGTCGCTGTTTAGTCCGGCAGCAACCGTTTGAGGCTGGTCCGATCGACGTTGCCGCCGCTCACGATGGCAACGGTCGGCGAGCCAGGCGTTAGGCGCACCTTACCCGACAGCAGCGCCGCGGTCGTTGCCGCCCCGGCGGGTTCCGGCATGATCTTGCACCGCTCCATCAGCACCGGGATCGCCGCGATGATCTCGTCGTCGGTCACCAGGATCATCTCGTCCACGAGATCGCGGGCGTGCAGATAGTTGAGCCGCCCGACGAACGGCGCGGCGAGGCCGTCGGCGATCGTGTCGAGGCGATCGAGGCGTGCCGGCTCCGAACGTCGCAGGCTCTCCGTCATCCCCGGCGCGCCCACCGGCTCGATGCCGATCACGCGCGCGTGAGGTTTCACCGACTTCACCGCGGCCGCGACGCCGGAGATCAGACCGCCCCCGCCCACCGCGACGAGCACCGTTTCGACGTCGGGGACCTGCTCGACCACCTCCAGGCCTAACGTGCCCTGGCCGGCGATGACGAACGGGCAGTCGAACGGGTGGACCAGCGTCAGGTTGCGCTCACGCTGGAGCTCGAGCGCCGTCGCGAGGAGGTCGCCATCGGTCTGCACAACATCGCCGCCATAGCCGCGCGTCGCGTCCACCTTCGCACGCGTCGCCTTGACGGGCATGACGACGGTCGCCTTGACGCCATATTCGCGCGCCGCCCAGGCCACTGCCTGCGCGTGATTGCCGGCGGACAGCGTGATCAGGCCGCGCTGACGCTCGGCATCCGTCAGGTTTGCGAGCCGGTTGAGCACCCCCCGCGGCTTGAACGACCCCGTCTTCTGAAACAGCTCGAGCTTGAGGTGAATCGGCGCGCCGACTCGATCGGAGAGGAACGCCGACGTCACGGTCGGAGTGTGGTGCAGACGGCCGCGGATGACGTCACGTGCGGCCACGATGCGATCGAGCGAAACGCGATCGGGCGACACGAGAGGCTGTTCGGTGAGCGTCTCGGGCATGGAGCGTTGGTGAGGCGTCGAGTCGAAATTGGCGGACACACAACAAGATAGGCCCGGGCCCCGCCGGCGGGATGAGCGACCGGTCTTGCGTTAATTAGATGATTGGCTAATTATCGAAGGAAGGCGGTCGCACCGCCGATGACCAGCACGTTCCCGTTGCGTTTCAAAGCAATTTGAGGATTCAATGACGAACACCCGAGCGCGGTTTGTCGCGCTGACAACTTTTGCCTCTTTCCTACTGATGAGTGAAGACCTCGAAGCTCAGCGAGCCGGGAACTGGTCGCTCTGCGGCGCCGGCCGATACGATCTCAGCGCGAGCGGTCAGTCGCTCGGCAGCGAGACATTCGAGATTGCCTGCCACCCGGGTGGCTACACCGCGACGGGACGAACTCGACTGTCCATGACCGGCGCGGCGATCGACCTAACGACGCACCTGGAGATTGGGCCGGATTTCATCCCCGCTTCGGCGTCGGCGAAAGGAACCGTGAACGGACAGCCCTTCGACCAGTCCGGCACGTTCCGCGATGGGACCGCCACACTCACCACCAACGGTCAACAGCAATCGGTGCAATACGCGAAGGGCGCGTCATGGCTGGGCGGCAACATCTTCTACCCGAACGTGTTCATCGCTGCGCGATACGACGAAGCGAAGGGCGGAGCCCAACAGTTCCCGATCTTTCCCCAGATCGCGATGACCCTCGAGCGGAGCAGCTCGGACACGGTGCGGCTCGATAACGGCGAAACCGCAACGTTCACCCGATTCGTCGCGCGCGTAGCGATCCAGCAGTTCATCCTCTGGCGGGACGGCGATGGGCGCCTCGCCGTCATCGCTTCGCCCGCCCAACAGTTCTCCGCCGTACGCCCGGAGAGCGCGAAGTGGCTGCCGGCACTCATGGCGAAATTGACCGGTGGTGCATCGGCTGCACCGGCAAATTCGGCCACCGCGATCGACTATTCCGCGCCGCTGGGCGCGACGTTCACCGCCGAGGAAGTAACGATCCCCGTCGCGACGTACTCACTCGCAGGCACGCTGCTCGTGCCGAAAGCCGGGACACGACACCCGGCGGCCGTGATGATCACGGGCTCGGGGCTGCAAACGCGGGATCAGCGCATCGCGTTGCCTGGGCTCGAGCAGTACGCACCCTTCCGCCAGATTGCCGAGCGACTCGCGTCGAACGGGATCGCCGTGCTGCGCGTGGATGATCGGGGCATCGGTGGATCGACTGGCCGTGAGACCCTGGAGAACGCGACCACGACCTCGCTCGCCGAGGATACGCGCGCACAGATCGCCTGGCTGCGTACACGCAACGGGATCGATCCGCAGCGCATCGTCGTGATCGGGCACAGTGAAGGAGCGTCGATCGCGGCGATGATCGGCGCGAGCGATCCGAAGCTCGCCGCCGTCGTCATGATGGCCGGCGTCGCGAAGCGCGGGGCCGAGGTGTCGATCGAGCAGCAGGAGGACATGCTGCGCTCGGACCCGACGATGACCGAGGCGGTGAAGCAGACCATGCGAGAAAAGCAGAAGGAGGCGGTGCAGACGGTGCTCGCTGGCGGCGATCTGCCCGGTCAAAAGACGAATGCATGGATCCGGGAATACTTCGCGTACGACCCGCTACCGACGGCGAGGAAGGTGAAGCAGCCACTCCTGATTCTGCAGGGAGAGCGCGACCGCCAGGTGGATCAATCTCACGCGCAAATCCTCGCTACCGCCCTGCGCGACGCGGGGAACAAGGACGTGACGGTCAAAGTGTTCCCGACCCTCAACCACCTCTTCCTGCCGTCGACGACGGGGTCGTTCAGCGAGTACTCGCACCTCCAGACGACCAAGGTCCCGGACGAGGTGCTCGCCATTCTGACCGATTGGGTGAAGGCGCGGATTGCGCTGAAGTAAGCGGCGCGCGCGAGCCAGTGTCGGACGCTATCATTGGGGTCCCTGACGGCCGCTCAGCCGCTCCCATTCTGGTTCGATTCCTGCATTTTCGCGCCTCAAATGCGGTTATCACAATCGAGTGTACGGTGGCTTGCGGCAGTCATCGTCGCAGCCATTTCGTGCAAAGGCGATTCCCTCGAACCCAGCGGCGGCGGAGACGTTGCTTCCGTGGTCATCACACCATCAACGGCCACCGTCGCCGTTGGTGCGAACGTGACGTTGACCGCCGAGGTGCTCGATGCAGCCGGGAAGACGCTGACGGGGGTCAAGGTCGTCTGGGCCAGCGCCGACCCCTCGATCGCAACCGTGTCGAGCTCGGGTGTGGTCACGGGCGTCGCCACGGGGGTGGTGCACATCGCGGCGAGCGCAGTCGGGAAGAACGCCATCGCTGAAGTCACCGTCAATCCGACGCCGGTCGCGAGCGTTAGGCTGACGCCGCCGAACCAAAATCTGCTCGTAGGGCAAACCGTCCAACTCGGCGCCGAAACGCTGGACGCGGACGGGAACGTGCTCACGGGGCGTCCCGTCGAGTTCACAAGCAGTAATGCCGCGGTCGCCACCGTGAGCAACACGGGGCTCGTAACGGCGCTCGTGCCAGGCAGCGCGATCATCACGGCGGCGAGCGAAGGGAAGTCGGCGCCGTCCTCGATCACAGTCAGCTCCGTCCCGGTTGCCTCGGTGGCGGTGACGCCCACCGGAAGTCAGATCGTCGTCGGGCAGACGACGCAGCTCAACGCCGAGCCGCGCGATGCGTCGGGCCAGCCGCTCGTCGGCCGGGCGGTGTCGTGGTCGTCGAGCGACCCTAACGTGGCGAGCGTGTCATCGACCGGGCTCGTCACCGCGGTCGCTCCGGGTCAGGCCACAATTACGGCGACCAGTGAGGCAGCGGCTGGCACGTCGACCATTGGCGTGAGCCCGAAGCCGGTCAGCTCGGTGATCATCTCGCCGGGCCAGGGAAGCGTGACGGTCGGCCAGACGTTGCAGCTCTCCGCGCAGGTCACCGACGATCAGGGCAACGTGTTGACTGGGCGGCCGATCTCGTTTACGTCCGGCACGCCTGCGGTCGCGACTATCTCGGGCACCGGTCTCGTGACCGGCGTGGCACCCGGTTCCACGACGATCACGGCGACGAGCGAAGGAAAGACGGGCACGGCAACCGTGACCGTCACGCCCATTCCCGTCGCGAAGGTCGAGATCACGCCGTCGACGCCTAACGTCACGGTCGGGGAGACCGTGCAGCTCAACGTCTCCGTTCAGGGACCGAACAATCAGGAACTGACTGGCCGAACCGTGACGTGGTCGAGCGGCGCTCCCAGCGTCGCGTCGGTGTCTCCGACCGGGGTCGTGAGCGGACTCGCCCCGGGGACCGCGATCATCTTCGCGAATGTGGAAGGCGTCCTCGGATCGGCGACGGTGACGGTCAAGCAGGTGCCGGTCGGATCGGTCGTCGTCTCGCCGCAGACGGCCAGCGTCCCTGTGGGCGGCGCCGTGCAGCTCTCGGCCAGCGTGCGCGACGCGTCAGGCGCGGAGCTTCAGGGCCGGCTCGTGGGTTGGACGTCGAGCGACGAGACGATCGCCGTGGTCTCCAGCGAGGGCCGAGTGAGCGGCATCAAGATTGGCACGGCGACGATCACCGCATCGAGCGAAGGGAAGAGCGGGACCGCGACGGTGACCGTGACGGCCGCCGCTGTCGCGTCGGTGAACGTCACGCCGCCGACGGCAAGCATAACCGTTGGTCAGACGACGACCCTGACCGCGCAGCCCCTCGACGCGAACGGGAACGCGCTGACGGGGCGCGCTGTCGCGTGGGCGTCGAGCAATGCCGGAGTCGCAACGGTTTCCGACGCGGGTGTGGTCACCGGTGTAGCGCCGGGAGATGCGACGATCACGGCGACGAGCGAGGGGAAGAGCGGCACGGCCACGGTGACCGTGACGCCAATCCCGGTGGCGAGCGTGACCGTCGATCCGGCCACCGTGTCCCTGACGACCGGCGCGACGCAGCAGATCACCGCGACGCCGCGTGACGCACAGGGCAACCCTCTCGCCGACCGTGCTGTGACGTGGGAAAGCCAGAACCCGGCGGTCGCGACGGTTTCGCCGGCGGGACTCATCACGGCGGTGGCGCCTGGGAACACGACCGTGACCGCCACGAGCGAGGGCAAGGTGGGCACGGTGACGGTCACGGTCACGGCGCCGGCGGTCGGCTCGATCAGCGTTTCGCCGGGCTCGGCGACGGTGTACGTCGCGGCGACGACGCCGCTCACGGCGACGGTGCGCGACGTGAACGATCTCGTGATTCAGGGGGCGGCCCTGTCGTGGTCGAGCGACAAGCCGCAAACGGCGTCGGTGTCGCAGGAGGGGGTGGTGACCGGGCTTATGCGCGGCACAGCGAAGATCAGTGCGAGGTCTGGCGGGAAGTCGGGGACGGCGACGATCACGGTGCAGCTCGTCCCGGTGGCGTCAGTGACGGTAACGCCGTCGACCCTCGACCTTCGAGATCGGAACGGCCAGCGGACGGGGACGTTGACGGCAACGACGCTAGATGAACTGGGCAATGTGCTGACGGGGCGGGCCGTGGCTTGGTCGAGCTCGAACACGCAAGTGGCGACCGTGAACAAGGACGGGGTGGTCACGGCGCAGAGAAGTGGTGACGCAACGGTGACGGCGACGAGCGAGGGGAAGAGCGGGACGGCGGCGGTCAATGTGAGAAACGATTGAGGTCGTGGGTTCCCTTGAGAACGCCACTACGGGCCAATAGCTTGAGACTCCTTACGGCGCCGTAGCCAAGTGGTAAGGCAGCGGTCTGCAAAACCGCTATTCATCGGTTCGATTCCGATCGGCGCCTCTAAAGT
>Ga0207701_10001570_pt1 | contig 23858 bp, 25 predicted proteins | sample KBSSwiSSwithPhiX_FD_184294 | JGI IMG/M metagenome (GOLD analysis project Ga0207701, IMG submission 184294) | Switchgrass rhizosphere bulk soil microbial communities from Kellogg Biological Station, Michigan, USA, with PhiX - S5 (SPAdes) (version 2) | ecosystem: Environmental > Terrestrial >... | reverse complement strand
CGCGCCGTCAGGCGCGCACGATCGGCTGTTCAGCCAAATTGATGAATCTACGATTTCACCCTTACCGTCAGCGGTGCGGTCAGACGCGTCGTGATTGCCGCGCCCGGACCGAGGCGCACTTCCTTTCCCTTGGTCGCCAGCACCACGCCCGTGCCGCCGGCGCCACCGATGGCTGCGCCCTTCGCCGCGCCGCTGCCGCCGCCGAGAATGGCGCCAAGCGCCGCGCCGGCGCCGGCGCCGATCGCGATCTTCTCGGCATCCTGCTTCTTCGTCGCCGCGGCTTCCTGCGCGTACCCACTCGTCCTGATGTCATAGGAGTCGCCGCTGGCATGCAGCGAGTTGAAGCGCATAGCGATGCGGGCACGCCCCTTCACACGTCCCGATTCCTCGGCCTCGGTGACCACACCGCCGACTTCGCTTCCAGCGGGCACCACCACCTGCCCATTGACGCTGACGGGCGACCGCAGCGTCGCGCGAACGGGCTGCTCAACGCGGCTGGTGTCCGACGCGACCGCCGACTGGAGCGACAACCGCAGCGTCGTGCCCGATGGAATCGTCACTTCCTTGAAGCTGGCGACCGGCGCGGCCGGGGCCGAGGTCGCTGCCGAAATCGGAGCCGTGGCAGCATTCCCCTCGGTACCCGAGGCGTCGGCTGCCGGACTGTTCTCAGGCGCCTTCTCTCCATTGCACGCGACGAGACCGAAGGTCAGCGCGGTTACACAGGCAAGTTTCTTCACACGAACCTCCCGGTAGGGTCCGGTATAAGCCACCCGTGGGGTCCGGCATGAGCCGGACCGTAGTCCCTGCACACACGGGTTTGGCAGTCGGACAACAAAAAACGGCATCAAACCGACTAAAACGTCGCTAACGGCTCAGTCTTCCAAAATCTCTGCCGTCGGACCTGGAATCCGATCCCGGATCCGTTGTTCTCTGCTCTGGGTTCGGGGTACGTTTGGCCAATGCGCCAGCTCGCCCTCGCATTGCTTGCCCTGATGGTAACCGCTTCCGCTGCAGTGGCTCAGCGACTTCCGTCCGGCGTAGCGCCGACTCACTACACCCTGTGGTTCGCCCCCGACCTGGAACGGGCAACCTTTCGTGGCCGCGAAACGATCGACATCACCGTCCAGCGTCCGACCACAACGATCACGCTGAACGCCGCGGAAATCGACTTCGGCGATGTGGCCATCGACGCTGGCGGGCGGAGGCAAACCGCACGTGTGATGCTCGACGAAAAGAGCGAGATGGCGACGCTGACCGTGCCGCAAGCGGTGCCTGCTGGCCGCGCGTCGATTCAAATCACCTACACAGGCAGCCTCAACGACAAGCTGCGCGGCTTCTATTTGAGCAAGGCAAACGGCCGCCGTTATGCGGTCACGCAGATGGAAGCCACCGATGCACGCCGCGCATTTCCGTCGTGGGACGAACCTGCGCACAAAGCGACGTTCGACGTGTCGCTGATGATCGACAGCGCTGATACGGCGATCTCAAACGGTGCCCAGATGTCCGATACGCCTGGACCTGAGGCCGGCAAGCACACGCTGGTGTTCGCGCGCACGCCAAAGATGTCCACCTACCTCGTGGCGATGCTCGTGGGCGACTTCGTCTGCCGCAATGGTTCGGCGGACAACATCCCCGTGCGCGTGTGCTCGACTCCGGACAAGCTTCCGCTCACCGGCTTCGCGCTCGAGGCCACTCAGCAGGTGCTCAAGTTCTACAACGAGTGGACCGGCATTAAGTACCCGTTCGGAAAGCTCGACATTATCGGTGTTCCCGATTTTGCCGCGGGTGCGATGGAGAATGTTGGTGCCATCACGTTCCGCGAAGAAGAACTCTTCGCGGATCCGCAGCGCGCATCGCTCGGCACACGCAAGACCGTCGCCTCCGTTGTGTCGCATGAGGTCGCGCACCAGTGGTTCGGCAACCTGGTGACGATGAAGTGGTGGGACGACATCTGGCTGAACGAAGGGTTCGCGACGTGGATGGCCACCAAGCCGCTGGCGGCTTGGCAGCCGGAGTGGCAGGTCGATCTCGACGAAGTCGAGGAAAGACAGGCGGCCGTTGCCACCGACGCGCTGCGGTCGACACGGCCAATCCGCACGAAAGTGGAAACGCCCGACGAGATCAACGAGGTCTTTGACAGAATCGCGTACGAAAAGACGGCGTCGGTCCTGCGCACGCTCGAGAACTACGTCGGGCCTGAACTCTTCCGCAAGGGTGTCGCGTCGTACCTTCGCAAGTTCTCGTTCGCCAACGCGGCCGGCGAAGACTTCTGGACCGAGGTCGCTCGCGTCACCGGCAAACCCGTGGACCGCATCATGAAGCCGTTCATCGAACAGGCCGGCGTCCCTGTAGTGAAGATCGACGCGCAGTGTCAGGGCAACGCGACGAACGTCGCGCTGCACCAAGACCGCTTCGTGACGCTCGGCGGCGCGCCGCTATCGACGTCGCCGCTCTGGGCGGTTCCGGTGTGCTTCAAGACGCCAGGGGCGGGGTCGCAGCAGTGCAGCGTGCTCGAGCGTCGCGACCAGACGGCCTCGCTCCCCGCCTGCGCCGCGAACGTCTTCGGCAACGCGAATGGCCGTGGCTATTACTTCTCTGAGTACCCCGCAGACAAGGTTCTCGCGATTGCACGAACCGCCCACGGCTCGCTCGGACCCACGGAACGACTCACACTGCTCGGCGACGAATGGTGGATGGCCCGCGCGGGCCGTGACGATATCGGCGTGTACTTTGACATCGCGTCGATGCATGCATCAGATGACGCGCCACCAGTCATCGAACAGATTGGGCGCAGCCTCGCCACTGCGCATGACGCCATTGTCCAGCCGTCGGATGCGCCGCGGTTCGAGGAATGGATCCGGCGCCGCTTCGGTCCGGAACTGATGACGCTCGGACTCTCCGGCGGCGCGTCGGAGTCCGACGATCGACAGAGCCGCCGTGCCACGTTGCTGGCGCTCGTCGGCCTCACCGGCAACTCGCCCGATGTGCAGCGTCAGGCCCGCGATCTCGCGCTGAAATATGTCGCCGATCCGATGTCGGTCCCGCCGACGCTCGCCTCGACGGTGCTGAGCGTTGCCGCGTACGGCGGAGACGCGATGCTGTACGACCTCTATGTGGCGCAGCTCCCGAAACTGACAGGCAGGCCCGAGGAGTACTACCGCTTCTTCAATGCGCTGACGTCGTTCCGCGACCCGGCGCTCGTCCAGCGGACGCTCCGGTTCGCGATCTCACCCGACGTGCGAACACAAGACACCGCTACGCTCATCGGCGGTCTCCTCAACCGCACGTCGTCTCAGGAGGCGGCCTGGACCTTCGTCAAGGAGAACTGGGACACGCTCACAAAGGCGCTCGGCATCTTCCAGGGCATTCCGCGAATTGCGGGCGCCGTCGGTGCGTTCTGCACGCGCGAGAAGCGTGCTGAGGTGGAGCAGTTCTTCAAGGAGCATCCCGTTCCAGCCGCGGAGCGGACGCTGCGTCAGGCGTTCGAACGCATCGAAAGCTGCGTCGCGGTGAAGGACCGGCAGGCGCCGGCCGCTTCCTCGTGGCTCGCATCAGCTGCGCGTTGAGGCCGATCACGGCGCCTCGCCAGATCCACACTTTCCCCAGCCGGGGAACGTCGCGCAATCCTCGCCGTTGATCCATGGCGCAGACCTTGAGGCCTCCTCACTGATGCCGTCTGCATCGGTCGGCACAGTTCGTGTGGGAGGTTTTCATGGCGACCTCAATCATCGACACCCTCGCGCAGTTCGTCAGCCCGACATTGACCAACACGCTGAGCGCAACGACGGGGGAACCCGCCTCGAATATCGAGAACGGATTGCGCACCGCGATCACGACGATGGTCGGCGGTCTCGCGGCGCGCGCAAGCGATCCGGATTCCGTCAGCCAGATTTATGGGATGGCGATCGAGCCAACCAACGATACATCGGTGTTCGAGAGCAGCGAGCATCTCGTCACTCGTGTCACCACGGGTGCCGATCGAACAGCGTCGTCGAATTTCATCCAGTCGCTCCTGTTCGGGAATCGAGAGTCGAGTGTCGTCGACGCATTGGCAACCCACGCCGGTGTCACCGCGACCACCGCGAAATCGCTTCTTTCAATCGCGACCTCGATGGTCATGGCGTACCTCGGCAAGATGATCCGTACGGACAAACTGGACGCGTCCGCTCTCGCCGGTCGTCTGATGGCCGAACGGGAAACCGCTGCTTCCGGGCTGCCGGCGGGCATGTCGAAGTTCCTTCCGACATTGGGGATGCCGGAAAGAGACCGAGTCGCTGCCGAGCCTCTCCATCGGGCCGCACGCCAATACAGAGCACAATCGGCAACATGGGCTTGGGTGCTGCCCGCTGTGTTCGCGGCCCTCGGCGCCTGGGCGCTCGTCGCGTTCCTCAATCATCCACGCGAGCGTCAGACCGCGCTGAACACGCGGGACCCGGACGCGGTGGGCACCAGTGGGTTCGTGAATCGCGAATCGCCTCGCCAACTACCGGGCGGCGTCATCATCCGAGTCCCGGCCAACGGAACCGAGGTCAAGCTCCTGTCATTCATCCAGGGAAACGCGCCGGTCGCGAAGGCGACGTGGTTTGAGTTCGACCGACTGAACTTCGAAACCGATTCCGCCGTAATCAGCGCCGACTCCCGTGATCAACTGACGAACATCGCGGTGATTCTCAAGGCATACCCTGCCGCGCATGTGAAGATCGGCGGGTACACCGACAACTCAGGTAATTCCGATGCCAACAAGCAGCTGTCCCAGGTACGAGCCGAGTCGGTTCGCGACGAGCTGCAGAAACTCGGGGTGGATTCGAGTCGCATTGAAGCGGAAGGATACGGCGATCAGCATCCCGCCGCGGATAACAACACGGCTGCAGGTCGCGCGAAGAATCGTCGCGTCGCCATTCTCGTGACGCAGAAGTAAGCACCACAGAGAGACGGACCTGAAGGTCCGCCTCTCGTCCTCGGCTGAGATCCCGTCTCAGGTTTCGCCGGGCCTCCGTTCCTCGCTTACCATGCGGACCACTGTTTCAATTGCGGTCCTCGCAGAGTGAGGCATTCATGACAACCAAGACGTGGTATCGAAGCGCCGCACTGATCGTCTGCGGCATGTTGATCGGCGGTGTTCTCGATCGCGTATGGCAGCACGGAATCGTTCCCGCTGCTTCGGCGCAGGAAGGGCGCACGGGCGGAACGGCCGCGCCGCCCAAGCCGATGACCCCGGCCGAGATGCAGGCTGAAATCGAGCGGCTGAAGACGCTCGTCCCGTCCTACTCGCATCCGATGCAGGACGTCGCGATCAACTGGGCGAGCCTCTGGTTCGCCGCGCAGAGGAAGAACTGGCCGCTCGCCCGTTACTTCTACAACGAAGCGCGGTCGCACATCGCGTGGACGGTGCGCATCAATCCGAACGACAAAGTCAACGGCGAGATCGTCGATCTCAAGTCGATCTACGACGCGATCGACACCAGCAGCCTGATGATGGTGCGCGAGGCGATCGAGAAGCAGAACTCGGCGCAGTTTGTCGCCGCGTACAAGACGATGCTCGAGAGCTGTTATTCGTGCCACAAAGCGGCAGGCAAGCCGATGATCCGGCCGCAGATTCCAACCGCCTCGGCTCTGACGATTGTGAACCTGGACCCGGCTGCCACCTGGCCGCAATAGAACGGGATTCGGGTTCTCGTTGCCTCACGCGATACGGGCGACGTCGACCTTACGGACGTCGTCGATGCCGTATCGCGCCATGGCGAAACGCTCGAGACCGTAGCCGACTCCGATCGCAGTGTGGACGTGCGGGTCGCCGCCGACGTGGCTCACGATCTTGTCCGTGAAGACGCCCCACGCCATTAATTCCGACCAGTGGCCGTCATCGTCGACTTCGAGCTCCCACGCCTGCATGCACATCGCGTACTGCGTCGGCACGATCTTCACCGTACGACCGGGAAGCACCGTGTCCACCGACTGCAGTACCTGCGCCGTCACGCGCCAGGGATCGAGTCGGCTGCGCTCGTCGAGACAGAAGATCTCGGCTTGATGAAACGCCTCGAGATGCGTGGCATCGATACGGCAGGAACGATACGTCTTCCCCGCCGCCCACAATCGGAGCGGCCGTCCTTCGTAGCGTGCAGTCAGCAGCAGCGGCAGCGTGAGGTCGTAACGGAGGATGCGCCGCTGGTCGACGTGGTGCAGTTCCTGCTGCCCGATATACAGCGCGTCGTCGCCGATGGACTTGCTCGCCTCAGCCAAGTCGACGACCTCGGGAAGCTGAATCTCGTCGAAGCCGCCGTAGACGCCACGCAGCAGCTCGAGAATCCTGCCGACGGGGTTCTCCGGAAGGTCAGTCAGATTCGGTCGCGCCAGCAGCTCGACGATCTTGCCCGGAAAATCGGGTCTGATCTCTTTGGGCTCAATACCGTTTTGCTCTGACACTTCAATCTCCTTCCGCAGTTTCTCGCGAATGCGTTGCAGCCGCTTTCGAATGGCGGATTCGTCGACGCCCGCTTCACGGGCCAGCCGCGCGGCGCTCCAGCGGCCGTGATAGCGCCGATCGCACAGCAGCCGCTCGCTGCTCGTCAGAGTCAACAGCGCGCTGGCAAGCTGCCTGCGCTGCAAGCCGGTCCAGCTCGTCTCCGCATCGTCGAGCACAGGCACCTCAAGCATGTCGTCAAGCGGCAGGAAGGTGACGCGGCGGGCGCGTCGCAAGTTCAACGCGACGGTGATGACGATGCGACGAAGCCAGCTTGGAAAGCTGGCGGGCTCATCGAGATCGCCGAGACGTCTGAACGCGCGCAGATACGCTTCCTGCGCGGCATCCTCGGCTGCCACTGCGTCGCGCAGAACGCCCCTGGCGACGGCGTAGGCCATCCCCTGTGTCTGCTGCACAAGCCGGCCGAATGCTTCGACGTCACCCCCCTGTGCGCGAACAACGAGATCGTCGAGAACCTTCACGTCGCTTCCTTTGCAGCTCATTTCTAAAGACACGCAACCCATCGGAATGTGACTTGCCTGCAACAGTACCCGCCGGCGGGGGCGAGTTCTGGGCCGCCCGAGTCAGCGCGCGGCGGACGTCGCAGCGCCGTTGGGGGGCGTATTCGGCTGCTGCGCGGGCGGAGGCTGCGGCTTCGGCAGCGGCTTGCGTGGCAGCAGCGCATCGCGATTAGCGGTGTTGTAGACAAACGACGCGACGATAGCCGACATCTGCATCATGTCGGCACGCTGGACGCGGTCGTAGACGTCCATGTTCGAGTGATGCGTGCGCGAGTCGTACTCGAGCGGGTCCTGAATGAACTGAAAGCCCGGGAGCCCCACCGCGTCGAACGACAGATGGTCGGTCCCGCCCGTATTTCGAATCGAGATCGTCGTCGCGCCCAGGTCCTCGAACGGCTTCAGCCACGCCTGGAAGATCGGCCGCATGGCGTCGTTGCCCTGCAGGTAGATCCCGCGGATTTTCCCCGACCCGTTGTCGACGTTGAAATAGCCAGATAGCCGCGCGTGTTCCGCCTTCAGCTTCATGTCCTCTCGCGCAGCGAAGTGGTCCGCGACGTAGGCGCGCGAGCCCAGAATTCCCTGTTCCTCGCCGCTCCAGAGCGCGAGGCGGACCGTGCGATCGAGACGAAGGTTCAGCGTCTTGAGAATGCGCATCACTTCGATCATCACGGCACTCCCCGCCGCGTTGTCGGTTGCGCCCGTTCCACTGTGCCAGCTGTCGAGATGCGCGCCGATCATGACCACCTCGTCGCGCTTGCGGCCGCCGGGAATCTCGCCGATGACGTTCACCGAGTCGGTGCGATCGTCGACGAACCGCGCCTGGATGTCGAACTCCAGCTTCACTGGAATCTTGTGATCGAGGAGGCGGGCGATACGGTTGTAGTGCTCCGGCGTGAGCGTCACCATCGGCGGGGGCACCGGATCCTTCACGTCACGGGTGCCGCCGCCTTGCGCGAAGACGGTGCCGCCTTCGCTGCGTCCTGCGCCAACGCGCACCGCGACCGCAACACCTTCATCTGCGAGAAATTTGTTCAGCGCGCGCACGAACTGCTGGTTGCCGCCGCCGGGCCCACCCTGTCGGCCACCGCCAATGGCTGCCGCCCCTGGAGGCGCCTGCCCTCGCCCGCCGCCGGCATCCGGCGCCTGTGCCAATGTTGCGAGATCGGCGTCGGTCCGCCGCGTCGACAGCGGCTGCAAGCTCATTTGCAGCTCGCGGCCCGGACCGAGGAGAACCATCTTGCCTTTCAGCGTCCCCTTGTACTTCGCGAAGTCGCTCTCGTTGGCGATGGCGACGATGACCGCGTCACCGCTGACCGCGCCGCTGGTCCCGGGTGTGTACGCGAGTGGCGCACCAACAAGCGGTGTCGCCTGCGGCTCGAGCATGTGCGCGGAGAAACGGGTGAAGGTCCACCCGCGGCCGAATGGACCCCACTTCTCCTGACGCGCGCTGATGCCCCATTCGCCGAGCCGCTTGACGATCCAATCCGCGGCCGTGAAAAAGCCTGGCGAGTTCGTCAGCCGCGATCCGCTCACATCGGTGAGATAGAACAGATGCTCCATCACCTGTGAGTTCTGCAGCGCTTCGGTCCGGATGCGGTGTACGGCGTCGAGATCGACCGCTTCCTGCGCGACGATGGATGTCGAGACGACAACGGCAAGGGCGACCGCGACAGGAAGGCGTTTCATGGCTACTGTCCTTTGAGCTGTTGCAACTGATTCTTTGCCTGATTGTTCTGCGGATCGAGCTGCACGGCGGTTTCGAGATCCTTGACGGCCCCCGCCTTGTCGCCCTTCGCGTTCTTCACTTGCGCCATCGCCTGATACGTCTGCGACGACTTCGGGAAGTATTCGAGATTGGCCTGCAAATACTTCATCGCATCGTCGGGCCGCTTCTGGTTCAGCGCCGTCGTCGCGATGCCGACGAGCGCATAGTCGGTGAAGTCGTACTGCTGTCCGCCGTAGAACTTCGCCCGGAGCTCCTTGAATTTCGCGAGGCCCGCCGCGCTGCCGCCGCTCTTCTCAGCTTCGCTGATCACCTCCCCGAGCGGCGCCGGAATCGGCAGCCCATGGTGGCACGATGCACAGAGCACGCGCGTCGGAGCGCCAGGACGCGCGTCGACAGATGTCGGGCCGGCTGTGACGGGCTTGTCAACGATGGCGGACAGCTGCACGTTGATCGAGTCGCGCAGCAGAATCATCTTCCGCGCGACGCGCTTCTCGCGCTTCTCGTCTGACGCGAAGTCGAACCGGCCGTTGTTCTGGACGTGACAGTAGGTGCACTCGATGCCGAGCGACCGGTTGAAGGCATTCATGAAGTTCAGGATGACCGCGCGCGGCGTATCCGTCGGCCACACCTGCAGGTTCGTGAAGCCGTTTGGCTGCTGTGCGGCGCCCCCCTGGCCCTGCGCCGACAAAGCAACCGAAGCTGCGAAGAGAACACTTGCGAGCACGATTGCACAGGACGCGCGTTTCATGGCTGCACCTCGATCCGCCTCGGCCACAGCTTCAGCGGGACAATGTGTCGTGGCGATTTGGGCGGCATTCTAGCGGATTTCACCGCATGTTTTCGTTGCGGACGCTGCTGAGTGGCAGTAGTATCCGCCCACACAACCGCTAACCTCCCTCGGAGGGCCCATGGTTCGCCGAGCCTGTGAACTCGTCCTGGGTCTCGCCTTCGTCGCCGCTGCGGCGTCAGCCGTTCACGCAATCGGCACCCCCGCGCAGGAACCTCTGTGGGCCTATGGTTTTGAGAAGGCTCCGGCCTATGACGAGCCGGCGCCGCCACCGCAGAATCCGCCGACCCGCAGTCTGAGAACAAGTGAACCCGTCGACAATCAGCTGCGTCTGCGACATCTCGACGGCAGTCCGCTGGCTTTCTCGCTGCTGCAGACCCGCGACGCGCACAATGTTGTCGATTGGTTTCCGGGCGATCACCCATCGCCGATGCCGGATGTCGTCGCCCACGGACCTAAGGCGCTGGCCAACGGCAACGGATGCGGCTCGTGCCACCGCCCCAACGGCCGTGGCCGCTCCGAGAATGCGCAGCCCGCGGGGTTGCCGTACGCCTACATCGTCCGTCAGCTGCAGGACTTCAGACTTGGGCTTCGACGCAGCGCGGACTGGCGCAAGGAGAACACGCCGACGATGATCCGGCTCGCGTCGGCGATGAGCGACGAAGAGATCGAGGCCGCCGCTCGTTACTTTGCGAGCATTGAGTGGAAGGCTCCGTTTGCACGCGTCGTCGAGACCGATTTCGTGCCAAAGACCCGCATCGCCGGCAACGCGTTCGTGCCGCTCGAACGTTCGAGAGCGCTGACCGAACGGATCGGCGGCCGAATTGTCGAAGTGTCCAACGACGACCGGAATATCTTTGACGGCGAGCCGGGAAACCCCCGCGTCGGCTGGACGGCATATGTGCCACCCGGGAGTGTGGCAAAGGGTCGTGAGATCGTCACGACGGGTGGGGTGATGCGAGTGGGACGCGACGTCGTGCCGAGGACGACGGCGTGTTCGGGATGCCATGGGCCCGATCTGATGGGGATGGACGATGCGCCGCCCCTTGCCGGACGTTCGGCGAGCTACCTCGCGCGGCAACTGTATGACTTTCAGCGCGAGGCGCGGATCGGACGCTCGGCGGCTTTGATGCGGGTGGTTGTGGCGAATCTGACCGAGCAGGACATGGTCGGAATTACGGCGTATCTTGCCTCGTTGCCGCCCGTGAGAACGTCGCGTCCCCTGACGCAGCCGTTGGGAAACGCGACGCGCTAGCCCATCGCGAACATCTGGCCGCGCTGCCGTGGCATTGCCGTCGGCGGAGTTTAGGTCGGCGCGTGTTTTGCTGCCCGTTCGCGCGGTGTTCAAGGAGTCCGACGTGCGGCGCCACGATCGTCTTCGCGCTCTCCTGTTGCTGTCCGTTGTTCTGAGTGGCATTCCGCGTACGGCTGCGGCTCAGGCTCAGTGGGATCCGTTCGACCCGCCTCGCGATCCGGGTCACCTCGATGTGAGCGGCACCGCGGGCCTCCGCCTGTCCACCGACTGGAGCGACCTGATCCTCCTGGGGTCGGTTTCTCCTGCGACCGGTGCCTTGGAACAGGTGCTCGGACGCGACCTCGTGTTCATGCCGGGTCCCGTCTTCGACGCAACCGTCATGTACTGGGAAGGACGCTACGGCTTTCGCGCGCATGGCGGCTTTTCACGCAAGTGCCTTGCGATCGCCGGGCGCTGTGTCTCGATTCCCACCCTGGACGGACCGACCCGCGGATCGGTGTCCATGGATGCGTACTCAGCCGACGTCGGCGGCGCATTCGGCCTGCGTGAGTACCACCGGAACCCGTGGGTGTGGCCCTATGTCTTCTTTGGATTTGGCGCCGTCACCTACGACATCAAGCAGAGCATCAGCCCGCCGCTGCAGATGTTCATCGAGCATCGTCCGTCGGCGACGGCCGACATCACGGTCAACAAGAATTTGACGAATTTTGGCCAGACGCTCCTCATCTCCATCGACGAACTGGGACTGGAAACGAAGTTCGCGATGAATTTCGGCGTCGGTACCGATCTGCGTGTGCCACTCGGCGCCGCCGGTGTTGGTCTCCGGCTGGAACTATCCGACAACATGCACAATTCGCCGCTCGACATTCAGATCGCGGAGCTGAACACACTGACCGACGACGTGGTGCGTGCCAACGGTGGTCTCGTGCACAACCTGCGCGCGAGCGCCGGAATCGTCCTTCACTTCGGACGTTGACATGCGCCGCTATCTTCACGCCTTTATCGCCGCCCTGACCATGTGCCTGTTGACCGTCGTCGACGGCGCGCGTGCGCAGACGCCTGAGCATCGATTTGCCCCAGGGACACCTCCGATCGCGGTACGCCCGTCTGCGCTCGCGCAAATCGTCAGCGAGCTCGCCGGTTCTCCCGTCAACGTCCAGCGCGCTCGAATCCTCTGGGTCATCGATTCGCACGCCGTGGTCATCGAGTCGGACTCGGCGTTCGATCCGACGTGGCGGGACCGCGGCCGCGTACTAGTAATGCTCGAACGGAGTCGCTCGCTTTCGATTCCGCGGCCACCTGTGTCGATTGCGCCGGTGAACGTCCTCGGCATCGCCCGCACGTTGCTTGGCATCCAGGCGGCGCAGGACGTGCCGTGGCCACAGGCACTCACGCGACGCGAGATTGAACGGCTTGGAATCCGCGCGGCAATTCTCGCCACCTCCGTCCGGACGTCCGACGGGGTCGAGCTCACATCGTCAACAGCGGCGCCCTGACGTCAGTCCTCGCCGAAAACTCCAGTCGTCGGCCATCATCACACTCGAGGGTCTCTCCGCAGTCGGTTATCGTTAGGCGGAGAGACCGGCGAGTGAAGTCCGCGCCAGTTTGTCCGAAAAATGAGTTGAGAAGGCACGCGGATACGAAAGGCTGCCACCGATGACCCGATGGATGGCTATGCTCCCCGCAATCGCGCTGGCTGGATGCGCGACGACATCATCTTCCCTGGTCCGCGGCATGACCGCGCCCAACCCGAGCGGCTGCTATATCCAGGTGTTTGACGGCGAACGGCTGCGAGGCGTCGCCGACTTCATCAATGGGCCGATGCGGTACAGCAGCTTGTCACGCCTGCCGAACGGCACTGATTGGACCGGCCGTATTCGCAGCATCGAGGTCGGGCCGGCCGCAACCGCAACAATCTGGACCGAAGTCAATCAGAGCGGGCAATCGATGAACCTTCTCCTCGATCGCCGGTACCCGGCGCTTCCGGAAGATTTCAGCGGCAAAGTGCGGTCGATGGAGCTGCGGTGCGAGGAGTCAAGGCTCGCAAGCGAACACGAGCCTTCGTCATCCTCCGTCACGAAGTAGCTACCCTCCTCCGGCTTGAAGTCTTTCGCCGCGTCGAAGGTCATTGGGACTGGCGGGAGTGGTATTCACACGAAATTGTGTGTCTATCAGGGTTACACCGACCGAGGTTCCCATTTGGGCGGCCTGAGTTTTGCCCTACCAGGCGCTTACCGCCTCAAAAAGGTCCAGAATGCGCGTTCGGATTACACAACGTCTGTCTGGGAGTATTGACGGCATACAGTTGAGCCGGTTCGTCACCGGGCTCACTTACGACGTCGGGACTACGCTCGCGAACTATTTGCTAGCTGAAGGTCTCGCCGTCCCGGTTGATGAAAGCACGCCGGCGCTCGTCCTCCCCATTCAGGACGATTCCGAGTTGGAATCCGAAAGTCGACCGCCTTCTGAAGCCCAGGATCGTCCTCGCCGTACCCGGCGGAAACGACGGAAACGATAAGCGCCGAACCGCCGACCTGCCGCTGACCGTTCGTCCCGGAAGCAGTGTTATCCTCCCTCGTGCAGAGGTTTGTGAACTATGAGGACAGCACTTCTTGCTGCGGCCGCGTGCGTGATTGCGATTGGAGTGGCCGCGGGACAGGCGAGTAAGCCAGCATCCGCCGCGCTCCCGGACTGGAGCGGGGTGTGGCAGATGATCGGGCCCACCGTGTTCGATCGCGCCAGCGTGCAACCGCAGAATGGCCGCGCCGGCGATCCCGGCGTCCGCGAATTCCCGCCATTGACCGACGAATACGAGGCGATCTACCGCAAGAACATCGAGCGTATCAAGGCCGGGACGTTCCCCGATCCGATCTCGGTCTGCGGTGTTCCTCACGGTTTCCCGCGGATCATGAACGTGCCTGACGTCTACGAGTTTGCGGTAACGCCGGCGGCGACTTACGTCCTCGCGGAAAATGGACCCGGCATCGCGAGGATCTACACGGACGGCCGGAAGCATCCGCCGGCCGAGGAGCTATGGGGCACCTACACCGGCGCGTCGGTCGGACAGTGGGAAGGCGATACGCTCGTCTTCGAAACCCGTGGCCTCAAGGAATCGCGGGACAACGATGTCATCATCGATCGCACCGGCCTTGTCCTGAGCGACGCGGCCCGTGTCACGACGCGGTTGCGCAAGGTCAACGACACGACGCTCGAGGCGGTCATGGTGGTTGAGGACGCCAAAGCGCTCAAGGCGCCGTGGAAGGTAACGAAACAGTACCGGAAACTGCCGGCCGGTACGTGGGCATGGGATTACGGCTGCGCCGAGAACAATCGCAATCCGATCAGCGGTTCGGGCAAGACATTGACGATCGGTCCCAACGGCAAGCCACTCGACAAGAACGTCGACTGAAGCGGGAGGAGAGTCCGATGACATTCACCAGAGCGATCGCGGCCGCAGCACTCTGCGCCGCCATGTCCGCGCCGCTCGCGGCTCACCATTCCGCGGCGATGTTCGACGACGAGAAGGTCGTGGAGCTGAACGGCACGATCAAGGAAATGCAGTGGACCAATCCGCACATCTGGATTCAGGTCGTCGTGGACAACAACGGCCAGAAGACCGAGTGGAGCGTCGAAGGCGGAAGTCCCAACTCACTGTCGCGCAATGGCTGGCGTTCGACGACGTTCAAGTTCGGTGACGCGGTCAGCGTGCGCGTCAACCCGATGAAGGACGGCAGCGCCGGCGGCAGCTTCATCGGCGCGAAGTTCAAGGAGAGTGGGAAGACGATCGGCCGCTGGGAGTAAGTCAGCGGCCGTTCGGTACGGCCCTATCGGTTCACAGGCGATCTCAGAGGCGGAGGAAGACTATGCGTTTCACTCCACTTGTCGCCGCGATACTCACCGCAACCTTTTGCGGTCCTGCGTTTGCCCAGGAGTGGATCGAATTCAGCAGCCGCGACGATCGGTTTACCGGTAATTTTCCGAGCCAGCCCAAGGTCACGCAGACCACCTACCAGTCGCAGTACGGCGCCGACCTGCCCGCACGTGTCTACACGGCGGTTCAGGGGACGAGCCGCTACTCAGTGACCGTGGTCGACTACAGCCAGATTGAAAAGATCCTGACGCAGAAAGCGCAGACATGCGCGATCCGCACCGAAGGGTGCTATGGAGGCACGGGGTTTTCGGGTGTGGGGCACTGGCGTCTTGATTACCAAGGCGCGATCGTCCACGCCACGTGGAAGTTCCTGGCACGCGACGCGAAAGTGACGCAGTTGACCTGGAACACGACGTATGGAGTCGGCGGGAATCAGATCCATCTGACAAACCGCGACGGATCGCGGACGATGGCCGCGATCTATATGCACGTTCAAAAGCTCTACATCATCGAGGGGACGGTACCAGCCGGATATCCAGAGCCCGGCCTCTTCCAGCAGTCGTTCGGGTGGCTCGACGAGAACGGTCAGCTGCTTCGCTATCAGTCGCTGTACCACCACGCGTTCCCGGCGCCGCCGAAAGGAGCGCCGCCGAACCAGGAGAATCCTGGCAACTGAGCCTCCCTGCGCTTCGAGCAAGGCAAGATGTCTGCGCGTTCGACCGACGACTACGCACCTTCAGCGGAGTTCTACGACCATATCCCGTACTACCGGGATCGATCGGATATCGGCTTCTATGTCGAGGAAGCGCTCGACGCGAAGGGCCCGGTGCTGGAGGTGGCGTGCGGATCGGGCCGGGTCTTGATCCCCACGGCTCGCGCTGGTGTCACCATCGTGGGGCTGGACGCCTCTGCGGAGATGCTCGCACGGTGCCGTTCGTCGCTCCAGATGGAAACCGAAGACGTCCGAGCGCGAGCGACGTTGGTTCAGCGCGACATGCGCGATTTCGATCTCGGACGAACATTTCCGCTCATCACGCTTCCCTTCAGGGCATTTCAGCATCTGTTGACCGTTGAGGATCAGATCGCCTGCCTCGCGTCCGTCCATCGTCACGTGGCACACGACGGACGATTCATCGTCGACCTGTTCAACCCATCGCTCGAGATGCTGGTTAACAAAGAGGTTGGAGTGGAGTTCGTTGCCGACCCGGCGTTTCCGCTGCCTGACGGTCGAATCGTTGAACGGCGCGCGAGGATCATCCGACATGATCGGTTCACGCAGGTGAGTCACAACGAGTTCATCTACTGCATCACCGACCCTGGCGGCGGCACTCGGCGAATCGTGCATCCATTCTCGCTGCGGAATACCTTCAAGTTCGAGATGGAGCACCTGCTGCACCGCGTGGGATTCGCCGTCGAACAGGTGTACGGAGACTTCGATCGCAGTCCGTACGGATCCACATATCCGGGTGAGCTGATTTTCGTGAGCCGAAAGGCCGCATAGCGGCCAACTCCAGCATTTTCGCTCTTCATCGCAGTATCCGTGCTGAGCGGGATTCTCTTCGGGCTGATGCCGGCGGTGCACATTTCGAAGACGAATCTGAACGAAGTGCTGAAGGAAGGCGGCCGGTCAGGCGGCGGCATGCGGCCGCGCCGCTGGGCCGGCGCACTCGTGGTGACGCAGGTGACGTCGACGCTTGTCCTCGCATGCGTCGGGCCGTCGGGTCGCGCGACCCGGCTCGATCCCGCTTCGCCGCTGCGGTACGACTAGCCGGCGCTACTTCGCGAGCGCCGGCAAGGTCACCTCGCGGGGTTTCCGAGAACCGCCGCGGCTGCAACGGCCGCGGGATGTATCTAGCGGCTGCTCGGCTGCTTCGGCGTGACGCGGAAGAGACCGCCGGGGTTCGCGTCCTCGAGCATCCAGAGCGCGCCGTCCGGACCTTGTTCCACGTCGCGAATGCGGTGCCCGACACTCCATCGCTCGGCAGGCGTGGCGCCACCCTTGCCATCAAACGTGACCCGATTGAGCGTCATGGTCGCCATGCCGCCCAGCAGCGCGGAGCCGCGCCACTCCGGAAACATGGCACCGCTGTAAAACATCAGGTTGCCCGGCGCGATGATGGGTGTCCAGTAGATCACCGGCTTCGCCAGATCCGCCCGCGTATCCGGACTCGGTATCGGCACGCCGTTGTAGTTGACCGCGTAGGAGACGAGCGGCCAGCCGTAGTTCTTGCCCGGCTCGATCAGGTTCAGCTCGTCGCCGCCGCGCGGGCCGTGCTCGACTTCCCATAGCCGCCCATCGGGCGCGAACGCCAAGCCGTACGGCGTTCGATGTCCGCTCGTCCACGTCTCCGCGGGCGCGAGGTTTGGACCTGAGACCGTGTAGGTACTCACCACCGGAGCAGTCTTCGCCGCTTCAGTGTCACTCGGCGGATTGATCAACGGAATCGTCGCCGCGCCGACCTTGCCAGACATCGGATTGCCCGGAGCGGGCTTACCGTCGAGCGTCAGCCGCAGGATCTTGCCGACCTCGGTGTTGAGATCCTGCGCGGGCGTCATGCGCTGCCGATCGCCGACCGTGAGGAACAGATACTGACCGTCGGGTGAAAACGCGATCTGCGCGCCGAACTGTCCGCCGCGACCCTTCGGCATGTCGTGCCACAGCACCTGCAGGCCTTCAAGGCTCGCCTTGCCGCCATCGAGATTCAGCCGCGCGCGCGCGAGCGCGAGACTCGAAGCGCCCGCGACATCGCCAGGCTCGGAATATGTGAGGTAGACGCTGTGATCGGTCGCGTAATGCGGCGACACGAACACGCCCAGCATACCGCCCTGCCTTTCCGCCAAAACCGCGGGCACGTTTGCGACCTGCGTCTTCTGCCCCTGCTGCGTCACCAGCCAAACCGGGCCGACCTTCTCGGTCACGAGCATCCGGCCGTCGGGCAAGAACGCCACCCGCCACGGCAGATTGAATGTCGTCACCTGCGTCATCGTGAACGGCACATTGGATTCCGGTTGCTGATTGCCCGCGTTGACTTGGGCTCGCGCCGTGGATGATCCCAGTGCGAGCAACAGCGCTGCATTTAGAAGCGTCTTCATGGAGGCAGTCTACCCGACTTTCTTGCGGAAGGACTCTCGGTGCAAACGCGTTCGCCCGTCGAATCACATTTTCGAAAGCACTTCTTAGTTATCGGAGCGTTGACGGGATGTTGAAGCCTCGATGGAAATCTCGAGGTCATTAGCGCCAATTTTCTTCGGCGTACGTCCCCGAGAACCAGATAGACGAAAACCCCTTTTCTCTGGAACGTGGTTTTGCCGCGGCGGTGAAAGAGTGGTTCAGTCGTCAACCGAGAGAGCCGATATGACGTAACCGACACCGGTGCCCTCGGCACTGTCTCAGGTGAAGGTTGACCGCCGTCCGTAACACTGCGCTCGCGGTGCGAGATGATGAGCGCAGCGATCGCGAGAAGTGGTGGAACGATGAATGGCACCCCGCCGAGAACGCCAATAGGGTACGCCCATCCACCAATACCAATCAGCCAGAACACAAACACGCCGTTGACGAGAACAGTTGTTAGTCGCAGGTAGGCACGCCACCGCAGTGTTCGCATAATCTCCGTGCGATTCTACGGGCAAGGCTTCTCAGTCGCCACTAGACCCGTCAGCGCCAACTGAGACAGTGCCGTGCCCTCTGTTGGCGGTGTTAGCCCTGGTTCGTGTGGGTCAGTCAAGCATTGCGGAAACGACGATGCGAAGATCTTTCCTCTGGGTCCCATTCGCAGTCCTTAGCCGATGCTCGCCAACGCGCCATCTTTCGCTGAGACTAAGACGCAGATGAGAGTTCTACCTCGAGTAGAGTCGAATGACGCCTCCTGCGGCAAGGGCTCTGGCCGACCGATCACGGCTGTCCATCGCACGCACAAGCGTTTCTCGGGCTGCATCGCCGCCAATCGCCACTAACGCCTGCACGACACGGTAGGTCAGGTTGCGGTCTGGGCCAAACAGTGTACCGAGTACCGGGACGGCCTCTCGATCCCGGACGGCCTCAAGGGTGTAGACCACGGCAAACCTGTAGCCGGGATCATAGCCGCGTGCTTGCGCGTCCTCTTCTAGCGCCCTCGGCAGAAGTGAGCGCGCCAGAGCGGCTGTTCGTCGTGGCTCTCCTCTTCGGTTCAAGAGGGCAAGAGCGCGATTACGCGTTACGGGCCAGACAGCGAGTGGTTCAATGACATCGAGCGCCTCGCTGTCGCGATCACGCCTCAGTATTTCTTCAGCAGCGGTCAGCCGGATGTAGGGATCGATGTCGCGAAGGCCCTGGCGCAGGAATTTGAAGTCGGGCGACCCTTCGCGCCGTATCAAGGCCTGGAAGGCTTGGTAGCGCAAGTCCGAGGTTCCTCGCCACACCTCGTCCCATAGTGAGATCGTGGAGGGATGCGGAAACGACATCAAAGCAGATGCTGCGTTTGCCCGGACTCGCTGCTCGGGATCCTGTAATGCCGTCGAGAGCTGCGCCAAGTATCCAGCGCGCCCCAACGAGTTGAGCGCAGCCATAGCATGGTGGACAGAAAGGATGGTGCCCAATCCGAGTTTGGCTGACTCAGACGCTCGGATCAGTTCGTTCGCACCAGCATCACTCCCCAGTCTGGCCGAGATGAGAGCCGAAAAGATCCGAACCTGGCTGTTGCTCTGCTGAAGGGCCTTGGCGAGGACGGCTTCCGGACGATAGGCGCGTAGCGCGGTCACGTTCTCACTTGCCGAGAGTGAAAACGTTGGATCGAGTAGCACGTCGAGCGTCCGAATCGAGGCCAACACCACGCGGTCGTTTGGACTCTCCATCCCATGCAGTAGCGGCCCGCTCCCGGAAGAACCAAGGTTTCGGGCTGCACCCACTGCCCACTCGATCGTGTCGTCATCACCGCGGGCAATCACGTCTTCCAGCAACATGAGGCTGCGACCATTACGAAAGGAAGCCAATCTCTCAATCGCCCCTCGGCGAACCGTCAGATCAGCCTCCGTGAGCCCGGCTTCCACCAGGCTTAGATAGTCGCGGCTCGAGTTATCCGGCAGATACCAGAGGGCCGTACTCCGTACCGGGGCTGTTCCCATCCGAGCAACACGTTCGAAGATATCCAGTGCGCGTGGCGTGTCAGCGATCGTCAGCGCCGACACCGCGGCGAGCTGCTCCTGAATATTGGCCGCGTCGAGAGCCGCGGTGAGGAGAGACCACGCCTTTGGAACCGCGACGCCAGGCTCGAACGCATTTGAATTGTCCTGCGCATGCAGGAGCCACACCCCCGATAGGATCAGGATAGGGGGCAATACTTTGAGCATCGCTCGATCTCGTGATCCTTAGACTGCGCACCTTGATTAACGGCTTGTATGCTTACCCTGATCGGGCTAGGGACGCCGTGGCAGACGATCGCGCCACGATCGCTAACTGGTGTTCCCTGCGTTCCTGCTCGAGCGGCATGCCGTGGATATGGAGGATTCGGGCCAGCCGTCGGTTGCCGGGCTAAGAACTGATTGCGCGCCGAAGCGCTCATGGTGGATTCAGGGAACAAGTGCGTTTTTCTTTGGAGGCACCGGTAAGAGGGCGCTGTGGCCGTTGAGCGTACGGTCGGTGGAACCAGCCTTATCGACGTGCTTGATCGCGTCCTCGACAAGGGGATTGTCATCGACGCATGGGTGCGTGTGTCGCTCGTCGGGATCGACCTCATCACCGTCGAAGCCCGCGTCGTCGTTGCCTCGATCGACACCTACTTGAAGTACTCCGACGCGATCGGTGCAGCCGCATCGGCATCTCGTCCAACATTCAGGAGCCACGAGTCCTCATGGTCTTCGCTGCGCAACGACGACGACGACGACGATGACGACAATGGCGACGGAGGCGGTGGATCCTCCGGCGCGCCGGCGACGCTCCGCGGAGAGATCCAGTCCCGGCGTCGTCCACCCGGCGCCCCGCAAAGGACGCGTCGGCGTTAGACCTGACCCGCCACCGAAAGAGCGTTGTCTCGACTGGACACCACATTAAAGGATGCTTATTTGGATGCAGGCCGGTCGCACGGTAATCGAACTGCACCCAATAGAACAGATCCTGACCAGCCGTGGTTGTAACGGGTCGCGGCGCGGTCAGTGATCGTGCCCGTGAAGTCCTGTCGCCACCTTCTTCGCCGACCTCTATCCTGGTCCGCCAACCGTAGAAGGCAAGATCGCCGAAGGAATAGTGGTCACGTGCGCCCTCCCCTCGTCGCCAAAACGAATGATGTCGATGAGTGATACCTGTGGGATCGATCGAGATTGATCGTCGCGTTAATCTGCCAGGGGTCCTAAGTGCGTTCACGGCGCGGAAGCGTATCGGGCAACGGTCGGCAAGAGGATGTCCAGCGCGAATGGCTTATAGAGAACCTCCACGCTCGATAGCGTGCCAGCGCCGTCACTCAAGTTGCCGGCCGCAGTCACCACAACGACCGGGATCAGGGCCAACGTCGGGTTCTCCAGCTGCGCCGCGCGGAACTCCCAACCCGACATTCCCGGCATCATCAAGTCGAGCAGGATCAGAAAGGGCGTCACCCCTCCCTCTAGCGCGGCCAGCGCCGCCCTCCCGTCGGCGAATGCCGCGACCTCATATCCTTGCGCGTTCATGATGTCGGCGAGGGCGTCTCGCAAGTCGTCGTCGTCGTCCACGATCATCAAGGGCAAACAGGGCGATGCGCTCATAGTGGCAACTCCACGGTGAACGTTGAACCTTGTTCCGGCCGGCTGTCCACTTTGATGCGGCCGCCGCTAGCCTGCACGATCTGCTGCGCGATCCAGAGACCCAGCCCCAGTCCCACGTGATGCTTGGCAGCGACGACGCGTGCAAACGGACCAAAGATCTTGCTCTGTTCGTCCTCCGGGATCCCAATCCCATGGTCGCGCACTACGACGACGGCCTGCGACGCCTCGACGCGGACCGAAACCTCGATGGGGCGCCCGGCCCCGTATTTGAGCGCGTTCGAGATCAGGTTTGTAATAACCTGATCGATGCGAGCGGCATCCCATATCCCAGGTGCCGGGTCCGGAGCGTTCACGGTCACCCTGACGTGGCTCCGCTGAATCTCGAGATCGAATCGGTCGAGTACTTCACGGACGACATCGCGCAGATCGACAGGGGCGGGGTTCAGCTGGAAGCTACCGCGGGTGATTCGTGAGACGTCCAGCATCTCGACGACCAGAGCCGTCAGCCGGTCGACTTGGCGCTTCACCATCGCCAATTGCCGCATCTGGACGACGACACCGCCAGGCTCGGTTTTGGAGTGGGGAGCCATCGGCACGATCAGGTAATCAACGAGCAGCGCCAGCGTTGCCAGCGGCGTCCGCAACTCGTGCGCGGCGACCGCCAAGAACTGGTCGCGGGCCGTCACCGCCTGCCGTCGGTCCTCGAGCAAGCGCGCGCGTTCTTCCGCGACGAGGCGGAGCGCGGCCTCCGCATCAGCACGCTGCTGGCTCGCGTAGCTCAAATCCTCGTACAGGACGAGCAGGCCCAGCAGCACCTGGCTCATCTCCGGATCACGCTCGGAGACGACGGTGTCGTCGGTGATCGTGCACCGACCGGCGCCAATCTCGGCCAGATGCATCAAGATGCGATCGGTCGGGCTGTTACCTACCCATGGCACGCCGGGTCTCCTCGATCGCCTCGGCGCGAGTCGCGTGAATAGTCACGTTCGTCAACCCCATGCCGTACGCAAATAGCCGTGCCATCGCGCGCATCAGCAGATTGTCACCGACTGCGACCGCGAGATGCGTGACGCGCGGGCTGATGTCAAGGATCTGGGCCTTGAGCGCTGCGCGGGTTTCCGGATTGGGACGCTTCGCCTCGGTCAGGTCGACGACGTAGGCAAATCGATCCCAATCATGCGCGAGCGCGCGAAATCGGTCGAACATGATCTTCACCGAGAACGGAGACTGAACCGGCAGCTCGTCGATGAGCAAGATCCGGTCGTCCACGACCGATGCCCTATCAGCAATCGCCTCGCTCTCTTCGCGAGTCGACCCCGGACCGTATGGACGCTGCTCCAATTCCACGGTTGAGCCGACTGGGGCATGCACATTCAGTTGCGATACAAGTCTCGATCCGGTGGCTGCGGAGTCATCGGGATATTCACCGCGACCATTGCGACCTTCTTCATGGTTGAACAGCGCGGAGTGAAATCGCCGAGATGCGAGACCAATTGAGGCGAATTGAGCACAAGCGGGATAGGAGTCATCGAGGGACAGCGGCGAGATCATCAGGCACGGCAGCGCACTCCAGGGAAGCCGAGTGCGTAGGAGGGTCGGCCGAGAATTCGCCGAGACCAGTCACCGTCGCACGTTCCACAAGGCGTGGACCGCTGCCCGCGAGAAGGCAGAACTACGGGATCAAATCCCGCACGACGTGCGCCGGTCAGCTGTGCGCAATCTCGAGCGCGCCGGGATACCGGCCGGACTGACTGGAATAGAGTGATTTTCATGGTGCCGGGGGCGGGAATCGAACCCGCACGCCCCTTTCGGGACCCAGGATTTTAAGTCCTGTGCGTCTGCCAGTTTCGCCACCCCGGCCTGCAATGGAATCGGTCGTTTACGCCGCGTACGATACGATCTTCACGCCACACTGACCTAGGGCGCCGCTTCTGCCTTCACAAACCCTCATTTATCGCTTTTGGCGCGCGCCCCGCATGTGCGCGTCCACTAATGACTTCTGTTGATCAACGAGTGTCCGCTCGGCATCGATTGCCTCGCCCAGCGCCCGGTAATCCCCTGATTTCATCGCGGCTGTGCTTTTGGCGTGGGCAGCCCTGAACGCTTTGCGCAGCCGGCTTAGGCAGACCTCGTGCAAAATTGAACAGCTCGGTGTCAGCAGCTGGCGGTAGCCTCGCTTCGTGCCTGACACGACCCAACGCCTCAACACCCTCAATCTGCGACTCCAAGCACTCGTCGCCGAGAACCATGCGTTGCGGGAGCGATGGGCGGCGGCGGCCAAAGACGCGCAACGATGGCCGGACATGAACCTCGCGACTCAACTCTTCGTGAGCCTCCAGCCCGTTTCGAGGATGCTCGACCGCGACCATTAGCGTTTCTTCGCCCTGCGTTTGTCACGTTGTCTGAGTCACGCCAGCGCCGAGCACGAACTCGGTGGCGCCGTCCGTCCGCATCATCCTTCGTTTCGCGGCTCGGTAGTGTTGTCTAACCGCTCGACTCGTTCTCTCAGATCCGCTTCGCTGGTGAT
>Ga0207701_10001568_pt1 | contig 23861 bp, 16 predicted proteins | sample KBSSwiSSwithPhiX_FD_184294 | JGI IMG/M metagenome (GOLD analysis project Ga0207701, IMG submission 184294) | Switchgrass rhizosphere bulk soil microbial communities from Kellogg Biological Station, Michigan, USA, with PhiX - S5 (SPAdes) (version 2) | ecosystem: Environmental > Terrestrial >... | reverse complement strand
AATGTACCTGATGAATAACAAGTGAATTTATAGAAATAGGGATTTTTATTCTGATAAGCGGCGCCGCCAGGTTGATTTGAGCAACCGGGAACAAATATGTTGACTGTTGAACAAATAGGAACGGACGCCTGGCGAAAAACAATAGAACCACAAACCGGAAAGGCGGTAGAAGGAGTTTGCCCCAGATTGGTACATGCCTGACCAAAGCTGATGGTTGCCTGAAAAACAAGAACTAACAGAACCACAAAATATTTCCGCAGCAGTTTTAAGGGCATAAAAAGGAATAAATATTTTCTTGACTGCACTTGAGACAATAACAACGGTTAAAACGTTGCCCCACTCATCAATCAGCGCAAACTATATAACTTTTAGGTGAATGATATTATTGCATCCTGCAATTCTGCGTTAAAAATAGATTGATTAGATCAATTCAATTTGTAAAGTTTTCCCGGTAAGGTGGCAACTACACCCTGTAATTCGAGGTTCAAAATAGCAACCGCCATTGAACTGCTGCTTAACCCGCTTTTGAAATTCAGTTCATCAACATGCATCAGTTCTTTTTCTTTTAAAATATCAACAATTATCTTTTCATCTTTAGATAACTCAATGAATAATTCTTTCTGACTCTTGGTTCCTGATCTCTGACTCTTTTCCTCCCATCCCATCACTTCGATCAGTTCTTCCGCATCAGTAAGCAGCATTGCTTTATTATTTCGTATTAAAAAATTACAGCCAGCACTTTTATGATCGTTTATTCTTCCGGGTAATGCAAATACATCTTTGTTATAACCATTTGCTAACTCTGCAGTGATCATGCTTCCTCCCTTATCGCCTGTTTCGATAACGATGGTTGCGTCACTCATGCCAGCAACAATTCTGTTTCTTGTTGGAAAATTATGTTTATCTGGTTTTGTATTACTTCGAAACTCGGTCAACAACCCTCCGCCATGTTTCAGCATATCTTTTGCAAGATTGGAATGATCTGGCGGATATATCTGATCAAGACCATGACCCAAAACACCAACTGTAGCCAAATTATTTTTAAAAGCTGTTTTATGAGCAATTGCATCAATTCCAAATGCCATACCGCTGACAACAAGAATATTTTGTGATGAAAGTTCCTTTACTAATTTTTCTGTTTGTTGTTTGCCATACTCTGTGTGATTTCTTGTTCCAATGATTGCTACAACTTTTGATGCGTTCAGATCAGCATCGCCTTTGTAAAAAAGAAGGGTAGGAGAGTCATAACAGTTCAATAATCTTTTTGGATAGTCCTTATCCGTAAGAAAAAGTGGTTTGATCTTGTATTTCTCAATGAATTTTATTTCATCTTCTGTTTTTGAAAAATTAGTAAATGCTTTAATCGCTTTTGCTCTTACTTCACCAATGCCTTCGATCTTCTCAAGTAAGTGTTGTTTTGTTTTAAAGATCTTTTCAGCAGAACCAAATTCCTGAGCAAGGATCTTTGCATGAACACAGCCGATGTTGGGGACTTCTGAAAGAGCAAGCTGATATAACAGGTCGTTTGTCAAAAGAGGATGATTGATAACTGATAGATGATAAATAGGCAATTTACTAAACTATCATCTTTCATCTATCATCTGATCATTGGCTCACGACTTTCATTTCTGTTCTCCTGTTCAGCGCTTTTCCTTCTTCTGTTTTGTTATCGGCAACGGGTTGTGTTTCTCCAAAACCTTTGGCAGAAAGCCTTGCTGTTGGAATTCCTTTTGAGATAAGATAAGTGACAACAGATTTTGCACGGTTGTTTGATAAAGTGAGATTGTCTGCAGGTTTGCCAACATTATCGGTGTGTCCTCCGATCTGGATCTTTACAGTAGGATTATCATTCATTAGTTGCACCACTATATCAAGCTCAGCTTCAGATTCGGGCTTAAGATCAAATTTATTTACATCAAAGAAAACATTTTTCAATACAACAGATGCATTGGCTTCTATTGGCTGTAGGGGAATATTTTTTTCATAAGTAGAATCTGGCGAATGATTTGTCAGGGAAAAATTATCTGAATAAAATAAATAACCTTTCCTGTTTACATTGAATGCATAGTCTTTTCCAACGGGAAGTGTGATCAGGTAATTTCCTTTTTCATCCGTCTGCACTTTTGAGATCATTTGTTTTGTATTCAGATCAATAAGCTCAACAGCAGATGGCAAACCTTTTGTTGTTTTTTTATCAAACACTTGTCCTTTTACCCAAAGAGTTTTATTAGGGCGTATATTTTCTGGTAATATAAAACTATAAATGTCTAAGCCCCCTTTACTATCTGAACGATCGCTTGCATAATAAGCTGTCTTTGCATCAGCGGCAATGAACAATGTTCCTTCGTCATAAATGGTATTGATGGGATACCCAAGATTTTCCGGTACACTCCAATCTCCTTTGGGTCCTTTTCTTGAGAAAAATAAATCGGGGCCACCATAACCCAACAAACCATTCGAAGTAAAAAACATTGTTTGATTATCAGCATGTATAAAGGGACACGATTCATCACCGGAAGTATTTATTTGCGGGCCAAGATTTTCAGGTGTTGTCCATTCACCATTTAATTGTAAATGCGAAACATAAATATCACTGCCACCATAACCACCTTCTCTTCGGCTTGCAAAATATAAGTCTCTTTTATCTGGTGAAAGACATGGTTGTGATTCCCATTGATCCGTATTTATTTTACCGCCAAGATTAAGACCTTCACTCCAGCCTTGCGGGGTTTTAAATGAAATATAAATATCGCAACTTCCCCAACCATCTTTTCTGTTACAGGCAGTAAACACCAACCATTCTCCATCTTGTGAGATCATTTGTGCGCCTTCATTCTGATCAGTATTTACATTGCCACCAAGGGGGGCTGCTTTTACCCAATCTTTACCGTCCCATTTTGCAGAAAAAAAATCTTCATCAAAACCCCGAACTCTTCTTGTAAAGAAAAATTCTTTGCCATCAATTGTTAAACAAGGAAGGTATTCTGATTCTGCGCTATTGATCTTGTCACCTGCATTTTTAGGTGCAAACTCATAATTGCGTCCTGCATTCTTTTTTTCCTGGGTCACTGCAAATTCAAAACAACGCTTACGAAACTCACCAGCCTTGCGACTTGCCTCTCCTAATTTGGGATTGGATAAATAATCATTAATTGTATTCAATGCTTTATTAAAATTTCCCATGCCTGCAAGATTAATTGCATAAGGAAGTTTATAAACTTTAGTGGCAGCAGAATCTTTTCTCAAGGCTTTTTCATAATACTCAACGGATAAGTCAGGCTTTTTTGCTTGCCCGTAAACACCAGCAAGGGATAAATAGGCATCAACATAATTTGAGTCGAGATAAATAGCTTGTAAAAAATAACTGATCGCATCATCGTACCTGTCTTCGGTGGCTTTTGTCATTCCTTCATTATACATTTTGATTGCCCGCGGATTTATTTTCGCAGAGTTTGAAACTTGCGCATTTAAAGGATTGGCAATAAAAAATTGGCAGGAAGAAATAAGTATGGTATAAAAAAAAGTTTTCATTGATATTGCTGGATTTCTATAACGAATCTAATACATTTTTATTCCCTATTCAGTAAATTAATGTTAAGAGGAAAGGGAGTTATTTTTGGTTGCATATTGCCCATTTCTCAGAGGTCAAAGTCTATAACTAATTTTTCAAGGCACATTAATATACTTATGTATCTGGAGGCTCAGCTCCCATTGCGGATGAGCTTTAATATATTCGATGATCAATGGCGTTATTTCTGACGCTTTATCCCATTCAGGTTGTAAAAAAAGTTTACATGTTGGTGAAGTTAATGCAGCATATTTTTCTGCCCAATCAAAGTCATTTTTATTAAAAACAACAATTTTTAATTCATTTGCCAGAGGAACAATTCCGGCTAACGGAGCTTTGAATTTTTTTGGTGATAAACAGATCCAATCCCATGAACCGCTTAGTGGATGAGCTCCTGAAGTTTCAATATGCGTTTTTAAACCAGCAGCTTGTAACTCTTTTGTTAACTCAGTAAGATCATGCATCAAAGGTTCACCTCCTGTAATAACAACGATTTCCGCAGGCGTTTCCTTAACCTTCAACTTTAAACTTTCAACTTTCAATTTAGGATGTTTCTCTACATCCCAACTATCTTTTACATCACACCAAACACAACCAACATCACAACCACCTAATCTTATAAAGTAGGCAGCTTTGCCCTGGTGAAAGCCTTCACCTTGTAATGTATAAAAATCTTCCATCACGGGAAGTGATGCGATTTCAGATTTCAGATTTACGATTTCGGATTTCACTTTAGTAAACACAGATTTTCTTTCAACACTTAAACGCAAAATTAGCACATTGGCTGATCAGCAAATTGTCACATTATATTTCCTAATTCATCATAATACAAGATCTATAAGTATTATTAAGCAAAGCGGCGATGGTCATAGGTCCCACACCACCCGGCACCGGTGTTATCCATGAACATTTAGGAGCAACATTTTCATAGTCTACATCTCCTCTTAATCTGAATCCACTTTTTTTAGTTGGATCAGCAACACGGGTGATGCCAACATCAATTACGATCGCACCTTCTTTTACCCAATCTTCAGTTACAAAACCAGGACGACCCAACGCAGCAACAATAATATCCGCATTGCGACAGAGCTCGGCAATATTTTTTGTTTTTGAATGACAAAGGGTGACGGTACAATTGCCCGGATTTTTATTTTCACTTAATAAGATACTCATTGGCCTTCCAACGATATTGCTTCGACCGATCACCACAGCATGCATTCCCGCTGTATTGATCTTATAATGTTCCAGCATAAGCATAATGCCATGTGGCGTCGCAGGAATAAAAGTTGGTAATCCTTGTACCATTCTTCCGACACTTACTGGGTGAAAGCCATCAACATCTTTATCAGGGTCAATTGTATTAATAACCTTATCATCAGAAATATGTTTTGGCAAAGGAAGCTGAACAAGAATTCCATCAACATCAGGATCATGGTTTAAGTCTTGAATTTTTTCAAGCAATAAATGTTCTGAAATATCTGCTTCAAATCTTATAAGTGTTGATTTGAAACCAACTTCTTCGCATGATTTTACTTTTGAAGCAACATAGGTTTCACTTGCTCCATCATTGCCAACTAATATTGCTGCCAGGTGCGGAACTTTTTTTCCTTCCGTGAAAAGTTGTGCTACGTCTATTTTCAATTGATCTTTTACTGCTTGCGATACTTTCTTACCATCTAAAATTTGCATGGCGCAAAGGTAGTTTTGTGAGCTATGCAGCCCAAACTGTAGTGGGTAATTATTTTGACAAAAACATCCGGATTTTTTAACTTAAGGTAAAATTAACTGCTTGACCAAACCATTCCTTATTCTTCTATTTCTTTTCATTCATTTAACTATAAATGGGCAAACAGTTCGTCGTCCTGTTGCTGCAGTTTATACAGGTCTTGGCGCTTACAGCAATAATCACATTGATGTGTTTTCTTTTTCAAATAACCAGGCATCGTTAGCTCAAATGAAAAATGCATCAGCCGGAGTTTACGGTGAAAGAAGATTTATGCTGAACGAATTGAGTCTTTATCAATTTGCGATCGCAGTGCCAACCAACGCTGGAAATTTTGGCGTTAATACAGGCTATTTTGGTTTCAGTGATTATAATGAATCGCAAATGGGTCTTGCTTATGCAAGAAAACTTGGGAACAAAGTTGATATCGGGGTTCAGTTTAACTATAATGGTATCCAGGCAAGTGGTTATGGTAATTCATCTGCTGTCAACTTTGAGATCGGCACTGCTTTTCATTTGACTGATAAGCTAAATGCAGGTGTGCATGCATACAATCCTATTGGGGGCAAGTATGGTAAAAATTCAGAAGAAAAATTAGCATCGATATACACAGTCGGGTTAGGTTATGAAGCTTCCGATAAATTTCTTGTAAGCGCCGAAATAGAAAAAGAAGAAAATCAGACGGTGAGTGTAAATGGAGGTATTCAGTATAAATTTTTGCCACAGTTCATGATAAGGGCTGGTATTGTTACCAATACTTCCGTTTTATATGGAGGGGCAAGTTTGTTTTTAAAAACTTTTCGTCTTGATGTAGTGGCGAGTTATCATCCACAACTCGGCGTAACCCCCGGTTTACTTCTCATTTATGATTTTAAGAAGGAAGAAAATTGAAAAAGTTTTTATTCATATCACTCACTTTTTGTCTTTCACTATTCACAACTCATGCGCAGGAAACTCCTATATCAACAATTGAACAACAATTGGAAAATCTTACTGATATTGACCAGGCTGAAACGGAAGATGACAGTTACCATCAGCAATGGGAAAGATTCAGAAGAAACCCGCTTAATATGAATACTGCTGATGAAAATGATCTGCGTGAGCTGAAAATCCTTTCAGGATTGCAGATAGCAAATCTTATTTCATACAGGAAATTGGTTGGGCAATTCATAAGTATTTACGAATTGCAGGCTGTTCCTTCCTGGGATACTCAAATTATAAAAAAACTTTTGCCTTTTATTACAGTTGCCGAACCATTGGATCTTACAGAAGTTTTTAGAACAAGATTTAAAATTGGAGAACACACTTTGTCATTTCGGTATGCTGAGGTGTTGGAGAAATCAGCAGGTTTTGAAAAAACAAGTACGGGAACAAAATATCTTGGCAGTCCGCCAAAACTTTTTTTGCGTTATCGATACCAGGATAAAAATTTATTACAATATGGAATAGTTGGAGACAAGGATGCAGGTGAACAATTTTTTAAGGGAGCTCAGAAATACGGATTTGATTTTTATTCTTTTCATTTTTTTGCAAGAAAACTTGGCTCAATACAGGCATTAGCATTGGGAGATTTTACAGTAAATATGGGGCAAGGATTAATACAATGGCAAAGTCTTGCATTCAGAAAAAGTGTAGATATACTTGCGATAAAAAGACAATCACCGGTACTTCGTCCATATAATTCAGCCGGTGAATTTAGTTTTCATCGCGGCGCCGGGATCACTTTGCAAAAAGGAAAATTTGAAGCAACCGGTTTTATATCTTACAGAAAGCTTAGTGCCAACTTCGTAGCGGATACTGTAAGCCATGAAGAGTATATTACCTCTTTTCTTAATTCCGGGTATCATCGTACAGAGGATGAAATTGAAGGAAGGCATAAACTAGGACAACTTGCTCTTGGGGGAAATATAAAATATAGAGCCAGTAATTGGCATATCGGGCTTAATGCTATCAATTTTAATTTTTCTTCACCTGTAGTAAAAAGACAGGAGCCATATAATCTTTATGCTATAAGCGGCAAGAATTGGAGTAACTATAGCATTGATTATAGCTATACTCGTCAAAACTTTCATTTTTTTGGAGAAGCTGCGGTAGATAAAAATTTCAGTAAAGCATTTCTGAATGGATTATTAATAAGTGTGGATCCACGGGTTGATATTTCATTTCTCTATCGCAATATAGATCCGCAATATCAATCCAACAATGGAAATGCATTTACTGAAAATACATATCCAACAAATGAAAATGGTTTTTATTCAGGCATCAGCATACGACCTGTTTCTGCATGGCGCTTTGATGCATATATTGATGTTTATAAATTTCCCTGGTTAAAATATTTGGTAGATGCACCAAGCCAGGGAAAAGATTTTTTGGCACAAATAACTTATACCCCGAATAAACAACTTGAAGTGTATACAAGATACCGTAGTGAGTCAAAACAAGGTAATCAACCCGATAACAATCTTGCCATGAATTATCTTGTATCGTTGCCACGGCAAAATTGGAGAACCCAGATCAGTTTTAAAATAAATCAATCACTGGCTGTTAGGAACCGAACTGAAATATTATGGTATGATAAGAATGGCGTAAATGCAGAAAGAGGGTTTCTATCTTTTTTTGATTTTATTTATAAACCCGTTCTTAAAAGATATAGTGGCAATATCAGGCTTCAGTATTTTGAAACCGATGATTATAACTCCAGGATCTATGCATATGAAAATGATGTTCTTTTTTATTATTCGATCCCCGCTTTTTTTAATAAGGGATTCCGGTATTATTTAAATGTCAATTACGACTTGAATTCATCTGTTTCACTTTGGCTAAAATGGGCGCAGTATATTTATAAGGATGTGGAGTCAATTGGATCCGGACTTGATGAAATTCCCGGATCAAAAAAATCGGAGATAAGGATGATGGCGAGAATTGTTTTTTGAGCTATTGACACCAGTTAGTTTTCCCCATAGCGAACTTGTTAATAATTTGTTTATTTTGCCGCAGCTTTTCTGAAAAAGCTAATGTCTTAATGCTGTATACATACCCCATGAAAACTTACATTTTAGGCTCGAAATCAAGTATTTATTTAAACTAAAATTGATCTCCACATGAGAAAATTTGCATCACTATTTGTGACAGCAATACTATGCTCAATGCTGGTATTTGCTCAGACGCGGAGTGTTTCGGGTACTGTAACTGATGCAAATGGTAAAGCAATACCATTTGCTTCTATTACTGTAAAGGGGACCAAGAATGGAGTGACTGCTGATGCTGATGGAAAATTCACTATTAAGGGTGTTTCGTCCGGCACAATGTTAGTAATAACATCGGTCGGTTTTGATGATAGAGAAATAACGATAGGTACTTCAGAAAACGTCAGTATTAACTTAACACCCACTGCAGGTAGTAACCTGACTGAGGTTGTTGTAACAAGTGCATTTGGTGTAAAAAAATCAGCAAGAGTTACGCCTTATAGCTCTCAGGTTATAAAATCAGAGCAGCTGACTGTAATTCCACAAACTAATGTGAACTCAGCCCTGGCCGGAAAGGTTGCTGGTGTTCAATATAGAGGACAATCGCCAATCAAATTAAATTCACAAGGGTTTTTAAGGATCCGTGGTGGTGGCTCATTGACTGATGTAGATCCTTTGTATGTTGTTGATGGAACTGTCGTGAATTCTTTTGACATTAACCCTGATGATATCGAGGAGCTTAACGTTTTAAAGGGAGCAAATGCTACTGCTCAATTTGGTAGCCGTGCTGCCAATGGTGCCATCGTTATTACAACAAAAAAACGTATGAATAAGACCGGTCTTGGTATAGAAATCAACCAGGGTGTGATCTTTGATAAAGTTTATATTTTACCTAAGTATCAAAACTTGTATGCAGGTGGTGATGGAGATTTCATCACATTCAACTATAACTCTAGCATGCCACCAGAATGGCAGGCGCTTAATGGGAAACAACATCATGATTATACTGATGATGCATCATGGGGTCCAAGAATTAGCGGCCAGGAATATATTCCCTGGTATGCATGGTATCCCGGAACTAAATATTCTTTCAAAACTGCGAATTTAAATCCGCAGCCCGATAATGCCCGTGATTTTTGGGAGACAGGCGTTACCAACAATACCAATATTAGCCTTGGTCAAAGTGGAAATGGATATGTTTTCAGGGTATCCTATACCAATCAGTATATAAAGGGCATGTTACCGAACTCTTCTTCAAATAGAAATACGGTGTTTGCAACTGTGTCTGCAGATCTTGGACAGCATTTTACAGTAGGTTTAAATGCAACATATACGTCTCAAAAGATCCGAGGTGAATTTGATGATGGATATGGAAACCAATCAAGTGGATCATTTACCTCTTGGTTCCATCGTGATCTTGATATGGGTATAATGAAGGAGTTAAAGGATCTAAGAACTCCTTTAGGGGGTATTGGTTCATATGCATCATGGAACTTACGCCGTAATCCAAATTCATGGAGTGCTTCCAACCCGGCGGCTAGCGTATATGCGGGTAATTACTGGTATAATTTCTTTACTTATTTTGATCAGATCAGTGACGTTCAGAATAGAAACAGGTTATTTGGAGATATTTCTTTTACATATAAATTAAATAACAACTTTCGTGTTAAGGGTACTGTTCGTAAGAATGAGTTAACTACCAATTTTGAAAACATCAATCCAAGCATATTGCAAAATTCAGGAGGCCAAACCGGTCTTTTGGCAAGTTATGCGACTGGCCAAACATCTTACCAGGAATATAATTATGAGTTATTAGCTTCTTTCAATAAAACTGTTATGGATGGTAAATTAGCCATTAGTGCTAATGGTGGTGCTAACCGGTTAACAACTCAATATAAAGATGTTAATTCCAGCACCAATGGTGGTTTGAATATTCCAAACTTATATACTATTGCCAATTCAAAAACTCCACCCACTAATGGTAACTATAGAGAAAATCTGAAAAGTAATTCACTGTTCGCATTTGGTGATTTTGAATACAATAAATTTATCAGTTTAAGTTGGGCGATCAGGAATGACTGGTACTCTACTTTACCAACAAAGGATAATTCTCTTGCTTCACCATCAATTGGCGCCGCATTTATATTCAGTGAGTTTACCAAGGGCAAACTTGATTGGCTTACTTATGGAAAGGTATTTGGTTCATGGGGTAAAAAGCCAAAGACCTTAAATCCTTATAGCCTGCAACTATATTATGGTGTGAACCAGTTTACCTGGGCTTCCGGAGGAAGTACATATTTCCTGATGAATGTTCCGGATAACTTCCCTGATCCCAAATTGACAGGTTCACTTGTAAATACATGGGAAGGCGGTATTGATCTCCGGTTCCTGAAAAATCGTTTAGGGGTTAATATTACTTATTATTCAGAAAAGAATATTAAAGAACCGCTGACGATTAATCAAAGCGCAGTAGGTGGATTTCCTAACAGAACTATCAATGCAGCCGAAATAGATCGCCAGGGTATCGAAGTTGAATTAAATGCTAAACCTGTTGCTGGCAAAAATTTTGAATGGAACCTTACATCTACATTCGCAATTATTACTGATAATACTGTAGTAAAACTTGCTGAAGGTGTTCCAAGCTATACATTAAGCGGTGGTGCATTCGGAACAAGCTTTGCCCGTGCTTTCCATTTTGAAGGTAAAGATTGGGGCATCCTGAAGGGTGGTGGTATTCTTCGTAATAAAGAAGGTTTGCCAATGATCACTGAAAATGGCTTTAGTGGCGGTTTAGGCTGGTTTGCAACAGATCCTGATAAAGAATATGGATCTATCGTACCAAAAATTACCGGCGGATTACAGAATTTTTTGAACTACAAAAATTTTACTCTCGGAATGACACTTGACTACCAGGTTGGTGGTAAATTCTTTTCTCTCTCTGAGCAGTGGGGTACTTTCTCTGGTCTGCTAGAAGGAACTGCTGCGATCAACGATAAAGGCAAGAATGTTCGTGATGATGTTTTGGACGGTGGCGGTGTGCATGTAGTTGGTGTTGATGCCGCTGATGGAAAAACGCCTGTTGATGTCTATATCAGCGCCTACGATTATTTCCATCAATTCTATTACCAGCAGATCGCAGAACCATTTGTTCATGATCTCACTTTTGTAAAATTGCGTGAAATAAGTTTGGGATATAAAATACCGGTAAAAAAACTGGGAAACCTTGGTAAAGCATTCCAGGGGGCAAACATTTCTATCATTGCTCGCAATCCATGGTTGATCTATCGGGAGTCTGATAATTTTGATCCTTCGGAGATCAGTTTCAATCATGGGGAAGATGGACAAATGCCCGGAACCCGCTCGATCGGTTTCAATTTGAAGCTCAATTTTTAATGGTAAAAAAAGTCATTATGAAAACAATAAATTTTAAGTTTCTCTCAGTTGCATTAGTGGCATCATTGCTGATGATCTCCTCCTGCAGTAAGATAAACGAATTCGATGATACCAATGTAAATCCCAACGCACCAACTATCCCTGTACCTTCAGCGCTTTTGTCGAATGTGCTGGCAGTAATTGGTAATAACGTTTGGGGAAATGCAATAGCGCAGACATCGGCGCTTTATTGTCAATATTGTTCAGAGACTCAATATACAGATGCCTCAAGGTATACTGATCCTAACCTTGGTTGGGACGGATACTATGGTGGGCCAATGTATGACCTTCAAGGAATCATCAATTATAATACTGATCCTGCTACCAAGGATCTGGCCATTATATACGGATCAAATGCTAATCAAATAGCGACAGCCCGCATTTTGCTTGATTATTATTATATGGTGCTGACGGATACCTATGGTGATTTGCCTTATAGTGCTGCTTTAAAGAATAATCCAACCGTTGCCTTTGATAAGCAACAGGATGTTTATCCTGCGTTGATCAACGATCTTAAAGCGGCCGTAGCACAATTTGATGCTGGTGCAGCATTCCAGGGAGATTTTGTTTATAGTGGTAGCACTGCTAAGTGGAAAAAATTTGCTAATTCACTTAGGGCAATACTTGCACTAAGAATGTCAAAGATCAATCCTACATTAGGTAAGACAGAATTCGCAGCTGCAGTTACAGCGGGAGTAATTACAGATAATGCTGACAACTTCACTATCCCATATCCTGGAGGAACCTATAGAAACCCGGTCAACAATTATTATGTGATAATTCAGCGTTTTGATTATGCTGTAAGCAAAACAATAACCGATAAATTAACAGCATTAGCAGATCCAAGAATTTCTAAATTTGGACATACCTCAAAAGGGTTTCCTTATGGTTTATCCAGAGATGATGCAATTGCCTGGTCAGATCTTAATGCCGATTATGCTAATCTTTTAGCTTATACAGCTACTCCTCAAACTTTTCCTTTTCATGTTATTGCTGCAGGACAAGTTTGGTTAGCACGAGCTGAAGCTGCTAAATTAGGATGGACGGCTGATGATGCCACTGTTGCTTACAATACTGGTATATCAGCAAGTATGGAGCAATGGGGAATTGCTGCGGCTTCAATAACAACTTATCTTGCTCAATCGTCTGTAATGTTGAATGGAACTAATGATCTTCAGAAGATAGGTGAACAAAGATGGCTTGCTCATTATCCTGATGGAAACCAGGGTTGGGCTGAATGGAGAAGAACCGGATTTCCTAATTTGACAGCTGCACCAGGTGCGGGTAAGCAAATTCCACGCAGAATGTCTTATGGTCCTAATGATCCACTTTATAATCCAACAAACTGGGATGCCGCTGCTACCAGATATACAGTAGGTGGTGTTAAGGATTCTCAGGATGCAAGAATATGGTGGGATAAACCATAAATATTTCACGACAATATTATATAAAAAGCGGGATAACATTTATCCCACTTTTATTTTTAAAAAGAGATTTGATTAACTTTAGCACCATCTACTGAATGTTTCTAAAAATGAGAAAAGCTCTACTTCAACTATTTTCTATTCTGGTCATTTCCTTGGTATCCTGTGAAAAAGAGGAAGATCCATTTCCGCCGGTTTCAAATGCTGAAAAGAATGTTGTGCTCTTACCTGATGGAGGTAATCTTGTTACCAAAGTGTTAGAGATTAGTAGCTCAGTAATTACAGTTGATGTTCTAAGGATCAACAGGAACACAACAAACGCCGGTGAATTAAATAAAAAACAAGTAGTAAAGATTCAAAAAAGCAATTCTATACTTTCTGATTTTAGTGGAGCTGAAGTAAAAGAATTATCAAGAGATTATTACCAAAGCCATTCTGATAATCCATTCGATGGTGAATTTTGGACGGTCACCTTTGAACCAGGAGAAACAACAAAATATTTGAAGTTAAACTTGCGACCACTAGCCATTAGTTCCCTTGGAAGAGTGGGTCTTGGCTTTCAGATCGCCGAGGCTACCAATGCACAGATCAGTAGTTCTAAGAACCAGGTAGCTGTTGAACTTTCAGCAAAAAATCAATGGGATGGTGTATATAAGGTACGTTACAAGTTATTTCATCCTACGAGTCCCGATATATCCGGCAATGGAACTATTGACGAATGGGATTTCCCATCATCAGGACCAAATTCAATTGATTGGGATATTGCCACTGTATTTATCAATTTTCCAACGGGCGGTTTAACATATTTTGGCGATGCAGCTGGTCCGAGCCTGCAAGTAAGAATGACAGTAAATCCAGATAATACTGTATCAATAACAAATGTTGGATCCAGGGCAGCAGCACTGGCATTTCCTCCTCTAGTTGTTCCGCCAGGTGTTATTAATCGTTATGATCAGGCTACTAAAACATTTTATGTTGCCTATACATGGACGCCTGCAGGTGCCGGTACAAGAGAAAAGTATGATACACTTACTTATATAAGACCGAGATAGCATGAACCCAATTGATTATTGTTTTCCCGTTCATTTAACTAATTTGGTTTATAAACTGTAATTAGATTTTTTTCATTTATATGTTAAATATTTGTTTACCTTGCCGCAGCTTTTTTAAAAAAGCTAATGTCTTATTTTCCTGAATCCTGATCTTGAAAATGGACTTTTAGGCTAAATATCAATTATTTATTAATCAAAATTGATCTTCACATGAGAAAAATTGCATCAATGTCTTTGATGGCATTGCTATGTTCATTGATGGCGTTTGCTCAGACCCGCACAGTTTCCGGCGTTATCATTGATGCGGATGGCAAACCCCTATCATTTGCTTCCATTACTATTAAGGGGACTAAAACCGGAGCAACAGCAGATGCCGATGGGAAATTCTCCCTTAAAAACGTAACTACAGGTACAACGCTTGTTGTTAGTGCTGTAGGATTTAATGACAAAGAAGTCTCCGTTGGTGCTTCCGACAATCTGAACGTTGTCATGGAAGCAGCTATTAGAGGTAATCTTTCAGAAGTGGTTGTAACTACTGCCTTAGGTATTAAAAGAAAACCTAAGGAAATTGGTTATGCTACTGCTACTGTAAAGCAAGACCAGATAACAGCGGGTAAGTCTTCAAATCTTGGCCAGGCGCTTTCCGGCAAGGTTTCGGGACTGACTGTTGCAAATACTTCTGCTGAGGTAGGTGCAACTCCGAGAATTACCCTGAGAGGTATGAGGTCCATTACTGGCGACAATACTGCCTTGATCGTATTGGATGGGGTGCCTGTGCCTTCAAACACTATCAACTACATAAATCCAAACGATGTAGAAAGAGTGGATATCATGAAAGGAGGGCAGGCTGCAACACTTTTTGGATCTGAGGGTGTAAATGGAGCCATTATCATTACTACTAAAAAAGGGACTTCAAAACCTGAAATAGTATTTACTCACACAAGTAATATTGAGCAGGTAGCTTACCTGCCTAAGAATCAAACGAGTTTCGGTTCAGGTTCTGCATATGGATCCAGCCGCGAGGAAAATTTTATGCCTGCGGAAAATCAACAATTTGGTGATGCATTTGATGGCAGCATGCGTGTCTTAGGTCGAACCCTTGCTGATGGTTCCTTTCTCACGGTTCCTTATTCTTCCATTCCAAATATGAGGAGTCTGTTTTGGGATGATGGTTATACCGGACAAACTGATCTTTCTTATCGTGCCGGTGATGCAAACAGCAATGTATACCTTTCTTATCAAAATTTGATAACGAAGGGTGTTGTACCCGGCGATGAATTTAACAGGAATACAGTGAGGATGAATGCAGCAAGGACTTATGGAAAATTCAATATTTCTTTTGATGCGACATATGCATGGGATCATTCTGACAGAACAAATACGGATTTTTATTTCTTCTCTTTAAATACTTCTACCTGGGTTCCTACGGACCAGTTCAGGGATTGGAGAAACAATAAATTTGCTGACCCCAGCGGATATTATAACGATTATTATAATAATCCCTGGTGGATGAAGGACAATAACCGTTTTGATACCAAGAATCAATACTTCAATGGAAACTTTAAAGTTACTTACAAACCAACCAGCGAGCTTGAGTTTGTGGCAAGGGGTGCAGTAGCTAACACAAATTCTAATCTCACTACCACAGCAAATAGCTATACGTACACAGGGTTTTCAAAGACCGGGGCATTCGTGAATGGATTTAATAATAACTATGACCGTTTTCTTACAGGTACAGGTAGATTTATTGCCCGTTCACCGGTAGCTGGCGGAATGGGAGAATCTCAAAGCCAGGGTACCCGCTTATCAGCTGATGCTTATGGATCATATACCAAAGATTTTGGTGATCTTTCTTTAAAAGCCATTGTAGGCGTTGCCTTAGTTGATCGTACATCAAAGTCTATTGCAACAAGCACAAACGGAATCGGTGTTCCTGATCTTTATAATTTCACCAATAGCTCTACCGGGTTGTTCAATTCGAGCAATAGCATTTCGGAGCAAAGAAAGATCGGGGGATTTGCAGATGTCACCTTGGGATATAAAGGATTTCTATATCTACATGGAGTTGTAAGGGATGATTATACTTCTGTTTTTTCGGGTCCAGATTTCGGGTTTGCAAACCCTCATTTTACCACTTACGGTGGCGATGCTTCTCTAATTCTTACAGAACTGTTTCCTTCTCTTAAAGGAGATATCATTGATAATTTAAAGATCCGCGGTGGTTATAACAAAAACGGTAATGATAACCTTGGCGCTTACAGTTTACAGACTGTTTACCCTAATGCATCTGGTTTCCCATACAGCGGTCTGATAGGAACTACGGTGGGTAACACAACGGTGAGCCCGACTATCAAGCCCGAAGATGTAAAAACTGCAGAATTTGGATTTGAACTCGGCTTATTGAAGAACAGGTTTAGCCTTGAAGGAAGCATATATAGCGGAAAAGCATCTAACCAGATCATGAATGTAAGCATCTCTAGTGCAAGCGGCTTTAGTAACTATCTTCTTAATGCAGCAGATGTGAAAAATAAAGGATTTGAATTGGATGCAAAAGCAGTAGTGTTCAGAAACAAAGATTGGGCAGTTGCAGCTACAGCTAATTACAGTTATAATACTAACAAAGTTCTTAGCCTGTATGGCGCCACTGGTTTAACCAATCTTGAATACCAGGCGCCGGATGCATTGGCAAGCTTGAATGCGACTGTTGGGGAAATGTTCCCTTATTTGAAAACAACAGTTTATCAAAGAGACGATCAGGGCAGGGTTATAGTAGATCCAACTGATGGATGGCCCGAAAGAGCTGATTCAAGAGTAGGACAAGGTACAACTTTACCTATGCATAACCTTGGGGTAGGTGTGAATGTTACTTTTAAAGGATTTACATTAATTGCTAATGCTGAATATCGTGGTGGTGCCCTGATGTACAGTGATATTGGAACTGATATGACCTTTACTGGTTCCGGAGCAGTTACAAACATGTATAACAGGGATCAGTTCGTATGGCCGAATTCAGTTTATTGGGACGGAACCAAATACGTAGCTAATACAAATATCGCTGTTGACAACTATGTAGCTATTTACCAGGGTTATGGTGACCAAGGCTTTACAAGAGGATTTGCCGGAGTTGGTGAAATGTATGTTTCTTCTGCAGATTTTTGGAAATTAAGAGACCTATCATTGAGCTATGAACTGCCCAAATCTATATTGAGTCATCTTAAAAGCATTAAAGGTATTTCAATTACTGCATTTGCCAGGAACCTGATCACATTACGTACGGATGACAACTGGTATACGGATCCCGAGTTTTCCAATACAAACGGAAACTCAACAGGGATAAATAATTCACTTAATACACCGCCTACCCGCCAGATGGGTGGAACGATCAAAGTGACATTTTAATTAATAAAACCGAGAAAACTTTTATCATGAATAAAATAATTAAATTATCATTTATCGCGGCTACCCTGGTTGCTTTTACCGGGTGCAAAAAATTTGTTGATGTAAATGATAATCCAAATACAGCTATCACCACCTCTGCGTCCTATGTATTCACCGGCGCATTGGGCACCACTTACCGTAACCAGGTAGGTGGAAACGTTCATATTACCCCCGGTACATGGACTGGCTATTATGGACATAGCACCAGCTTTACCGGTGGCGGCGCTGAAAAAGAGTATGAGTACACGACAGCCGATTTCAATGCTTTTGATGGTTTGTTTGATAACCTTTCCGATTACCAGTATGTAAGAAATAATGCTGATAAAGATGGGGTGGCCTTTTTAAAAGACCCTGCCAATATAATGCAGTGTTATGTTTACCAGGAACTGGTGGATCTCTATGGAGATGTTCCATATGGAGATGCATTTAAAGGAACTGAAAATATTCTTCCAGCTTATGCTAAACAGAAGGATATATATGAGGACCTTGTAAAAAGACTGGATGCTTCGATGACTGCTATGACCGCTGCAACCTGGCCAACTGATGCTGCTAAACTTGCTGTAGATATTTTCTTCCAGGGCAATAAATCAAACTGGATCAGGTTTGCCAATACTTTGAAATTACGGATACTGATGCGTCAGAGCTTTATGCCAGGAAGAGATGGTTATATTACAACTAATATAAATTCTACGCTGGCCAATGGCTATATCACCGCCAACGTATTATGCTCACCGGGTTACCAGGTGATCGCAGGAAAACTCAACCCATTTTACAATAACTGGGGATATAATGAACTGAATAATGTTGTTTCAAACCACCAGTACAGAAAAATGGGTGGCGCTATTGTCAACTGGTTGAAAAGAAGTGAAACAACCAATGCACTTCCACCAGCTGCCGCTCCTGCTCCAACTGCTGATGCGGACACTTTCCGTTTACAAAGTCTTGCATGGCCGGCTGGTACAACTCCCAGTGCTCCTTCCGCTAATTTGAGTACCTATTTAGGTGTTCCAATGGGGGTAGGTTCAGGCTATGGTACTTCGGGTTCATCTCCGATCGGACCCTTCCAGGTACAGGTTGGTTTTGGTACAAGACCTGGAATGTTTATGCTGCTTGCTGAAGCGCTTTTTTTGCAAGCTGAGGCTGCTCAACGCTATGCAATTGCTTTTCCAGCGGGTACCGCACAACAATGTTATGAGGCAGGTATCCTTTCTCATTTCAGAACATGCGCTGCTCCGAGTACTGCAGGTAATGCCAGTAATACGGGTGATGCATTTGCTCTCCGTTATATTGCAAGACCAATAAATAATATTGGTTGGGCCAGCTCTACTGATAAGATAAGAGCCATATTGATACAAAAATGGGTTTCCCTTTGTCATATCAATGGTCTTGAAGCGTGGAGCGAATACAGGAAATCTTCTGGCTCCGCTTCTGAAGGGGTACCTATCAAGGTTAGAACCCGCGTCACGACTTCAAATCCTGAACCGGCAAGGTATCTTTACCCGCAACGTGAGCATGATTCAAATGGAGCTAATGTTCCCCAAAATATAGACCGCTTTACTTCAAAAATATTTTGGGACGTTAATTAATTAAACTTTAAACAAGTAATTATGAAATATATTAAATATAGTTTTGCAATTCTCTCTGTTTTCATTTTTGCTTCTTGCTTAAAATCTAAGAGTGATTTTGGAGGATTGCGGGAAGACCCAGGCACCATCGTTACCTCCATCACCGAGAAGCAGTACCTGATTACAGATGGACACAATCTCCAAAATGGATGGAGCATGTTTGCTAATTTCAGCTTTACCGCTCCGGCAACTGAAAGCGTAAGGTTTTTCACCCTGCATATTTCACAGCCAAGATCAACGAAAATGTCAGGCTCACTTAAAGTGAAAGTTACAATGGTTCCTCTGTCAGGTTATGATCCGTTTCCTGCCGGTGCTGTAACCATTCCTGGGGAAATTGAAGTACCTGCTTCTACAGCTGCAAGCTTTGACTTCCCGGTTAAATTTGCCGTAAATAAAAGCTTACTGGATGTTACTGCATGGTATGGCGCTACATTTACCATTACCAGTGTGAACCAGGGTGTGTACAGTGAACTTGATAAGTCTCTTGACGTGATCATTAATGAAGACCCGGCTTTTAATACCAGCAAATACACATGTCAATATAAATGGACATCAACTGTTCAGGACGCAGCTAATCAATACACGATTACAAACAATACCAAGCCGCTATTTCTGTATGAGGCAGCACCAAATCAATTACAGCTTTTGGATATGTTTTCAGGTTCTGCCTTTCTTTATGCAAATAATACTACAACTGGTGCTAACACGACTATGATCAAGCCTCAGTATAATATTGATGCAACAGGAAAAATAACTTCGATAACTGTCCTGGCTAGCGGAGCAGCAGGCGCTGTTACCAACGTGGTTTTAGACGCGGCTTCTTCTAACCAGATTGTCTATACTGCTAATGATGATCGTACAATGAATGTGAAGTATTCATTTGATCTAACACCAACCGGCGGTACTACCCGTAAAGTTACTGTAATAGAGAAATTCGTTTATGATCCTATCCAGGCTATGTACTAACAGAAGATCAATAAATAATATTTGTTTGGTAAAACAGGTTGTCCACTTTGGGGACAACCTGTTTTCTTTTGTTTCACTACATTTGATTTAAAATAGTAAGAAAAAAATGTCTACAGATAACCCGCAGCAACCCAATCAGCTCAATATAGAAATATCAGAAGAAGTAGCAGAAGGTTCTTATGCTAATCTCGCTATCATTACACATTCACATGCAGAGTTTGTAATAGATTTTGTAAACGTGATGCCAGGCACGCCAAAAAGTAAAGTGAAATCAAGAATAATTTTTACACCGCAGCATGCTAAAAGATTTATGAAGGCGCTGACAGAAAATATTTCGCGTTATGAAGCTGCTAACGGTGGTATAAAGGATCTGGAGGATATTCAATTGCCGCTCAATTTTGGAGGACCATCTGCGCAGGCTTAAGTTAGCTACTTGATGCTGGATACTAGATACTAGATTTTTGGCAGTGGCTATTTTGGAGATAGATGTTCTTGTTCGATTGCTTGCAAGAATTTATTTAGCATTTTTCCAAGAGTTTCAATTTTGCTCTTCAATGACATAAAAACCATTTGGTCAGCCAGCGACTTTGTATCCCATAAGTTTTCCAAATGGTCTAATGTTTCATCATTGGAGGAAAGCGCATAGACAATAAATTTTATCCAATCTTGTTTATATCTTCTTCTGCCATATCCTTCGACGATTGTTGCCTTTGTTGTTTTGCTTGACCTTCTTATTTGTGATCCTTCTTCATACATTTCAAATTTTGGTAGCTTCATTGTCATTTCATGAATTTCGATAACAACTTCTCTTGCTAAGATCCAGATTTGAAGTTTTCTATAACTCATAAGCAATCTTTTATCCAGCATCTAAGATCTAGTATCCAGCACCTACAATAAACCTTCATCCGCAAAACTAAAATAACCGGCATCACTTACGATCATGTGATCAAGTACTTTGATGTCAAAATATTTTGCAGCTTCTTTTATTTTTAATGTTAGTTCTTCATCGGCTCTGCTTGGTTTTAGACTGCCTGATGGATGATTGTGACAAAGGATAATGCTGACAGCATCTTCTTCCAATGCCTTTTTAAGGATTATTCTAGGATCTGCAACAGTACCGGTTATTCCACCTTCACTCACAATTTCAAAATGATTGATCTTATTGGCCCTGTTTAAAAAGACTACCGCAAATACTTCATGCCGATAGTCTTTCAGTTTTGCCATAAAATAATCGGCGATATCATTACTTGAAGAAATTATTTTCTTTTGAAGGGAACTGCTTGCTTGCCTTCTTCTGCCTAATTCAAGCGCAGCTGAAATAGCAACTGCTTTTGCCTGGCCAATACCCTTTACTTTCATCAGATCTTTTATTGATAACCTACCTAACTCTGATAAATTATCTTTGCTGAGCTTTAAAATATCTTTTGCAAGATCAACTGCCGTTTTTTCTTTCGAACCATTTAATATAAGAATAGCAAGCAGCTCGGAATCACTAAGAGTGTGAACTCCATTCAATAGTAATTTTTCTCTTGGCCTATCGTCTTTTGCCCATTCCTTGATAGAGTATTTCTGCTCTTGCATCACCCAAGATTAACAAATAATTTAGGCCTAGAAAATACAACTTTTAGGGCATAGCCCTGAAGATTGAATCCAAACCCTTGAAAAGCTAAACCAGGACCGTATGAAAAAAAGATCCGTATCCCCAATTGGTGCACTGCATCCAATTTTATTTTTCGCTGGCGTTTATGTTGTCGTTTTATTTTTCTCCATTTTTATTTGTTCGTCACTTTTTTATAGTTGCAACACAACTAGTGGTGGCAACTATTCTTCGAATGAGAAAAAAGCAAGTGAAACACCTACTAATACCGTGGCTTTAGCCTCGGTAAAATAGGATCGTATAATCATCAACATTTTTTCCCGTCACCTGTTTGATTTGGGGTGAAGTATTATCTTCGCCGCTCCAGAGAAATCCCTTTGGTGTAATCAAATCAAGTCATGTCAGCCGCTAAAATTTTTTCCGGTACGGGATCACAAGGTTTAGCAGAACAAATTTGCAAAAGCTACGGAAGCCGGCTTGGAAAAGTCAATATTCAACGATTTAGTGACGGAGAGATCCTGCCCACTTTTATGGAGAGTATTAGGGGCGACTTTGTTTTCCTTGTCCAAAGCACTCATTCCCCTGCAGAGAATTTAATGGAACTCTTATTGATGATCGATGCTGCAAAAAGAGCATCAGCTTATAAGATCATTGCGGTAATCCCTTATTATGGCTATGCCCGGCAGGATAGAAAAGATAGGCCAAGGGTGGCGATAGGAAGCAAGCTGATTGCCAATATGATAGAAGCTGCAGGTGCTGACCGCTTGATAACAATGGATCTCCATGCTCCACAGATACAGGGCTACTTTGATATCCCGGTTGACCATCTTGACAGCCACGCAGTTTTTATTCCTTACATAGAGAATCTGAAACTCGAAAACCTTACCTTTGCGGCCCCTGATGTAGGAAGTGCAAACAGGATAAGAGAGATCTCAAGTTATTTTGAAGCAGAGATGGTGATTTGTGATAAGCATAGGAAAAGGGCGAATGAAATTGCAAGTATGGTGGTGATCGGGGATGTGACTGATCGGGATGTGGTAATTATTGATGATATCTGCGACACCGGGGGTACATTGGCAAAAAGCGCAGCTCTTTTAATGGAAAAAGGTGCAAGAAGTGTAAGGGCTTTGATCACACACCCGGTATTAAGCGGAAAGGCTTATGAGAATATCGAAAACAGTGTGCTGGATGAATTGGTGGTTTGTGACACGATTCCCTTAAAACAAACTACACCAAAAATAAAAGTGATATCCGTGGCTGAGTTGTTTGCAGTGGCTATCAGGAATGCTTTTGAAAATAAAAGTATCACAAGTTTGTTTGTGCACTCACAAAGAAAAGGGAGATAGCTGTCAATTGACAATCGGCAATGGGCAAGATACAAGGTTGAATAGAATTACAAGAGTACAAGAGTGCGACGCAAGGAAAGATGAGAAGAGATTCAAATGTTTGGAACAAAATAATTCACGAGTAACTAATAAATAAACATAAAATGAAATCAATTACGATCGAAGGACAACTGAGGACCGAAACCGGGAAGAAAGCCACCCGCCAACTTCGCTCTCAGGATTTGGTGCCCGGTGTAATTTATGGCGGTGAAAAGGAGATCAGCTTTGCTGCTCCTTCCATGGCTTTTAAAACATTCGTGTACACACCAGAGTTTCAGAAAGCTGAAATTAAATTGAATGGCAAAATTTATAACTGCATTTTGAAAGATCTGCAGTTTGACAAAGTAACCGATAAACTGATCCATATTGACCTGATGGAATTGGTTGAAGACAAAAGAGTGATCGCTGATATTCCTATCAAATTTACAGGAGTATCAAAAGGTGTGAAAGAAGGTGGTCACCTTATCATTAAGATGAAATCTCTTAAGGTAAAGTCTTTGCCAAAGTATCTGAAGGAACAAATTGAAGTGGATATTACTAATCTTGACCTGAATGGTAACATTCGTGTTGAAGATGTGAAAGAAGCCAATTATGAAATTCTTAATTCACCAAGAATTCCTATTGCATCAGTTGTATTAACACGTCAATTGAAACAGGAAGAAGCTACTGTTACACCTGCTGCCGG
>Ga0207701_10001567_pt1 | contig 23861 bp, 15 predicted proteins | sample KBSSwiSSwithPhiX_FD_184294 | JGI IMG/M metagenome (GOLD analysis project Ga0207701, IMG submission 184294) | Switchgrass rhizosphere bulk soil microbial communities from Kellogg Biological Station, Michigan, USA, with PhiX - S5 (SPAdes) (version 2) | ecosystem: Environmental > Terrestrial >... | reverse complement strand
GCTAGCGGCTCGCGGTTCGTGCTTCGAACCCGGTTCTGGGGTGAGGGATCCGGGACCCGGTTACGTTGCCAGCACTCCCCGCAACCATTTCAGACTGATATCCACATCTTCGACTCTCTCAGTCAATGACGCGTCTGCGTCTGGCCGCGGCGCGCCCTTCTCGGCAAGCGTCAGAAATTGCGCGAATTCCCACGCCGGCGTTGACCGATACGCCGACCAGAATTCCTGATCGTGATAGTCGAACGTGCGCTGACGATGCATGATCAGCTCGAGTGAGACGGCGCGGCCGGGACAACTCGTGAGGTAGGTGCGAATATATCGTTCGATGTCGACGCTGCCTTCGCCCATGCGCGTCCACTGACCGACGACGCCCGCTGGCGTCACCCAGAGCGCGCTGTCGCGCATGTGGCTGGTGAGCACGTAGGGCGCCAGCGTCTCCAGCGTGAAGTGCGGATCTTCGATCGCCCACGAAGCATTGCCGGAATCGATGCACACACCGAGGTAGTCGGTCCCGGCTGTTTCGACCAGCATCTTCAACTCGCGAGCCTGCATATCGCCCGAGTGATTTTCGAGCGCCACTTTCAGGCCGGCGTCGACAACTCGGGAGCGGACGGCGCGAAGAACCTTCAGCGTTTCCTCGATGTGCCGCTCGATGCCTCCCGGCATCCGCCGATCGAACGCGTTGCCGAGGACACATCGCACCAGCGGCGAGCCGCAAATCCGCGCGGCGTCAATCATCCGGCCGAGCTGCTCTTCCGCAGTGCCTTGTGCGGGATCGAATATGCCCGACGTCGGGCAGATCGAGAGCATGCCGACTTCGAGCTCCAGCCCGAGGGAGTCCGCATGCGCGCGGACCCGCTCGAGGTGGGCGGCCTCGAGTCCGCCGATCAACCGCGGCTCGCTGAAGTGCACGACCTGCACGCCCTGGGCCGCGCAGTAGTCAAGCTGCTGAAAAGCGGTCCAGTTCTGGGAGCGGAGACTGTAGGTGTCGAGGCCGAGACGCGCGACTGTGAAATTGGGCATGCGGCATTCTAAGCGAGCCGCGAACCGCGAACCGCGAGCCGCGATTTGGCGGCTTTGACATATGATTTCCCCCGATGGCTATCCCTTCTTCGGCTCGTCGCGTATCCCCGGATGTCCATGCCGCGCCGACGCGTGCCAGGCACGTCACCATCGTGTTCGCGATGCTGTTGGCGATCGTCACGTATATCGATCGGGTCTGTATCTCTCAGGCGGCTCCGCTCGTCAGCCAGGATCTGGGCTTGACCAAGGTTCAGATGGCCTGGGTCTTCTCCGTCTTCGGCTGGGCCTACGCGCTCTTCGAGATTCCGGGCGGATGGCTGGCCGACCGACTGGGACCTCGCCGCGTGCTCATGCGGATCGTGATCTGGTGGTCGTTCTTCACGGCCGCCACCGGTTGGGTCTGGAACTTCGCCTCGCTCCTTGTGACCCGCACGCTGTTCGGCATGGGGGAGGCCGGCGCCTTCCCCAACCTGACTCGCATCTTCACCATCTGGCTGCCGCACAGCGAACGGGAGCGCGCCCAGGCAAACCTCTGGCTCGCGGCACGATGGGGAGGCGCGTTCACGCCGCTGCTCGTCACCTACGTGCTCGACTACATGTCGTGGCGTCGCGCGTTCGAGATGTTTGGTTTGCTTGGCCTGGTCTGGGCCATCGCGTTCTTTCGTTGGTTCCGCGATGATCCCCGGACCCATCCGGGCGTCAATGCCGCTGAACTGGCGCTGCTGCCGTCGGCGCGCGAAAGCGCGATCGCGCATGGCCCAACGCCGTGGGGTCCGATTTGTTCGAAGCCGGCGGTCTGGCTGCTTGGCCTCCAATATGTGGCGCTTTCGTACGGTTGGTATTTCTACGTGACCTGGCTGCCGACGTATCTGCGCGAAGCGCGCGGCACCAGCTTGAAGATGGGAGCGGTGCTGGCAGGGCTTCCACTGCTCCTCGGCGGGGTGGGATGCATGATCTCCGGGTGGGTCATTCCTCGCCTGGCGCGCGTCGTGAACTCAGTCGGCCTGGCGCGACGGATCGTGGCTATCGTCGGGTTCGTCGGAGCGTCTGCCTCAATCTTCGTGTTTACGGGAATCAAGGATCCGGCGGACGCGATGATCGTGCTTGGCATCGCCGGGCTGTTCAACGACTTCGTCATGCCGGCGGCGTGGGCCGCGTGCATGGACGTTGGCGGCCGCTACTCGGGGACCGTCTCAGGCTCAATGAACATGATGGGAAACATCGCCGGCGCGCTGTCGCCGCTGGCGGTGGGTTACCTGCTGGCGTGGACGGGGCAGAACTGGAACCTTACGTTCTATGTCTCGGCTGCGATCTACCTGCTGGGCGCCGTCTGCTGGTTCTTCCTCGATGCAGAAACGCCGATCAACCTCGGAATCGCCCAAAACTAGGTTCGACAAGGTTCTGCTGGGTTCTACCGGGTTCGTTCTGTGTTCTACCAGCTTCACGCGCTCAGAACCTCGTGGAACCCAAGAACGAACCTCGTAGAACCCTGTAGAACCAAGTAGAACCCCGAAGAACCTTTCAGTAGAGCGTAAAAGCGTAAAGGCTATCGTTCACCGCGACGAGGATGTGCTGCTTGCCGTCGACCATGTAGGTTTGCGGCGCATTCGAGATGTTGCCGATGCGCGTGTGCCACACGATCTTGCCGTTCGTTGCGTCGAACGCGACGAAGTTGCCCTGACCGTCCGCCGTGAACAGCACCTTGCCTGCGGTGGTCAAGAGACCCGGGCCGCCGCCGCCATTCATCGGCCAGGCATGACGCCACATCGTCTTGCCGGTCTTTGGGTCAATCGCCGCCAGCGCGTTTCCGCTCGATCCGACTGGTGAGGCCAGCTTCCCGCCGAGGCCCATCGATCCGCGCGGATCTGGATCGGTCAGATAGAGGATATTGAAGCCGTTGTTCTCCTGCGCGTAGAACAGGCCCGTGTCGGGAGAGTACGCCGACGGCTGCCAGTTGGTCACGCCGCCTTCGACTGGCGACACCAGCGAGCCCGGAATCGTCGCTTCTTTTTCAGGATTGGGATCCGGCGATCCGTTCTCGCGAATGCCTTTTGCCCAGTTCGTCGTCGTGCCGTACTTCACCGTGACGATGTGTTCGCCGGTGACCCGATCGACGGTGAAGAAGTAGCCGTTGCGCGCGGCGGTGGACACCAGCTTTCGCGGGCGCCCGTTGATTGTCGTATCGATCAGGATCGGCGTCTGCGCCGAATCCCAGTCGTGCGTGTCATGCGGGGACGTCTGGAAGTACCACTTCATCTTGCCGGTGTCCACGTCCACCGCGACCAGCGAGCATGTGAAGAGGTTGTCCCCTTTCCGGCCAACACCCGTGTATCCCGGTGTTGGATTGCCGGTGCCGAAGATGTAGAGGTTGGTCTCCGGATCGTAGACGCCGGGAATCCACGCCTGTCCGCCGCCATGCTGTGCCGCGGTCAGGCTCGGCCACGTCTCGAGGCCGGGATCGCCAGGCTTCATCGGCACCGTATAGAACTTCCACTGCAGCTTGCCGGTTTCCGGATCGAACGACTGAAGGAAGCCCGGCATATCCAGGTCATTGCCGGTCCCGACGATGATGTGGTTGCCGACGACAATCGGCGCCATGGTCGAGAAGTACTGTTCCTCGAAGCTGGCGAGCGGAACGTGCCAGTTCTCCTTGCCGTTTCTCGCGTCGAGCGAGACGAGATAGTCGTCAGGCGTCTCGACGTAGATGTTGTTATGCCACATGCCGACGCCGCGGCAGCCGATGTGCGTACTGCCCTTCGTCTTCCAGAAGTAGTGCCACAACTCGTGGCCGTCGCGTGCATCGAGCGCCCAGACGTGATCCGGTGCGCAGGCGTACAACACGCCATTGACCTGCAACACGGCGCCCTTGATCTGCACGCCGCCGCCCCCACCGCCGACATCGTCCGGGCCTTCTCCGCCGATGATGAGCGGTGCGCCGCCGCCACCTCCACGTCCGCCGCCGAAGCCGCCGAACCCTCCGCCACCAGCGGCTCCCGGAGGCCCGCTGACCCGCGATACCCACGCCAGCGACAGGTTCTTGACGGTCGTCTGATTGACGTTGGTCAGCGTGCTGTATCGGCGCCCGCTGTAGTCGCCGGAGTAGGTCGGCCACGAATCAGCGAGCGGCTTGCCAATCGTCGCGGGATCGAGTCCACCCTGATTGGATGGCGTGCTCGACGTCTGGCCCTGCCCGAGCACGAGCACAGGAGCGGTCGCAATCGTTATCGTGAGAATGAATTTTCTGAACGTCATTTCAATGTCACCAGATAGGCGGTCACGTCGTGAATGTCCTTGTCGGTGTAAACGGGGAGCAGCTGCTTGTGACCCGCTAGCGGATCCTGAATCTCGATCCTCGGCACATCGCCGTTGCGGGTGAAGCTGCGCTGCACACCATCAGCGGGCGTCAACGTGACGATGAAATCGTCGAGTCGATCGAGCCGGCCTTCGACTTTCTGTCCGGTCGCCGTGGTTACGGTGACGCGCATCTCGCGCCGGGTTGTCGTTCCGCCGCCCCCGCCTCTGCCCCCACGTCCGCCGCCACCGAAGCCCGCGACCCATGCGTTTTGCAGCTGCACGGGATCGGCAATTCGCGTGGCGAGCCCCTGCAGGTCTCCTGTTGCTGAATGGCACGAACTGCACTTCGCCGCAAAGTACGCTTTGCCGGCATTCGCGTCGCCAACGAGGATGTTGAGGGCGACCGCCTCGGAGGACGGCGGCGGGTTGCCCTGGCCTCTCATCGTGAATGCGACCGCATGGATGTATTCCGCAACCGCCTTGATGTCGTCGTCCGGAATCTGCGGGAACGGCGGCATCACGGGCATCCCCGGATTGTTCCGGCCGCCCTTGACGACGGGAAGAATCAGCTCGCCGTGCTGATCTGTGAGGACCAGGTTCGAGCGGAGCAGGTTGACGCCGCCCATATCACCACCGCGCAGGTCAGCGCCGTGGCATAGCCGGCAGTTGATTTCAAACAGCGTCTTGCCGCGGGCGATGACGGCCTGATCGGCGAGCGTCCGCTGTTGCGCGGGAAAAGTGGCCTGGCCACGCCCGCGGCCGCCCTGTCCCGGCCCCTGAGGGGGCTGTGCGGGTGGGGCCTGCTGTGGCGCCGGAGCGGGCGCTGGCGGTTGCCCTTGCGCGGCCAGCCGGCCGGCGATACACGTCGTAAGAAGAATGGCCGCGACGGCCACACCGGTTCTCGGTCGCATTTCAACACCTCGACGGGGGATTGTCGGTCGAAGAGAGGTCTATATCAATAATACGTTGATTCAGAGGGGCATGAGTCGTGCCTGGGTGCGCTAGGGCACTCCTGGCACCCTAGGGCACCCAGGCACCCATGGCCTCAGTCACGTTCTCAGCTTTTTCCAGTTGTCCAAACAGTGCTTGACCATGGCGAGCTCGCCGTCGGGGCCGCCGGTTTCCTGCTCAATGAGGTAGTACTCGACGCCGCCGGTTTTCTCAACGGCGTCGAAAATCTTCTTCCAGGGCGCGTCACCCTCGCCGAACGCGACCGCATAGCCCTTCCCAGCTGCCCAGTCCTTGCAGTGGACGCTCTTGATGCGGCCCGGGTTGGCGTTGATCCACGCGATCGGGTCGGCGCCCACTTCGACGCACGTGCCCACGTCGAACTGCAGCACGACATCCTTGGGCGTGCCTGCCGCGATCACGTCCATGGGCCGTTGCCCGTCGAGCGGCCGCCACTCGACCTGGTGATTGTGATAGCCGGTGGCCATCTTGAGCGGCTTGAGTTTTTCCGAAATCGACGTCAGCTGGTCAGCGACAATTTTCCAGGACTCGATGCCGGTGGCCTTCGGCGCGCTGGCCATGATGATGTAGGTGCTGCCGAGGATTTGATTCAGCTCGATGGCCTTCTTCAGCCCGTCCTCGGTGAACGACGGCCCGTTGTTGTGCGTCGAGCGGCATTTCAGGCCCACATCGTCCATGCGTTTGCGCACGTCCTTGGCTGTCTCCGTCGTCCAGTTGAGGTACGGCGCGTAGAACTCGACGATCTCGTATCCCAATTTGCCGACGGCGGTGACGGTGCCCGGAAGGTCCTTGGCCAGATCGGTGCGGACGGAGTAGAGTTCCAGTCCGACCGGCACCTTGCTCGCTGCGGTGCCGAGTGCGGCGGCGGCAAAGGGCAGCGCCGCGGTCATGCCAAGAAAGTCACGTCGTGACAGATGTTCTGATGTCATGGGCGGAAGATATCATTTTTTAGCGGCCCGCGATTCGCGGCTCGCGCCTCGCCGCATCCCGAACATTTCGTGTGGCTTCAGCCTTTAGGCGGAAGATCTTTTGCGGAGGAGCAATGGTGAGCAGACTGATTACCGCGGGCTGTGTCGTGATGTCCGTTGGCCTTCTCGCCCAAACACCGTCTACGCCGCAGCAGCCGTCGACACCGGCGCCCGCGCCGCAGCCCCCTCCTAACCCTTCAAATCTCGGTAACGACGCGAACGGGAACCCGCTGCGGAAGGCGCTGAAGACGGGCCACGTCTCGAACTACGACGAATCGAAGGTCCCCGGTTACACGCTGCCCGCCCCGCTTGTCATGGCCGACGGAAAACGCGTGCCCGACGCGCAGACGTGGCGGACCAAACGGAGGCCGGAGATTCTGCGCGCCTATCAAACAGAGATCTACGGGCGAATCCCGGCGAACACGCCGCAGGTGACGTGGGAAGTCGTCGACACCGATCCAGCGGCGAAAGGCAACACGGCCATCATGCGCCGCGCCGTCGGCCGCATTGGATCCGCCGCAGACGCGCCACGCGTCACGATGATGATCTACACGCCGTCGAAGGCGGCGAAGCCGGTCCCGCTCATTCTCATCATCAACTTCGGTGGCGGTCCGCCGGTCGAAGGCCGACCCGCGATGCAGTTCAATGATCCGCCGGTGGCTGCCGACATCCTGGCGCGCGGCTGGGGCTATGCGATGGTGGGTTATCAAGACATACAGCCAGACCGCCTGAATACCTTCAACCAGGGGGTGATTGGCCTGACGCTTCCGGCGGGCCAGGAGCAGCCGAAGCCGGACGAGTGGGGCACGATCAGCGCGTGGTCGTGGGGTCTGAGCCGCATCATCGATTACTTCGAGAGCGACAAGCTCGTTGATGCAAAGAAGATCGCCGTCCAGGGGCACTCCCGGCTGGGCAAGACGGTGCTCTGGGCGTCAGCGATGGACGAACGGATCGCCGCGGTCTTCTCGAGCTGTTCCGGCGAAATGGGAGCGGCGCTGGCGCGACGCGACTGGGGAGAAACGGTCGACGATATGGCGCAGAACTTCTCCTACCAGTTCGCCGGCAACTTCCAGAAGTACGCAGGACACTGGAATGACATGCCCGTCGATGCGCACATGCTGATCGCGCTCAGCGCGCCGCGTCCGGTGTTCATCACCGGCGGCACCCAGGATCAATGGGCCGACCCGGTCGGTGAGTTCAAAGCTGGCGTTGCGGCTGGGCCGGTGTACAAGCTGCTCGGCAAGAACGATCTTGGAACGACCGAGTTACCGCCACTCGACACCCCGCTGACGAAGGGGGACATCGGCTGGCACTACCACACCGGCGGTCACATGGCGACTGCAGCTGACTGGAAGGCTTTCCTCGATTTCGTCGGAAAATACTTCTGAGGTGGCGGAGGCAAAGCAAAAAGTTAGAAGTTAAAAGTTAGAAGTTAAAAGTTAAGAGGGAACAGGAACCTTTAACTTCTAACTTTTAACTTTTAGCTTTCTACTTTCCTATCGGCCTCGGCAGCGGCTCTCCCGGCACCTGTTTACCAATCTCGAAGTCTGAGGGGTGGAGCCCTTTGCGGAAGCCGTCGAAGCCGTAGAACGACGGCTTGTATTCGTCGACGTAGGCGACATCAGCCTTCTGCGGCACGTCCATTCCGACGCCCCAGTAGACCGCGTTCACGATCAGTCGGCGCAGTCCCTCGTTCTCCAGATCGGTCGCGGCCCCCATCGTCGTCGTGAAGATGCGATTGGTCGTCCCGTTCGCGTTCGTGTTCATCCGGGTCCACACAACTGGCATCGCGGGATCGTTCACGCCTTGTTCGACCTTATCGGTCGACCGCGGCTTCCGGCGGTCGGCCGGCTCGGAGTCTGACGTCAGCGCTTTCAACACAATGCCACGCACGAGAATCGTGGCGTCAGCTGGGGGGTAAGCCTCGTACACGTCCGTCTCGCCAAAGATGTTGCTCACGCCTCGTAGCAGGGGATTTGACTGCTGCGACGGTTCAATCGCGCCGCGCGTGGCTTCAACCTTGTGGTTTCCCCAGTGCGTGAGCCACGTTTCACCGAGGACCCGCTTCCCGAATCCCCCCTGGTTGTTGTAGTTCCACGACTCCCACTGACTGCCCTTCGGAAAGCCGTTGAAGGCGTGGGTGCTCGTCCGGAGCGCGACGATGGGCTTTCCGGCGTTCAGGAACTTTTCGAACCGCGTCATGTCTTCGTCCGGCCAGTTGCGAAAGCGGAGCAGCATCACGATCGCGTCGGCCGAGTCGAGCGCGGGGGGATCGGAGATCGACTTGCCGTTCTTGGGATTGATTGTGCCGTCGGGATCGAGCGAGAAGAGCACCGTGGACTTGAATCCGTGCCGCTGGCTGAGAATTTTGGCCAGCATCGGCAGCCCTTCCTCGCTCCGGTACTCCTCGTCGCCGCTGAGGAACACGACGTGACGGCCTTTCCCGGGTCCATTCTTCGCAGCGTAGCTGACGCTTCCGCTTCCCGACGGACCTGCCTGAAATGCCAGCGACGCCACCATCAGCGCGAAGAGAATCCTCATGGCTCTCCTTCTTCAACTACCAGAATCTGGTTGACGGGGACGTCCTTCAGCACCTGTCGCGTGCCGCTCGGCCACAGGATCTCTATTTGCTGAACGATCTTCGCTTGTCCAAGGCCGAAGTGAAGTCGTGTGTCGTTGCTGCTCAAGTAACTTGCAACGTTGTTGATCTCTCTCACCTGCGTCCCATCGGCTGTCTGCAGCTTGACCGTCGCGCCCAGGCCGAACCCGTTGCTCTTTTTTCCCTTCGCCCGAATGATGATCCAGTTGCCCGCCCGCGCGCCGAGGTTTTTCAAGAGCGCGGGACGCTGGCCCAGGCTCGAGATGACGACGTCGGGGTAGCCGTCGTTGTCGAAATCGGCGACGGCGAGGCCGCGGCCGACGCGCAGGGGCTGCAGCGCAGCGCCCGCCTGCGCAGAAATGTCCTTGAACTTACCGCCGATGTTCTCGAAGAGCAGGTCTTTTTGCGCGTATGACAGATTCGGCTGGAACAGCTTGACGTTGTCGATCACGTGGCCATTCGTGATGTGGATGTCGAGATCTCCATCGTTGTCGAAGTCGAACATCTTCGTTCCGAACCCGAGCGGGAGGAACGCCGCATCCATACCCACGCGCGAGGACACATCCTCGAACGTGCCGTCACCGAGGTTCTTGTAGAGCGCATTGAGCTCTTCGGAAAAGTTGGTCACGAAGATGTCGGGATATCCGTTCCCGTCGTAGTCGGCACAGTCGACGCCCATGCCCGCTTGCGGCTTGCCGTTCGGATCGAATCCTACTCCCGCCGCGTAGGCGACGTCGGTGAACGTGCCATCGCCGTTGTTGCGGTAGAGAAAATTCCTCACCGTGTCGTTGGCGACGTAGATGTCAGTGTCGCCATCGCGATCGTAGTCGCAGAAGGTCACGCCGAGACCCTTGCCGGCGGGGTTTGCCACGCCTGCTTTCTTCGACACGTCGGTGAACGTTCCATCGCCGTTGTTGTGATAAAGGCGATCGGCCATGCCGTCGAACTGCGTCGGATGGCAGTACATCCGGTATCCCTCTTTCCGAGGCCCACAGTAGAGATTCTCCTCGAGGCGATAGTCGAGATAGTTTACGACGTAGAGATCGAGCCGGCCGTCGTGATCGTAGTCGAAGAACCCGGTGCTCGTGCTCCACTCGGTCGGCGGTCCGGCGACGCCAGCGGCGGGCGTGACGTCGCGAAACGTGCCGTCGCCATTGTTGTGGAACAGGATGTTCGGCCCGAACGCGGTGACGTACAGATCGAGATAGCCGTCGTTATCGTAGTCGCCGACGGCGACGCCGGTCTTGTACGACTTCGCGTTGGCTCCGGTGTTCGCCGCGACTCCCGCGCGCGCCGTCACATCGGTGAACGTACCGTCCGTGTTGTTGTGGTACAGCGCGTTCGCCGTTCCGGGCGCGCCGTTGATGAAATACAGGTCGGGGAAGCCGTCGTTGTCGTAGTCGATCCAGGCGACGCCTGAACCGAACGTCTCGACCATGTACTTCTCAGGCGACGCGCCTGATTTGTGGACGAAGTCAATGCCAGCCTTCGCGGTCACGTCGGCAAAGAGCGGAGGAGTCGCGGGTTTCGCGGCACGCCCCTGAGAGAGAATCAATGCAGGTGAGAGCGCACAGGCCATGCACGTCAGCCGCGTCAGCCAGCTCACTTAGGCGCCCCGGGCGTCTTTCCGGCGAGACCTGCGCGAATGAGCTGTTGTTCGGTTTCAGTCAATGGAGAGCCGGCCTTCGCAGCGCGAGCGGCATATTCGGATGCGAGCTTGAAGAGCCCCTGCTGCAGGTAAACTTCGGCAAGCCGATTGTTGGTTGGACCGTGATTCGGATCCATTGCCAGGACTTTCTTGAACGCCTCGGCGGCCGCAACGTACTGGCCCCGCTTCGCCTTGATCATCCCCTGCTCAGAGTACAGATCGAATTCGAGCCGCTGGTGCTCGGTGTAGGACCCCGCCAGCGTCGCATTGGGCTTCGGCCGCGCGCGAGCGATCTCGACTTCCGCCTTGTCCAGCTGCCCTTTCAGTCGATACGCACGAGCGAGCTGAATCCGCAAATCGGCGCGTGCCGGATCGAGTTTCGTCCCCTGCGTCAGCGCCGCAACCGCATCGTCCAGGCGGGTCGCCTCGATGTATGCGGTGCCGAGCGCGAGATACGCTTCCGGGCGTCCGGCGCCGGCCTGGACAACCTGCTCCAGTTCCTTGACCGCCTCGGTCGTCTGTCCGGCGTCGAACAATGCCAGCCCGAGGTAGTAGTGCGCTTCGACGAGCGACGCATCCGCCTGAATCGCCTGACGGAGAAGCTCGATCGCCTTTCGGGGATTTTTCAGCTGGCGTTCGGCTTCACCGAGCGACGTCATGAATTGCGGATTGCCTGGAGACTTCTCGAGCGCCGCTTCGAGCTCTTCCTTCGCTCTGTTGGGTCTCCCGAGATCGAGGTAGACATGGGCGAGAAAGAATCGCGCTGGCGCGAACGACGGATCGAGATCGATCGCCTGACGCAGCTCGGCGACCGCCTCCGCCAGCATCTCCTGGGTGCCAAGCCCGCGATACGCGAGCCCGAGCAGCGTGTGCCCTTCCGCCGAATTCGGGTTTGCCGCGAGCACCGCCTTCAAGTCTCGAACGTCGTCCTGAAAGTGAGGCGCGGCGGAGAACAGATCCGCGCGGACGTGCGTGAGCGTGTTCTGTACGGACGCCTTTGGCGGGTTCGATTGCGCGGCCGACGTAGGAGCCTGAGCGTTTAGCGGCAGTCGCGCCCCGAGCAGAAACACAAGACAGAAACCTATTAATGACCGGGCAGTCACGCTTCGATCTTAGGTCAAATCGTGCGAGCTTGCGATGGCTGCGGGGGGCTGATGATCTCAATCGACGACGTTCATCGTCACGCTGCGAACGTGTCTTAAGAGAAAAATCTTTTCTCCTCTCTCCTGTTCGTCTCTTAGGACAGGAGTGCAGCGCGACAGTGAAGGTCGGTGATTGCGGCGATTCGCCCGCTTTTGGTCACTGCTTATCGAACACGGCTTTCTGATCCGGCGTCAGCAGCGTCATGCTTTCAACTTTTGCCGTCAGCACCAGCCGGCCGGCCTCATCGAGGCCCCATGTCTCGATCAATTTGGCCTGGGTGTTCGAGAACTCCTGCCTCAGGACGTCCTTGTCCCACTTTGATTTCACGTTCACCGGCGAGCCAGCGACGTCGATCTTCGCCGACTTGTCGTTGACGGCAAATGTGCGTTCGCCGCGCGTGTCTGCAAACGTCACGGTCTCCGCCGACGCCGTGATGACGATCTTCTCGGTAATCTGCTGCAGCTGCCGCATGGCCGCCTGCTCGGCGCGCTGCTGCGGCGTGAGGTCGCTCGCGTCGCTGACGCCGCCTCCGCCGCCTCCGCGGCCGCCGCGCTGCCCGGCCAGTCCGGCCACAGCGAATAAGGCGCCGCCGCCTCTCCGTCCTCCGGGCGCGCGGAATCCCGGGCTCAAGTCGCGATTCAGCATCCACGTGCCCGAGAGCTTGGTGGCCAGGTCGGCGGGGGACGCTTTTTGCGCGCTGACGATGCCGTTCGAGAGCACCAACACGATTGCCCCGACGGCCAGAACAGCCGTCGCGTTGAAACCCTTGGTCATCAATACGTCTCCTCGAATGAAGTCTGGAAGATAACACGAGGGCAAAAGTAAAAAGGCAAAAGTAAAAAGGCAAAGGTCAGACGGCGAAACTCACTCTTTACGTTTGACTTCTAACTTTTAACTTTTAACTTGTCGTACAAAAAAAGAGGGGTGAGCCGAAGCCCACCCCTCTTTCGTGTCCGAACCGATTCGCTCTAGAACTGAACGCGAAGCGTCAGCTGGATGAATCGGCCGTAGTTGCCGTTGATCGCGTTGGTCGAGTAGGCATTGGCTGCGCCAAAGCCCGCGTTCCTCGGCAGATCTTTGCCTGGGACAAGGACCGTGCCGACTGCGCCGGGCGCGAGGGTCGTGTCGCCCGGGTTCACAACGTATTGTGGATTGGTCAGCGTCTGGTCGGTCGGGCTGCGGAACGCCGCCGTGGTGTTTCGACCAGTGATAATCGCGACGTTGAACGCGTTATACGCGTCGAGCCGCACTTGGAACTGACGGCCGCCGCCAAACGGGAAGTTGCGTGCGATGGCGAGGTCAGTCGTGTGATCGGGACAGCCGACCATGTAGTTGCGCCCTGACTCGAGGCCGACGCTGTTGTAGGTCGGTCCCTGGAAGGCCGCGGTGTTGAACTGCACGAACGGGTTGCTCGAGCAGCCCTTGCCCGTATCGCCAACGAGAACCATCCTGCCGCCGTAGTCCGGCGAGCCGGTGATGTTCTGGTTCCCGATGCCGTTCTGGTAGCTGTAACCCACGTCGTAGCGGTTGCCGGAGCCACCGGTGAACAGGCCCGAGACCTGCCAGTCGTTGACGACTGCCCCAATGATGTGACCGGCGCCGTTCGTCGCTTTGTAGTCCGGAAGGTCCCAGACCCAGTTGGCCTTCACGAGGTGCCGCTGAAGGTTCTGCTGGCTGTTCAGCGCCTCGTAGTCAGCCTGATCCGCACGGATCGAGACGGACCCATCGGCTCCGTGTTGCAGACGCTGCACCAGACCGGTATTGCCGGTGTAGGACAGGCTCAACACGTAGTTGGCGCCGAACGAGAAGCCATTCCGGAACCGGCGATTGTAGTTCGCCTGCAGTGAGTGATACGTGTCACTGAACTCCGTCGTGTTCTGACGGATGTTGCTGAAGCCGCGGTACGGGCGGTAGATATTCGTCGCTACCGCGTTCGCACCGGGAATCGTCGACGGTGAGACCAACGTCGTGTTCTGATTCTGCGCCAGATACGCAGATCCGAAATCAATCGCGTTCAGGTCAACGGTGTTGCCGCCCTGGAGACCGCCCAGGCGGTTGTAGCCGTGGTTGCCGACGTAGGAGAGGTCAACGACCGATGCCCACGGCAGCGTCTTCTGGAAGCCCGCCTGCCACTGAACCGAGGCCGGAACCTTCGCGTCGTACTGGAACGTGACCATCGCCGGCACCGGGCCGAACGCGAGACCGCCGGCCTGACCGACGTTCTGGAGGAAGCCATAACGAAGGTCGGTGGAGGTGGCAATCGGTGGGTTCCCGGGGATCGAGAACACCGTGTTGCCGTCCGGACGATCGTAGAACACGCCGGCGCCGCCCCGGAATACCAGGCTCTGGTTGCCGCTGACGTCGTAGGCCATGCCGAAGCGCGGTCCGAGCACGATGTTTGGCCAGGTGTAGCCAGTCTTCGCGATGCCGTTGCCTGCCTGGATGACGCCGTTGGTCGCATTACCCGAACCGGGGATCGGCGTCCCGATCGCGGCCTGGGTGTTGGGGATACCCGCGGGTGGCAGCAAGATCTGGCCGTTTCGCGGGTCCATGGCGTTCAGGTTGTTGCCCGAGCAGGGGTTGCCCCCGATACATCCCGGAACATACAGGAACGGGGCCTGCGCAGCCGACCACTTGTCGGGGAAGAAGTTCGACATCTGCTGGAACTGGTCGTACTGCGGCTGCTGGCGCGTGAGGCGCAGGCCGTAGTCCAGCGTCAGCCGGCTGTTCACCTTCCAGTTGTCCTGGATGTAGCCTTCCGTGTTGTTGTAGAGCATGCTGCCTTCGACGAACTTCGAGGCTTGCAGGTACTGCGTAAACACGCCGAGGGCGGCGTTCGAGTAGCCGAATCCGCTGTCGAGCGCGTTGTTCGCGTCGTTCGCGAAGTTCACGAAGCCCTGGAAGGTGAGGTTCGCGATGCCGCCGGCGCCGACGTTCTGCGCCTTGAAGCTGTGGTTGTTGTAGAAGCCGCCCTTGAAGGTGTGACGGCCTGCAACCTTGGTCAAGCTGACCGCGTAGTCCTGCGTGCGGTTGATGTTCAGCCAGCCCGGGTAGCGCTGGTTGGGTGGCGCGGCGCCGATGAGGCCGCCCCATCCGAACACCGGCGGCATGTTCATCTTGGTGCCATCCCAGAACGGCGGTTTGGTGTCGTTCAGAACTTCGTACGCGTAGGACTGCGACGGAACCAGGCCGGCGTCCGGATAAATCATCGGGAACCCGGCGAGCCCGTTCAGCCGGTTCGACGAATCGTTCATCAGGATGCCGTTTTCATTTCCACCGGTCAGCTCGTTGCGGATGAATCCGTACGTGCCTTCGATGAACGTCGTCGGGTTGAGCGCGTAGTTCGCGGTGACGGCGTAGTTGGTGATGAACGGATAGGGGAACAACACGTCGGTGAAGCCCGGAATCAGACCCGGTCTGGTGAGCACGCGCTGACGCTCACCGGAGTACTTGCCCGTCACCCGCAGCTTGGACGACAGCTGGTAATCGAGACGGATCGCCGGCTGCTGCGTCAGGTTGTCAACCGTTGGCAGATCGGGGAACCCGCTTCCGCCGCCGATCTGGTAGTTGTAGTTGGTGCCCGAGGCCTGCGGGAGGTTCGGCGCCGGATAACGATTCAGGATGGCCAGGCCGGTGGAATATAGCCGGTTCGCCGGAATCTTTCCGAGCGTGCCGCCATCCGCGAAGCAGCCCGCCGTGTTGGTGGCGGTGCAGGGCGAGCTCGACAGCGGATCCTTGATCGTATTCAAAAGCGCGCCGTTGTTGTTGAGCGTCTGCGAGAAGTCACCCGCGCGCTCGGCCGTCGTCGGCACCCGGAGACGAATCGGGTTGCCGTTGTTGATCGCCTGGTTGGTCGGACGGTACTCATGGCTGTAGAAGAAGAACAGCTTGTTGTTGCCGCCCGGCTTGCCCACCGGACCACCGATCGAGTAGCCGAGCGTCTTCGAATCGGAGACCGGCTTCGGATCATGGTTCAGTACGTTCAGCTCGCGGTTGGTGTTCCAGTCCGATTGAGTGATGAGGTCGTAGCCGGACCCGCGGAATCGGTTGGTGCCGCTCTTGGTGACGGCGGTGATCTGGAGTCCGCTCGAGCGGCCGAACTCTGCCTGGTACCCCTGCGTGAGGACCTTCACTTCGGCGATCGACTCGACGTTCAGGCTCAGCATCTGGCCGTTGTTGCCGGTATCCATGGCCGAGATGCCGTCCATCATGATGTTGTTCTGGCCGACGGTGCCAATGCGGGTCGCGCCGGCCGACCGGCCATCCGCGCCGGACGACTGCACACCCGGGGTCAACTGTGCGAAGTTGATGAAGTTGCCGTGGCTGATCGGCAGGTTGTCCACCTGCTCGGTTGAAATCGCGAAGGATCGTTCCGCGCTCTGCGACTGCACGAGTGCGGCTTCAGCGGTGACGTTGACAGTTTCCGTTGCGCCGCCAACTTGAAGTGTAAGCGTGGGGACCGAGACGCGGTCACCGCCGCTGACGGCAATGTTTGTCTGGCGGACGGTCTTGAACCCGTCCATCGAGACTTCGACCGTGTATCGATCCGCCGTCACGTTCGGGACGACGTAGACACCGGCTTCGTTCGTGGTCACGGGAGCGGACTTCGTGCCACGCGCTTCGCTGATGAGGACAACGGTCGCGCCCGGGACTACCCCTCCCTGTGCGTCTTTTACGACCCCGGTGACGTTACCGGTCGTAATCTGGGCCGAGACGGGATTGGCTGCGACAAGCAGCACAACCAGCGCCGCGAACATACCTAGCCCACGCGCTTTCATCACTCTCCACCTCCGGCAAAGGAGCAGTCGAACGCCAGGAAAGTTCGAGGCGCCCGACACTTCTCTAATTGAGCAAGCCGGGCGGTTTTACCATGGCGGCGGGGGGTTGTCAACGAAACGTAAGGTGGGTGTCAGATCCGTGCAAAATTGTCGTTTCCGCTAAATGTAATCCGTTACGGCAAGCTCACGGTGAGTATGTCTTTTGGCATATTCGCGACACCCTTGTCGGCCCTGTAAACGGGGTCCGACAGATCGCACGTATATTGATGCGTTGTCCTTTCTTTCTGTGATTGTCGAGAATCTCTGAATTTATCGAAGGTCGCCGTCCCTGGGACGGTGAGGAGGAACCATGAAATTGACCAGCGCCAGCGCCACGCGAACTCCGAGGCGAGTACCTTTGGCGGCTTCGCTGTGCGGCGGCGCGGTGCTCGCGATGAGCATCGTTGGTACCGCTCAGCAACCCGCGCCGCAGGGCGCGCCGGCGGGCGGTCGTGGCGGCGGACGCGGGGGCGGCGCGTCGACGGCGCTCTTCAACGCGGCGGATAGTAATAAGGATGGAACACTCACCCGCGCCGAGTTCAAAACGACGCTCGACGACTGGTTCACCAAGTGGGATGCGAGCGGCGCCGGATCGCTGACGCAGGATCAAGTGACCGCGGGGCTGACGACGGCGCTGCAGCCCGCCGGCTTCGGTGGCGGTGGGGGTGGGCGCGGGGCCCAGGGACAGAATCAGACGCCCAATCCCAACGACGTCCAGGCGATGATGGCGGCGCTGCCCGATAAGGCGCCAGCGACGCCTCGTCAGCCGCGCAAGGTACTCGTCCTCGGCAAGGCCGCGGGCTTCGTGCACTCGTCGATCCCGCTCGCCGCGCGCACAGTCGACGAGCTGGGCAAGAAGACCGGCGCGTGGTCGACGACGATCACCTACAACGCCGCGGACATCAACGCGGAGAACCTCAAACAGTACGACGCCGTCTTTCTCGACAGCACGACCGGTGCGTTCCTCGATGATCCCAACGATCAGGCCGCGACCGACGCGCGTCGTAAGGCCTTGCTCGACTTCGTTCGCAGCGGCAAGGGTCTCGCCGGCATTCACGCCGCGACCGACTCCTATCATCGACGCAACGCGCCCGAGCCGACCGAGGGCGCTCCTGCAGCCCGCGGTGGCGGCGCGCGTGGCTTCGGCGGCCGCGGCGGCGCCAGTGCAACGCTCGCGCCGGTGATGTTCTCGCAGGGCGACACCAACGGCGATCAGAAACTCTCGCGCGCGGAGATGTCGACGCTGGCCGACACGTGGTTCGACAAAGTCGATACGCAGAAGGCCGGCTCGGTCAGCCAGGCCGACTTCACGCCGCGCTTCGCCACGTTGTTGCCCGCGCCTCCGGTGCCGGCGACGCCGGCTGCTGCGCCGACGGCACGGCCTGCGCAGACCGGGCCTGACGGCCAGGTCGGCACGTGGCCCGAGTTCAACAAGATGATTGGCGGCTTCTTCAAGTACCACTGGGGCGACCCTCAGGAGATCACCTACAAGATCGACGACCCGAAGAGCCCGCTCACCGCGATGTTCACCGGCGCGCCGCTCGTCGTGCACGACGAGACCTACACGTTCGGCATGGATACCTTCTCGCGCCAGAACCTGCACGTCCTCACGAGCATCGACTACTCGAAGATGAGCGACGCCGACAAAGCGAAGGAAGACTGGCCGCGCACCGATCACGATTACGCGCTTAGCTGGATCAAGCGCGACGGCAATGGCCGCGTCTTCTACATGGCTCACGGCCACGCGGAGCGGAACTACGCGGTGAAGCCGTTGCTCGAGCATCTCCTCGCCGGCATGCAGTACGCGCTCGGCGATCTGAAGGCAGATGACAGCCCGAGCGTGAAGCCGGGCACGAAGACGGCGGCGGCGAAGAAGTAGTCTCGCGCTGAGGCCGCGAAGAATACCGATCTCGCGCAGCGGGCGCAGAGAGCGCAGAGAAAAAAATGGCGCCGATCACCCTCGGTGATCGGCGCCATTTCTTCTCCGCGTCCTCCGTGTGCTCGGCGCGAAATCAGGTATTCTCGGCGCTCTTCGTGCGAAACCCAAGCAGGAACTCTCAAATGATCGCTTCCCACATCCGTTATGCGTTTCTCGTCGCGGGCGCTGCTGCGGCCACCACACTCTCGTTGTTCGCCCAAACCGCGCCCTCACAAGCGCCCGCGGCGTCACCGCCCGCGCCTGCCGGACAGACGGGCGCTCCGCCGGCCGACGGTGGCCGCGGTCAGGGCCGCGGCCGGGGACCCTCGATGACGGAGCCGGACTTCTCGAAGAAGCCGCCCGTCGTTCCGTTGACGCCGGCCGAAGAGGCGAAACGCTTCTGGCTGCCGCCAGGGTTCAAGCTCGAACCCGTGTTGAGCGATCCCGACATCGAAGAGCCCGCGCAGATTGCCTTCGATGGCAACGGGCGGATGTTCGTCCTCGAGCTGCGCGGCTACATGCAGGACGCCGATGCGAGTGGTGAGCTCGATCCGGTCGGACGGATCTCCGTACACGAGGATCGTGACGGCGACGGGGTGTACGAGACGCACAAGATCTTCGTCGACAAGATGATTTTTCCGCGCTTCGTGCTGCCCTTCGGCGCGAATGCCATCCTCTCGAAGGAATCGAATTCTGACGAGGTCTACAAGTACACCGACACGAACAACGACGGCACCGCCGACAAGAAGGAACTCTTCGCGACGGGTCTCGGCCGGCTCCTCAATGTCGAGCACCAGGAGAGCGGATTCATCTGGGGCATGGACAACTGGATCTACAGCACCATCAATTCAGCGCGAATCCGCTGGACGCCGACCGGAGTCCTGCGCGAGCCGACCGGATCGAACGGCGGCCAGTGGGGCGTGACCCAGGACAACTACGGCAAGGTCTGGTTCCAGGCTGGCGCGAGCGGCATGCCGGGCTATTTCCAGCTGCCAATCGTCTACGGCAATTTCAATTATCCGCAGCAGTTCGAGCCCGAACTGAACCTCACGTGGGGCGCACCGGTCCGCATCGCCGACATGCAGGGAGGCATGGGAGTCGTGCGCATGCCGGACGGATCGCTGGCGCAGGCGACCGGCGCTGCCGGCAATGACGTCTTCCGCGGCGACCGTCTGCCCAAGGACATGATTGGCGACTACTTCTATGGCGAGGTCGTCGCGCGCATCGTGCGGCGGCTGCGGCCGGTGAAGACTGAAGGGCTGACGCAACTCCGGAACGCGTATCCGTTGTCAGAATTCATTCGCTCGACCGATCCGCTCTTCCGCCCCGTCGATCTAACCACCGCGCCCGACGGCACGTTGTACATCACCGACATGTACCGCGGCATCATCCAGGAATCGCAGTGGTCGGGACCGGGGACCTACCTGCGGCAGCGCATCGATCAGTACGCGCTCGACAAGGTCGTTCGGCATGGCCGTATCTGGCGCCTCACCTACGAAGGGATGGGACGCCGTACCGAGACGCCGCGGATGCTCCAGGAAACGACGGCGCAACTGCTCGCGCACCTGAGCGACTCGAATGGATGGTGGCGCGACACGGCGCAGCAACTGCTCGTGCTCAAGCAGGACAAGTCGGTCGTGCCGATGCTCAGGCAGTTGGCGCGCACGTCGGATCAGCTGGCCAGAATTCACGCGATGTGGACGCTCGAAGGACTCGGCGCCGCCGATGCGGCATTTCTCCGCGAGATGATGAAGGATGCCGATCCGCAGGTCCGCACCCAGGCGATCCGCGTCAGCGAATCTCTCTACAAGGCCGGCGACAAGTCATTCGCCGCCGATTACAAGTCGATGACCAGTGATGCCGACACGGACGTCGTCATCCAGGCGATGATGACGCTCAACACGCTGAAGGTTGCTGAGGCGCCGGCGACGGTCAAGGCCGTTTTCGAAGGGAACAAGGCCAAGGGCGCTCAGCTCGTGGCCAATGCGATTTTGAATCCGGCGGCAGCGGGTGGTCGTGGAGGGCTCGAGTCGATTGGCGCGGCCACGTTGACTCCAGCAGAGCAGACGACGCTCGATAAGGGGCGCGAGATCTATGGGCAGGTATGCTTCGCCTGCCACGGCGAAGACGGCCGCGGCGAGGCGATGCCAGGCGCGCCTGCCGGCACTACGCGCGCACCAGCGCTCGCGTCGTCCCCGCGCGTGCTTGGACATCAGGATTACGTGATCAAGGCGCTGCTCCACGGCCTGACCGGTCCGATCAACGGCACCAACTATACCGAGGTGATGGTGCCGATGGGGCAGAGTCCCGACGACTGGATTGCGGCGATCGCGTCCTACGTCCGCAACTCGTTCGGCAATCGCGCGTCACTCGTTGCGCCTGAAGAAGTGGCTCGCGTGCGCAGCGCGAATGCCGCCCGCAAGAACAAGCCATGGTTGACAACGGAACTGGAGGCGTCGCTGCCGAAGGCGGTGCTCGCCGACGGATGGAAGCTGTCGGCCAGCCACAACCCGGCAATCGCATCGCAGGCGCTTGGCATCAATCCCTGGACGTCCGGTCACGCGCAGGAGCCTGGCATGTGGTTCCAGGTCGAACTGCCGCAGCCTGCGATGATCACCGAGATCCAGTTCACGTCCACAGCCCTGGCGGTCGATACCACGCCGATCGTTCCCGGCGCGCCGACGCGCACTGGCATTCCCGGTGGGCGCGGCGCTCCCGGTGCGCCGGCCGCGGCTCCGCCGCCCCTCGGCTATCCTCGTGAATACCAGGTGCAAATGTCGATGGACGGGACAAACTGGGGACCGCAGCCCGTCGCGCGCGGCAAGGGCACGGGCACGCTCACCGACATCGTCTTTCCGCCAACGCGCGCCAAGTTCGTTCGCATCACTCAGTCCGCTACCTCCGACGCACCGTGGACCATTCAGCGACTCAGGTTGTTCGAGCCCGGCGCTTCCGCTGGGGGCTCGAAGTGAAATGCTGAATGCTGAGTGCTGAATGCTGCATCTGAATGTGGCGCGGTCTGAAGACCGCGCCGTCTTCCGATCAGCAATCTACAATCAGCAATTCTGAGTCGCGATCATTCAGCATTCAGAATTCAGCATTCAGCATTTCATCATGTCTTCGTCATTCAGCAATCAGCAGTCAGCAATCAGCATTTCTTCCGTGGACGTCGGCGACGTCCTCAATAGCGCTCCCTGGGGCCTCTACCAGCGATGGCTGGTTTTTCTCACCGCGCTGACCGTCGTTTTCGACGGCATCGACAATCAGCTGCTCGGCGTGGTCATTCCGACGTTGATGCGCGAGTGGGGGGTGGCGCGAGGCGTGTTCGCGCCGATCGTGTCGCTCGGATATCTCGGGATGATGATCGGCGGTGCCCTCGCCGGGATTGCCGGCGATCGATTTGGCCGCCGCACCGCGCTGCTCGCGAGCATGGTGATTTTCGGGGCGATGACGCTCGTCGCGTCCACCGCCAGCGGTCCGACGTCGCTCGGCTGGCTGCGGCTGCTGGCCGGTCTCGGCCTCGGCGGGGCGATGCCGAATGCAGCGGCGCTCGCGGCCGAGTTCGTTCCGCTGCGTCAGCGGCCGATTGCCGTCACCCTCACGATCGTCTGCGTTCCGCTCGGGGCGACGATTGCCGGCCTGCTCGGGATTCGTATGCTACCGGTTCTTGGCTGGCGGATGTTGTTCGTCACCGGTGGCGTGATTCCACTCGCCGCTGCCGTGCTCCTGTTTCGACTGCTGCCCGAGTCGCCGCGCTATCTCGTCGGCCACCCCGCCCGCTGGAACGAACTGGTCCGCCTCCTCGCCCGAATCGGGCGGCCGGTCGACGCGGCGACCAGTTTCAGCGACTCGTCCGAACAGCTGGTCCAGCGTGCGTCGATCCGGGTGCTCTTCAGTCCAGCGTACCGAGTCGACACCATCGCGCTCTGGGCGGCGTTCTTCTCATGCTTGCTTGCGGTCTATTGCGGCTTCAGCTGGTTGACGTCGCTGCTGAGCAGCGCTGGATTCACGACCTCGACGGCCAGCACCGGGATCACCGCGTTCAACCTTGGCGGGGTCGTGGGAGCGCTTCTTGGCGGCTTCGCAATTGCTCGTGTCGGCTCGCGCGTGTCGATGTTGTCGATGGCCGCCGGTGCGGTGCTTTCGGCCGTGGTGTTGAGCCAGATGACGATCACTCCCGCCACCGGCACGTGGCCCATCATTGCTCTGCTCACCATCCTCGGCGGCCTGATCAATGGCGTCCAGACGACGATGTTTGCGCTGGCCGCGCACGTGTATCCCGGCGCGGTGCGCGCCACCGGCGTCGGCACGGTTGCCGCCTTCGGCCGCCTGGGCGCCATCCTGAGCGGCTACGCCGGGTCGTGGGCGATTGGCTACCGCGGCAGCGCGTCGTTCTTTGGCTTGATCGCGGTGGCTATGCTCTCAACGTTCATCGCGCTCGCAGTAGTCAGGCGGCACGTACCAATCGCTAATCACTGATCGCTCATCGTGAATCCAAATCCCCAATCTCTGAATCCTCACATCGCTAATCCTCGAATCTCTTAATCGTCGAATCCAGCTGCGATTTGAACGATTCAGCGATTCGCGGATTCGACGATCAAGGATTCAAAGATGAGGGATTCAAGGATTAGGGATTCAAGGATTAGTGATCAGTGATCAGTGATTCGGATCAGAGTTGCGCCCGGAAGTTTGTTGAACGACTCAGAGTTGTCGAGCGCGCGTTTGAGCGCGCGTCGCGCGAGGCGGGCGTGTTCGCGGGCGAGCGCTTCCGCCCGTGCGCCTTCGCGCTGTTCGATCGACTCCACGATTGCCCGATGCTGCTCGATGGCGATGATCGCCTCGGTGTTTCCTTCGTCCGCTCCGGGCCAGCTGAAGACGAGCGCACCGGGCGCGGTGAACGGCAGCGCCACGATACGTTCAATCGATCGCCGCAGCATCGTGCTCTTCGCCAGCCGCCATACGCCCGCATGAAAGGCCTCGTTGATGTCGATGTATCGCACGAAGCGATCGCGGGTCATCGGGAGCAGCTCTTCGGCCTGACGGCAATGAAGCCGCAGCGCCCCCAGCTCGTCGGCGCTTTCCAGGCGCTCAGCCGCCATTCGTGCCGCGGTCCCTTCCAGCACGCCCCGGATCTCGATGGCATCCCAGATGTCATCGAGCGCAAACGCGCGCACCCGGAAGCCAGTTGTCTGCTGCGCTTCGAGCAGCCCTTCGTGCGCCAGCCGATCGAGCGCCAGCCGCACCGGCGTTCGCGACGCCCCGAGCAGCGGCACGAGCGAGAGCTCTGCCAGCCGCTCCCCGGGTTTGAAGTCGCCGCGAAGCACCATCTCACGCAGGGTGAGAACGACCCGCTCCGTTTGCGTCCGAGCGTCGCTCGTCATGATCAATCCCGGGATCCGTGTATCGGGATCCGGCCGCGGTCCCGTGTCTGCTTTTCTTACTGCTCGCGGGGCCCCACCCCCGCACGGCCACCCCAACGCGG
>Ga0207701_10001566_pt1 | contig 23866 bp, 22 predicted proteins | sample KBSSwiSSwithPhiX_FD_184294 | JGI IMG/M metagenome (GOLD analysis project Ga0207701, IMG submission 184294) | Switchgrass rhizosphere bulk soil microbial communities from Kellogg Biological Station, Michigan, USA, with PhiX - S5 (SPAdes) (version 2) | ecosystem: Environmental > Terrestrial >... | reverse complement strand
TGCGGTTGCCGTTAGGCCACAAGTTTTACGATCCGATTTATCGCGAGGCTGAAAATTTAGGCTGCGCCCTCGCCGTGCATGGCACCAACGGCGGCGAAGAACTGGCCTCGGGCGCCTTCGAAACTTTCACCGAAGTTCATACGGTTTCGTTTCCGGTGGGCATGTTCGTGCAGTTTTCCAACATGATCTATCAGGGCGTGCCGGCTCGGTTCCCAAAATTGCGTTTGGCATTTCTCGAGATCGGCTCCACCTGGCTACCCTACTGGCTGGATCGCATGGATGAGCACTGGGAAAAACGCGGTCGGATCGAGACGCCCTCGCTCAAGCAGCGCCCCAGCGATTGCGTGCGCGAGCATCCGATCTTTTTCAGCTTTGAAGCGGATGAGAGCTTGCTACCGGAAACATTTCGCTACGTTGGCGAGAATCATTTCGTCTACGCCACCGATATTCCGCACTGGGACTGCGAGTTCCCGGCCAATTTGCGCCACACGCAGAGGCGTTCGGATATCTCCGACGAGACTAAAAACAAGCTCCTCTCCGAAAATGCCAAAGCACTGTACGCAATCTAGCGACGACAGGATTAGGGAGCTGAAATCCAGTCCGGCTAGCTCTGCGCCGCAAGAGCATATCGCGGTTTTACTGCGTCAAAGAAGATCTCAAGAGCGGTTCATTGCGTGAATCCTCGGTAGCTACCCGGTTCCGCCGCATCCGCTTTCCCTGGTGTTTTCACCGGGGAAACCCACGCCGCAGAAGATTCGTTTGTTGGGCGATTTCCTCATCGATTGGTTTCGCAAAGGTCCGATCCCACACTAAGCCCCAATCGAAGACAAGCCGGAACACTAGACTGACCGGCCGGAACTGTTAGAGTTCATAGGGGTTGGCCGATCGCGTAACGGTCAGTGAATTTCTGTGACGAAGAAGGACACAGCCGAAGTTCTGTCCATCGAGGGACGCCAAGTCCGCATTACCCATCCCGACAAGCCGTATTTTTCCGAACAGACAAAGGTCTCCAAGCTAGACCTCGTACGATACTATCTCTCGGTTGCGCCCGGCGCTCTCGCTGGCATCCGGGATCGTCCGTTGGTCCTCAAGCGGTTCGTCGACGGCGCCGAAGGTCAAGCGTTCTATCAGAAACGCGCACCCGCCAATGTACCCTCGTGGCTGCGCACCGTTACACTATCATTTCCTTCAGGGCGCAAAGCGGAGGAGATTGTCGTCGACGACGCAGCCGGCCTCGCGTGGGTCGTCAACCTTGGGTGCATCGAGCTTCATCCTCATCCTGTACGTTCCCGTGACCTCGATCACCCGGACGAGTTGCGCGTCGACCTCGATCCTGGACCGGGTGTCGCATGGGAGGATGTGCGCCGTGTAGCACTTGAAGTAAAAGCATTTTTGGAGGAGATGGGACTGTGCGGCTGGCCGAAGACCAGCGGCTCGCGCGGCATGCACGTGAACGTCCGCATCGAACCGCGCTGGACCTTTACTGACGTGCGCCGCGCCGCCTTGGCTCTATCGCGCGCCATCGAGCGGCGCGCGCCAGCTCTCGCCAGCTCGAAATGGTGGAAGGAGGAGCGGCACGGCGTCTTCCTGGACTACAACCAAAACGCCAAAGATCGCACCACCTGCTCTGCTTATTCTGTCCGCCCGCTGCCCGACGCGCGAATCTCCACGCCGCTTCACTGGGATGAGGTGCCGGACTGCGATCCCGCCGACTTTACCGTGCTAACGGTTCCGAAGCGGTTCGCCGAGTTGGGTGATCCCCACAGGGATATGGACTCGGCGCTGGGCTCGCTTGAAAAGCTCCTCGAACTAGCGGCCAAGGATGCGGTAGCAGGTCTTGGCGATGCGCCGTGGCCGCCGCATTTTCGCAAGATGGAGGGCGAAGCGCCCCGCGTGGCGCCATCGCGCGCCCGCGCAACCGCCAAGAGGGCGATCGTCAAAAAGCCTCGATCGAAGGCGCCACTTCTCGTCGTCGCGAACTCCTCCGATAAACAAGCGGCACTCGCCGGCCTGGAAAGATGGAAGATGAGATACCCGGAAGCCGCCGCACGGCTCGCCGTAGATGACGTGCTGGTCGATTCGATGCGCGGCAGATCGTCGACCTGGACCCGCATCCGAATAAATCTCAGAAACGTGCCGGAAAAATTGCAGCCGCCGCAGGAAACCCCTGACCCGGATGAAGACCCAACGCGCGAATGGCGCGAGCGGCACGCAGCGAAGCAGCATCGCACTTGAGGTCGTCTTCAAATCTCCCTGATCCGCCTTTTCCAAAGGGATTTTTGTCGTTACTAAAACCCCTCTTTGACAAAGAGAGGAATGGGGAGATTTTTACCGGACCTCCAGAAGAATTTAACGACCCTCGGAAACAGCGCATTAGCGCCCGCTCGCGAAAATCGTCTGCAATTCTTCGGGCGCGACCACTTCGAGCTGATCGTAGGTGCAATCCCTTGGCTTCTTGTCGGTGCGCCATCGGCGAAACTGCGCGGTATGACGGAATCGGTTGCCTTGCATATGATCATACGCAACTTCGACCACCAGCTCCGGACGCAGCGGCTCCCAGGATAAATCTTTACCCGAGCTCCAACGGCTATGGCCGCCCGGCATGCGGTACTCGGCATCTGCGTTCATCTGTTCCGCCCAATTTTTCCATGGATGATGGGCGAGTGCATTTTTGCGATAGGGTGCGAGAAACTGTACGAGCTCGCGTCGTTTGTTTTCCGTGAAGCTCGCGCAGACACCGACGTGCTGCAGCGCACCGGTGTCGTCGAAAAGACCCAGTAGAAGCGAGCCAATCATGCTACGCTCGCCTCTTTTGTGCCATCGAAACCCGGCAACCACACAATCGCACTCGCGCTCGTGCTTGATTTTGAGCATCACCCGCTTGTTCGGTTCATAAACTCCCCGAACGGGCTTGGCGACAACTCCATCCAGACCGGCGCCCTCGAACCTACGAAACCAATCCGCCGCCGCGCTCGTGTCGCGGGTTGCCGGCGTCAGGTGAATGGGCGCTTTAGCAGCCGAAAGCAGGTTTTCCAGAATCGATCGGCGCTCTTCAAAGGCAGTGCCGCGCAAATCCCGGTCTCCTGCGCTGAGAATGTCGAAGAAGACAATCGATGCTGGAGTTTCTTTTGACAGCAGCTTCACTCGTGACTCGGCCGGATGAATCCGCAGCTGCAGCGCATCAAAGTCCAGGGCGCCATTCTGAGCGACGACGATTTCCCCGTCCAGCACACAGCGCGCCGGCAACTGTGAGCGGAGCGGTTCGATCAGTTCCGGAAAATAGCGATTCAGCGATTTCTCATCGCGACTCTGAATCAGAATTTCATCGCCGTCGCGAAATATGAGGGCGCGAAATCCATCCCACTTGGGCTCGAAAATCCACGCTCCAGTACGCGGCAATTCCGCGACGCGCTTGGCGAGCATCGGCAAAACGGGCGGGTTCACAGGAAGATGCATAATTTATTTTGCACGCGCTCCGTACCCTGAAGTCAATGGGTGGGATTGCATTCAGGGTGAAGGGGCTGCTTAAGTACGCCAACGTCTCTTCAATACGGAAGACTTCGTATTTCCGGTACTTTAATTCAGCTTTCTAAATGGGAGAATGCGGCGTGCCTCATAACATCAGTTTAATCACCACCATCGCCGCTGCCCTCGGCCTCGCGCTCGCGATGGGCTTTGTCGCAATTCGCCTCAAGCTGCCGCCCCTGGTCGGATATCTGATTGCCGGAATTATCATCGGTCCGGCAACGCCGGGTTTCGTTGCCGATCTTGATTTGTCGCATCAACTTGCCGAAATCGGCGTCATGCTGTTGATGTTCGGTGTCGGATTGCACTTTTCTCTCGAACAACTTCTCGCTGTTCGCCATATCGCTCTGCCAGGCGCCATCGTCCAGATCGCCGTTGCCACTGCTCTCGGTGGTGCGGTTGCTCACTACTGGGGATGGAATATTGTCGCCAGCATTTCCTTCGGCCTCGCCTTGTCGGTCGCCAGCACAGTCGTGCTCCTGCGAGCCCTCGAAGACCGAGACATTTTGGAAACCGTCAACGGCCGGATCGCCGTCGGCTGGCTCGTTGTCGAGGACCTCGCGATGGTTCTGGTGCTGGTGTTGCTGCCGTCCATCGGAGCTTGGACCGGTGTGCATAGTAGTGGGGCTTCTCCCGGAAGCATCGACCGCAGCTTGTTAGCAACGCTTGGACTAGCCCTCGCGCGGGTCGCCATTTTTATTGGCCTCATGCTGCTGATTGGGCGCCGTTTCTTTCCGTGGCTACTCTGGCAAGTGGCGCGCGTCGGATCGAGGGAGCTATTTACCCTTTGTATCATCGCGGCAGCTGTCGGCATCGCCTATGGATCAGCCGCCTTGTTCGGCGTATCCTTCGCGCTCGGCGCATTCTTTGCGGGCATGGTGATGCGCGAATCGCCGTTGAGCTACCGCGCGGCCGAAGAATCCTTGCCGTTCAGAGATGCCTTTTCGGTCCTGTTCTTTGTTTCGGTGGGTATGCTCTTTGAACCGCGCGTACTGATTCAAGAACCGCTTCACGTTTTCGTTGTCCTGGCAATTATTCTGGTCGGTAAGTCCCTGGCCGCTTTTTTTTTAGTGCTACTGTTTCGTTATTCGCTCAACACGGCGCTCACGGTTTCGGCGAGTCTGGCGCAGATCGGCGAATTTTCATTCATCCTCGCCGGATTGGCGGTTGCGCTCAACCTCATGCCGGTTGAGGGTCAGAGCCTCATTCTCGCGGGAGCCATCATTTCAATCGGTTTGAATCCGTTTATCTTTCGGAGCATCGAACCTGTGCAGAGTTGGATTCGTTCCCGCTCCAAGCTGGCGCAGGCATTGGAGCGTCCGGCGGATCCTCTCGCCGCATTGCCGACTTCCATCGATCTCAAGCGACTCACCGGACAAGTTGTTCTGGTCGGATATGGCCGCGTGGGAAGTCGCATTGGCGCGGCATTGACGGTGCAAGGCATTCCTTTTGTCGTCGCCGAGGAGAATCGTGAAATCGTCGAAAAGCTCCGGCAAAAAGATATTCCCGCGGTCTCCGGCGACGCTTCCGAGCCGGCCGTCCTCATTCAGGCGCATATTCATCGTGCCCGCATGCTGGTGACCGCAATCCCGGACATCGTCCAAGTGCGCCGCATCATCGACACTGCGCGAACGGTCAATCCGCGCGTGGAAATCGTTGTGCGTACGCACAGCGAAAAAGAATCCGCTTTGCTGGAAAAGGAAAAAATCGGCGCGATCTTTTTCGGTGAGCACGAGCTCGCCCGGAGCATGACACAGTACGTACTCGATCGTTATGGCGCCGCAAGAGTCGCAAATTCTTAATGGGAACTCATGCCGACGTGCGCATCCGTTACTGGTTTTCGCTGGCAGTCCCTTGCTTCGCAACCGCCACGAAAGAGACAGATCGGTTCGCAGCTCGCTTCAGCGTTAGTCAAAATTAGTTAAGGGCGGCAGCTATGACGCTACCCAACATGTACGAAGAGATTCGGGCGAATTTGCTTTCAACAAATTCACCGTCGGCGAGTTGCTGTTTGTCGAGTACACGTGCCCGATCGATCAGAAATCGGCCGGTGTTTGGACGCCGATGGATTACTTTGTTCATGTTCTGAGCGGCAGAAAAACCTGGCGGACCACGGAGGCAACCTGGACGTTGGAGAAGGGCGACACGCTATTTTTCAAAAAAGGCGCCTGCGTCCTGCACCAGGATTTTAGAGAGGATTTCTGTCTTTTGCTCTTTTTTGTCTCGGACAACTTTATTCGCGATGTCGTCAAGGAAGTATCCGGTCAATTGACCGGAAAATACTCCGCTGAAGCCCTTCGCCAAGGCGCCATCTTTGTTGACGGAGACGTGACCCTGGCGGCTTACTTCCAATCAATGCTTGCCTATTTCACCGGGACAGCGAAGCCGTCCGAGGCCTTGTTGACCCTCAAGCTAAAAGAACTGATCCTGAGCGTTCTCTTGGGCGGCAATAATCCTGAGCTCGCGGCCTATTTTCAGTCACTGCTAAAAAGCGACGCGCCGCCGTTGTCGCACATCATGGAAGCCAATTTCTGTTACAATCTTGCGCTGGAAGACTTCGCCAAATTGTCCCATCGAAGCTTATCCTCGTTCAAACGCGATTTCCAAAAATACTACAAGCAACCGCCCGGCAAGTGGCTATTAAAGAAGCGATTGGAGTACTCCGCCGTGCTGCTCAACAATCCCGCGCTGAACGTTTCGCAGGTCGCGCTCGATTGCGGCTTCGAAGACCTGTCGCATTTCAGCCGCGCTTTCAAGGAAAGATTCGGCACGTCCCCGGCAAATTACCGCAAACAACTTTAAGCTGAAGGCTATTAGTAGGTTGCTCAAAAAGGTCCAAAGGCGAGGCGCGCGAAGGTCGATGAACAGAGGCGTACTTGAAATCGATCGAGTGCAGCGAAGCATATGGGGTTTTTCAGCAACCTGCTAGAAAGAGCCGCTCAGTCAAATATCTGACCTCCTCAACAAAGCTGCGTGATTCACGCCGCGCTATCTTCCGCCTAGAGTAAAGCTCAAGGAGGTCGATATGAATAATTCAAACGCATCCTATTGGACGGCAGTCGCTCATACCCTAGGAAAGGAATTCGCCGGCCGGGCTGAGAGCCATGACGAGGAGGACACCTTCGTCTCCGAAAACTATGCAGCACTTAAGGAACGGCGCGTCTTCTCCGCGGCGATCCCGCTGGAACTCGGCGGCGGCGGAGCTTCCCATCAGGAGACCAGCGACATGCTGCGAACACTCGCTCAATACTGCGGCTCGACCGCACTGGCGTTGTCGATGCATCAGCATCTCATCGCCGCCACGGTTTGGAAAATGCGCCGGGGCCAGGGTGGCGAGCCCCTGCTGAAGAACGTCGCTGAAAAACAGCTCGTCCTGGTCAGCACGGGTGCCGGAGACTGGTTGGAGTCCAACGGCACGATGACCAAAACTGACGGCGGTTATCTGGTCAGCGCCCGTAAACACTTTGCCAGTCAGTCAGTGGCCGGCGACATACTGGTCACCAGCGCGGCTTTTGGCGAGGAAGTATTGCATTTTCCCGTCCCGATGAACGCGCCGGGAATTACCGTCCTCAACGATTGGCGCACCCTCGGCATGCGCGGCACGGGTTCGCAAACGGTAAAGCTGGAAACCGTCCGGATCCCCGACAGTGCAATTGCATTGCGGCGGCCGCGCGGGGCTTGGCACCCCATTTGGAACGTTGTCTTGACAGTAGCGATGCCACTGATCATGTCCGTTTATATGGGAATCGCCCAGAAGGCTGCGCAATTGGCAATTGCAAATCTACGGCGCAAAAAGACCGCCAAGCCGCACTTGGCTTCTTTAGTAGGAGAAATGAATAACGATCTGGTGGCGGCGGAAGTTCAGCTAAACGATATGCTCCGCATCACCAACAATTACGATTTCGAGCCCATCGATCAAAACGGCCATGATATTCTCGCGCGGAAAACCAACGTGGCTAATGCGGTCATAGGCGTGGTTACCAAAGCGATGGAAATTGTCGGCGGCGAGGGTTTTTATCGCGGCTTCGGTCTAGAGCGCCTGTTCCGCGATATTCAGGCTGCGCGCTATCACCCGCTTCCTGAACGGGATCAGACAAAGTTTGCGGGCGAGTATCTATTGCGCGACTAATCTCTGGAGATGCGACATTCTTTGTAGATATGAGTCAATAAACCACGGAGACACAGAGGACGCGGAGAAAATAATCCAAATCTCTCTGCGCTCTCTGCGTCTTCGTGGAGAACTTTTCTCTTACTTCGTTGTGACCGTTAGCTTCCTGATTGCAGGCTGCCATAGACGTGCTCAGGCGTGACGAGAACGAGACTGCGCTCTTCCTCGCGCATTTGCTGCGCGAAATCCTCGTCTGTTCCCTTCTGGGCGCGTCCCATCGAAGCATAAAAATCCTTGAGCCGCTTGATGTACGCCGGCGTGTTCTGCCACGGCTCGACGGATGCCGGTCCTTCCACGGTGACGTAGCGCCTGTTGTCGAGCTTGATCACGGTAATAGCCGCGCGGCCGGTACGTTGGATGTTCTTAAGCTTTATAGTGCGCGGTCGCGAGGCGAAGCCGAGCTTATCATCCAGCACGGCCGTCGAGACGACGGTCGACTGCGCGTGGCCCTTCGCTGTGATGCTGATCGCTATGCCAGTGTGATTGGCTCGCAATAAAGGGAGTACTTCTTTCCATTCCATTCCTTGGTCCTCCGAAAGTTGTTGCTCGCGCGCGGCGAATCCCGGCACCTATAACGCTCCTCGTCGTCGCCCGTCAAGCCGAGCAGAAAAAAGCCTTCCAGGAGAAGATTGGCGACGAATTTAATTAGGGAGCGTGAGTTGGATCCCAGCAAGTTCGCAAATCTTCATTGAAGCCATCGAGAAGCTCCATGTCCGCTCGGCTGATCTCGAAATCGAAGACGTCGGCATTTTCCAAAATGCGCTTGGGATTGGCTGACTTGGGAATCACCACCAGCCCGTGTTGTAGCGCCCAACGAATCAGGATCTGTGCTGTCGATTTGGCATTCGAGTGGCGAGAAAATTTTTCCAGGATTGATGGGCGCGACCGGGAATTCGCGCACTGTGGCGGCGACGTTGGGTATTTGTTAGCAATGGCGACAAGTTTCCGATCCTTCAACCGCTCTCCTTTAGTCAACGGGCTATAAGCCTCGAGGACAATGCCACTGCGGCGGCAAAAATTGAGCAGGTCCCGCTGATACAGATAGGGATGAAACTCGACCTGATTAACGGAGGGAATCGTCTTCGTTTGCCGAAGCAATTCCGTCAAGTGATTGATGGTGAAATTGCTGACGCCGATCGAACGCGCTTTGCCTCGTTCGCGGAGCAGTTCCAACGCGTGCCAGCTCTGAATGCGTTGCCGCACGGGATAATGAATCAAATAAAGATCTACGTAGTACATTTGCAGTTTACGTAGACTCGTCTCCAGCGCTCGCTCCGGGTTTCCATGATGGGAATTCCAAAGTTTTGTCGTAACGAAGATTTGCTCACGGGGAATACCGCTCTTATGTATCGCGGCGCCCACGCTCTCTTCATTGCCGTACATCGATGCCGTATCGATGTGCCGGTAGCCCGCCTCGAGAGCTGTCAGCACCGCTGCCTCGCAAGTCGCCCCGGCGCGCGTCTGCCATACACCCAACCCGAGCTGAGGAATAAGCCGCCCGTCGTTGAGACAAACTTTGCTTTGGATCGTCAGGGCCGGCTTCATGAAAATGGCTCCGCGAAACTCATTTTTATCGTGGCGCCGCGCCGATGCGCCGGGTCCACTCGACCAAATTGGTGAGCAGCTGGCTAATCAATTTTTTCGTCGTCTCGTCCTTGAGGTTTCCCGCTGAGTCGAACCGTTCGGCGGCATTGCCGATCATCACTTCGGGCTGATTCACCGGAAACATATTGAGAAAGACGAAACTCTGCCGGAGATGATACTGCGCTCGCGCCGTGCCGATCGTGCCAATTGAAGCACCCATGATCGCCACCGGTTTCCCCGCCCATGCGCTATCGCCGTACGGCCTCGAAGCCCAATCGATCGCGTTCTTGAGCACGCCGGGAACTGAATAGTTATATTCTGGCGTCACCATCAAGATCGCGTGGGCATCGCGAACGCGGCGTTTCAGCTCGACCACCTTCGCTGGCGGATTCTTTTCCTCGTCTTGATTGAACCCCGGTATGCCGTCGAGCTCGAATACTTCGAGACTTGCGTCTTGAGGCACAAGCTGGGTTGCGGCTTTGAGAGCGGCGCGATTGTACGACTCACGCCGTAAGCTGCCGGCGATCCCGAGAATGCGGATGCTTTGGCTCATTTCACCTCCCTAGATTAAAGGTTTGAGACCCGTCATGATCGCTATCTTCCAATGTCGGCTTGGAAGAAAGAACCCGGGCCTATGTGCGCAGAGCGCGACTTCGAAAGAATATCCAATTGATTTGAGCGTATACCTACGGGCGGGCCAATCAAGTTGTGCCCGGGAAAATCTCCCGAGTCCGGTTCAGCTCAAAAGCTTGAAATCAACGGCCACCGAAAATCTCCTGAAACAATTTGATGTAGCGGTCGAAGCTGTCGTAAACCTCCGGCGCCGTAAATGCCGGCGTAATTCCCTGGATCAGATCGGGCGGATCCGGTGGGGTATCGATGCGATCCGGAATGCGTTTTAGACCGCGCACGACTTCCTGACCTTTTTGCGACAGCATGAAATTGATGAAAAGTTTTCCGAGGTTCGGATGGGGCGCTTTGACGTTCAGCGCCACCGGATGCAGATTGGCGAAACTCGGCGGCAGCGCCACCCAGTCCACCGGCGCACCGCTTTGTTTAAGCGTGTCGAAGTTATGGATATAGGCGGTCAGCGTGCCGTTGAATTCCCCCGCCGCAACCAGTTGGGCCAAAAGGGTTCTACCCACGCGAAGCCCGGGATTCTGCGCTGCCAGAGCGCGCATATAGCTTAAGCCCTTTTCCCGGCCCATGCCGCTGATTGTCGCGGTGAACCACTCGTACCCGCGCCCTTCCATGCCGACCTGACCTTTCCAGGCTGGCTTTAAGAGATCTTCGTGAGTCCTAGGCACGGCGGATTTCGGCACCGTCTTCGTGTTGTAGCCAAATACCGCATAGGTCGTATAGGTCGAGGTCCAAAATGCTTGAGGATCCTTGAAACCGTCGCGGAAATACTTGCGCTCGGGAGAATCGTATGTCGCCAATAATCCGCGTTTCTTCAGTAGGTAACCGTAGTATCCGGTCGTGGACACCACATCCCACAACGGCTTTCCGGCACGCGCTTCGGTCAAGATCTTCTCCATCAATTGCGAGTCAGTCGTGCGTTCAAACTGCACGTCCACTTTGGGATACAGCCGTTTGAAACTGTCCGTTACCGCTTTCGTATCCACCGTATTCGATGTTGAATAAAAAACCAGCTTTCCCTCCGGTTCCTTGCCTTCAGCGCCCAGTGCGGCGACTGCGTATCCGGAGATCAAGATTGTTGCACTCACCGTCACCCAACCTACAGTCCGCATGCTGGTGCTGCTTCGAGCTCGTCTCGGCATCATTCGAGCTTGCCCCTTTCACTGTTAGGTTCGTAAGCCAGCGTAAAATACGGACACGCGAGCCATTCAGTCAAGCGCCAAGACATGTCCAATTGAAAGCCGTTGAAAGGGTCGGGAAAAATCTGCAAGTGATTTGCATAACTGACAGCAAAAACACGACACCGCAAACGTTGCAGTTTTGCTCTAGGATCCAAAAAGGATCTGAAGAGTTTTACCAACCGCCCGGAGTCATTTGGCTTTTCACAACGGAGTTTTCGCTGATCGGACTGGTATTATTTTTGCGCCACTCATGACCAAAACAGCCATTGTCAGCGCATCATTGTGTAGCCGTAGACGTTCCTGCAGAAAGGAGAAATTTATGTCCACGTCCACTCACAAAAGTAGTTCTGGAGAAGTACAACAAGCGATCATGCAGGGAGCTATCACACGAGAATACAGAGCCGATGCGCAGCAAGTGATCCAGCGACTCAATGCTCTGCGCTCAACGGAGATCATGAGCTATCTTCAGTATATGCAGCATCAGTACATGGCGGTTTCGTTACTTTCGCCGGCAATGAAATCGGAGTTCCAGACCCATGCGACTCAGGAATTGGATCATGCCAATCGTTTAGCCGAAAGAATTCAACAACTCGGAGGCGTACCTATTTATGACCCCAAGGAAATCGCCGCTAAAGCTGCGAATGTGGGGATTGCGCCGGAGCAAGGCACGACTCTAACTGAGATGGTGGTCGAAGATTTAATGCTCGAACGCCAGCAAATCGAAGCATACACGACTCTGATTCGTGAAATCGGTGACCAAGATTTCGTCACCCGGCATATGCTTATCAGTATCCTTGCTGAGACGGAGAAGCACGCCAACGAATTGGCAGATTATCTCAAGCGCAGCACCTGATCGGCAGCGCCGCTGAAAACACTCGTAACTGTTTGCGCGGCGATGATTAAACGGCGAGACAGGACCCGGCGTCCCGCTACTGTAACTGATATCGCTGGGAGCGGGTTCGCAAAGGCCGAACTTTCAATCGTCTCTTATAGCCCGTAGAACGCCTGCGAATTAGTTTCCAGAATCTTCTGTCCTTGCGTCCTGGTGATTCTGCCCTCGTCCACCCAGCTGCGCACTTCATCGAGTCCGCTCAGGTTGGCGGAAATATCCGTATGGCTGTAATCGGTGCCGATCATGAAGCTCTCTTCGGTGCCGAATTTGAGCAGCGACTCGATGTCGTCGATAGGATCGATGGTGATATAGATCCGGTTTTCCCGGAAAATTTCCGGCTCGAGTTCATAAAGACGGGGCAGTCGAGTTCCCTTGCCGCGAAGCGATTGCCGTTTTAACGCTCCCAACTGCGAGATCGTGTAGGGGATCCAGGAGGCGCCCGATTCGATCAATCCAAAGCGCAGCCTAGGAAATTGTTTTGCCACACCGGAACTCACCAGTGCGGAAAACGAGTACATTATTGGAAAACCGCGGTCCCATTCGTGGAACGGCAGCGGGTGGCCCGTATGGATGCAGAGCGGAATGTCGAGTTGACTCGCTTCTTCGTACACGGGAAAGAAATGTCGATCGGTGATGTCCCTGTCGAGATCGAATCCCCGTTTGTAAATACCGCAAGCTCCGTGCTCCTTGGCCCACCGAAGCTCCTCGACCGCCTTGTCGGGCTGCAGCAGCGGAAGCACCGCCGCCCAGCGCAGCCGGCCGTCGGTGCTTCCGCACTTCTCGGCCATCCATCGATTGTAAGTGGTCGTCAGCGCCCATTCAGCTTCGGCGTTGTTGGTATTATACCGGATGAAGAATGTCGGGTAGATCACCTGTACATCGACACCCATTTTGTCCATGTGCGCCAGGCGTCCCGGGACATCCTGAAGCTCGCGAAACGTCCGCGGCGGATGATTGATCTCGTCGCGGATCGCGCGATTTTGCAGGCGACCTTCTACGACCCAACAGCGGCTATTGGTCGGATTATAACCGGCGCGCTTCGCTTCGTCGGGCGGCATAGAAATCGTCACGGGAATGTACTTAGCGTACGGTGTTCCCTCCAACTTCTTCCAGGTATCTTCACACTCGTCCACATGAGTATCGGCATCAATAACGGGCATCGCGAAATCTCCTATTCTCTACATAAATGTGACCAAAATCGTCCAAACTTCAAGAGTTGATGCCGAGAACAATCGATCACGCTCCAGCAACATGGGGATTGCCCCCATTAAACATTGAATCCGGCAGGTTGAACCGTTATACGCTTGATTGGCCCAAGTTAATAACGATAAAAAAGTGTTAAGCACAACTATCCGCCAGAGAGCCACGAATGAACAGGACAGAAATACGCATCATGACTTCGGGGGCGTTTACGGCCGCATATCTCGCGCTTATTCCTCGCCTCGAGCAACTCACAGGAAAAAAACTCGTTACTGCCGCAACCTCGATCGGAAGCGGTGAAAATTCCATTCCCAATCGACTCCGCCGACGCGAATCCGTCGACGTCGTGATCGTCGCGGACACCGTGCTGCGCGGCTTCATCAAAGAGGGCTTGATCGTGGCGGACAGCTATACGCCGCTCGCGCGCTCCGCCATCGGCATGGCAATGCGCAAAGGCGCCCCCAAGCCGGATATCGGCACGGTCGACGCCCTCACATCCACGCTATTGCAAGCGCAGTCGATCGCCTATTCGGCGAGCGTTAGCGGAGAATATCTCACGAATGAACTGTTGCAGAGATTGGGCATTGCGGATCGAGTTTTGCCCAAGTGCCGGCGCGTCGAAGGCGGTGAACGCGTCGGCGCCGTGATCGCGCGCGGAGAAGCGGAGATCGGCTTTCAGCAAATCAGTGAGCTGCTACCCGTGCCCGGCATCGATCACATCACGCCGTTGCCGCCCGAAGTGCAGAAACTCTCCATATTCTCGGCGGGTGTTGCCGCGACGACCAGTGATTCAGACGCAGCACGCGCGGTCATCGCATTTTTGTCATCGCTCGATGCGTCAGAGTCGATCAAAAATAGCGGTCTGGAGCCGATCGAAAACCATTAGGCGATTTTGCCCCACCTCAGTTCATTGCGATCCTTGCGTTGCGCCGCGCATATACTGCGCGATTGATCGCATCCGAACACATTTCTCTTCGTCAATTCCTCACTGCGTCGGGAATCTCTAAAAAAAATTTGAGGGAATAAAAAAAATTGCCACGGCGGGTTAATAGTTATCCACATCTGTGGATAACTGAAGTTTGACAGACACAATCGGTCCTTGTCGATGGCATCAACAAAATATAAACAGGTGCCGCTCAATTCTATGCAGAAAAATTTTGCTCGAGCGACGTTTTAGTCTTGACAATTTTTGTTGGAAAAATTACAAATCGCTCCTCCTCGCATCAGCTTCGTTTGACAATCTGGATTTGCCGCGATGGAAATCTTTAGCTGGTCTTCCGGCCGCCGCGCACGAAACGCGTCAATGTTTCGCTGAATTCAAACCGGTGGCAACGGCTCTTAGGGGGCTACTTCAATGAGTGAACTTCCGCGACTGCAACCGAGCACTGTGCTCGAGAGCCATTTTGAATTCCGTGAAACACCCTTCGGCGTAACGCCCGATCCGCGTTTCTTCTACGATCATCCGCTTTACGCCGAGGGCCTGGCGGTGCTGGTCCACGGAATTGAATCCAAGAAGGGATTTATGCTGGTCACGGGCGAGGTCGGTACCGGCAAAACGATCCTTCTGCGTAAGCTCATGCGTCATTTGGAGGGCCGCGTCCAATTTGTTTTCGTCTCCAACAGTCATCTCACATCGTACGGCTTGACCGACTTGGTGGTTCAGAATCTCGGCCTCGCGCAGAAGGAAAAAAACCGGCTCGACATGATTCAGGAGCTGAACAATTACCTGGTCGCGGAGCTCCGCGCCGGGCGGACAGTCACTCTTTTAATTGATGAAGCGCAGAAACTGAGCGATGAAGCGCTCGAAGGCTTGTGCGATCTGTCAAACCTCGAGACCGATCAAGAAAAATTGCTCCAGATCGTACTCGTGGGTCAACCGGAAATCACCACCAAGTTGAATAAAACTTCTCTTCGGCGCATCAAGCAAAGGATTGCCGTCCATCACCGCCTCTATGCTTTGCAGACCCCTGCGGAAGTCGATCAATATATTCGCCATCGCTTGCGCATCGTCGGGTATGAAGGTGCGGACATCTTCGGGAAAGAGGCCGTTGAAGCGGTGTGGCACTACTCCGGCGGCACGCCGCGTTTAATCAATATTCTCTGTGACAACGCGCTTGCCGTCGCTAGTTTATCTGGCAAGAAGAAAGTGTCACCCTATTTGATTATGAAGGCTGCGGGTGGGTTGATGCTCGATCAAGGGAGTGAAACGGTAAAGCCGGCCGGCGGCGATATCGCTCTGCTCAAGACAAAGCCGACTCCAACCCGGATCAGTCCCAAGCGCCCCGAGCCGAATGGTCATGCCGGCGAACCGCGCTCGGAAAGCAGCATCATCCCGCTGCGCGACTCGGATCGCATCGCGCTATCGAGAGTCGCTACCAGCGGGCCCGCGGTTTCCGTCCAGTTCTTTGATCGCCTGACCCGCGCGGCGACCGAGGCAATGGGACCCATGGCCAGGCGGATCGTCGGCGATCAGATCTCAGCGCTGGGCGAATCAACTCAGGCATTTCCGCAAGCCAAGCTCGCGGAGCTGGTTTTACGGGTGAGCGGAGAAATACTGAACGAAACCATGCGTAGCCGTTTTCAAAGAACCATGGTCGATGAAATCGCCACGCTCAAAATGATGTGAGGCGAGCCAGGAGGAAAGCCAATGGAACGTCAATCACGACGCTTCGGACTCAAATGGAAGATCGGCGGTACTTATACATTGGTCATGTTCGTCTTGGGAATTTGCGTGATTGCCGTGGTCTATGAGCTAACCGGCAGCACGCTCCGAGATCAACTCAATCGCCGGTCTCTGGCGATAGCGCGCAATTTCAGCGATGCCGCCGCCGGATATGTGGCTGGACGAAATACCCTTGCGCTCAACGCTTTGGCGGGAAAATACACGCTCATCGAAGGCGTCGCCTACGCGTACGTGGAAGATGGTCAAGGCGAGGTTCTCGCCCAAACCTTTGGCCGAGTTCCTGAGGATCTTCAATCGGCGGCGGTCCCGGTCACGGGCCGTGAAGTCGGGCAGCGCGAATTGCGCTGGAACGGCAGAACCGTCTATGAAACTTCGGTTCCGGTCCTCGAGGGGCAGATGGGCAAAGTCCACGTGGGATTTTGGGCCGATGACTTGAATGCAGAGATCCAGCGCGCCCTTATTCCGATTATTGCCGCGGTTGCCGTCGTTCCGTTTGTGGGCGCGCTTCTATCGTTCATCTTGGCACACTGGATCGTTCAACCGATTGTCGGACTGACGCGCATTGCCGACAAAGTCACCATGGGCGAGCTCGAAACCTCTGTGGGGGGAAATTGCGTCAGCGCGCGCGACGAGATTGGCGATTTGGCTCGCGCGCTTGAGCGTATGCGCTCAAGCCTGAAGGCGGCGATGCTACGTCTCGGCCGGGATGCGGCGTAATGGTACGACGCGTACGTCAAATTTTGAGCTGGTAAGGATCTACTGATCGAGCAACTAGAAAGGAAGCATCGCAAAATGTCGGAACAAATCAACAAACCCGAACAACCTTTTGCCCATCTCGTGCGGGCGTTGCAGGAAGGCGAAGCGCAGAGACTCAGTCAATGCATTGAACAGATCGACAATAGACTGGTGAACTGTCGAAAGTCGCTCGAGGAGTATCGGCGGTTGCGTGTCGCGCTACGGGTGATTAACAGCCAGCTCTCCCGATTGGGTGCCGAGCCTCTATCCCTGGCGGATGACATGGTGAGCCACGATTTCATCGAGCTGATCAGGAGCCGTATCGACCATTTCAAATCTTCCGGTAAACTTTAGGCAGGCGGGCGTCTGCTTCGCGCCAGCAAGAAAAATCGCGACGCAGTTTTTTTACTACGCCCGTTATTGCAGGCGCAACTCCTTTTGCACCTCCCTGAGAAGCGTGAGATCGCGGATCTGAGATAGCGCTATCGGCCTATCCGTCCGTACGCTTGCTCGGCGCGATTCGATGGCAAATTCGAAGGTTTTGTCGCTGGTACCCCCATCGGAGCTGAACGACGGCAAAATCGAATCATAGGAGTCTTTCGCCACGTCCGGGGTCTGGCTCAGCCACCGCGCCATGATTTGAATTGTCTGTTCCTTCCGCTCGTGCATGAAGCGTAACCCGCGCAGAATCGCTCGCAAAACCTTTTTAGTCTCCTCTCGGTTGCTTTTGAGACGCGCATCGGTAACCGCTACAGCGGATATCGGATTGCCGACTTTGAGATCCGTCGGTCCGCCAAGCACATTGTAACCCTCACGGCTGAGGCGCACCGGCCCCGGCGGAACCGAGCAGATCGCATCGACGAGACCTTTTTTGAGGATTTCGACGCGCACCGGTTCGTCGCCGCCCAAAGTGACAAACTGCACCTCTTTGGGATCGATCCCTTTCGCTTGCAGAATCGCCTCGGCGGCGAGCTGATCGGAGCCGCCGATACGTTGCGTCCCGATGCGCTTGCCGCGCAGCTCGTTGATGGATTTAATTTCCGGCCGGCCAACCAGACTGTGCAGCGGCTTATCCGTGAGCACAGCGAGAATTTTGAACGGCAAGCCTTGCATTGCGCTGCCGATGATATTTCCGAAGCTCAAAGTGTACTGGACTTCGCCGCTGATCAGCGCCGGGACCGTTACCTGACTGCGCATTTGGATCAAGAGAGGCTCGAGGTTTTCATCACGGAAAAAATTCTGCGCTACCGCAACCTGCGCCGGTAAAAACGCATAACTCCGGCTGCTGTAGGAGATGATTGCCTGGTTAGCGGCAAAACCATCGTTTCGAGATAGCCAAAACAACAGCCCGGCCAAAATGGCGAAGGCTCGTCGTGAATTCAGCAAAGGCTGTACCTCGTTAGGGGTAGCGCACGCTTCATGATCACGATAGAAATGGTTCGATCAGCCGAAGCGCAAATTCTTTTTCAAATTGCTCGATCGGAAACACGCCTTCAGAGCCGGCACTCGTGAGAAACGGTAACTCGGCGAGGCACGGAACACCGGTCAAGTTGAACAGAACTTCTCGGTTTGTGTCGCTCGCGAGTGATATTTGCTCGATTGGGCGGTTGAGCACGTAGCCGATGACGCTCAATTCTTTGCAGAGCGCATGCTCCAAGGTCAGCATTAAGTGATTGATCGCCCCCAGCCGGTTCGCCGCGACAACGATAAGCGGCAGTTTAGCAGCGCGCGCAAAGTCGGCATACGTGAAGCTCGGCAGAAGCGGCACCATGAGACCGCCGGCGCCTTCGACCAGGGTCACGTCATGATGCGAGCTGATCTCTCGATACACCTGGAGTAGATGATCGATGTCGATCCTGTCGTCTGTTCGTTCAGCCGCGATGCTCGGCGCGAGGGGCTCGGCGAACCGATAGGGACAGATTTTTTCCATCGGTTCACCACAACGCGAAGCTTCTTTCAGACGGACCGCGTCCTCCGGAAAGAGATGCCCGTCCCGTTCAGAACAGCCGGTCTCCACCGGCTTCATGACTCCAACCCGATAACCGAGATCGTGCAGCAGCGCTGCCAGGCTGCAAGTGACAAACGTCTTACCAACGCCAGTGTCGGTTCCAGTAATGAAGATGCCGTGTCCCATCAGTCGCCTGTGACATCGACAATACTCTCATGGACGATATCGACCAGTGAAGTGAGCTCGTCGTCGGCGATCGATAGGGGCGGCATCAAAATAATCACGTCACCGAGGGGCCGGATCATGACGTTGCGCTTGCGCGCTTCGAGGATAACCTTATAGCCGATTCGCTTTTCCGGCGCATAGCTCTTGCGGCTGTCCTTGTCTTGAACCAGCTCGATTCCAATCATGTACCCCCATTGGCGAACATCGCTTACATGGGGAAGGCGCCGAAACTCTTCCAATCGCGCGGCCAGATAAGCAATCCGGGGTGGCAAACTCGCGATCGTCTTTTCATGCTCGAAGATCTCCAAATTGGCGATTGCGACGGCGCAGCCGAGTGGGTTCCCGGTATACGTGTGTCCGTGAAAAAAGGTTTTGAATTCCTTATATTCGCCGAGAAAGGCCGAAAAGATTTCTTCGCTCGTCAACGTTGCGGCGAGGGGCAGATATCCGCCCGTGATTCCCTTGGCAAGGCAAAGCAGATCGGGAGCCATGTTAGCGTGCTCGCACGCAAACATTTTTCCCGTGCGGCCAAAACCGGTCGCCACTTCGTCGAGAATCAATAGAATGCCGTAACGGCGACAAAAGCCGTGTAACGCTTCGATATATTCGACCGGCTGCGCCCACATTCCCGCGGCGCCCTGCATTAACGGCTCGACCACCAGCGCAGCCAAATAGTTTTTATTCGCGCCCATCTTCTCGTCGGCTTCAGCAATCGCCGCACTGAGCGCATCCGCTTCGCTCATGCGGCGGTAATAACGAAACACGTGCGGCGGCGTGATCCGCAGCACTGGAAAAAGCAAGGTTTTGTGAAAGCGATGAAAGGTCTCGGAATAGCCAACGCTCATCGATCCCACGGTATCCCCGTGGTAGGACTCCGCCAACGATGCGATTTGTATCCGTTGATCTTCATTCTTGAGCTGCCAGTATTGGACAGCCATTTTCAACGCAATTTCGACAGCCGTCGCGCCACTGTCGGAATAAAAAACCCGCCTCAAGCCTTTGGGCGCAATCGCGACCAGTTTTTCAGCGAGTTGAATTCCCGGAACATGGCTTAACCCGAGAAATGTCGAATGGGACATGCGCTCGAGCTGAGCCCGAATCGCGTCATCGAGCGCCTTTTTTCGATGGCCGTGAACGTTGCACCAAAGCGAAGACACCCCGTCAAGATACTTCCGCCCGTGTACGTCGATTAGAAAATTGCCGTCCGCGCGGCTGATAATACACGGCTCCTCGCCAAGCCAATCCTGCATCTGGGTGAAAGGATGCCAGAGATAGCTATGATCGAGCTGTTTTAGCCTATCGTAATAGTCCGCCATTTTGATTTTTCATTTCCTGAAAAACCTCGAGCGCTCTTTCAATGTGCTCACGCTCATGCGTGGCCATTACGGTGATCCGCAGGCGGGACGTTCCTGGCGGCACTGTGGGCGGGCGGATTCCCTGCACAAACACGCCGCGCTCCAAAAGTTTCTGCGAAAATTGCATGCAGCTCTCAGCATCGCCAACGATCACCGGCAATATTGGGCTTTGAAGATCATTTAATCGAAAACCGAGTCGTTTTAATCCATGCGACAAAAACCGGCAGTTTTCCCACAGGCGCTCGCGTCGCTCGGGTTCACGTGCGATTAAATCGATGGCGGCTATGGCCATGGCCATAATCGCCGGCGGCAATGCCGTCGTGAAAATGAAACTCCGGCAACGGTTGATCAAGAGCTCGCGAAGCGCACGGCTGCCGGCCACGTATGCGCCAAATCCTCCGAGAGCTTTTCCCAAAGTTCCCATTTGCACGAAAACGCGATCTCCCAGGCCATACTTGCTCACCACGCCGGCTCCCGTACTGCCGAAAACGCCGGTCGCATGGGCTTCATCCACCATCACCATCGCGTCGTATCTTTCGGCAAGCTCGACGATGCCGGTCAGCGGCGCCTCGTCGCCGTCCATGCTGAAAATCGACTCTGTAACGATCACACGGCGCGCAGCGTGCTGAGCCTTTTTGAGATTGGCTTCGAGCTGATCGAGATCACCATGATCGTAAACGCGGGTTTGTGCGCGCGATAATCGGCAACCGTCGATAATGCTCGCGTGATTGAGCTGATCGCTGAGAATCACGTCGCCTTCCCGCGCAAGCGCCGCGAGAATTCCCGTGTTCGCCTGAAATCCGGAATTGAACACCAGCGCCGCCTCGGTGCCTTTAAATAGCGCGAGCCGATTTTCCAGCTCTTCATGGAGGGTCATATTGCCGGAGATCAGGCGCGACGCGCCCGAGCCACAGCCGTAATGATCGATCGCTCGTTTCGCCGCCTCTGCCAGCGCGGGATGATTGGCAATACCGAGATAATTGTTCGAGGAAAAATTAATGACTTCGCGGCCGGCGACGAGCAGAACTGGGCCCTGTTGGTTTTCGACGCGCCGCAATTCTCTATAGAGACCGGCGCTGCGGAGCGCTTCGAGTTCCGCGTGAATGCTCGCTGCAACCATTGCTTGAATTAAATAATATACGGTCTGCAACCGCGCAACACGGCGCAGAAGCCGGCGCGAATGAACTGATTCTGCGGACGTCTAGTAAGGATGAGAAATTATGCAGCCGCCATACCGCGCAACTTGCGCTCCACCAGGCGCATGTCGGCGACGAACCGGCGGTATTCTTGTTCTCGTTCGCTTTTTTCTCGCTGCCGGAAAATCGCTGAAGGATGGATCGTGATAAAAACCGTTTCGCCACGTTGCCCATTGAAGAATTTTCCCCGGGCTTGCCCGATCGGCACAACCCTGCCGAGAATGGAATGAGCGGCGGTGGCGCCAAGACATACGACGAGTTTAGGATGAATCGATTCCATTTCCGCTTCGAGCCACGGCTTACACGCCATGATTTGCCTCACCGCAGGTTTTTGATGCAAGCGTCTTTTGCCGCGCTGGATCCATCTAAAATGTTTGACGGCGTTGGTGATGTATACCTCGTCGCGCGAGATTCGGGCTTCGGCAAGAGCCTTGTCGAGCATCCGGCCCGCAGGTCCGACGAACGGATGTCCTTGACGGTCTTCCATATCGCCGGGTTGTTCGCCCACCAAAAGGATATTCGCATGTTCCGCCCCCTCGCCGAAAACTGTCTGGGTCGCATTCTTGTAGAGATCGCATCCTTCGCAAGACCGAGCCGCGGCGTGCAAGCTTTCAAGGTCTCGCCGCTTGGGGAGAAATTTCGCTGCGGAGGTCTGCTCTTCTTTGTCCATAATTTGAAGCTACCACCACGAGTCGGCCTTCACTAGACGGTTCACTGACGCGTCGCAGGTCTCATTTCGACGAAGGGAGAGATCCTTTCTTGGTTTCCGTATAGGATGTGTGAGCGTTAGCAGCATCCATCGGTCTTGACAGTCGCTATCGCGGGTCGCCTTCACCCGCCCTACAATTCGTGATCAAAGTGTGAGACCTTAAAGCGCAATTTATGCCCTGAGAAATTAGCGAGCAATCCCATGGCTAAAGCCAAAATTATTTTTGCCTGTCAAAACTGTGGCTATCAGTCGCCCAAGTGGCTTGGCAAGTGCCCCGACTGTAATCAGTGGAATACCTTCGCCGAAGAGCGCTTTGAAAAAGCAACGACGACGCGCGGTGAATTGAGCTTGGGCACAAAGGAGGATCCCGCGCCGATCCACAGGATCGACATCAGCGAAGAAGGTCGCGTGCTGTCGGGAATTGGCGAGTTCGACCGCGTGCTCGGCGGCGGACTCGTCGCCGGCTCGGTCATCCTGATTGGCGGCGATCCGGGCATCGGCAAGTCGACATTGCTATTGCAGGCGTTCGCCGCCGTGAGTCAAAGAGACGTGACTTGCCTGTACGTTTCCGGCGAGGAGTCGCCGCGCCAGATCAAAATGCGCGCCGAACGCCTCGGCATCGACGCGCCCAATCTCTTGATTTTGAGCGAAACTTCACTGGAGCGCATTCTCGATCAAATCAAGAAAATCAAACCCGGACTTTTGGTGATCGATTCGGTGCAAACGATCTTCTCCTCGGCGATCCCGTCGGCTCCCGGCAGTATCGCGCAGGTTCGAGAGGCCTCCGGCGCGATCATCGTGCTCGCAAAAAAAACCGGCTTAACGACATTCCTGATCGGCCATGTTACAAAGGACGGCGCCATTGCGGGCCCGCGCCTGCTCGAGCACATGGTCGACACCGTGCTTTACTTCGAAGGAGAGCGCGGCCATAGTTTTCGTATTCTTCGCGCTGTGAAAAACCGTTTTGGATCGACCAATGAGATCGGCGTTTTCGAAATGAAGGAAGCGGGATTGCAGGAGGTCAGCAATCCCTCGGAAATCTTTCTAATGGAGCGGCCGCTCGCGGTGCCCGGCTCCGCAGTCGTTTGCAGCATGGAAGGGACCCGGCCAATTTTGGTCGAGTTGCAAGCGTTGGTGAGCCGTTCGTTCCTAGCCGTGCCGCGGCGAACGACGATTGGAGTCGATCACAACCGTGTCGCACTGCTCGTCGCCGTGCTCGAGAAAAAAATGGGCGCCAAGCTCTTCGACCAGGATATATTTGTCAATGTCGCCGGCGGTGTGCAGGTCGACGAGCCGGCGGTCGATCTGGGCATCGTTGCCGCGATCGCGTCGAGCAGCCGGGAAACCGTCCTCGACGCAAGAACAATTTTCTTCGGCGAAGTTGGCTTGGCCGGCGAAATTCGCGGCATTTCTCAAGCCGGATCCCGTGTCAAGGAAGCCGGCAAGCTCGGCTTCGAGCGCTGCATACTGCCCTCCAGCAACGCCGCGCAATTGAAGTACATTGAACATCCCAAACTCGCCGCGGTCAGCTCACTGAAAGAGTGCTGGAAACTGATTTTCTGAGCAGCTGCGCGCCGGTAAAATCTTCGATCCTACAATCCAACGTCGGGAGAACCGTTGATTACTTTCGCAGCGGGCAAAAACCGGTGAACTTCGAATGTTGAACAGGCTCGATGCGACTTGCATCGCAATCGAGTGTTGGTTATCTATATTAACTCTCGTGCCGGAGTGGTGGAATGGCAGACGCGCCGGACTCAAAATCCGGTAGGGGCAACCCTGTGCGGGTTCAAGTCCCGCCTCCGGCACCAAGTACAATCAATCAACAG
>Ga0207701_10001564_pt1 | contig 23875 bp, 17 predicted proteins | sample KBSSwiSSwithPhiX_FD_184294 | JGI IMG/M metagenome (GOLD analysis project Ga0207701, IMG submission 184294) | Switchgrass rhizosphere bulk soil microbial communities from Kellogg Biological Station, Michigan, USA, with PhiX - S5 (SPAdes) (version 2) | ecosystem: Environmental > Terrestrial >... | reverse complement strand
CGCGCGCCTACTGCGCGTGGCTCTCGGCGCAGACGGCCCGGACCTACCGGCTGCCCACCGAGCACGAGTGGGAGGCGGCGGCGCGTGGTCAGGCTAGCCGCTCTTATGCGTACGACGGCCAGTTCGATGCTGCGAAGGGCAATACGGCCGAGACGCGGCTCAAGCGAACGACGCCCATCGGCGTCTTCCCGGAGGGTGACACACCTGACGGCATCAGCGACCTCGCGGGCAATAGCGCGGACTGGACGTCGAGCCCGGGGCCTGGATATGACCCATCCACAGTGTGGCGGGTGTTTCGCGGCGGGTGCTGGTTGGGCGCTGGGCGTGACGCCCACAACGCGTCGCACCGCCGCTTCCCTCCCGACTTTCGCAACTTCGGCCTCGGGTTTCGTGTGGTGTGTGTCTCCCCATCCGGTGATCCGCCGACGCCGAGGTGCTGAACTGGAGGTCAGAACGGGCGATGACAGGGACCCGGCGGAAGCAAGAAAGGGGGCACACGTTCGCAGCAGTCGAGGCTATCGGCCGCGCCCTTCCGAACGTGGAGGTGACAACCGCATGGGGTAAGCCCGCTCTGAAGGTGCGCGGGAAGATGTTCGTGTGCATGGCGTCCCACAAGTCCGCCGAACCGAACTCACTGGTGGTAATGATGGCCTTCGCTGACCGTGACGCACTCGTCGAAGACGACCCTGCCACCTACTATCTGAAAGAACATTATCTGAACTACCCGTGCGTGGTGGTCAGACTGACCCGCGTTCGTCTCGACGCTCTTCGCGACCTTGTGGCCGGCGCACACCGCTTCGTCAACGCCCAGATGCGGAGCACGTCGGACGCCGGCCGTCGCCGAGGCACGGCCCGGTCATCGCGCAGCCGCCGGTGATCGATCGATCATGAATCCTGGGATCGCGAAGGCGGTGATTCTCGGCGCGAGTCTGGTGATGATCGCGATCCGAGCGCCTCACGGGCGCCGGAGTCGGGGAATCAAGGTCGCGCGAAGTTGCAAAGGTCCGCGCGAAGTCGCGCTGCTGACTCTCGCGTGGATGGGCTTCCTCGCTCCATTGATCTGGCTCGTGTCCCCTGTCTTCTCGTTCGCCGAGTACCCACTTCGTGCTTGGGCGTTCGGCGCCGGAGTCTTGTGCCTCGCAGCGGGCCTTTGGTTGTTCTACCGGTCACACTCGGACCTGGGCACGTACTGGTCGGTCACCCTTGAACTCCGCGAGAACCATCGACTGATAACGCAAGGTGTCTACCGCCATGTCCGTCATCCGATGTACGCCGCGCTCTTCCTTTACTCGATCGGCCAGGCGCTTGTTCTTCCGAACTGGGTGGTAGGGCCATCGTACTTGGTGGCGTTTGGGATTCTCTTCGCCTTTCGGATCGGTGCAGAGGAAAGGATGATGCTCGAGACATTCGGCGACGAATACGCGGAGTACATGGCAAGGACAAAGCTGCTCGTCCCTGGGATCTGGTGACGTGATCCCGTCGCCGTCGGTCTTCTCACTGACGCCGCGTCTTCAGAGTATCAACGACATCGTTCAGTGCCCGCGCGACCGCGTCTGGCGCAGGTTTGCCCTCGAGTAGTTTTCCGGCCGCACAGAGCGCGCCGAGTGCTTTTGGCGCTCCGCCATCGCGCGAATCGAAGCCCGCGACTTCACCGTCGAAGTGGACGGGCACTTCGAGGACTTCTGCGTCCATCGCAGCAAGATTGATGCGAAGTTGATTGCACGTCGACTCGATGTTGCCAACGGCCACCGCCAGTTCCTGGTCAACGGGTCCGAGTACATCGCCCCCACTGTCGGCGAGCGCGCCGACAATCCGCCCGACCGCGGTGACGGTTCGGTTGCGAACCTCGAATCGGACGATCGTCATGTCTCCGCTCAGGACGCCCAGCCCAGCGGCCCGGTCGAGAAACGTGCCGTGCACGCGCGCGGTGATAGCCGGCTCGTCCTCGTGCTCCTGCGCTCGAAGGTGACGCGTGCCCCCGGACATCGCGATCAGAGCAGTCAGAATCCACAGGCTGCAGATCTTCATGGGTTGATTCTCCTGACGATCAATGAAACAACCGCGACTGCGGGATCGCCTGCCGTGCCTGTCCCGGGTACGACCACTGCAGCCTGATGGTCGCTCCTCCGGCCTTCTCGTAGTACTCCAGGGTGATCGGGTACTTGACGCCTGCGGTCAGCGAGATTCCGGCGCTGGTGTTCGTTGTAGCCGGATGGTTGGTCCAGTTGTCGATCAGCAGCTGTCCATTGACCCAGAGTCGTACGCCGTCGTCCGAGAGGGTCGTGAACTGAAACGTGCCGGTCACCGGCGCCTGGACGCTGCCGGTCCAGCGCACGGAGAAGTTGTCGGCGCTCACCCCGGCCGCGGGAGCCGTTGTTCCCCACGAAAAGTACACGGTCGGATCCACGCGCGTCAGAACGAGCGCGGCGAAATGTGCGCCGCTGCCTGGATCGTTGTAGTAACGGCCGATCAGTCCTGGTCCGGCTGCCGGGTTGACCGTGACCGTGACGTCGTCGCTGACGGTCACTGCACCGTCACTCACAGTGAGGCGCAGAACGTAGATGCCGTCAACGCCGAATGTCGCCGTCGTGACCAGCGCGTTCGCATTGCTGAACGTAACGGTCCCGCCCGAGGAGTCCTCGCGGCCGCTGATCTTGCTCCACTTGATCGTCAGCTTCTGATTGGGCAGTCCATCGTCGCGCGCAACCCCGGTGAGCGCGACCGCCGACGGCAGTGTAATGGTCTGGTTGGGGCCGGCATTGACCGCAGGCGGTTGGTTGACTGCGGCCGCCGGAAACAGCTTCGACTGAGGCACGACCTGGGTCGTCTGCCCCGGATACGCCCACGACAGCCGCATGGTCGCGCCCCCGCCACGCTCGTAATAGTCCAGGCGGATGTCGTACTTCTGATTCGCGGCAAGCGCGATCGTGCCGCTGTTCTGCACTGCCGCGTGATTCGTCCAGTTGTCGACCAGCAACTGACCGTTCACGTACAGGCGAACGCCATCGTCGGAAAGCGTCGTGAACGTGTAAGTGCCTGCCGCGGGGGCAAGAACCTGTCCGCTCCAGCGAACCGAGAAGTTGTCGGCCTGCACCGCCGGATCCGGCGCGGCGCTGGCCCAGTTGAAATCGACCGTGCGATCGGTGCGGGTCAGCACGAGCGCCGTGAAGTACGTCCCGTTGCCCGCATCGTTGAAGTACTGCGCGAGCAGACCCGTCCCCGATCCTGATGACGCGTTGACGATCACGATGACGTCATCGCTCGACGTTGCCTCACCATCGGACGCGCTGAGGCGAATCGTGTACGTACCGGCGGCCGAAAACGTCGCGTTCGTGGTGAGCGCATGCGGGGCACTGAAGATGACGGCTGCCGGCCCGCTGACGAGACTCCACGTCATCGTCAGCTGGCCGGGCGGCACTGGATTGCCGTCGTCGGTCGCCGTACCTGTCAGGGTTGTCGTCGACGGCGATGCGAGAGTCTTGTCCGGGCCGGCGTTCACCGTCGGCGCCGTGTTTCCACTGGATGGACCAAGGAGCCCGTAGACGACGAGCTTTTTCGAGAGCGTCGCGACGTAGACCTTGCCGTTCGCCACCGTTGGAGGGCTGAATTTCGAAAAATTCCCGAGCGCGTCCCGCGTGGCGTTCTGCTGACTGTTCCAGAGTTCGCGGGTCACGTTTCCCGCATCGTACGCGCGGAGAATGCCTGGGCGCGAGCTGTGGTTCGGGTCGCCGGAGAGCGAGAGCGTCGCCCAGAGAATTCCGGTGCCGCCCAGTTTCCCGTTCGCCGACAGCGACAGCATTCCTCCGGGCATGCCCGAGGGCGCAAGCAGTGTGCCCTGGGCGCTCGCCGGCGTGACGAAGAGCCCGTTGACGAGGCGAAAGACTTTGAGGGGATCGCCCGCGGGCCAGACGTAAATTGCCGGACCGTACGTCGGACTGTTCCAGTACACGGGCGCGCCGTTCATCCGCGTGGCGGTCGATCCCTGAAAACTCTGCACGATCTGCCCGTTGTTGCCCGAGCGGAAGTGCCCCATGTTCGTGCGGTTGACAACGTACATCACGCCGTCCTTGCCGCCGCCAACGATGAGGTTCGTGTTTGGAATGAGTACCGGATTCTGGACGCCGAGGTCCTCGTCGGTGGCGTTGAGGAACGACCAGTTATACGGTGTGAACCAGTCGAGCATGGTGCCCGTCGGACTGAGCTTGAGGAAGCTGTTACCGAAATTCCTTCCGCCGACGTCGCCATTGAACGATCCATTGCCGGTCATGACATACAGGTTACCGGTCGAATCCGCCGCGAGCCCTCCGCCGGATTGCCAGATCCCGCCGAGGCCACCGTCCGGCGTGGTGTTGTACACCAGCCTCTGCTCCAGCGTTGCACTGTCGTAGCCAAGGATCCAACCGTGGTACGGGCCCTGATCGCAATATGACGCCCAGGCGACATACACCACGCCGCGATCGAGGAGAAGTGCCGCCCGCTGATTCTGTGTTCGCGCGTTGAACGCGATGTTGTTCTGCGCATCGCGTCCGTCGCCGGTCCCGCTGACAGACGGCTGGACCACGCGCGGGCTGCCGGTCCTCTCGCGGCCGTTTCGAATGTCGATCGCATGCAGGCGCTGCATGAAGACGCCGTTCTCCTTCGTCCGCGTCACGAAATACATTGTCTGCGCCACCGGATCGATCACCGGCGTCGCGGCGATGCCTATGTTGGCCGCGAAATCGACGTAGGTGCCGCACGCCTGACCGACGTCGGTCCGCGACACGGGAACCACGCCTGCGGCCGGATTCGTGTAGTTGACGCGCCACAAGGGAGCGGATGCTGTCGGATCGTCGGCATCGAAGGCATAGACGCTGTCGTTGTTCGTCGCGACGTACACGACGTTACGGATGACGCCGGAGATGTTCACGCCTTCGACGTACAACGGCTGCACGTAAATCTCGTCGTCGACGGCGCGTTCGAAAAGCTTTCCGAACTCACTGAGGTTGACGTTGGTTGTTGTCAGGAACGTCTCGGCGAGGTTGGCTCCCGTCCGCGCGGAATCGTTGTGATGCGTGGTCACGTTTACTTGAGCGAAAGCCGAAGCGGGAAGAAGCAGCGCGAGCGCGAGCGTAGCCGTGGGTCGGGTCATTGCACGCGCAGGATAGCGCTGCGGTATCACACCGTGCGAGCTCTACCGGGATTCGCGCCTGTTTGTTTGCCACCGTGCCGACTGCTCGCGACCCAGACCTCGTCCCTCCCGGATTGGTCGGTGACATAGGCGATCCATCCCGAACAACAGCGCAGCCACGCTGGAAGCGGTGGTCGATCACTACATTGAGTTCTTTCAAGGTCGTACAGGCAAATGCCGCGCCGGGGCCGTGCCGCCCGATCCCGAGGTGGTGGCCATACGCTTGTTTACTTGACGTTGCGAGCGTCTCGGCGTCCCGACTGCCGTGAGCGTTCGCGCAGCGACTGGCCGAGCTCACCGAAACACTGAAATGACAATGGCGCCTGCAGCAGGTGGAGCGTGAGCGAGCGCCGCCACACCGACGTGAAGCTCGTGGCCAGGACGCGGGTGACGTCTTCGTCTGCGTAACTATCCAGTATCAACTCGAGCGTCTCGACGCGCTTCTCGGGCGCGGTTCTGACCAGGCAGGTGACGAGGAGTGCTCGCAGGTCGTCTGCACGTCGCCACGCGTGCGGGCGGCTCGCCTCGTGAATCGTTTCGAAGTCGAACCACTGGGCGACGCCGCGCTCCAGATCGACCACGACGTTCTCCGCCATTGCGTCGCCGTGGGTGAATCCCAGGCGATGGAAGTCAGCGAGAGCGATGGCCGCGTGTTCCATGGCCCTCTTCCGGATCGACTCCTCCAGCTCCGGATCCTCCAGCACCGTTGCCAGCGTGTGTGCAGCGAGCAGTGGCAGGACCAGCGTCCCATCGGCATCCACTCGAATCGAAGCACCGTAGAGGCGCTGATAGATCAGGCGTTCCCGTTGCTCCCAGTCCCGCTGCGTGAGCACCCGCACGCCGCCATCGAGGATCCTGACCAGCAGATCGCTCATCCAGATCAGGAGGGGCGCGTAGAAGCGGCGGTGCTTTCGCACCAGAGGCTGGCCGTCCTGGTGGACGATGCGCACTGTCGAGTACCGCACGGAGCGAAGCAGCCGCCCCGATGCGAGGCACAGTACGAAGTAGGCGCGCGACGCGAGCGCGGGGCGGGCGGGCCGGGCGGGCTGGGTGTCAGGCAGTGAATCGTGAACGGGGCGCTTCGATTCGTTCACGATTCACTGCCTGACACCCAGCCGCCCCCAGCCGCCCTTTCTCCTTCGAGCCACACCAACCACGACCCCGGTCACCAGCGTCATGACACGGAGGGCGGCTTCGAGCGGGAACACGCCGGCTCTTGACGAACGTCCACGGCTCGCGGCATAGAATCGCCTCGCGTCGGCAGTCCATGCGATCGCTTGAGGCATCGACGCAGATGCAGTCAGGAAGCTCGGTAAGCCCGCCGACAGATCCTGCCTGTAGTCGATGACGTCGTCGATGATTTGGCATTGCATCGCCATTCGAAACAACGCTGCCACGTCACGATCGCAATACGTCGCCCGAATTCCCTCGTCGAGACATTCCGCGTTCAGGGCGATCGCCGTGATCGTGGCAAGCGATAGCCGCGCCACGCCCTCCCGGTAGGCGCGAACCTCGTCGAAGCGTCGGTGATCCCCGCCGACAGCCGGGCGCCGCATTTCAAGTTCACCAAGCCGGCTGAGGTACTCCGTGATCCACATCCTCAGACCGTCGGTTTCCAGTCGCTGTCGCAGCGCACGGTATTCGGGCGCGCACAAATCTTTGCCGTCCCAGACCGCATTGGTGCAGGCCTGAAAATCCAGGAACGCTGCCAACTGCCTGCATCTGCTTCGGGGCATTGGCCGGGCATAGCGAAGTACGTGAACGGTGTCGAGCGCGATGATGCACAGGACCCGCAGCGGCGTCCTGGGTGTCGCGCAGAAGAAGAGCGGCAGCCCGCGCAGAAAGCAGGCCAGGGACACAAGGCTGGCGCGTATCCGTCTAGGGCCGGGAGCTGCGATCCCCTGGCCGGTCGCGGTCAGACATGGCACAGCACAACCTCGCGGGGGCACTTCCAGCGAATCGGAAAAAGATCGCTGACTCCCCGACTCACCACCAGTCGTGTCGATCCACAGTGATCGTTCAAGAAGCAGTACGGGTAAAAGAACGCTCCCGGAAACAATCGGGCTCGATACTCGCAGGCGACCAATTGGCAGCCATGGAGGTGCCCTGCCAATACGAGATCGTAGCCGGCGTGGCGCGATGTTTTCCAGATTCGCGGGTCGTGAGCGCACAGGACGCGGACATGTGCGTCGACGGGAGCAGCAGCTTCAGGGCCGGAGATCACGAGCAGCCGCCCCCGATGCGTTAGGCGCACGCTGTCATCGTCGATCCATTGCCCGCCGCCATGTACCACCGCCGCACGAACGCGGTCGATGCCGATTCTGCGGTCGTGGTTGCCACCGATCGCAAGCACCGGCGCGACGTCGTGGATCTTGCGCACGAGCTCACTCAGTTTGATCAACTCGGAGCGATGGTCTACCAAGTCGCCGCCGAGCAGCACGACGTCAGGATTGCACCACGTGACGGCATCGAGTACTTGCGCGCGCAGAACCTCGGAACGACCCGTCCTGAGGTGAATGTCGCTGACATACACCAGTCGATACGCGTCGGGCCGCGTCGAGAGCCGCTCCTCGCGGACGTGCAGGGCTCGGCGCAGCCCGACTTCCAGCTCTCCGAACCACGGCCATCTGCCATTGTGGAGCTGCCAGCGGTTCGCACTCTGGATCAGTGACACGTCACTCCTGCCGGAGCGCCTCGGTCGGTTGAATACGCAGCGCGCGTCGCGCCGGTGCCGCGCACGCAAGCACACCCACGACCGCCATGATGACCGACGTGATCACCGACGAGGCGACGAGATCCGCGGTCAGGCTGTCGGCGCGCCACGCAAGAAACAGGATGAGACTGTTGCCGGCAATGATCCCGCCACCGAGCTGACGGCCGGCGCGGGCGAAAATGCTGCGGAGCACGTGCCGACGAGTGGCGCCGAGTGCGACGCGGATTCCAATCTCGCGTGTGCGACGCGCGACGGCAACGGCCATGAGCGCATACAGGCCGGCAGCGGAGAAGACCACCGCCCCGAGCAGAACGCTGGCGAAGATGGCGGTGCTACCGACCATCCGCGTTTGCTCCTGTGCGACGATCTCGTCCAAGGTGACGATGTTCCGGATCTGCAGACCCGCATCCACCTGTCGCGCGACCGCGGCGACGCGGGGCGCGAGCGGCGACGCATCTCCTGTGACGCGCACAGCGACCACGACAGGATCGAGCTCCGCCGCCGAGGCCGCGCGATAGATGTACGCCGCCTCACTCCAATCGGCGGGGAAGGTCCACAGATTGGTGACCACGCCGACAATCTCGTGCCAGGGCCCCACCTCGTGCTCGCCGCCGCGCTGGAGGGTTCGAACGCGTGCGCCCACCGGATTCCTGCCGACGACTCGCATGAACGCCTCGTTGACCACGACCGGTGCGTTCGCCGCACCTGCGTCGGCGGAGTGTAAGCTGCGGCCGGCCACGATCTTTGCGTCGAACGCCTCGTGATAGCCGGCACCCACGGCAGCCATCGCGAATCCGCCCTCGTAATTCCCCTGCAGGCGAGCCGGAGGTGCACCGTCCTGGTCCATTTCCACCGCCACCCACTCCGGCGGCATCGTGGGCAGACGATCGCCGTGGGCCACGTGCGTCACACCAGGCTCCTCACCCAAGCGGCCTGCGAACTCTTCGTATGCAAGCGCGCGACGCGCGGCGATCTGCCGATCGTCAGGCACCCCATGCTCGCCGGCCAGCGCTTCGTTATCCGTGGTGAGACGGAAAGTCAGGTAACGCTCCGTCGGAAACGCTGTCGACGTCGCTTTATCGTCCAGGGTGTTGGTGAAAACTCCTATCGCGGCGGGCACGAACAGCAGCGTGCACGCCACCTGCGCACCAACGATGAACGACCAGATGCCACCAAACTTCATCGTTCCGCCGGTGCTCGTGATCCCCTGCAGTCCCGCGCGGACAGATGCGCGCGTCGCTTTCAGCGCGGGCAGCAGGCCGATCAGTGCGGCGGCGACGAGTGCGAGTAGCAGGGCATACGCAATGGTGGCAGGCTCGAGCGTGAGGTCCACCCAGAACGGCAGGCCGTCGCCAACGATCTGGCTCGCCTGGGTCCAGGCGTAGCGCACGGTCGTCTGCGCCACGACGAGCCCGAGCACGGCAGCGGCGAGGGCCAGCACGAGCCCTTCGGTGACGATCTGCGCGATCACGCGGGCACGGCTCGCGCCAAGCGCGTGACGAACGATCATCTCCGACTCTCGCATCGCGGCGCGCGCGAAGATCAGCGTCGCGACGTTCGCCGACACTGTCCCCAATAGCAGGAGGACGATGGCGTGGATGGCCAGGTCTTCCAGCCGCAGCGGATCGCCCGGCGTGCGCCCGGCGAAGGCGCGAACCCGCGTGCGAAGCTGCGCGTGAGTTGCCGGCTCGTTGGCAGCAAACCCCTTGGAGACGACGTCGAGCTCCGCCGCGGCGTCCCGCCAGCTCGCGTCCTTGGCGAGGCGGCCGAACACTTGAACGGCCGGCCCCTCGCGCGGCGCCGCATCCTGGACCGACAATGGCACCCACAGCTGCTGATTGCGCGGGAAGCCGAAGTGTGCCGGCATGACGCCCACCACGGTGCGGGGCGTGCGACCGACCGTCACGATGCGGCCGATGATCGCCGGGTCGCGCAGGAACTGTCTCTGCCAGACGTCGTAAGCCACGACCACGACGGAGTCCGCACCTGGCATTTCGTCAGCCGGCTGGAGCGGCCTGCCGAGCAACGGCGGCACACGGGTGAGAGGAAACGCTGACGCTGTGATCTCTGCCACGCGCATTGATTCGACGCGGCCTTCGCCCGTGAGCACGTTGCGCTCGCTGACGCGTGCGGCGCCGAGTTCGGTCACCGTTTTCAGAGACCGCCGCCAGATCGCGAAATCGTGGAGCACCCTCGGCTCCACGCGCGACGCTGCCGTGTCCTGTGTCTCGAGGCGGACGACTCGGGCGCCTTCATCGAACGGGAGACGTTTGTACAGCAGTTCGTCGGCGACCTCGATGCCGACCGCCCCGATTGCGATGGCGCCGGCGAGCGAGAGGCCGCCGATGATCGTGAGCGCGGGATATTTCAGCAGCAGCCGCGCGCCCAGTTTCCAGTCGAGCCACGAGGCCGCGGCCAGGCCGGTATTCATACGCGTCGATCCTTCCGTCCGCATCAGAACCGCGCATCAACTTTACAATACAAAGTTATTTGTGTAAAACCCGAGCCCTGGTGTTGTTGCCCACCATAAAGTCAACGTCCGGAACTGCGGTCCGAGCCTCCGGCATTCCGGAGGAGCTACGGCTCACCCCGCGAACCGACGTCGTACCTACACGAAACATTGGAGTTTCTCTCCATCAGCTTTGGCATACCGAGTGCAGCCGAACGATACCGCCGATGTGCAGTGGCGGACGCCGTCCGCTCGCTTTTTGTGAAGGAGATCGGGGCATGTCTAATAAAGAAGCCGAGAAGTTGCCCGACGCCGGTCCGCAGGATCCGTTCGCCGATACGCAATCGCTGGTCGCACACGTGGTCCCTGCGGGCGTGGATCGCCGGAGTTTCTTCATTCGAGCCGCCGTGGGTGGCGCCGCCGCGGTGATGACCGGATGCTCGCCATCAACCGAAGAGAAGACCGCCAAGGCCGCCGCCACAGCGGCGCCGGCCGCCCCCGCGCCGTCGGCAGCAGCGCCGCCGCTCGCAGCGGACTTGAACGTCGTGATGAAGGAGAAGGGACCGATCCTCACGGTCGCGGACGAGTTCTACAAGGTCGGGCCCGGACCTTCGAGTTCGCACACGATTGGCCCGATGCGCATTACCTACGACTTCTACCAGCGCGCCGCCAAGCTGCCGGCCGACAAGCTTGACACCGCAACGAAGCTTCAGGTGAACCTGTTCGGAAGCCTCAGCGCGACCGGTAAGGGACACGGCACGGAGCGCGCCGCGCTCGCCGGGCTCGTCGGAAAGGAACCCGCGACGGTCGACCCGAAGTTTCTCGACAGCCTGCGCGACAAGCCCGATCAAGTGTTCCCGGTGAAGCTCGGGAACAAGTCCATCGACGTGAGCCTCAAGGACGTCGTTTACGACGCGACCAAGGGGGACTTCAAACATCCGAACACGATGACGGTCAAGCTCCTCGCCGGCAACAATGTACTGCTCGAGCAGGAGTACTACTCTGTCGGTGGCGGGTTCATTGAGTGGAAAGGATACGAACCGCCGAAGAAGAATGCGCCGAAGTATCCGTTCGCGACGATGAAAGAGCTGCGCGGGTACGCCGACACCAACAAGACGACGATCGCCAAGATCATGCTGGCCAACGAGATGTCGATAATGAATCGGTCTGAAGCTGAGGTCTACGCCTTCATCGACAAGATCATCAACGCCATGGTCGCGACGGTGAAGTCAGGCCTGTCGATGCCAGAAGACGATGTGCTGCCCGGTCCGATCAAGCTGCACAGCAAGGCCGCAACCGTCTACAAGCGTGCGATGGACGACAAGTTCGAGGCCGACCGCGGTCTCGGCGCCCTCTCGGCATTTGCCTTGGCCGCCTCGGAGGAGAACGGTCGCGGCCACCTCGTGATCACGGCTCCGACCGGCGGTTCCGCCGGCGTGATGCCGGCGTTGGTCTACGCGTTGCTCGAGGTGCGAAAGGTCGACCGGCAGAAGGTTCGTGACGGCATGCTCGCGGCGGCGGCGGTCGGTTATCTGTGCAAGCACCATGCGACGCTGTCGGCGGCCGAGGGTGGCTGCCAGGCGGAGATCGGCGTGGCCTCGTCGATGGCGGCGGCGTTGACGGCGACGGCGTTCGACGCCCCGTCGCTGGTCGTGGAGAATGCGGCCGAATCGGCGCTGGAACATCACCTCGGCATGACGTGCGATCCGGTCGCCGGTTACGTCCAGGTGCCGTGCATCGAGCGGTGTGCGTTCGGGGCCGTCAAAGCGTGGACCGCGTACGCGATCGCCAGCAACGAGATCGCGTCCAGGCATCGCATCGATTTCGACGAAACCGTCACGGCTCTTGGTCAGACCGCCAAAGACATGAACAGCAAGTACAAAGAGACCAGCGAGGCTGGCCTGGCCCAGTCGGTCGTGCTCTGCTGATCGAAGGCGGTCCTCGTTCGTCGCTGCATCCTGCGGTTGTGAAAACCCCAGTTGCGTTGGTATGGACGTTCGCGGCGTTCTTCGCGACGTCTGCGTCCGGACAAACGGCATCCGCGTCGGCACCCCAGACGGTCACCGATCGTTATCGCGACGGCATGATCATCTGGGAGACTTCTGCCGACGCCCGGGTGCCGTTTCTGTTGAAGTTCAACATCAATACGCAGCTGCGGTATCTCAACACGCAAAACAGCGACGAAACGTACACCGATCACCTGGGTGTGACCCGCGAGGTTCACGCGCGCAACGACATCACGGTCAATCGCGCGATGTTCATCCTCGGTGGCTACGTCTTCGACCCGCGGGCGAGATACAGCTTCACCGTCTGGACGTCGGCCGGCGCTGCTTCGATCGTGGTCGCGAGCAACATCGGCTGGCAGTTCAACAAGGCGCTCACAATCACCGGGGGATATACCGGGGTGCCAGGCAGCCGATCACTGGTCAACACGTTCCCGTTCTTCACATCAACCGATCGGAGCATGGCCGACAACTTCTTTCGGCCAGGCTTCACGCAAGGGGCCTGGGCAAGCGGGGAGTTCGGGAAGGGACTGAACTATCTCGCATTTGTCGGCAACGGCCTCAATACCCTGAGCATCTCGGCAAACAAGATCGATACGCATCTCGCGTCGTCGGGAAGTTTCTGGTGGGAACCGTTGGGAGCCTATGGAGAACCCGGCAAGTCGCGCAACATGTACGACGACTATTTCGCCTCGGACAAGGTGCGCGTGCGCATTGGAAGCTCGTTCACGAGGTCCCGGGAAGATCGCTTTTCCAATCTCGATCAATCGAGTCCTGAAAACACGTCCCTCTACAATTCCGACGGCGTCCTGACCTTCTCGACCGGAGCGTTTGCGCCGGGTGTGACGGTCGACGTCGCGACGTACCGGATGTGGGCGATCGATGGTGGCATCAAATGGAACGGGCTTGCGATCAACGGGCAATACTTCACCCGCTGGTTGAACGATTTCGAGGCGGACGGTCCGCTTCCGCTCGAATCCACCACGGACCATGGTGGCGAACTCACCGCCGGTTATTTCGTGAAGCCGAAAGAAGTGATGATTTACGGTCGCGGCTCGTGGGTGCGCGGACAGTTCGGCGACTCGCACGAGTACGGCGGCGGGGTGAAGTGGCATTTCCTTCCGACCGAGCGCCTGTGGTTCAACGCTGAATTGTTTCAGGTCAACCACGCTCCGTATAGCGGTGCCTTTACTCCGTACACCGCGGGGATGACGGGATGGGTGCCGATGCTGCAGACAGTCCTCGCGTTTTGACGGTCATCGGGTTGCTCGCTGAGAAGAGCCGCGGTCGTGATGGATGCCTCCCGCGGTCAGTATCCTCGGCTCGCCCCGCCTCCGCCCGAGCTCCCGCCTCCGAAGCTGCTGCTGGAACTTCCCCCTCCTGAGGAAGACGATGACGAGGAACTCGACTCCGAGATGCGCGGCAGCGTCTTCGTGAACGAGTGCGTGTAGGTACAGAACCCGCAGGTTTCGGTGACTTGCGCGCTGCCCTCGTGGCTGGTGGTCGCCGCCTCGATCGTGGTCGTCTTCGAGAGCAACGTTCGATTGTGACACTGCGGACAGCTTCCGTACTGGCTCAGCCACTTGGGATAGCGCAGCGTCAGGTGGTGCCCGCATGACGGACATTCCCAGACATCGTAGTCGACACTGCCGACGTGCTCTTCGGCGAGTTCTCCCTTGCTCAAGTGCGCGTCGTCCTGTTCCTCGGCCAGGCGGGCCATGCGCGTCTGGCATTGCGGGCAGCGTCGCGGATGCAGCCGGCGCCATTTGCGGAATCCGATGACGAATGCGAGACCGAAGGGAGCCAGTCCGGCAAACGGCAGCCAGACTGGCCAGTGCTCCGACGCATCGTCGTACGCCTGGGTCGACGGCGAGGTCAGCGCCAGCGGTTCATTTCGCGCCGCAGCGATCAGCGCGTCGACGCCGTCCAGCACGCCCTGACCGAACTGATTCGCTTTGAAGCGCGGGATCACGTACTGATCGAGGATGGCACCGACTTTACCGTCCGGCAGTGCGCCCTCGAGGCCATACCCCACTTCAACGCGCACCCGGCGATCGCCGGTAGACCAGAGAAACAACAGCCCGTTGTCGTGGTTCTTCTTCCCGATTCCCCACATCTGGAACAGCTTGACGGCGGCCTCCTCGATCGGAAGCCCATCGAGCGAGCGAATCACGACGATGGCGATTTCGCTGGTGGTGTCGCGTTCGAATGCCGCCGCGCGCTCGTTGAGGAGCGCAACGATCTTCGGGTCGAGTGCTGCGGAGGGATCGCTGACCCACGTGCCGTTCTGCACGCGCGGATTGGGGATACTGGCGAGCGATTCGCCGCGCACGTGTGCCACGAGCAGCAGCGCGAGACACACGGCTGACAGGAGCCGACGGGGGAGAAGGTTCACGCGCCGCGATCTTAGTGCAGATCGCGAGTCCATTGGATACGCGTGCATTTCTGTTGACTCGCATAAGCGGGTTAGGGGAGACTCTGCCCTAAGTGGCTTATGGGAGTTGACGACAAGTCGGCCGACATCCTTCAAGGGACCCTCGAATTACTGATCCTGCGCACGCTCGCGACCGGCGAGAAGCACGGCTACGAAGTTGCGGAGTGGATTCACACCGCCTCCGCCGAGGCGCTCGCGGTTGAAGAGGGTGCGCTGTACCCCGCTCTGCACCGGTTAGAGTTGCGCGGGCTGCTGGCGGCGCAGTGGGACGTCTCGTCCAACAACCGGCGCGCCAAGTATTACCGGCTGACACCGAGCGGACGCAAGAGGCTTCGGGAAGCGACCGAGTCGTGGCGCAGAGCGAGCAGCGCCATCAATCGCGTGCTGGAAGCGATCTGAGGAGGTCCAATGCCTGAGTGGCTCAATCGACTCCGCCTCCGCTTGCGCGCGCTCACCAGACGTCACCAACTCGAGCGGGATCTCCAGGATGAGATCGCATTCCATCTCACTATGCGCGAAGAGAAGGAGCGACAGGCGGGGGTGTCGGCCGACCAGGCGCGCATGAGGGCTCGACGACAGTTCGGCAACGTCGGCGTGTTGACGAATCGCACTCGGGATGTGTGGATCTGGCCGTGGCTTCAGGATACAGGCCAGGATGCGCGGCTCGCCATGCGCATGCTGTACCGGGCTCGCGGTTCCACACTTCTCGCCCTGATCTGTCTGGGGCTTGGCATTGGTGCCAACACCGCGATCTTCTCGGTCGTCAATGCGCTGCTGCTGCGGCCGCTGCCTGTCGCCGAGTCGGACCGACTGATTCGGATCAGCCGCGGACAGCAGACGGCCCTGTCAATCCCTCTCTTTCGTGCAGTCGCCTCAGGCACACAGTCGCTCCGGTCCGTTGCGGCCACTCTTTCCATGGAGTCCGATCTGGCGATCGACGGTCAAAGCCAGTTCGTCGCCGCCGAAGTCGCCAGCGCAAACTACGCTGATGTCTTCGGCGTCAGACCGTCACTGGGGCGCTGGTTCGCCGATGATCGTGAACCGGCGGCCGTGATCAGCGATGCCATCTGGGAGCGCTACTTCGATCGTCGCCCGGACGTATTGGGACGCGTCATCCAATCGGGAACAGATTCGTACACGATCGTCGGTGTCGCGCCGCGCGAATTCACAGGCGTTCGCGTCCCATTGCGAACCGATCTGTGGTTGCCGCTTGCAACCCGCTTTCGGCCGGCGACCGAAGCGGACGAGCGACGGCTCGCGCGCATGCTGGTGTTTTTTGGCCGTCTCCGCCCGGGCGCCACCGCGACGGAAGCCACGACTGAACTGAAGACGCTTGACGTTCAGATGCGCAGCGGCAGCGCGTCCACGCCGGAGGCGTCGGCCCCGCTGGTGGGCGAGACCGCGGGGACGCTTCCCTCTCCGGGGAGCCGCCGCTTCGCACAAACGCTATCAGCCCTCATGGGCGCCATCGTTGCCGTAGTGTTGATGATTGCGTGTGTGAACGTCGGCCATCTCTTGCTGGCTCGAGGCGCCCTTCGACAGCGTGAATTTGCGATTCGGCGTGCACTCGGCGCCTCTCGAGCGCGGCTGCTCCGCCAACTGCTGACCGAGGCCTTTGTTCTCGCCGTTGGCGGCACCCTTTGTGGTGTCCTTCTCGCGCTGTGGGTCGGAAAGCTCCTCGAACGCTCGGTGCCGCCGGCGGCGGGTATCTTCGCCATTCAGCTCAATCTGTCGCTCGATTGGCGGGCACTTCTGTTCGCTGCAGGCATCTGCGTCGTGGCGACGCTGCTGTGTGGCTTGCTTCCGGCGTGGCGCGTGTCCGGGATGGCCCGCATGCTGGTCGCGCAGGGTAGCGTCAGCGGAAGTGGCTGGCGAAGACCAGTGGGACTCGTCACGCAGATCGTGATGTCCCTGATCCTGCTCTTCATCGGGGCGAGCTTTGTCGCAGCGCTGTTGCGACTGCATGCGACCTATCCCGGCTTTGCAGTAGCCGGGCGGCTCTACGCCCATACGTTTCTCCCGTCGCCGCCCTTCGCACCGGACGCTCGTCAGGACGTGTATACACAGGTTCTCGATCGGTTGCGCGCGCTTCCTGGTGTACGCAGGGCCACCGTCACCTCCTCGTTGCCGCTGATTCCTGCCGGGTCGGACTGTGCCTCGCTGTCTCCGGACTCGCCGGTGCGCGTGACGAGTAGCGCCGTGGATCCTGCGTATTTCGACACCATGGGCATCGATCGTGTCGTTGGGCGATCGTTTGCGAACGGCGACACCGCAGACAAGGTGGTCGTGACCGAGAGCCTTGCGCGCCGACTCTGGCCAGAGCGATCGCCTGTTGGCGAGCGCTTTTTGATCGGATGCGAGAATCCGCAGCCAGCCTTCGTCGTTGGCGTCGTCCGCGACTCGTCGATCCGGGCGGTGGGTGAGCCGGCGCAGCTGCATCTCTATCGCCGCTTCACGCCACGGGACGCGGGTGCGCTCGTGGCCGTGCTCCTGGACACGACGACCGATCCGGCGCATCTCACCGAGACAGTGCGGCGCACGCTGCTCGAGCTCGCGCCGGGTATTCGCGTGTACACGGTGCAGCCGCTCAGTGTGCACGTCGCGGGCTCCTTCGGTCAGCTTCAATGGATCACAAGTATCTTGATCGGATTCGGGATCCTCGCCTTGCTCCTCGCTGCGGTTGGCCTGTACGGCACCATTGCCTATCGCGTGAGCCTCCGCACGCGAGAAATCGGTCTACGGATGGCACTCGGCGCCACTCGACTGAACGTCTTTCGTAGTGTCGTTGGTAGCGCTCTGACGATTGTCGTTGTGGCGGTGACAATCGGCGAAGTTCTCACGACGGTACTGACCGGCATCGTCGGGTCTGTTCAGGAGAACGTCGGCCCGACGCCCATGTCTATCCATGTGATTGTCGGGCTCATCTGGATCGCCATCGGCGTTACGGCGAGTTATCTGCCGGCCGCACGCGCGGCGCGGCTCGATCCATCAGTGGCCCTTCGAGACGAGTGAGCCACGCGAGCTCACGTCGAGCCAGTAGCGCAGTACTTACCGGAGCTTGTCCACGGTGCAAAGTGTGGCAATCATTCTCGGCGCAGTTCACGGCGTAGCCATGCCTTCGCCAGCTTCCAGTCACGCTTCACCGTCTCAGCGGATACGGTGAGAACCTCGGCGGTCTCCTCGACGGTCAGCCCGCCGAAGAACCGCAACTCGACGACCTGACTCTTTCGCTCGTCGATGGCCGACAACGCTCGCAACGCGTCGTCGAGCGCGATGATGTCGGCTGGTGGCTTCTCGGACACCAGCACGTCGTCGTCGAGCGCCTCCGGAGGTGCATCCCCGCCGCGCTTCAGCGATCGCCGCGAGCGCGCGGCGTCGACGAGCACGTGACGGATGACTCGTGACGCGAGCGCGAAGAAATGCGCGCGGTCGCGCCACGAGACCTGCCGCATATCCACCAGGCGCAAGTACGCCTCGTTGACCAGCGCGGTCGTTTGCAGCGTGTGCCCTGCATTCTCGCGCCGCATGTGCCAGTGGGCGCGCCTGTGTAGTTCTTCGTAGACCAGCGGCGTCAGCGCAGTCAGGGCCTCGGAATCCCCGCCGCTCCACGCCCGCAGAAGTCGAGTAACGTCCGCTTCCATCGGTTGGTTACCCGGTCCCCCTTTCGTTTCCGCTTACGACTGTAGAGGCTCGGTTGCTGTCAGTGTTTGGCGAAAGAACGTCGAAGCCTGACGCACTCAGCGGGCGGCAGTCAAGCGGCCTGCACTCCGGGCATGTCTCGAGGAGGCGTTATGCGCGCGTGCAGTTTCGGGTTTCTCGCTTTGTTGATTCTGGCCGGGAGCCCCGCCTATGGACAGCAGCTCTTCGACTACCGTGCTGTCGACGTCCCGTGTGCGACCGGGGCCCCGACATTCTGCACCGACGGCATCGCCCTGCAGACAGCGGTCAACGGCATCAACCCCGACGGAGACATCGTCGGCAGCTATATCGACGGCGCGAACCGTCAGCATGGATTCGTGATGAAGAACGGCCAGTACACGACGCTCGACGTGCCGGGGAGTTTCGGTGGCGTCTCAGGGACACTGCCGACGGTCGCCAACGGCATCAATCCGTCCGGCGACATCGTCGGCACCTACAGGGTGCCCTTCGACAATACGGCGCCGTCCGATTCGCCCCTCTATTGTCCGACCGCCCATCCCGCCGCGTGCGTCAAAGGGTTCATCTACCGGCATGGCGAGTTCGACCGGCTGCTGTTCCCCGGCCACCCCGCCGCAGTGCCGCAGCGTATTACTCCGAAGGGCGACGTCTACGGCTGCCTCCACGATCTCGACACCGGTATGTCGATGTATGGCGCTGTCTGGTACCGCGACGGAAGCGTGGCGAGCCTGATGATGGCCGGCGGCGAACTGAGCGACCTGACCGTGGACGTTTCAATGTCCATGAACAACGGCGCGACGCCCGGCGGCCGCGTGATTGTCGGGCTGTTCAACGACGACGTTCGAAGGCATGGCTTTATCGTGCAGGATGGCGTGTTCTACCTCTACGACGTGCCCAGCGCCACGATCGCGCTGACGGCGATCTGGGACATCAATCCGCGCGGGCAATTCGTTGGGACGTATGTCGACGGGACCGGCCGTCACGGCTTCCTGCAGAATCCAGACGGCTCGGCACCGGTCCAAATCGACGTCACCGGACGGATGAATACCAACGTCATCGGGATCAATCCGAGCGGCGTGATCGTCGGAACGTATACTATCGGCTCCGCCACTCATGGATTCATCGGTGTGCCGATTCAGGAGGAGCCATAACGCTCGGGTGATCGGAAGGTGATGGATTTCGGCCATCCACAAGGAGCAGTCATGCAGATAATGCGGGAACGACTCACAGCCGTGGGAGCGATGCTTCTGGCCGTGTTGTGTGCTTCTACAATCGGTTGTTCAGGACGTGGAGCACGAGGCGTCGATCGGTTCTATGGAATCGTCAATAGCCCCGCCGCCGACGGTAAGCTCGTGTCGATCGACGTCCGCGATCAGAACGACGTCACGATTACGCCGATCGGAGCAATCGGTATGTATGGTTGCACCTCGGTTGCGCTCTCGAGCCAGGGGACCTTGTACAGCGTCTGTGGCCCCGCCAACTTCGCTGATACAGAAAGTAAATTCGGCTGCATGACGCCGGGACCGCAGCAGCTGGCCACGATCGATCCAAAAACCGGGCACGCGACGATGTTTGGCGCGCCCATCGAAAAGCTGAATGTGATGGCTCTTGAATTCGCTCCGGATGGAACCTTGTACGCGGTCGGTGACGCGAATCCCGCGTCACCGACGTTCAACACGCTCTACACGGTTGATCAAAAGACCGGTGCCTTCACCGCCGTCGGGTCCACGGGCGTTCCGGGACCCGACTTTCTCATGGACCTGGCGTTCGACGCTCGCGGTACGATGTATGGCGCCAGCATGTTCAGCCTGTTTACAGTCGATCGCAAGACCGGAACAGCCACGAAGGTCGTGGAGTTCGTCGGCGGCGGTGTTGTCATGGGTCTTGGCTACAACGCGAAGCAGGACAAGTTGTATGCAACCGACTGGAAGGCGCCGAAGTCGGCGCTCTACGTGGTCGACACGAAGAATGGATTTCTGACGCCGATGGCCGACATCGGGTTTCCGCTGTCGCACGGCCTCGTGGCGTTGATGCCCTGAAACGGTGAATCGACAGCACTGGTTGGACGTCGAACGATTGTTTCACGAAGCGCTGGCGCTGCCGCCGCAGCTTCGCTCCCGGTTCCTCAACGATTCGTGCGACGGCAACGACGCGCTGAAACAGGACGTCCAATCGCTGCTCGATGAGTCCTCTGACGACGACTTTCTCGAGACGCCGGCGCTCGATCCAGATGCTACTCGCCTTGAATCACCGGCTCATTCGTCTCTCGTAGGGCGACGGCTCAGCGAGTACGAAGTCACCGCGCGCATCGGCGCCGGCGGAATGGGCGAAGTGTACAGGGCGCGCGACGTCAAACTCGGCCGGGACGTTGCCGTCAAAGTACTGCCCGCGCCGATGGCGCACGACACCGCCCGGATCAGCCGCTTCAAGCGCGAGGCGCAAATCCTTGCGACCCTGAATCACCCTCACATTGCCGCGATCTACGCCCTCGAAGAAAGCGAAAACGTCGTCGCGCTCGTCCTCGAGCTCGTCGAGGGGGCGACGCTGGCCGATCGCATTCATCACGGACGGCTGGCCATGAACGACGCGCTGACGATTGCGTGTCAGACGGCAGAGGCGCTCGAGGCGGCGCACGCGAAGGGCATCATTCATCGTGATCTGAAGCCAGCCAACATCAAGGCGCCCGCCGGCGGCACCGTCAAGGTGCTGGATTTCGGACTGGCGAAGGCCATCGACGAAGAAACGGATCGAGATCGGACGCAACTGGCGACGGTCGTCGACGCGACGCAGGAGGGGACGATCGTCGGAACGGCCACCTATATGAGCCCAGAGCAGGCGCGTGGCCGCGCGGTGGACACGCGCACCGACATCTGGGCGTTCGGCTGCGTGATGTACGAAATGATCACCGGGCGCAAGGCGTTCGAGGGCGAAACGGTGACCGACTGCCTCGCCGCGATCCTCGAAAAGGATCCCGACTGGACCGCCCTTTCGCCGCTCGCTCCGCCGAGCGTCGTCGCGTTAATCAAGCGGTGCCTCGAGAAAGATGTTCAGCGCCGGCTCACTGACATTGCTGAGGCGCGCCGCGAGCTCGAAGACCTGCTCGCCACCGTCACGGGTCCCCTCAGTTCACGGCCGGACGAGGGATCGGCGAAGCGACGCGTTCCCAGACTGACGTACGCAGTATCGATCGTGGCACTGCTCGTCGCAGGCGCATTCGGCGTTCGGGCAGTCCGTCAGCTGACACTCGAGCCGGAGCGAATTGATATCGCGCTTGCGAACGACGAATTCATACCCTCGACGCACTCGTCGGAGCTCGCGCTCTCCAGCGATGGAGCGCTGATCGCCTACGCGTCATCGAAGCGCATGGCCAGCATGCCGAGGATGTACTCGGGATCGGACCGTGCCGCCGATTCCAATCAGTCCGGCGACATGAGCGGGGCGATGCTCTCGATGGCCATGACCGAGCAGATCTACGTTCGACCGATTGGCAAGGGCGTGGCCAGGCCGCTCGGTGGTGCGCTCGGCAGCGGACCGTTTTTCTCACCCGACGGCAAGTCGCTTGGCTTCTGGCACGCGCCGACGGGAACGCTTCGCAGGGCCGCGATCACCGGCGGGGCACCGGTCAAGATCTGCGACGCAGTGAGCGGCATCGCAGGCGCGACGTGGGGACCGGACGACACGATCGTGTTCGCCTGGTTCGATCTGTTTCGTGTCCCGGCGTCCGGCGGATCGCCAATCACGCTGTTAAAGGTCGACGAGGAGCGAGGCGAGCGCTTCTTGCGGCATCCGTCGTTCCTTCCATCGGGGAGGGCAATTCTCTTCACGGTCGGGATGGCGGATAGTTACTCGTATGACGACGCCGATATCGGCGTGCTGTCGCTCGACACGGGGAAAAAGCGGATTCTCGTTCGCGGTGGCACGAGCCCGCGTTACGCGCCGTCAGGCCACTTGATCTACGCTCGAGCCGGAACCCTCCTGGCCGTGCCTTTTGATGCGGAGAAGCTTGAAGTAACCGGCCAGCCATTCCCGGTCGTGAACGGCGTCTTCATGAGCGCCAACACGGGCATGGCGGCGTTTTCCATCTCGCAGACTGGTCATCTCGTATACGCCGCCGGCCCGGAAGAACGAGGCACGCGCGTACCCGTATGGGTCAACAAGAACGGCTCCAGGTCGGGGTTGCCGTTAAGACCACAATCGTACCTCCACCCACGGCTTTCGCCCGATGGCCGCCAGCTGGCCATCGAGGTTGAGGGAGCTTCGCACGACATCTTTACCTACGACTTCGCTCGTGGTGGCGAGCCGACGAAGATGAGCTTCGATGGCGCGAGTCACTGGCCCTCGTGGACGCCTGATGGGCGGCGCCTGACGTTCCGCTCGTGGAAGACGGGAAGCATGACGATGTGGTGGATGCTGGCAGACCGCAGCAACCCACCAGAGTTGCTGACCACGATCGGAAGCATGCAGAGTCCGGAATCGTGGTCCCCGGACGGCAAGACACTCGCGTTCACGCAGATGGACGATCCCCAGAGGGGCTCCGACATCTACACGCTGTCGCTTGACGGAGACGGGAAGCCGCGCGCGCTGCTCCAAACGAAGTTCTCGGAAGGTTCACCGAAGTTTTCGCCCAAGGGAGCATGGCTGGCGTACTCGACCAACGAGTCCGGGCAGCCGGAAGTTTGGGCGATGGCCTATGGCACCGGTGAGCGGATTCACATTTCGACCAACGGTGGTACCGATCCGCTCTGGCGCCGCGACGGTCGCCAACTGTATTACCGCCTTGGTGATCAAATGATGGTGGTCGACGTCAGCTACGGCCCGTCGCTCAAGGCTTCGAAACCACGACTGTTGTGGCGGGGCGATTATCTTGCCGGTGCGGGCTCATCGTGCGGCATGGCCGGTCCGACATCCGCCAATTACGACGTCACGCCCGATGGCGAGCGCTTCCTGATGATTGAGGATGCCTCTTCCACCGCCGCGAGCGAGCGCTTGCGCGTCGTCTCGAACTGGTCGGTGGAGCTGAAAAACCCCGGCGCCATCAATCTGGAATCGTCGAGGCTCGAGCCGATCCCGGGTGCCCGCCATGCGAAGTGAGGGGGCACCACATGTCGTGAGCAGTCCTCACATCGTCAGGAGCGCCGCGTACAGATCAATGGCATACCACAGGTTCGCGATGCGGATGTTTTCATTCGCACCGTGCTGGTTGTTGTCGTGGTTGGCGACGGGAATGACGACGGCGGGTTTGCCGGCGACGTCCGTGAACAGGTAGAGCGGCAGCGTGCCGCCCATACCCGGTGCGACCAGAAGCGCGCCGTCATCGAAAAGGCGGTTGGCGGCGCGCGTGACGGCGCTGACGACCTGGCGCGCAAACGGATTCGCCATCGACGTTCGCGCCGCCGGCGTTCCGTCGTCGGCGCCGGTGACCTTCGCAATGTGCGGATACTTCAGCCGCGTC
>Ga0207701_10001562_pt1 | contig 23879 bp, 21 predicted proteins | sample KBSSwiSSwithPhiX_FD_184294 | JGI IMG/M metagenome (GOLD analysis project Ga0207701, IMG submission 184294) | Switchgrass rhizosphere bulk soil microbial communities from Kellogg Biological Station, Michigan, USA, with PhiX - S5 (SPAdes) (version 2) | ecosystem: Environmental > Terrestrial >... | reverse complement strand
CTCGCCGCTGCAGCCGCGAAAGTGCACCACCACACCGTGCCAGCCGGTGCGTGCGACGTGTGACATGAGCGCGTGCGCATAGTGACTCGTCGAACAGCCTTCGAGCCCATGGAAAAGGACGACGAGCGGAGGAATGTCCCAAATGTCGCCCGGAGCGACTCGAGGGCTTGTCCCGCTCTCGGTTTGATGCAGCCAGTCGAGGTCGATGAAGTCGCCGTCGGGCGTCTCCCAACGCTCACGCCGGTAGGCGACGCGCGGCCGCGGCGCCGCGAGCGCGGCATAGAGCGTTTGCAGATGTCCGCCGGGAAGCCATGCGGGCGCGCGATACGAAGACGCGATTAACGATGCGAAAACGGGCTCGTTTTCGAGCCCGTGATTTCCCCTCACTCCAGCCCTCTCCCCGGTTCGGGGCGAGGGAGCGTTTTCCCGATCGTCACTTGTCACTCGTCACGTCGTCGCCATCGCAAGGTTCAGTCGTCCGTCGCGACGTCTCACCGTCACAAGGTTCGATCGTCACCTCGTCACCGTCACCAGGTGTCTCATCACCGATCCCTGTCTCGCTGGCAATACGCCGCCGCCGTATCGCCCGCGATCTTGCCGAACACCGAGCCGTTGGTGAGACCCGTTCCACCCGGATAGTTGTGATAGAAGAGCCCGCCTACCAGCTCCCCCGCCGCGAACAATCCGGGGATGGGTTTGCCGGACACGTCTTCCACTTCGGCATCGTTCGTGATCTTCAGTCCGCCGAAGCTGAACGTGACGCCGCATGTCACTGCATACGCCTCGAACGGCGCTTCGTCGATCGTGTTGGCCCAGTTCGTCTTGTCCACCTTCAGACCGACGGTGCGCCGGCCGTCCTTGATCGCCATGTTGAACGGCTTGTCCTGCTGGACCGCCGCGTTGTATTCCTTGATCTCCTGCAGCGCGCGATCGGCGTTCACGCCTTCCATTTTCTGGCACAGCTCTTCGAGCGTATTCGCGCGAACCTTGGTCACCTGCTTGATGCGGTATTCATCGCGCAGCATCGGGATCAGCTTGTTGTCGAATACCTGCCAGGCGAACATGCCGGGCTGGTTCAGTATCACGCGCCCGTATTTGGCGTAGGTGTAGTTGCGGAAATCAGCGCCCTCATCGACGAAGCGCTCGCCGTTGGCATTGATCATGATGCCCCACGGATAGCTGTGCTTCTGGAACTGATCGCCGACGTTGACGTCGCCGAAGGGCGGCGCATTCCTGTCCCAGCCGACGGCGTGACAGCCGGACCAGTGACCATGCGGCATCGCGCCGATATCGAGCGCCATCTTGATGCCCGCGCCGAGGTTGTAGCGCGTGCCGCGTACTTTCGCGAGGTCCCAGCCGGGTCCGAGATAACGTGCGCGCATCTCGGCGCTCGACTCGAAGCCACCACAGGCGAGCACGACGGCTTTGCACGGAATATCGACATTGCGCCCCTGGTACTTGGCTTTGACGCCGGTGACTCTGCCTTCGTCATCGGTGACCAGCGAGAGTGCCGGCGTCTCGTAGAAAATGCGAATGCCTTCGCGCTCGCAGGCCTTGTGCTCGTTTTCGATCAGGCCCGCTCCGCCGCCCCATGTTTCGGCGACCAGACCGCCGAAGAACTTGTAGGCGCCGCCCGCGACCTTGTACGACTGCCGGCCGTAGCTCGGCTGGAAGCGCACGCCTTTCTTGCGCAGCCACACCAGCGTGTCGAAGCTCTTCGTGATCAGCAGCTCCGTCAGATCCGGGTCGGACATGTACTGCGTGATGCGGCCCATGTCGTCGAAGTAGTCCTCGGTGCTGTAGCGGCCGAAGTCGTGCGTCTTCTTCTCCTCTTCCGTCAGATCGGGGATGAGCTGCGCCAGGTCATCGGGACTGTTGTAAACGACGCGCATGAGCCCGCCCGTGTAGCGGCTGTTGCCGCCCGCATCGTCCATCGGCGCTGCTTCGAGCACGATCACGTTCGCGCCTTTCTCCTTCGCTGCAAGCGCAGCACAGCAGGCCGCGTTGCCGGCACCGACGACGACCACATCCGGGTTTCCGAAATCGCTGGAGCTCATGGGGTTCCTCTGATGGAATGTAAGAATGAATAAGAGGTGCGCAACCGTCGCTCACCCCGACCGCTCGATAATTCAATGCAACGTCGTGACCCTGCGCGGCTGCTGAGGCTCTACCGGCGGGGCAGGCGAGGCATGATGGGCCATCATGCGCCAGCCGCGTTCGGTGCGCATGTAGATATTGGTCGCGACCATGCATGCCCGCGTGCGTTCGTCCTCGCCAACGCTGATCTGTTCGTAGACGCTATGTACCGACACCATCATCGCCTGCAGCAGGTGCTGTTCGCGAACGTGAAAGCGCACGTCCTGCGTACCCGCGAACACCTGGCGCCATGATTCGCGCACCTGGGCAACGCCCGTGACGCGCGGACCGCGCGGATGTACGCAGTAAACCTCGTCGTCGTCGGCCCAGACCGCCATCATGCCTTCCAGGTCACGCTTCACGAACGCTTCGTAGAACGCGGCCTCGGCTTCTTGCGGCGTTGCGAACAGCATCTTCTTCACGGTGCTGGGGTGATCGTCGCGGGCAGGCGCTTCCGATGCGGACGGCGCACGGGATTCTATCAAAGCTTAAGCCGTGAGCCGAAGGCGTTCGCCGTCCGCCATGTTGCCTCGGGCTTGCGCCCGGGCGAGAATCGGCGCGCTCGAAAGGTTGCCAACGGCGGGAGGGCGCTCGGCCTTTCGGCCGGCACGGTTTCTTCGGGCATCCCGCACCTCATACCACGCTTGTTGGGGAATCGAACGATGATGATGCAGATCGACCGGGGCCTTTCCGACGAACAGAAGATGATGCGCGAGACCTGCCGCGCCTTCGTGAACGACTTTGTCACGCCGTTCCTGCGCCAGCACTGGCAACAGGAGTGGAACATGAAGCCCGACGAACGGCTTCCGCGCGCGATCCTCGAGCAGGCGCACAAGATCGGCATCCGCACTCTTGGCATACCCGAGGAATTCGGCGGCACCCCCATCGATCCGGAGGAAGAAGTGCAGACGTTCGCCGTCATCGCTGAGGAGATCGCCCGAGGCGACTCCGGATTGTCCGACAAGCTCGTCCAGATCTGGAAGGTTTCGGTTTTGCTGCGCAACGTTGCGCCGCGACATCTGCAGGAGCGCTGGTTTCCGCGCATCGCGGACGATCCGACTTTTCTGCTTTCACACTGCCTGACGGAGCCGCGCGGCGCTTCGGACCGCTGGCTGCCTTACGACGTGCCGGAAGCGATGATGCATACGCGCGCGGAGCTGAAGGGCGATAAATGGGTCATCAACGGCCGCAAGCAGTTCATCAGCAATGGCTACGACGCGAAGCTGTACGTCGTTTACGCGACGACCCGACCCGGCGCAGGAATGACGAAGGGCACGTCGAGCTTTCTCGTGCCGCGCGATACGCCCGGGCTCACCGTGCAGCGCTGCAACGAGACGATGGGCGGCCGGTTCATGAACAACGGCGAAATCGTGTTCGAAGACATGGCCGTGCCGAAAGATCATCTGCTCGTGCAGGACATCGCGTTGACGAAGGCGGGCGTCTATTTTCGTCCGGGCAAGATCATCCAGGCGGCAAAGAACCTTGGTGTGGGGATGGCTGCGTTCGAGAAGGCGGCCGAGTACTGCCAGAATTACGTGCAGGGTGGACGCATACTGATCAAGCACCAGGCCGTCGCGTGCAGGCTGGCGGAAATGGCGACCAAGCTGGCGGCCGTGCGCGCGATGCTGCGTGAGGCCTCGGCTGCCGTCGATGCGAAGGCGCCGGATGCCGAGGCGCTCTGCAACATGGCCAAACTCTTCGCGTCGGAAGAGGTGTTCAAGGTCGCACAGCATTGCATGGAGCTGCACGGCGGCAACGGTGTGATGCTCGATTTCGGCGTGGAGAAGCTGCTGCGCGATGCCGCCGTCTTCCTGCACATGGATGGCACCACGGACATTTCCAAGTTCAAGATCGTGAAGTCGCTGTTCCCCGAGACGGCGGGTGCTTACGCGGGGCCGGAAAAATAACTTCGTCGTGTACGTGAGTCAGGAGGCATCACATGAGACAGACAATCGAGGCGGCGTTGATGGGCGCGCTTCTGGCCGGCGCACCCATCGCAATGAGCGGCGAGCCGGCTGCAGTGGTGATCAACAAGGCATGTGGCCCCGATCTCAAGCAGTTCTGTTCCAACGTGACGCCAGGTGGTCAGCTCGCGGAGTGCATACGCGAAAATTCGAGCAGGTTTTCTCCTCCCTGCAAGGAGGCCATCAAAGCCGCGCAGGCGAACAAAAAAGAGTGACAGCCGGGTTACGGCGATTCAGGCAGGGTTGTCACGCGCCGGTCGAGCTTTCCCCGGCGTGTTCGAGGTCGCGTGGCGACGGCAGCGCTTGCGCGAGAACGCGATCGGGCTTGAGATTCATCATGCAGTTGAAGTGACCGAGCGGACACGTGCGCTCGAAGCACGGGCTGCACGGCATGTCGAGCTTGATGATGCTGGCGCGTTCGGACATGGGTGGCGTGTGGTCGGGCGTGCTCGAACCGTAGATCGCGACGAGGGGCGTGCCGAGTGCGGCGGCGACGTGCATGAGCCCTGAATCGTTCGTGATCGCCAGGCGCGCCGCGGCAAGCACATCGATGGCCTGATCCAGCGTCGTCTTGCCGCACAGATTGCGGCATGCGCCGCCAGACAGACGCACGATGTCCTCGGCAATCGGAGCGTCCTTCGCGGAGCCGACGAGCAGCACCGTGTCGCCCGCTTTTCCCAGTTCGCGCGCGACTTCGGCGAAATAGGATGGCGGCCAGCGCTTCGCGGGCCCGTATTCCGCGCCAGGACACAACGCGACGATGCGGTCATCGGCCTTGAGATCGAGCGCGGCGAGTGAGGCGTTGCGTTTCGCGATCGAGGTCTTGAGGTGCGGCTTCGGAAGGCGTGCCGGCAGTGTCTCACGACGTTCGAGTCCGAGCGTCGCATAGCGCTGAGCCATTTGCGGCAGCGCTTTCTCGTTCAACACACGCACGTCGTTCAGCATGCCCCAGCGCATTTCGCCGCGGTAGCCGGTGCGGCGCGGGATGCGGGCGAACCACGGGACGAAAGCGGACTTCAACGTATTCGGAAGCACGATCGCCTGATCGTACGCTTCAGTACGCAGCGCCCGGCCAAGTGCCCGCCGCTCGGGAAACATGAGCTCGCCGTGCGAAAACGGACTGGGAATCGCCTGGCGCACTTCCGGCATGCGTTCGACGACAGGAAACGTCCAGGCCGGCGCGAGCACATCGAGCACGAGCTTCGGCTGCCGCTGATGCAACAGCGTCATCAGCGGCTGCGCTAGGATCGTGTCGCCGATCCAGGACGGGCCGACGAGCAGGATCTTCATTCCGGCCGGTGTGAGGTGGGAGGCGGAAGGCGCGGCGAGGCGATGATCTCCCGTCTAGTGGCCGCCGGGTCTCGCCCCGCCGGCGAGCGTGTATTTCGTGCCGCAGTACGGGCACTGCACTTCGCCCGTTTCCTGAATCGGCAGATACACGCGCGGATGGGCGTCCCACAGCATCATGGATGGCATCGGGCAGTGCAACGGGAGATCCGCCGCGGTGACTTCGATGTGGCGCTGACTGTTGGTGACAGGTTCTGACATATTCTCTAATCGCGTGTCGATTGGGTCATGCGGTCCACGACAAAGGAAAGCAGCTTACGGACGAAACCATCGGTTTCTCTCTGTTCCGCCGAAGGCGAGCGTCATCCCTCTACGCGGCGATCGGCATGAGCCAGTCGCGATGCCCCTCGGCTTTTCCTTTGACGCATTCGAAAAACGCCTGCTGGATGCGTGTGGTGATCGGCCCGCGCCGGCCTTCGCCGATCGTGCGGCCGTCGACCTCTCGAATCGGCGTGACCTCCGCTGCGGTGCCGGTGAAGAACGCTTCGTCCGCGATGTACAAGTCATCGCGTGTGATGCGCCGCGCGGTCACCGAGTAGCCCATCTCGCGGGCGAGCGTGATCACCGAATCGCGGGTGATGCCGATCAGTGCGCTGGTGAGCTCCGGCTCATACAGGCAGCCATTCTTGACGATGAACAGGTTCTCGCCGGAGCCTTCGGCGACGAAGCCGTCGACGTCGAGGAGCAGGCCTTCGTCGTATCCGTGCTCGGTCGCCTCCAGGTTCGCGAGTATCGAGTTCGCATACGTCCCCGAGTATTTCGCGCGGCACATCGACACGTTCACGTGATGGCGGGCGAACGAAGATGTCTTCACGCGAATGCCCTGCTCGATCGCGTCCGCGCCGAGATAGGCGCCCCATGGCCATGCCGCGATCGCGACGTGCACGCGCACGCCCTTCGGCGAGACGCCCATCTTTTCCGACCCGTAGAACGCGATCGGCCGGATATAGCATTCATCGAGCTTGTTCGCGCGCACCACTTCTTTCTGGGCCGCGATGATCTCGTCCTGCGTGTAAGGCATCTTCATCAGGTAGATATGCGCTGAATTGAAGAGCCGCTCGGTGTGCTCCCTGATCCTGAAGATCGCCGTGCCCGAGACCGTCTTGTACGCGCGCACACCCTCGAACACCGCGAGGCCGTAATGAAGCGAATGCGTGAGCACGTGCGTGTTCGCGTCGCGCCAGGGCACGAGCTTGCCGTCGTACCAGATGTGCCCGTCGCGGTCCGCCATCGACATTTGTGGTCGCTCCGAAAGCAAAAGGGTTGATTTTAGCTTACTCGGGAGGGGGGAGGCGGGAGGTGGAGGCGGGAGGTGGAGGCGGCGCTGATACTTGTACCATGGCCCCGTTACTCAGCCTCCGCCTCCGAAAACACGCGCCCAGAGTGCGTCGACCGCAGCGCGCTCGGCCGCAAGCGCTTCGGGCTCGACGCGCGCGTAGCGCTCGCCCTGCAGCCGCAGACTGTGCTGAAGCTGCCGGAACCGACGATACGCGTCGTGCGCGCCCTGCGCCACGGCTTCGGAAATGAGCCCGAGGCGCGCCGCAAGCTTCAGCAGCGCCAGATTGCCGATATTGCCGGTGAGCGCTTCGTGCTCGTGCGCGTAACCGAGAACGAGATATTGCACGGCGAACTCTACGTCCACGATGCCGCCACGGTCGTGCTTGATGTCGAAGAGTCCGCTCCGGTTGGGATGTCCATCGAACATCTTCTGCCGCATTTCGACGACGGCGCGCTTCAGCGCCTCGCGCTCACGCGGCTGGCGCAGCACGGCAACGCGGATGGCTTCGAAGTCGCGCCCGATGCGCTCGTCTCCGGCTTCGAAGCGCGCGCGTGTGAGCGCCTGATGCTCCCACGGCCACGCGTGCCGTGCCTGGTATTCGCGAAAGCTCTCGAGCGGGCTCACGAGCAGCCCGCTCGCGCCATCGGGGCGCAGACGCAGATCGGTCTCGTAGAGCACGCCGGCAGGCGCGAGCACAGTGAGAAGGTAATTGATGCGACGCGCGAGACGGCTGTAATTTTCCGGCGCTTCCGCTGCCGCATCATCGTACAAAAAGACGATGTCGAGATCGGAAGCGTATCCGAGCTCTTTGCCGCCGAGCTTACCGTAGCCGATGATCGCAAACGCGGGCACCGGCCGGTGCCTCTGGCGTACGTCGAGCCACGCCAGTCGCAACACCTCTCCGAGGATCACACAGGCGAGATCGCTCAGGTGATCCGACAGGGTCTCGAGCGGCAGCGCGCCGGAGAGGTCCTGCGCGAGAAAACGCATCGTCTGCGCGTGCTTGAAGTGACGCAGCACGTCCATCTGCTTCTCAGGGTCGTCGCGCGCCTCGTCCAGCTGAGCGCACAGCGCCTTGCGCAGCACGGGCCAGTTCGGCGTTTCATAAAGCGTGCGTGTGTCGAGCAGCTCGTCCAGCAGAATCGGATGCTGTGTAAGGTATTGGGCGGCCCAGGGACTTGCGCTCATGAGCTCCGCTACGCGTGCGAGCGCCTGCGGGTACTGTTCGAGCAACGCAAGATAGGCCTCGCGCCGGCTGACGGCTTCGAACAGCTCCAGTATGCGCGTAAGCGTTGCGTCGCGGTTCGGTTGCGCCGCTGCCGCCTGCACGGCAAGCGGCAGCATGCGCTCGAAGCGCGCCTGACCCGCGGCCGGCATCTGGCGGTAGCGCACGCTCTGGCGAATCGCCGCAAGCCGCTGCTGAAGTGCGGCAGGCTCTTCGAAGCCGCGGCTTGCGAGGAGCGCGATCACGCGCTCTTCGTCGGCGTGCCCGACCGCGTCCTGCCACAGGATGCGCAGCTCGTCGCTCGGTTGCTCGGTCGTCGCGAAGATCTCGTTGAACTCCCGCGTGACATGTGAGCGGTGCGCCTCGAGCGCCGTTTGCAGGGCAGGGAAATCGGTGAATCCCATGCTCTGCGCGAGCAGTGCGCGATCATCGGCCGAGCGCGGCAAGTCGTGTGTCTGCTGGTCGTCGAGATACTGAAGCCGATGCTCGAGATTGCGCAGAAACACATAGGCGGACGTAAGCCGCTCTACAGCGCCGGCGTCGAGCAGTCGGCGCTCGGCCAGTACGGGCAGGATACCGAGCGTCGGCTGACTCCTCAGGGCCGAGTCGCGGCCGCCCCGGATCAATTGGAAGAGCTGGACGATGAACTCGATCTCCCGTATGCCGCCGGGGCCGAGCTTGATGTTCTCGGCGATGTCGCGACGCGCGACTTCCATGCGCACCTGCCGATGCAGATCGCGCATCGATTCGAACGCGCTGTAATCGAGGTGGCGCCTGAAGACGAAGGGTCGGACGAGATCCACCAGCTCGCGGCCGCGCTCGCCCGTGAGAACGCGCGCCTTGATCCAGGCGTAGCGCTCCCATTCACGTCCCTGTGTGATCAGATACTGCTCCAGCATGTCGAAGCTCGCGACCAGCGGTCCGCTCTCCCCGTACGGCCGCAATCGCAGGTCGACCCGGAACACGTAGCCGTCCTCGGTGAGTTCCGACAGCGCCGGCGTCAATCGGCGCGCCAGCCGCGTGAAGAATTCGTGATTGCTGATCGCACGTGCCCCGTCGGTCTCGCCTTCTTCGGGATACACGTAGATGAGGTCGATGTCCGAAGAGACATTGAGCTCCGCACCGCCGAGCTTGCCCATGCCCACGACGTGCAGCGCCTGCGGCGTGCCGGACTGCTCGCCGCGCGGCTCGCCATAAGACGCCGCGAGCTCCGCGTGCACGTCCGCGGTTGCGCTCGAAAGCGCGAGCTCCGCGAGCGAGGTCGACGTTGCGACGACTTCTGCAAGATCGGCATGTCCGGCGAGATCGCGCGCAATCAGGACCGCCATCACTTCTTTGCGTACGATACGCAGCGCGCGAGTCACCGAATCACCAAGCGCCCGCAGCGCTGCGAAGCGCGCGTGCATCGCGCGCGGCGTGAGAGGACGGTCCGGCACGATACGCGAAGGGAGATCCGGGTCCGCAGCGATCAGTCGGCGCAGGTAGCGGCTGAAGCGGCAGGCATCCTCGAGCGCGGCAGTCGCATTTCGTGAAGACGTATCCATCGATTTCATGCTGTGCTCTGAAATGACTCGGATTACAATCGCTAAATCATTGTTCGACTACTCATTTTAGGTACTACAGTCAAAAACGTGTCCCTGGCCGGTGCGCTGCGTTGGATCAAGACCAGCTCGATCCGGACCACCCATGCTTTCGCCTGGACTGCGACGGTAATCGGTCTCGTCTGCGCAGCCACCGTCTTGTCGCTGCGCTACTGGATCCTTCCCAACATCGATTCCTACCGCGATGACATTGCGGCCGCGCTGAGCCGCGCGGCGCACGCACGGATCACGATCGGCCACGTTGCGGGCGAGTGGGAGGGATACCGACCCTACCTGAAGCTCGAGAACGTCATCGTCTACGGCAGCACCGGCGAGCCTGCGCTCGAGCTCGCGCGCGTCGAAGGTACGCTCTCATGGCGGATGCTGCTCACCGGCGGTATTGAGTTTCACGCACTGGATATCTACCGCCCGACGCTGCAACTGCAGCGCGACGAGAACGGTGCAATTTCGGTCGGCGGCCTCGAAGTGAAGTCGGACTCACGAGGCGCGGGCTTCGGCGAGTGGGTACTGCAACAGCCCGATCTCGAGGTGCACGATGCCGTCGTGTCATGGACCGACGCACTGCGGCGGGCGCCCACGCTCGAGCTCACCGAAGTGAATCTTCAGATCATCAACCGCGCACGGCGTCATCGCTTCGGGGTGCGTGCGGTGCCGCCGCCGGAGATCGGCACAGCGATCGACATCCGGGGCGATCTGCGGGGCCCGCTCGACGAGGTATTGTCGCGCTGGAACGGAAACGTCTTCATCCGGCTCGATCAGGCCGATTTTGCCGCATGGAGAACCTGGCTCAGCATGCCGGTCGATCTCATGCATGGCGCCGGTGCGGCGCGCGTATGGCTGACGTTCGCGCGGGACGAGCTTACCGAAGCGATCGCCGATCTCACGCTGAGCGACGTGCGTGCCCGCTTGCGCCATGATCTGCCCGTGCTTCAGCTCGGGCGCATGAACGGACGCGTGGCGTGGCGCACACTGTCTTCCGGTTTCGAGTTTTCGACGGCCCGATTGTTGCTCACGAGCGGCGGTACCGCGCTGGCACCGGCGGATTTCCTGCTCCGATATGCGCCGGATCGCAATGGCACCGAACAGGGCGAGCTGCGCGCGAATACGCTCAATCTGGCGCCCGTCGTGACGCTGGCTGACGCACTCCCGCTCGAGAACGATCTGCGCAAACAACTGCAGGCCTATTCTCCGCGCGGGGTGCTGCACGATGTGGTGATCAGATGGAAGGGCGACTGGCCGGCCCCCCAGCAGTACAGCGTGCGCGGCCGATTCGAGTCGCTCGCGATCAATCGGGTTGGAAACATGCCCGGGTTGGCGGGCCTGTCCGGCAACGTGGACGCAACCGAGAAGGGCGGCACGCTGCATCTCACAGGACAGCGCGCCACGCTCGACATGCCGCGGGTGTTCGCGGAGCCACTCGTGGCTGATACGCTCACCGCCCAGGTCGGCTGGACGCTTTCACCACGCCGGGACGAGTTTCGCTTCAATAACGTGTCCTTCTCGAACGCGGATGCCGCCGGCAACGTTTCGGGCAGCTACCGCGCGGCGCGCGAAGGCCACAGCGACATGGACATAACCGGGAGCCTTTCGCATGCCGATGCGCGGGGCCTCGCGCGCTACCTCCCGATCGCTGGTTTTCAGAAACTGCGCCCCTGGCTCCAGCGCTCGGTGCTCGCGGGGCATTCGAACGACGTGCGATTTCGTATCAAAGGCAACGTTGACGAATTTCCGTTCAAGGATGAGAAGCGCGGCGTGCTCAATGTGACCGCGAAAGTGACCGGCGGAATTCTGGATTATGCCGAGCGCTGGCCACGTATCGAAAACATCGAGGGCGACCTGCAGTTTCGCAATACGCGCATGGAATTCACGGCTCGCGAGGCTTCGATTTACGGTGTGAAGCTTGCAAGAGTGCAGGGAGAGATACCGGACCTGAAAGCCGTGCCGGAGGTGTTGAGCGTCAATGGCGAAGCTGAAGGTCCCGCATCCGATTTCATTCAATTCATCGCGAACAGCCCGGTTGATGAGATGATTGACCGGTTTACCGACGGCGTTCAGGCAGACGGCCGAGGCCGGCTCACCATGTCGCTCACGCTGCCGGTATCACAGCTTTACGCGACTAAAGTGTCCGGCGGGTATCAGTTCACCGCCAATCGCCTCGTCTTCGATCGCGCGTTCGCGCCGCTCGAACAGGCCAGCGGGCGTATCGAGTTCACCGATCAGACAATCCGGGTGCCGGGCGTGACCGGCACTTTCCTGGGCGGCCCGCTTACGCTGAGCGCGACGAGCCAGCGCGACGGCGTGCGCATCGCGCTGCAGGGTCGCGCGAATGCCGAAGTGGTCCGCAAACTCGGCGGGCCGTCCTGGACGGAACACCTGAAAGGCGTGACGGACTGGCACGGTGTGCTCACTCTGCACAAGAAGTTGGCCGACCTGGCGATCGAATCGAACTTGCAGGGCGTGAGCTCTGCGCTTCCCGCGCCGTTTGCAAAGACGGCAGGCGAGGTCGTGCCATTCCGGCTCGAGCGACGTCACACCGGCACGAATCAGGATCGCATCTCCTTCGCGTACGGCGATGTCGTGAAAGCGGAACTGGCGCGTGGCGGCGAGGGCAAGGAAATGGACATGCCTATCGAACGCGGCGCCGTGCGGCTGGGGCCTGGCGAAGTGGGTGATCTCGACAAGCCGGGTCTGTGGATCCGCGGTACCCTGCGTGAAGTCGACTTCGACGAATGGCTTGCCCTCACCCGCAGCGCAGACGAAGGATCGAGCGTGACGCTCGGAGGCGTCGACGTGAAGCTCGGCGAGGTCGATTTCTTCGGCCGCCGTTTCCACGAGCTCGCCGTTACGGCCGCCCCGCAAGGTGGGGCCACGCAGGTCACTCTCGCCGGACGCGAGCTGGAAGGTACGGCGACGTGGCGCGCCGAAGGTAAAGGGCGGCTGAGTGCGCGATTCAAGAAGCTTGCGCTGATCGCGCCTGAAGCCAAGGACAGACCCGAGCAGCTGAAATCCGTCAACCCCAAACCGCAGGAGTTACCTGACCTCGACATCATCATCGACCAGTTTCAGCATGGACAAAAACAGCTTGGGCGGCTCGAGCTCAACGCCGTTGCCCAGGACCGTGACTGGAAAATCGAGAAGCTTCGCATCGCGAATGAGGATGCCGTGCTGACGGCCGACGGCGTCTGGCAGTCGTGGCTTACGCAGCCACGCACCCAGGTCAATGTGCGAATGGACGTGATGGACATCGGCAAAGCCCTCATGCGCTGGGGTAAGCCGCCCGGCATCCGTCGCGGCACGGCCAAAGTCGAAGGCCATCTCGCCTGGTCGGGCAGTCCACAGGAATTCGACTATCCGACACTCGCCGGACAGGTCGTCATCGACGCGAGCAACGGACAGTTCGTGAAGCTGGACCCCGGGCTGGCGAAACTGCTCGGGGTCGTTTCGCTGCAGTCCCTGCCACGCCGGCTTTCCCTCGATTTTCGCGATGTCTTTAGCGAAGGCTTCGCGTTCGACAGCATCATGGCGTCCGTCAGGATCGATCGGGGGATTGCCTCGACCGAAAACTTCCTGATGCAGGGTCCTTCCGCCCGGGTCGCCATGTCAGGCGACGTCGACATCGCGAACGAAACGCAGAAGCTGCGTGTGCGCGTGACGCCGCACATTTCCGACAGCGTGTCCATCGCCGGCGCGCTGATCGGCGGTCCCGTAGCGGGCGTCGCGGCGTTTCTCGCACAGAAAGTGCTTAAGGATCCTCTCGAGCAACTCGTCTCGTTCGAATACAACGTGACGGGTAACTGGTCCGATCCACAGGTTTCGAAGGTTGAGCGTCCGCCAGTCGCAGCGAACGAAAACGTCCCATGAGAGTCCCGGAGTCATGTGCGCTCGTGGCGCTGGCCCTCTGCGGTACGGCCGTGCTTGCGCAGACGACCGACTTGCCGCCCGAGTTCTGGGACAGACCGCGTACTGCGAGCGTTCTGTTGTCACAGGAAAACGTGAAAAGCATCGTAGCGGCCGCGCTCGCACAACCGGACGCGCAGATCCTGATACATCACGCGCGGGGGCAGGAGCCGCAGATCCAGGCCGAAGAGTTGCGCTCCTGGCTCGGCGCTCTCGCGATCGATACGCGCAGGATCGCTCTTCGCAACGATCTCGGCGCGGGTGCATCCATCAAGATGGAAGTCATGCCATGACCAACAGATACTATCCCGCAGACGCGAGCGGCGAGCGCGTATCGGAGACGGTGAGAACACGTCCCGCGGACACGAGCGGCGAACGCGTGTACGAAACGCGGCCACGCGCGCGGGTGGCGGCCGTACAGATGGTGTCGGGTCCCGAGGTTGGACCGAACCTGCGTGAAGCCGAGCGCCTGATCGAGCAGGCGGCCGCGCGGGGCGCTGAGCTCGTTGCGCTGCCAGAGTATTTTCCGATCATGGGCATGAACGAGCGCGACAAGGTGAGGGTGCGCGAGGAGGAAGGCAGCGGGCCGATTCAGGATTTCCTCGCGAGCACGGCACGGCGGCTCAAAATCTGGATCGTCGGCGGTTCGGTCCCGCTCGTGGCGTCGACATCCGACAAGGTCCGCAACACGAGTCTCGTGTTCGATCACACCGGCAGACGTGTCGCGCGCTACGACAAGATCCACCTGTTCTGGTTCGAAATGGGCGCCGAAAGCTATTCGGAGCCGCGCACGATCGAAGCAGGAAACGATGTGGTCGTCTTCGACTCGCCGTTCGGGCGCATCGGGCTGTCGATCTGCTACGACCTGCGTTTCCCGGAGCTCTACCGTGCCATGAAGGACGTCGATCTCATACTCGCGCCCTCCGCGTTCACAGCCACGACAGGCAAGGCGCATTGGGAGACGCTGATCCGTGCGCGTGCGATCGAGAACCTCGCGTACGTCCTTGCCCCGGCCCAGGGCGGCCATCACGCGAACGGCCGCGAAACGAACGGCGACTCGATGCTGGTGGACCCATGGGGCGTGATCGCGGATCGCCTGCCGCGTGGGCCCGGCGTGGTCGTTGGCGACATCGACCGTGAACGCCTGGCGCAGTTACGCAAGAGCCTGCCTGCGCTGGAGCACCGCACACTGCGGTAAGCCGCCGTCGGGCTGCGGCCCGCAACTTTGACATCGGCTGACTGTCTTCTCATTAATCATCTACGTTGAATCGAGCCGCCACGTGAACGAACGAATCCAGACGCAAGTCCACAATCCCCTGACCGCGACTCTGCTCGAGGCGCCACTCATCACGGCGCAGGAGGTTCTGCTCGAACCCTATGCGCTGAACGATCAGCGCCTGCAGACGGTGTTCGGCCAGATCATGTCTCACCGCGTCGACTACGCCGATCTCTATTTCCAGTACAGCCGCAGCGAGTCGTGGAGCCTCGAGGAAGGCATCGTCAAGTCCGGCAGCTTCAACATCGACCAGGGCGTCGGCGTGCGGGCCGTAAGCGGTGAAAAAACGGCTTTCGCGTATTCCGACGACATCAGTCTCAATGCGCTCATTGCGGCCGCCGAGGCGACACGGGCCATCGCGCGCGCCGGCCAGAGCGCCGGCGTGCAGGTCGTCAAGCGCGGCACCGGCCGCGATCTCTACTCGCGCACCGATCCGCTGCCCAGCCTCAAAGACCAGGAGAAAGTGGCGCTGCTCGAACGCGTGGAACGCTACGCCCGCTCGCTCGACAATCGCGTCACGCAGGTCATGGCCTCGCTCGGGGGGGAATATGAAGTGGTGCTGGTCGCGCGCTCGGACGGTCTTCTCAGCGCGGATGTGCGCCCGCTCGTGCGCCTGTCGATCCAGGTGATCGTCGAGAGCAACGGCAGACGCGAGCAGGGCAGCTCGGGCGGCGGCGGCCGTTTCGACTACGGCTACTTTACCGATGACATACTGCAGGATTACGCGCGCAAGGCGGTGCATCAGGCGATCGTGAATCTCGACGCGCGCCCCGCACCGGCGGGTCCGATGACCGTCGTGCTCGGGCCGGGCTGGCCCGGCGTGCTGCTGCACGAAGCGGTCGGTCACGGGCTCGAAGGCGATTTCAACCGCAAGGGCACCTCGGTTTTCAGTGGGCGCATCGGCGAGCGCGTTGCTGCCCCCGGTGTCACGGTAGTGGATGACGGCACCATCGCGCGGCGGCGCGGCTCGCTCAACGTCGATGACGAAGGCAACCCGACGCAGCACAACGTGCTGATCGAGAACGGCGTGCTGCGCGGCTATCTCCAGGACAGCCTCAACGCACGTCTCATGGGCGTGAAGCCCACGGGCAACGGCCGCAGAGAGTCGTATGCGCATATCCCGATGCCGCGCATGACCAATACGTTCATGCTCGACGGCGACAAGGATCCGCAGGAGATCATCGCGTCGGTGAAGAACGGGCTCTACGCCGTGAATTTCGGCGGCGGCCAGGTGGACATCACCAACGGCAAGTTCGTCTTTTCCGCGTCGGAGGCGTATGTCATCGAAAACGGGAAGGCGACCTATCCCGTCAAAGGCGCCACGCTCATCGGAAACGGACCCGACGCGCTGACGCGGGTCGCCATGATCGGCAACGACATGGCGCTCGACACCGGTGTCGGTACGTGCGGCAAGGAAGGGCAGAGCGTGCCCGTCGGGGTCGGCCAGCCGACGCTGCGCATCGATGCGCTCACCGTAGGCGGTACCGCGTAAGGGGGCGGCGCTCGCTTGAAAGCTCGGGCCGCGCCGGCCTACGGAACAGAGGGACACCGGAGGTTTTCCCTCCGTAACCTTCTTTCCTTTTACCGCGTGTCGATCGCAATATCGACCCGCTGGTAGCGTAGGCGATCGGCGCCTTCGGGCAGTATAATCCTCTGATTTCAACGGGTTGCCGCTATGCAGTACAGGACAGACGATCTGCGCATCAAGGAAATCAAGGAGCTCACGCCGCCTTCGCACGTGCTGCGTGAATTCGGCCTTACCGAGAAGGCCGCGAAGACCGTATCCGAGACGCGGCAGGAAATTCACCGGGTGCTGCACGGGGCCGACGACCGGCTCGTGGTGATCGCCGGGCCGTGCTCGATTCATGACGTGAAGGCGGCCAAGGAGTACGCCGCCCGGCTTGCGGGCTTGCGTCAGAAGCTCGGCCGCGACCTCCTGATCGTCATGCGCGTCTACTTCGAAAAGCCGCGCACGACCGTCGGCTGGAAAGGTCTCATCAACGACCCGCGGCTCGACGGCAGCTTCAGTATCAACGAAGGGCTGCGCGTTGCGCGGCAGCTCCTGCTCGACCTCAACGAGTCCGGCGTGCCAGTCGGGTGCGAGTTCCTCGACATGATTACGCCGCAGTACATCGCGGACCTCGTGTCCTGGGGCGCTATCGGTGCGCGCACGACGGAAAGCCAGGTTCATCGGGAGCTCGCATCGGGCCTCTCGTGCCCGGTCGGATTCAAGAACGGCACCGATGGCAACATCCGCATCGCCGTCGATGCAATCCGGGCTGCGCAGGCGCCTCATCATTTCCTGTCGGTCACGAAGGGCGGGCATTCCGCGATCGTTTCGACGACTGGAAACGAGGATTGCCACATCATCCTGCGCGGCGGAAAGGCGCCGAACTATGATGCAGCAAACGTCGATGCCGCAGCGAAGGGCCTTGCCGAGGCCGGCATGGCTGCGCGGGTGATGATCGATTTCAGCCACGGCAACAGCAGCAAGAATCCGCAGAAGCAGGTGGATGTCGGGCACGACGTCGCCGGTCAGATCGGTCAGGGAGATGAGCGCATCTTCGGTATCATGCTGGAGAGTCATCTCAAACCGGGGCGGCAGGATCTGCTTCCGGGCAAAGCGCTGCAGTACGGGGTCAGCATCACCGATGGCTGCATCGGCTGGGAAGATACGCAGGCGCTGCTGGAACGGACTGCTGAAGCCGTACGCAAGCGACGCGTAAAAGCCGAGGCTGAGGCCGAGTAGCTCCCGAGGCGCTTCCGGTCGAAACCGACGCGCTTCGCAGGAATCCCTCAGCCGACTCAACTCGCTTGTCCCGTCGAGTCGATCCGCTGCCTCGAGCTGCTCGCAGTGCCGTCTTTGCCGCGACGCTCGTCACCATGTCCGCACACGCGTACGAACTTCGCGACGATCGCGGTGTGCTGATCGAGTGGAGCGCGCGGCCGAGCCGGATTGTGGTCCTGTCGCCGCACCTCACCGAAATCGCGTTCGCGGCGGGTGCAGGCGCGCAGGTGGCCGCAGTCGTGCGCTACAGCGACTACCCACGGGAGGCACAGCGTCTGCCCCGCGTTGGCGACGCCACGCGAATCGACGTGGAACGTGTGCTTGCGATCAAACCCGATCTGATCCTCGGCTGGCAGAGTGGCAATCCGTCGGGAGACCTGCGGCGGCTCGAGCACCTCGGGTTTCGCGTCTTCGTGACCGAGCCCCGGCGGTTGGCCGACATTGCCTCCGTCATTCGCCGCGTCGGCATGCTCGCGCACACGCAGGCTGCTGCCGAAGCCGCTGCAGGGACCTTCGAGTCCGCGCTCGACGCTCTGCGCAATCGATACAGTGCACGAGCCCCGGTACGCGTGTTCTACGAAATCTGGCAACGGCCGCTTCTCACGGTGAACGGTGAGCACATCATCAGTGACGTGATCGCTCTGTGCGGCGGTCGCAATGTGTTCGCGGACGCGCCCGTTCTCACACCGGCGGTATCGCTGGAAGCGGTGCTGTCCGCACGTCCTGAACTCGTTCTGGGCGGTGGTTCGGCGATGGGACCGGGCGATCTTGCTTCCGAGTGGCGGCGCCTGCGGCCTGCCGCGTTGCACGACATTCCGGTTCGTTTCGTTCCGCCGGATCTGATTCAGCGGCAGACGCCTCGCATGGCGGACGGCGCGCAGATCATTTGTGAACACATCGATGCGGTGCGACTGAAGACGATGCCAGGGGAACGTGCCGGCAGATAGTCGTCGTTATGCCAACGCCTGCGCAGCCGAATCTATAATCGCTTCGAGCATGCGCACGCACGTGCCCCCCATCTGGTTCGCCGTCTTCGCGCTCGCCGGGCTCGATGCCTGCGATTCGGCGCACTGGAGTCACGCCGAATGCGAGAAGCAGGCCGATGGCCATCTTCGTGCCGCGACCGCGCTCGAGCGGCGGCAGGAATGCAATGGCCCGCGGCAGTGTGCTGATGTCGACCGAGAGCGCGCCGCCGTGAACGCTACCCGCCGCGAAGCGGATGTTTTCGCGTGCATGCAGTCACGCGGGTTCACCTTCGACGTGGACGGCTGGGCGCGCGACCAGCACGAAAAGCGTGAGCGCCCGCCCCATGTCTATTGGAAGGGCCCTCTGTCAGGAGGTTAGCGACAGATCGGTGCGCGGCAGCGCCACGACGCACCGGCTGTCATTTGCGGCTCTTGCCTTGTTCCCAGAGGACGTCCGGCTCGCCGGCTTCGCGATTGAGAACGCGGGCGGTGACGAAGAGCAGGTCCGACAGGCGGTTCAAGTACTGAAGGAGCGTCGGCGTAAGCGGCTCCGCTTGGTCGAGCGCCACGAGCCTGCGTTCGGCTCGCCGGCAGATGGTGCGCGCAAGGTGAGCGGCGGCGGCGCTCTGCGAGCCGCCCGGCAGCACGAAATCCCTGAGGGGCGGCAGCTCGGCGTTGAGTGTATCGAGCTCGCGTTCGAGGCGCTCGACATGTGCCTCGCCGACCAGCGTGTGACCCGGCACCGACAGCTCGCCCCCAATGTCGAAGAGGTCGTGCTGAATGGCAGCGAGACGTGCGCGCAGGGCGGCCGGCATGTCTTCCGCCAGCAGCACGCCCACCGCGCTGTTCAGTTCGTCGATCGCACCGATCGCTTCGATCCGGGCATGATCCTTTGGCACGCGCGAGCCATCGGCGAGTCCGGTCGTGCCTTTGTCGCCGGTGCGCGTGTAGATTTTCGTGAGACGGTTAGCCATAAGCCTTGTGAGTAGCGAGACCCGAGCCGAAGGTGAGCGCCACCCTAAAAAACAGCGTGTCGGCGCTGCGATCGACACGCAATAAAAGGAAAGGAGGTTACGGAGGGAAACCATCGGTTTCTCTCTGTTCCGTAGGGTGGCGAGGCCCGAGCCGAAGGCGAGCGCCACCCCCTATCCGAGCTGAGGGGCGACTGATCGTGACGTTTCGCGCAGCTCGCCATTCGGCAGCGTTGTCTTGCACTCGGTGAAAATCTGGCGGGTACATCCGCGGCAGATCTCGGTATCGAGCTTCGGATAGATGAAGCCGACCGCACGCGCTCTGACGGGGAAGATGTTCTCTTTTCCGATGTCGTCCAGATAGCCGCCGCGCGTGAGCACTCTCATCACTTCGTCGTTGACGCGATACAGGTAGAGCCCGCCGCCGAGTCTGCGGCGGCGCTTGGCCTCGAGCGCCAGCATTTCCGCGCCCGCGATGTCGATGAAATTGACGCCCGTGGCATCGATCAGCACGTGCTTCTGCGAGGGCTCTGAGGCGTCGATATTCTGCAGCACGCCCTGCACATGGTCTACGGCGCCGAAAAATATCGAGCCGTTGATGCGCACCATCTTGAGCTGCAGACAATCCGGCAGCCCGCTTTGAGTCGTGAAGAGATATCCGTGTTCGGACGGGTCGGGCTTTACGTCGACGATACGCGGGCGTGACGTGCGCTTCAGATAGAGCATGAGGGAGAGCAGCACGCCGATGTAGATGGCAAACTCGAGCTGCGCGGTCAGCGTGGCGATCATGGTCACGGCGAGAACCGCCGTCTCGGAGCGGCTCGTGCGCAGGATGCTGCGGATCGCCCTGAGATCGATGAGGCCCCCGGCGACGAGGAACAGGATGCCGGCCATCGCGGGTATCGGCAGGTAACTCGCGAGTGGTGCGACGAGGAGCAGCACGACGATGAGCAGCAGCGCCGCGAAGATGGCGGCGAGCGGTGTCTTCGCGCCAGCTTCGTAGTTCAGTCCGCTGCGGTTGAACGAGCCGCTCGAGGCGTAGGCCGAGAAGAAGCTTGCCGCGATATTGGACAGCCCCTGTCCGATGAATTCCTGGTTCCCGTCGATACGCTGCTCCGAACGCAACGCAAGCGCGCGCGCGATCGACACTGCTTCAGTGAGGCCGAGCATTGTCACGGCCACCGCAATCGACGCGGTCTTGCGCAACGATTCGAGCGAAAACGGCGGGACCGAGAACTGCGGAAGCGCGGCCGGCAAAGCACTGACGGTCGGAATGAGATGCCGTTCCGCGAAACCGGGTATGTACGGGAGCGCGGCGGCGACCAGCGACCCCGCGAACAGCGCGGCGATCATATAGGGCACGCGCGGATACTGGCGCTTCACGACGATTCCCACCGCGAGCGTGATCGCGCCGACGAACGTGACATACACGTCGGCCTTGTCGAACTCGGTGAAGAAGGCATGGACGGATTCCGCGAACGACATGCCCCGCTCCATCGGTATTCCGAAGAAGTGCTGTATCTGTGTGGCGGCAATGAGAAGGCCGGCTCCCGCGGTGAAGCCGACGACCACCGTGTGCGAGATGAAGTTCACCAGCACACCCATGCGTGCGAGCCCCATCGCGAGCTGAAAAACACCGGTCAGAAACGTCGCCATGAGCACGAGGTCGACGTATGCCTGTGAACCGGGTTCGGCGAGGGTGCTCATCGTCGAGTACAGCACGATCGAGATGGCCGTCGTCGGACCCGACACCAGGTGCCAGCTCGAGCCGAAGAGCGCCGCCACGATTGCGGGCACAATAGCCGCATAGAGGCCGTATTCGGGCGGCATGCCCGCGACCGTCGCGAATGCCACGCCCTGCGGCAGCACGACGATAGCGCCGATCGCGCCGGCCGTGGCATCGGCGCGCAGCGTCACCCGGTTCACGCGCGGCCACCACCGCGCGAATGGAAATATGCGCGCGAGCTGCGGCGCGATGTGCGCCTGATACGTCGCGTTCAGATTCAAGAGAAGAGGCCGCTCACCATGGTGAAACGCATTATGTGCGATGGCGTTGACGACCATCAACGGAGCGCCCTCGACGCGTCCATCGGCGCTCCCGGGCGCAGGTGCAAAAAGCGACGTTGCCTCGAGCGCGAGACCCCTCGGTCAGTCCATTCTGGATTTTCGGTATAATCGCGCGTCCGACAAGCAGCCCTCCCCATGAAAAAATCCGACTTCTTTCGCATCGCCGGTGCGGCGCTCGTACTCTGGCCCGTGGCTGCCGGGGCCGCCGAGGTGAACGGTGACGCTTCCGCTGGCAAGGCCAAGAGCTCCATGTGTGCGGGCTGCCACAGCATCCCCGGATACAAGACGGCCTTTCCGGTCGTATACAGCGTGCCGAAGCTCGATGGTCAGCACCCGGCCTACATCGTGAGCGCGCTTCGCGCCTACAAGTCCGGAGAGCGCAGGCATCCTTCGATGCGCGCTATTGCGGCGAGCCTGAGTGACCAGGATATGGCGGATCTTGCCGCTTTCTACTCCGGCCAGATGCAGCAGGCCGCGCGCTAACAGGGAACGAATCCGATGAAAACGCTCGTCACGGCTGCAGTGATCGCGGTCTTTGCCGGCGGCTTCGCTCACGCGGCGAATCCCGAAGCGGGGAAGGAAAAGTCGCGGCCTTGCGCCGCCTGTCACGGGCCGGACGGCAACAGCACGGCGGCCGATTTTCCGCGCCTCGCGGGCCAGCATGACGATTACCTGGTGAAAGCGCTCAAGGATTACAAGTCCGGCGCCCGAAAGAATGCCATCATGGCGCCGCAGGTGGCCAACCTGACCGAGCGCGACATAGAAGATCTCGCCGCGTACTACTCGGAGCAACAGGGACTCGTCACCCGCAAGAACTCGTATCTCGTCCCGGCCGGGAAGCACTGAACGCGTGGTGGTGGTGGTGGTGGGCGGGGAGGCGCCATGCCTGCCGTCCGTCACCCGTCACCGTTCATTCATCACTGACCATCAGTCACGAGCCACGAGGCAGCAGTATCGCGCCGTTTGGTTCTTTACCGCTTCCTGGCAAGGCACTCCAGATAGGCCGACTCGGCGGGTGGCATGCCCGTGCGCTGCGCCTGCCAGATCGTCTCTCCCAGGCATTCGAGCACGTCGTGTTTTGCATCGTGCTCCGATCCACGCTTCTGTAGCAGCGCTTCGTAGTGGGCGCGAATGCCGCGTGGCTGATCGATCGACAGTTGTTCCTCGATTGCGAGGTGGAGCGAGAGATGCAGAAACGGATTGGGCGCTCCGGCTTCGGGTGTGAAGTCACGGTCGATGTTGCCGTCGAAGTCGGTGAGCATCGGGTGATATTCGGGATGCAGCAGGATCACGCCGAGCGCGGCCTGCTCCAGACCTACGAGCGGCTCACCGCGCCGGTACTTCATCCATGTATCGAAAAAGAAGCGACGGGCTTCGTCGCGGGAGGGGGAGAACATTGCGCGTAGACGGGAAGCTGTAACCGGATCACCGGAGCTTCGGTTTGGACGCAAGTCTGCGCTTCTTCGTTCCCGTGGTTTTCACGGCCATGCGGTTCCCTGTCGCGTCACCGCCGAGGAGTTCGTCTGCCGGCACCTTGTCTTCCGGAGTCTTGTGCCGGTACTCGCACAGATCCCTGATGATGCACGCGGGACATTTCGGGCGGCGCGCCACGCATACGTAGCGCCCGTGCAGGATGAGCCAATGGTGCGCGTGCTGCTTGAACTCGTCGGGCATGAACTTCAGCAGTCGTTGCTCGACCTGCAGCGGGTCCTTCCCGGGCGCGATGTTGGTGCGATTGGCGACCCGGAAAATATGCGTATCGACGGCGATCGTCGGCTCTCCGAACGCCACGTTCAGGACGACATTCGCGGTTTTGCGACCGACGCCGGGCAGCGCTTCCAGCGCCTCGCGACTCTGAGGAACTTTGCCACCGTGTTCGAGCATCAGGCGGCGGGAGGTCTCGATGACGTTCTTCGCCTTCATACGATAGAGCCCGATCGTCTTGATGTACTGCTCCAGGCCTTCCTGGCCGAGCGCCACGAACTGCGCGGGCGTCCGTGCGTGCTTGAAAAGCTCCCGCGTGGCGATGTTCACGCTGCGGTCCGTCGCCTGCGCTGACAAAATGACCGCGACAAGGAGCTCGAATGGCGTGTGATGTTCGAGCTCTGTCTTGGGGTCTGGATCTGCCCGCCTGAAACGCTGGAAGATTTCCTGTCGCTTGGCGGGATTCATCCGTTTGGCCGATGCAGTGAGAGCGGTGAGGACGCGATCATAAGCAGTCGTTCGTGGGCGGCCAGCATGTTTTCTCGTGACCGTGCAAAGAATCGTCCGAGTTTGCTACAGTGTAAGGCTCGGGGTCGTTCGAAATACAACACTGACGCTCCCGGCGGTTGCGCTATGCACCCGACTGGCTGCTCGAATTC
>Ga0207701_10001558_pt1 | contig 23890 bp, 20 predicted proteins | sample KBSSwiSSwithPhiX_FD_184294 | JGI IMG/M metagenome (GOLD analysis project Ga0207701, IMG submission 184294) | Switchgrass rhizosphere bulk soil microbial communities from Kellogg Biological Station, Michigan, USA, with PhiX - S5 (SPAdes) (version 2) | ecosystem: Environmental > Terrestrial >... | reverse complement strand
ACCGAATATGAAATGTTAAGTAAGAAAATTAATAAATTCATTCAATGGGTCGAAGAAAACTGGAATGAATTTCCGGCTAAAGAAACCGGAAACCTGTAACCATCGACCGGTAACCGGTAACCGGAAACACACGTAACATGAAACTTTGGCAAAAAGATAAAGCCTCACTGAAAGAAGTCGAAATCTTTACCGTTGGCAAAGACAGGGAGTTTGATTTGCTGCTCGCTCCTTTTGATGTCGTGGGTTCAATTGCGCATGTCACGATGCTCGGGCAAGTGGGGCTCCTGGAAAAAAAAGAAAAGGATTTATTGGTTAAAGAATTAAAAGAGATTTACCAAACGACCCTGCCTACTCACTACTCACTATTCACTATTCACCACGACGTTGAGGATATTCATTCCCAGGTTGAATTCATCCTGACTGAAAAACTTGGAGACATCGGAAAAAAAATTCATGCGGCACGCAGCCGTAACGACCAGGTCCTTGTTGATATAAAATTATTCCTGCGTCATGAGTTGCAGCAGCTCGTTCAAAACATTCAATCCTTATTTGACTTACTTCAATTGCAAAGCGAAAAGTATAAAGATGACCTGTTGCCCGGTTACACGCACTTGCAATTAGCAATGCCGTCTTCGTTTGGACTTTGGTTTGGCGCGTATGCCGAAAGCCTGGTGGATGATATGGTCACCATAAAAGCCGCGTTTGATGTGGTCAATAAAAATCCTTTGGGCTCTGCGGCTGGTTATGGTTCTTCGTTTCCAATTGATCGTGCCCTGACCACCAGCCTGCTGGGTTTTGAAACTATGAATTATAATGTCGTGTACGCTCAAATGGGAAGAGGCAAAGCTGAGAGGATTACCGCAATGGCCATGGCCAACGTGGCTGATACGTTGAGCAGGCTTTCGATGGACGCGACCCTGTTCTTAAATCAAAATTTCGGATTCATATCATTTCCAGCTGAGCTCACAACGGGTAGCAGCATTATGCCGCATAAGAAGAACCCGGACGTGTTTGAATTGATCCGTTCTCATTGCAATCAAATAAAAGCACTTCCCAATGAGATTCTCTTAATGACTACGAATTTACCTTCCGGGTACCACCGGGACCTTCAACTTTTGAAGGAGCACCTGTTTCCTGCGCTAAAAACATTGAAAGATTGTATTGACATGGCAGGTCTTATGCTATCGAATATTGAAGTGAAAAAAGATATTTTGAGCGACGAGAAATACAAATATCTCTTCAGTGTAGAAGAAGTGAACAAGCTCGTTAATTCCGGCCTGCCTTTCCGTGACGCCTACAAGAAAATCGGTTTGGACATTGAAGCCGGCAAATTCACATATGATACAAACATTCAGCATACCCACCAGGGCAGCATCGGTAACCTTTGTACCGGTGAAATAAAACAACAGATGCAAAAAGTTGTGGATTCTTTCCCATTCCAGTCGGTAACTAGCGCCATTAACAAATTACTGTCTCACTCATAATCCATACTGGTCTACCAGGAAGATCAATGCTGCGATGTTAACGGCGCCAAGGTCCAGCTCTCTTTTGTTTACGGCTTCGAAGACATCATTCTTTGCATGGTGTAAATCAAAATATCGTTGCGAGTCCACGACTAGTCCTGCAAGTGATGTTCCCAATGCCTTATTCAATGGACCAATGTCGGCGCCGCCGCCTCCTCTCGTGAAATCACCGCCCCCGTACGGAGCAATGAGCCGCTGCCATTGCATAACTTTTTTAAACTGCTCATCAGACATCATAAATGTGAAGCCCCGGGGAGTAAAGCCACCTGCGTCAGTTTCCAATGCAAAAACGTGTCGCTCGTTTTTAGACGAAGCTTCCTCGGCGTATTTTGCGCCACCTTTAAGCCCGTTTTCCTCATTTGCGAACAATACAAAACGAATCGTCCTTTTAGGTTTATACCCGACTGCTTTAAAAGCCCTTAATATTTCAATAGTTTGTACCGTGCCTGCACCATCATCATGAGCGCCTTCGCAGTTATCCCAGCAATCGAGATGACCCGCCACCGTAATGATCTCATCCGGGTATTGTGAACCTTTCAATTCACCAATCACATTGTGGCCGACCGTATCGGTTAAAAACCTGCCATTGGTGCGAATAAAAACACTCACTTTACCGCTCGCCAGTTTCTCGCTTAAATAATCCGCGTCCTTCAGGCCAATCGCCACAGCGGGGATCATTGAATACGCCGAATCATATTGAGTCATTCCTGTATGCGGGATATTGTCCGTGCTTTCCGTAAGGCTTCTGACAATTACAGCAAGTGCACCATACTTCGCGGCCCGGCTCGGTCCATGACTCCTGTACTGTGATGCATCGCGGTATGCATGAAAGACATTTACAAGGGTAGCGTCGAATTTATAATTATAAAACACAATTTTTCCATTTACCTGGTCCTTCTTTGCTTCGAGGTCATCAAAAGAATTTACGAGAACTACATTGTCCACTATACCTTTCGGACCTGTTCCAACTGAATTACCAAGAGCAATTACTTCCAGCTTCTTCTCTGATTTGGTAGTACCCACTCCTCCCGACGTGGGTTGGAAAGAAGTAATGCCTGCTTCATCTTTTCCGCCTCTTATCCAATGGGGGACCTTACATTCCTGCAGCCATGTTTTGTCAGCACCGCTTTCCTCCATGGTTTTATACCCCCATTGCTCCGCCTTCACCATCCCCTGTGAGCCGGCGAGCCTGGGACCAATTTGTTTGGTCAAATAGCGAAGGTTTTCATATGCCTTGCTATTTATAAAAATCTCGTCGGCTATGCGACGGATCATTAATGAGTCTGCCTGGGCGGAGCAAATAAAACCAAGACCCATCGAAATCAATGTAGCTGCGATTCTTAACATGTGATTGTAATTTGTAAAGAAACTGCAAAATAAATATTTAAGACAAATGGCAAACCTTCCTCCGCCAAAACTGTTACCTTAGGACAGATATTGCAGAATATTAATTTATGAGAATTGGAATTGTTTGCTATCCCACTTTTGGCGGTAGTGGCGTATTAGCTACCGAGTTAGGCAAGGCCCTTGCGCAGAAGAATCACCATGTGCATTTCATAACGTACCAGCAGCCGGTCAGGTTGAACGGGTTTATACCGAATATTTATTACCACGAGGTACAGGTACCAACTTACCCGTTGTTTGATTATCCTCCTTATGAAACCGCACTTGCAAGTACAATGGTGGATGTGATCCGAAACAATGACCTTGACCTGCTGCATGTGCATTACGCGATTCCTCATGCCTCGGCCGCCTATATGGCCAAGCGCATCCTCGAAAAGGAGGCCAAAAAAATAATACCTGTTATTACCACGTTGCATGGCACTGACATCACATTAGTAGGCCGGGACAAAACCTATGCGCCGGTCGTGGCATTTTCCATCAACCAGAGCGACGGCATCACCGCTGTGTCCGAAAACCTGCGCGACGAGACTTATAAAACCTTCTGTATCGAAAAGGAAATAGAAGTGATCAACAATTTTGTGGACGTGGCCCGTTTCACGCGCAAGCCAATCGATGCGTTTAAAAAAGTGATAGCTCCCCATGGCGAACGAATTTTGATGCATGCCTCTAACTTCAGAAAGATTAAACGTGTGACGGATGTAGTGAAAATATTTTTTGAAGTACACAGGCAGATGCCTTCAAAATTGTTATTTGTCGGCGATGGCCCCGAACGACAAATGGCGGAAGAACTTAGCCGTTCGCTAGGCGTGGGAGATAGCGTGCGATTTGTAGGGAAGCAGGAGCAAATGGAAGACATCCTTGCCATTGCTGACTTGTTTTTGCTTACATCCGAATATGAAAGTTTCGGGCTCGCAGCCCTGGAAGCAATGGCTTCCGGAGTACCTGTAGTGTCTACCAACGCCGGTGGCTTAAAAGAAATAATGATACAGGGTGAAACCGGGTATATGGCCGACATAGGCGACATCAATACTATGGCCGCCTACGCCATGAAAATATTAGGAGATGACGATATATTGAAAAAATTTAAGTCGAACGCCGCAGCTCATGCTAAAAAGTATGACATAAGCAATATCGTACCCTTATATGAAAAACTGTATGAAAGATTTTTGTAGAAAGTAATGAAGGACGTTTTCCTTCTGCCGCGATTAAGTGTTAACGCTACGTTGCCTTTATCTCCTCAACCAAAGTGCGGGATTTACATTTTTGTTTTCGATCATGAGCATGAAATTGATCTGGCCACCGGAGCCATCGTCGGCTTCACCCGCACGACCAATAACAAACCCGGTATTCACAATGGCACCTTTTGTAACATTCACCGCGGAAAGATTGCTGTATGACGTAATGTATTTGCCGTGGCGAATGATCACCGCAGCAGCTTCACCATAATTATGGATTCCGATAACTTCACCCGAAAACACCGCTTTGACGGGCGAACCGGCTTGTGTACCGATCGTCAAACCGGGATTATCATCGACTATATTATCAAACCCATCCACTTTATAGCGGCCAAATGGAATGAGCACTACGCTCTTATCCACCGGCCATGGAAGCTTCCCTTTGTTGTTTGAAAAATCGGCACCCAACTTTATATCCCTGTCATTCATCTCAAGATAGCTGGTCACGGCTTTTTTCTCGACAGCTTCCGGTTTTGTTGGTGTGACAGCGGGCGCTGTTGCGGGGTTATTTTCACTTGATTCACTCTTCTTTTTTGCAGCTGCAATTCGATCCCGTTCCTTTTTTTCAGCATCGAGCCTGAGCGCTTCTTTTTTCTTTGCTGCTTCTATTTCCCGCCGTATGATCGCAGCAATGGCATTGTTTAAATCGCGGTCTCTTTTCTTTTTCACCGCGATCTGTTTTTTCAGGTCATTGCTTTGTGACTTTAATTTAGAAACTACCTGGTCCTTTTCTTTTTTCTGGTCCACCAGTTCATTCTTTTCTTTCGTCTGGCTTTGCAGCGCCACGCTCTTTTGTTGCTTTCTGCCTAATTGCTGTTGTTGGCGTTTTGCAATCAGCTGTTGAGTTTCATTGATAGTGGTAACCTGCTTTTCGCGGTAGGCCCGGTAGCTTTTCAGGTACGCAACCCTTCTTACAGCATCATTAAAGCTGGTAGCGGAAAAGATAAAATTTACGTAGTCAAAACTGCTACGGTTTTTATAAGCATACACTATGGTTCGTGCATACTCTGATTTTAATGTATCAAGTTGTTTTTGCAACCGGTAAATCTCGAGATTGCTGCGGTAAAGGTCATCGTCGATCATGCGCAGCTCCTTGTTGATACTGCTGATATAACGTTCCTGGAGTTTCATTTTCCGGGTCAGCATATTCAACTGGCCAAGTGATTGCTTGGTTTGACCTTTTACCTTATTGTACATTTCCTGGATCTCTTTCAGCTCGTTTTGAATTTCTCTTCTTTCCTGTTCCAGCTGTTCTTTTTCGGCAGAGCCGGATTGCGCATAAAGAAATCCCGCAGCCGCTATTATTGCTATAAGGGTAAGCAGGTATTTTCGCATATTCAACTTATTAGACGATTGTTACAAATATTCAGAAACAGAAAGGTATAACGTTCGGGTCTAAAATAAATTTTGCAATTCTAATTTCGTTTATAGTTTTTCGGTATAGTGAACGGGAAACTTAACGTTTCATTAAATTCATACGATTTAATCTCAAACTTTATGTCCAGGTTAGCTTTTTCTGCGACCGTAATCCGGCGATTTGTAGAGAAGAACACGCCCTTTTTGTTTTCGTAATCGCTATAATGCAGGTTGCAGGTTCGGCTTCGCTTTACGTCTACATCATCCAACTTGCTGTTCTCAATTCTCCCTGTTTCATTTATAGTAAGCAGGTTTCTAAACCAATTACCCACGCTAAGCAACGAAATCGTGTTGCCCGATCTCGAATAAGATATAACAGTGCTGTCGAAAAAAACAGGGTTCCCTATTAAGATGTCCTGCAGTGATTGCAGGTCGAGTGGCAACGCAGTTACTTCCTGGAGAAAGGCAACGCTTCTTGCCATATAAATTTTGTCCTGCTTGTTTAATATTTTGACAGAATCTTTGGTAATATAAGCGCGCAGTCCTTCAATTCCCAGTATTGCTGTAATTGAAATCCAGATAACACTATCCTTATACATCCTTAGGTTGACATTCATATTATGATTCTTTTGGTCCGTACCCGAATAGTCAACGTTAAGTTTTGCGGAAAAAGTAGTGTAATGAATAGTGCTCTTTTTTATATTTTCCAAACTCTGTCGAATTACCGCCAGTGAATCTTCGCCCGATTTCCCTGATGAGTCAACAACAACCTGCACTGAATCTTTCTTCGCGATTGCCGTTTGAATTTTTCTCGTAGACCTGCACGAAAAAATAAGAGGGGCAGTAATCACCAGTAATAGTAAGATTCGCTTCATCATTAACTAATAACTTTTACTTCTTGCCCGTATGACCAAAGCCACCGGCGTTTCTCTCTGTCACTTCCAGTTCTTCCACCTCTTTCCACGCTGCCTGCTCTACTTTTTGAACGACCAGCTGGGCAATCCTGTCACCATGTTGAATGACCTGTTCGTCTGACGAAAGGTTGATTAAGATTATCTTAATTTCTCCCCGGTAATCAGCGTCTATCGTTCCGGGAGTGTTAAGACAAGTGATTCCCTGTTTGCTTGCCAAACCGCTTCGCGGCCGCACCTGCACTTCATAACCTTGTGGTATTTCTATAAAGATTCCCGTTGGTATCAATGCCCTTTCCAATGACCGTAAGGTTTTGGGTGTCTCGAGATTAGCCCGTATATCCATTCCTGATGAACCGGGTGTGGCATATTGCGGGAGCGCGTTAGGAGATGTATTGACGATCTTTATTTCAACTTGTTTCATGCTTGCAAATATAAATGTTCAACATTTTTAAGGCTTATAAAGCTGTAAATAGTTTAAAGACGTTTTAATTGAACAAGGCACATTCCGCCCACCTATGCGTCCTTTTTGAGCAATACCGTTGCATAGGCAATGATCCCCTCCTTTCTTCCTACAAAACCCATCTTTTCAGTAGTTGTTGCCTTTACGGAAACATCATTTTTCGAAATTTCGGTAATAGATGCGATTATATCGCGCATCTTTTCGGCATAAGGGATTATTGCCGGCTCCTGCAGGCATACAGTTGTATCAATATTTACAACAGAATAAGCTTCCCTTCTGATCAGCTTCATTGTTTCCTTGAGCAATATTTTGCTGTCAATATTTTTATAGGCATCATCTGTATTGGGGAAATGAATGCCGATGTCGCCAAGACAAAGAGCGCCCAGCAATGCATCACATATGGCATGAAGCAACACATCGGCGTCGCTATGACCCAACGCGCCTTTTGTGTGAGGAACTTTTATCCCTCCTATCCACAGATCCCTCCCTTCTGCCAATTGATGAAAATCAACACCGGAGCCAACGCGATAGGACATACCAGAATTTTAGTTTGCAAATATAGACAGTGTTGCCGGATCAGGGTTGAACATTAAAACTCCAGCTTGTGATCGATGTAACCCGGCCGCGTGCATTTATTGCTAAAAAAAACGCCCCTTTTTAGAGAGGCGTTTTTCAATACATTTATTGATCAATGTTTATTCAGCATCGTTATTTTCGGTCGCAGCGTTGCCATCAAGATCAAACAAGATGGAGAAACGGAGTGTATTTGAAAGTGGATTTTGTGTAACACCACTTCCCGAAGGTATCAGGTAAGAGAAGTTAAGTCCAAAAATATTGTACTTGACACCAACACCGGTTGTGAAGTGACGGCGATTGCCCTTGGTTTCATGTTCCCAGAAATATCCCGCGCGTAATGCAAATTGGTTTTTATACCAAAATTCGGCACCGGTCGAAATCTGAAACTCCTTCAACTCTTCTTCAAACCCACCAGGCGCGTCACTAAACGAGCTGAACCAGCTGCTGACAACGCTTTGGCTCCGATACTTATCAAGCTCTTCCTGAGTATATGGTTGAGCAGGAGGCGTGGGCACCATTAATTTATTAATGTCCAATCCAAACGTCAGCTTATTATCCTCATTGAAATTCTTAGTATATGTGCCTCCCATCCCAAAATTAGCCGGGATAAAATCCTTTGCATCTGCGTTACCAGTGTAAGAAATTTTCGACCCGAGATTGGTAAGCGCTATCCCAAAGCCAAAGCCGTCGCCAAGGTCATTCTTTCCATCGTAGTAAAAACCAATGTCGGCGGCAACGGAGCTACCGGCTTTATAAGAAGTACCTCCCGTGTTGGGAACGCCATTTGTAAGATCCGAATTGATATATCGTAATGCAATACCTAATCCCAAATGATCAGAAAGTTTTCGGGAGTAACCGGCATCAATACTGAACTCACGTGGTTTACCATTTCCCCAATTATTACCTACACCATCGGTAAATTGGATATTTCCCAGGCTGAAGTAACGAAGATTCATCGTTAAAGCCTGTAAGTCGTCAAGTTTGTAATATCCCGACAAAGAAGCGAGGTACACATCATTCACAAGGTTTTTTAACCATGGTGTATAAGTGGCCAAAATACCTCCCTTTGATTCATTGAATGCAACTTTTCCCATGTTCCAAAAACCCGATGCAGCATCTGCTGACGTGGCGAGACCAACATCTCCCATCCCTCCGGAGCGGGCATCAGGTGAAATTCTTAAAAAGGGAACAGCAGTGGTGACTACATTGATGGTTGGATCCTGGGCCTTTAAAACAGATAAGCTTCCACAAAAAAACAAAACTCCGGCAGTTAGCTTCAAAACGTTTGGTCGCATTAGAATAGTTATTTTTATTGTATAGTTGAACAAATTTGAAAAAACACGAGACGGGACTATAAAATCCACCTCTATCTAAAATAATACCAGCTTTTCAATCTTTTCTTTCCTCAACTTATTGGGAGCCGTGACGGAAAGTTTATACAGATACACTCCTTTAGCCACTTTATCACCGTATTCGTCCTTACCGTCCCACTCTAGTTCACTTGAACGATTTCCGATGGTGTTTATTGTCTTTTGAAAGGTTTTTATTACCCTTCCGGTCACCGTAAATATTTGTAACCGAACCTGTAAGTCAAGACCCGGTTTATTATGCTCAAACCAAAACTGGGTTCGGGTGGTAAATGGGTTGGGATAGTTCAAAACATGGCTTATTTGCAGTTCCTCGTCGGCTTCTACTATAAACTCCAGGATCGCCTCGCTTGAGTTGTTTAAAACGTCCCAGGCTTTGACTTTCAGGCGATGCGGACCGGGCTTGAGCTCCGGGAGCTGGAAACTAACTCTTCCCAGCTGGTAACTATTCAAATCAGCCTGGAAAAATTCGTTGAGAATGAAAAATTGATTGTCATCATCGTCAAGGGTTGCTACCAGGTCATGGCCAATGCCCGTACTGGAAGTGTTTATACCTGATGAATCAGAAAGCTTTAAGATCAGCACTGGCATTTCATTGGTGATACCTCCATTTACAAATTTTTCGTCATTAAGAAATGGCTTGATAACCGGCCCTTCTTTATCGTTGTCTACATCATTTCCTGATCCACCGACCATAAAACCGGTATAATAACCATTGCCATCATTTGCTCCGTTTTCAGCATACAGGCTCAGTTTACCGTTTCCATACTGGTAGTTTATGTCCCTGGGAACTTTGAATGAAAACGAAAATTTCCCGCCGGTAACGCTGGCTTTTCCCTTGAAAAGAATATTTGACTGAGTACTGAACGACGTCGGCGGACTGGTAGGATCGTTCCCAAGTGTACTTATGTTTTGTGGCTTGTCATAGACGACAGGATAAACGTTTCCATTAAAACCTGTCAAAAGATTTCCCTGCACGTCTCTGACCTCTCCTTCGATGATCACTTTTTCGGCAGCGCTTAACGTGTCCACCGCGGTAGCAGGTGTGCCATTTATTTTAGTCGGCTGAACCTTCAAAACGGGATATGCAATTGTAACGGCAGGATCACCCAGCAGTGTAAATTTCCTGTTGTTGGCGATATCGGATGAGGTCTGGTAGGTGTAGTTTTTTGCATCTTTGACGGCATCTCCCAAAGCCCGGTAGCGACCGTCGGCACCGGTTTGCAATGCAATCTGCAAATAGTTGTTGTTCATGATACGATTGCTGAACGCAAAAACAACCCTTGTCGTTGTCATCAATGCAATGGCACCAGTCTTTGGTCGAACGAGGATATTTTCGCCAAGTGAATTCAGCAGTGGATTATCAAAGGGAGCAAAATCGCAGGTGGCAGTTATGAATAAGGGTAACCTGTTTACGTTCTTCCAACTGTTGACTATTTGCTGGTCCAATATTGTTTCTTCTGCCAGCCGGCGGGGCCCGCCGTGGCCTGCAAAGTTCCAAATCAATGTGCCGTTCAATACCTGGTTATTGATAGCCTGGTTAACCGATGGGTAGGCACTGCCCCCGGAGCCGGTTTCCTGGCGGTAGGCATCGAGATAAATTTTTTGTTTGTCAAAAACCGGCGCCGTTGTCGATACTGTACCGGTTACCAATTCCATATCCTGCAAGTGAAGGTTTTGATCTTCGTCATCGGCGATAAAAGTGAAATTATTCCTCCACGGACCAAAACTTGATGGGTTGTAATATGCCTCTACCTTATCGACAAAATTTGTTGCTTCCTCCGTGTTTTTCGCCGGCACCCTCCCAACACCGATATCAAGATAATTGACGATCGAACCGGAATTTATATCTTCTGTATCGTCCAAAAAACCAAAAAAATCGTCGGTTGTATAAGTAGACAAAATGTCTAACGAAACGTTGTTCTGGTACGAAGGAACGTAGTTTGTATTGTTAAGTAAACGGTCTTTGTAATCGTACGAAGCATCTCCGAAAAGCAAAAGGTATTTTAGTTTATCAGCCGGATCTTTGAATTTGTCGTAATACATTTTTACAAAATCCCGGATGGCCGTCGGGTCGGGAGTGCCACTGCTAAATTCGTTGTATACCTGCTGTGTTGTTACTACCAATGTTCTTAACCCATTGTGCTGGCGATGAAATTGTGCGAGTCGTTGTGCCTGCGCCAAAAATGGCGGATGCACTACAATAATGTGATCTGTCGGCGCGGCCCCATGTAAATCCTGGTTCGCAATCTTTCCCTCCGGCTCAGGAACGGGCAGATCCGTGTTGTTGAAAGCGATGTACTCCCGTAAGCTGGAACAGCTGTTGACAAATCTTAATTCGCCGCCGGAAAAATTTTGCTGCATAAGAAGCGGAGTTAACGGATCGGTGACGTCCCAAACCTGAGTCGTTGTTTTTGCGTCGCTGATAACAAATTCACCCGTATTATTACCTACGCTTGTCCAGTCACGAAACAACAGTTGGTTTACTCCGTTCAACGAAAGTCGGCCCCTGGAAAATATTTCAAACCAGTTGAGCCAGCCTTGAGCGTTAAAGCTACCTGGATTGTAGCTGTAAGCGACAGTAATATCGTTTTGCGTTGCATTTGTTGATGCGGTCGCGGTTGCTTCTTGTGCAAACCGGTCGTATTGGCCCGTTCCAACGGGAGGTACACTAATTTGCTGAAGAAAGTTGTTGTTAACCTTTACGTCAAAATTGCTGCCGGCACCCACTGATCGGGCAATGCAATTTGTACGTACCGATAAATTTGCTCCGGTCAAAATATTTGGAATACTTACTGCAAAGCTTCGGGTCAGGGATCTTCCCGGCAGGTTTGAGAATTCTTCACCGTACCATTCCTTGCCGCTTGATAAAAAATTGACTGTATCCAGTTCGTGTACAAACCGTGCGGAAAAGCTATTGATGGTGACATTGGGTGAAGCGGCACCTGGTGAACGCACAATTCTTTTCCCGTCTCCGCCGACGGTTAAATAATAATATGTTTTATCGCTATAAAGATTCTTTTGATGATGGAAGCCCTGGTTTACCGAATCTTTTAACCACTGGTCAGCACCGGATGCAAAAAACAGGGCGTAATCATTTCCGTTGAGAAATCCATCACCTTCATCTACCACCATCAGCGCGTTTTCCACCAGGTCATCCGTCCATTCGCCACTATTTGACTCATTCAACATCTTTCCGCCATTTCCATACAGGCGAAGACCTGAAGATGCCAGATTGCCCGTGGAAATACCCAATTTGTTTAGAAAGGGAATGTCAATTTTGTAGATCCCCGGTTCTTTTATCGCTATTAAATAAAAATTGCCGCTTGCCAGTACTGATCGGGGTTTATAGGAACGCTGGGCTATGACCGGGGTAATAATAGCCACCAGCACCCCGGCTAAAAGCAAATTCTTTCTCAGCAGCATTATTGGCAAAACTGCAATTTAATCGTGAATTAACTATCCGAAAAAAGTAATTGCACCAATGCCAAACGGATTTAATCCGGCTATATTCGCAAAACGGCAAAAAAGGGCCTGGATAAACAATAAAATCCTGTCAGGGTGCGTTAAATTTGTTCCAACACGAAGGTTTATGCAAAAAACTATGAAAGTGAAAAGCTTAGCAATCCTTGTATCCTGCGTGATGCTATTTGCATCATGTAAAAATTTCAGTCTTTTTAACAAGAAAAAAGACAAGTCGGAAGTGACCGGCTGGAACTACAACGACAAGAACATGGGTGGTTTCCAGGTGGCCAAGGCAAAAGACCAGCAAACGGGCCCCGGACTCGTCTTTGTTCAGGGCGGTACGTTTACCATGGGCCAGACCGATGAAGACGTTATGGGTGATTGGAATAATATCCCCCGCCGTGTGTCAGTTCCTTCTTTTTACATAGACCGGACTGAGGTTTCTAACTTACATTATCGTGAATACCTCTTTTGGCTTACGAAGGTTTTTGATCCTTCAGATCCCGTAAATGTGCCAATTATTGAAGGTGCATTGCCTGATACGTTGGTTTGGAGAAGTGAATTGAGCTATAACGAACCGTTGGTTGAGTTTTATTTCCGCCATCCTGGCTTCAATAATTACCCGGTTGTGGGTGTTACATGGAGACAGGCCAAGGACTTCTGCCTGTGGAGAGGGGACCGTGTAAACGAGGGAATTCTTTTGGAAAAAGGATATATCAACAAACAAGGCTTGCAGGGCCAGCAGGGAAGCAACAATTTCACTACAAAATCCTATTTGCTTGACCTGTATCAAACAGCGCCGGGCAAAACAGCAACTTCAAAAAAGAATCCGTTAAAGACTCCGCAGGGTCAGCCCCGCACCAAGGTTTCCATGGAAGATGGATACCTTATGCCTGATTATCGTCTTCCTTTCGAAGCAGAATGGGAATATGCGGCCTATGGTTTAATCAACCAAAACCCAAGACCCAGTAAAAAAGAAGGAAAACGCGGTGAGGAGCTACAGACCAACAAACAAATTTACCCCTGGTCTCAAAATGTGAATGGTCTTCGCGATACCCGTCGCGGAAGCTGGCAGGGTCAGTTCCTTGCGAACTTCAAACGTGGATCAGGTGATAATGCCGGTGTTGCCGGAGGTTTGAATGACCGCGCCTTCTATACTGCTGAAGTAAAATCATTTTTCCCCAATGGATTCGGCATATATAATATGGCAGGTAACGTGAGTGAGTGGGTGCAGGACGTATACAGACCGCTTTCTTCGATGGATTATGATGATATGCCAGCACCGTTCCGCGGTAATAAATATGAGAGATTATACAGGGATTCATCCACTGGAGAAGCCCAAATCAATGATACGACCGGCCGTGTAAGAATGATTGATGTAACAGACGCTGAGAGCAAAAATCGCCGTAATTATCAGCGTGGTAATGTGATCAACTATTTAGATGGTGACTCATCCTCTCAAGCAGCATATGGTTATGGTGCCACCACTTTGGTAAGCGATAAATCACGTGTTTATAAAGGTGGTAGCTGGAATGATCGTGCTTATTGGCTGAGCCCGGGTGCCCGCCGCTACCTTGAAGAAGACCAGGCTTTGAGCACCTTAGGTTTTCGTTGCGCTATGGACCGCATGGGAAGCCCTGAAGGAAACGGACGTAAGGTAGGTCAGCAGTTCCCAACAAAGAGACAGAAAAAATAACTTATTCTGATAAACCCAAAAGACCCTCCGACAAAACGGGGGGTCTTTTTTTTAGCAAAGGGGAACGAGTCGAAGAGTATTTTTGTCGTATGCAAATTGAAAACTTGTACAGCATTTACCGGGAGCATCCGAACGTCCAAACCGATACCCGAAAGTTAAGCGCCGGAGACCTTTTTTTTGCTTTGAAAGGCGGAAACTTCAACGGCAATCAATTCGCTCACCAGGCAATTGAGTCGGGAGCAGCCTATGCCGTCATCGACGAAAAAAGCTTTGAGATCCCCGGCAAAACAATTTTAGTAGAGGACGTATTGACGAGCCTGCAGCAATTAGCCAAATACCATCGTGAACGCCTTGCCCTTCTATCCCGCGAAAGCGAAATACCTTTCTTAGCAATTACCGGCAGCAATGGCAAAACAACGACTAAGGAACTCATACATGCGGTTCTGTCTACCACGTATAAAACATATACCACTGAAGGAAATCTCAATAACCACATCGGAATCCCTCTCACACTATTAAAGATAAAGGACGACGCTGAAATGGCTGTCATTGAGATGGGCGCCAATCACATTGGCGAAATTGCTTCCTATTGTTCCTTCGCCCTGCCTACTCACGGCATCATTACCAATTGCGGTAAAGCTCACCTGGAAGGCTTTGGCAGTGTGGAAGGGGTGAAAAAAGCGAAAGGAGAATTATTCGATTTTTTAAGGACGTTGCCGCATGGCTATGCCTTTGTTATGTGGGATTACGATTACCTGCGTGACATGAGTAAGGGTATCAGCGGTATCATTAAGTACGGAACAGCAGATGCACACATAACGGGCAAGGTCCAACGAAATGATCCGTTTCTTGAAATCGAGATCACGCAGGGAATGGACGACCCGTCTATTCAAACACAGCTTGTCGGAGATTACAACTTACCGAATGTATTAGCAGCGGTAACCGTTGGCAAAACGTTTAAAGTACCGGAAAATAAAATAAAATCCGCTATCGAAAACTATCAACCGACTAACAGCCGCTCGCAATTAGTTCAAAAAGGAACAAACACAATCATACTCGATGCATACAATGCCAACCCCAGCAGTATGAAACTTGCGATTGAAAATTTTGCCAAAATCCCTGATCGCAATAAAATACTTCTGCTGGGCGCAATGGCTGAATTGGGCAACGAAAGTGTCGATGAACACAAAAGCATCGTTGAACTTATTAAGAAAAACACCTGGTCAAAAGTTGTACTGGTCGGAGGCGATTTTTTAAACTTTGAACATCCGTTTATAAAATTTGAAAATTCGGCGCTCGCCAGGGAATGGTGGAAGCAGCAACAATTTGAAAACATGCACGCTTTGATAAAAGGCAGCAGGAGCATGCAAATGGAAAAAATACTCGAAGAGTAACGCAGCTCACTGGACGTGCATCCATTCGAATTGAAACGTTCAACTCGATTAAAGAACAGTATTATTCATTTTTGACTTTGAAGTTTAACGAATGGAAATTATTGGCTATATCTGCTCGATCCTGATTGGTATGTCGCTTGGCCTCATTGGCAGTGGAGGATCTATCCTTACTGTACCGGTACTCGTCTACCTGATGCATATAAATCCGCTGGTAGCAACAACAAGTTCCTTGTTTATCGTAGGAGTTACAAGTCTTGTGGGTGGGTTAAGAGCCTATAATAAGAAAGCAGTTGACTTTGAAGCAGTCACCGAATTTGGTATTCCTTCTATTTTCTCGATTTTTATCACACGCCATTACCTGCTTCCAGCGCTCCCCCAACACTTCATCAGCAACGGCAATTTTGTGGTATCCAAAGAAATGTTCTTAATGATTGCCTTTGCATTGCTCATGCTGATTGCAGGCATAACGATGATACGCAGTAAATACATTGAATCCAACCCTGGTGATATAGAGGAGGCCCGGCAAAACCGGTCCTGGGCACTCGTTGGCTTGGGATTGGTGACTGGTATGATAACTGGCTTGCTGGGTGCTGGTGGCGGTTTCCTGATCATTCCCACGCTGGTTCTTTTTTTAAAAATTAATATGAAAACTGCGGTAGGAACATCATTGTTTATAATCGCCATTAATTCCCTGCTCGGTTTTGTCTTTAGCCTGAAACAATTTGAATACAACTGGATGTTGTTGGTTACGTTCACGATACTTTCAATTGCAGGACTATTTATTGGCATCAGGCTGTCTAGAAATATCCCGGGACTTCGGCTAAAACAAGTCTTTGGTTATTTCGTAGTGCTCATGGGACTTTATATTATTTTGAAAGAAATATTCCTGCTGTAAAAACGTGGCGCAACGAAACGGCCCACTGCATTTCTAAGTAGTGTCTCAAATTGAATGATTTGATCCACAACTTGTCCCGCACCTGATGCGGGATAGCACAATAGTACACAATAGGGATCACATTAGTCTATGTGTTTTTCCTATGTGCCTATGCGGCTAATGTGGTTCAAAAAATCTCATAGTATTCGGCTTTCAAACTGTGACCTAGCTCATTTCTACCCCAAATCGTTAATCGCTGCGGAGATGAGTAAATTTGCAATCAGCAAGCTGACTATGGGGATTAAATATTGCATATAATAATTTAAAAAGTAATTATGAAGCTAATCGAATGGCTCAGTCAACCATGGCCCTGGTACGTTGGTGGTCCTTTAATAGGGCTAATGGTTCCGGTTTTATTAATATTGGGCAACAAGACTTTTGGAATATCATCGTCATTGCGACACATTTGCGCGGCATGCATACCGGCAAAAATTCCGTTTTTTCAATACGAATGGAAAAGAGAGTTATGGAACCTTTTTTTAGTTACAGGAGTATTGTTAGGAGGGGTTGCCGTTGCATTATTCTTACATGACCCGGCGCCGGTGAAGGTGAATCCGCATTTGGCAGCTGAACTTCAGCAATACGGCATTACCAATTATGACGGAACGGTACCAATACAACTCTTCAGTTGGCATAATCTTTTAACAACAAGGGGACTGGTTATGACAATAGGTGGTGGGTTTCTTGTAGGCTTTGGAACCCGGTACGCGGGGGGTTGTACATCGGGACATTCTATCATGGGTCTTGCAAACCTTCAAATGCCATCGCTGATAGCAACCGTGAGCTTCATGGCAGGAGGTTTTATTGTCGCTAACCTGGTCCTTCCCTGGATCTTAAAATTATAATATGATGGAGACGTTGAAAAAAACAAAAGACGTAAAGCCGCGGATTTTCTTGTCAGAAAACACAGACTTTGAAGTCAGATCATTGGACGCTGAGAGTTACAATAAATCAGAACTGCAGCATCCTTTTTATTACAACGTGAAATATCTTTTCGTTGGGGTATTTTTTGGGATCGTGCTGGTTAAATCAGAAGTAATCTCCTGGTTTCGCATCCAGGAAATGTTCCGGCTCCAAAGTTTCCATATGTATGGTGTCATTGGGTCGGCAGTGATAGTCGGAATGCTTTCGGTCTGGCTGATTAAAAAATACAAAGTGAAATCTATTTACGGGGAGCCCATTCAATTCGTTTCAAAAAGATTTAATAAAGGAAATATTTACGGTGGACTTTTATTTGGGTTTGGATGGGCGATTACGGGCGCCTGTCCTGGCCCTTTGTTTGCCCAAATCGGCACGGGAGCAACCGTCATAAGCGTTACGCTTCTCAGTGCAATTTTTGGAACATGGTTATACGGCCGCATCAGGCCCTTTCTCCCACATTAATTTTGCGAAGAAATCGAATAACAAAGCGGACTTTTGCAAGTCTAATTCGCTAACTAAATACCTAGTCAATGCCGGGAAAAAAAACACATCGTGGTTACGTAAGCTCTGTGTTAGGATGTCATTGTCCACGATGCCGGGAAGGAGCGCTTTTTCAATTCCCTACCAGCATCAACCTGAAAAAGAATATGGCGATGAACAAGACCTGTCCTGTTTGCGGGCAATCAACTGAAATCGAAGTTGGGTTTTATTACGGCACCAGTTATGTTAGCTACGTACTTACCATAGTAATTAGTGTACTAAGCTTGCTTTTGTGGTGGCTTATCATTGGATTATCGCTGAATGATAACCGTTTCTTTTACTGGTTGGGTTTTAATGCGCTGTTATTAATCATCCTCCAACCGTGGTTGATGCGTCTTTCACGCAGTCTTTGGATATCGTGGTTTGTTAGATATGATCCCGATTGGAAGGATCATAAGCCTGCAGACGTTTCGGAACGATTGAATACGGAACAGGCTAATAATTGGTAAGTGCGCCACGATCTTTTCAACAAGAATTATTATTGTTGTATCGTCGTTCCCATAGATAACCTTTAATGCTGCAGGCAAAAAATGGCTATCAGCCTGATCGCCGTGAAAGAATTACATTTACTTAAAATACACGCCGCATGAAGAAGGCTCTCATAATCGGTATTACGGGGCAGGACGGAGCGTATCTCGCAGACTTCCTGAACAACCACGGCTACCAGGTGCATGGAGTAAAACGGCGCACTTCGTTAATCAATACTCAAAGAATTGATCATCTGTGCCAGGATGATCACGAATCCAATATTGATATGATACTGCATTATGGTGATCTTACAGATGCCATGAACATGATTCGCATAATCCAGGAAGTTCAGCCAGATGAAATATATAATGTAGGCGGTATGAGCCATGTCATGGTAAGCTTTGATCAACCTGAATACGTTGCCAACTCGGTTGGCATTGGCGCGCTCAGGATACTTGAGGCAATTCGAATTCTAGGGTTGGAAAAGAAAACCAGGATTTACCAGTCATCCTCATCAGAGCTATACGGCAGAGCGCAAACCGGTCCACAAAACGAATCCACTCCGTTCTATCCCCGTTCTCCTCATGGTGTAGCTAAACTGTATGCGTACTGGATTACCGTCAACTACCGGGAGGCGTACGGGCTTTTTGCGTGCAATGGTATTCTATTTAATCATGAAAGTCTCCTGCGGGGAGAAACTTTTGTGACAAGAAAAATTACAAGGGGTGTGGCTGAAATAGTGTTGGGTCTCAAAACCAAATTAATGTTGGGCAATCTCGACGCAAAGCGGGATTGGGGACATGCAAAAGATTATGTTGAAGCAATGTGGCTAATGCTCCAACAACCCGAACCCGATGACTACGTAATTGCAACGGGTATTGCAACTTCCGTCCGTGATTTTGTAAAGATTGCTTTCGCTCATGCCGGCGTCAATGTTGAATTCGAAGGAAAAGGCCTTCGCGAAAAAGGGATTGTTACAAATGTTTCGCTCCCTGATATTGCCGTTCGCAGGGGAGATATCGTGGTAGAGGTGGACAGCCGTCATTTCCGGCCAACAGAAGCTGACTACCTGCAGGGTGATGCGTCTAAGGCCAGGAAAAAACTGGGCTGGGCACCTAAATATTCTGTTAACTATATAGCCAAGGAAATGATTGAAACGGACCTGCAATACTTTAGAAAGGACTTAATTTCCAAACCATCCGGGTACATGCCTATACGCGATTTTGATTAATATCAAAATCATCCAAATCGAAATATTACCGAAAAGCATCGGCGATTGAATGAGGGTGCAGTGATATCATGTATCCTCTATATGACAAACCTGATCCGATCGGGTAGCAAGGGCTTTAATGTAGCGGAAAACTGCCTGTAAACGCTGAAACGGGAATATCGCATCACGACTAAGTATAGGATTGGTTGTACAAAAAGATTGGCGATTAAAAGGTAAAATGAGTCTGAAATAATGTAGGCTGATCCAGCATAAAAAAGCAGCATTGGCAAAAGTCCGACCAACACCTGCAGCATTTTGGTGTATTTGTTATTCTCAAAATATCGCAGCTGATACATTTTTACTTCATAGACGATAAAAAATAAATAGTACACGATCAGCCATCCGGTAATAATCGCTTCAATGCTGTACCTGTATGTAATTGCCAGGGCAACCGCCATTAAAACGTTGCGAATAACATCCATTTTTAGGTACAAGCCGGACCTGTTTGAAGAAAGCACGGTTATGGAATTGAAATAAACCGGCATATAAATGAATCCTGCCAAAAAAAATAATTTCATAAAAGGTACCGCTCCTATCCACTTATCAGTCAATAATACGAGCGCAATAGGTTTGGCAAGCAAAAACAAAAACAAACTCAACGGTGCAGCAATAAAAAAAAGAATACTATATGTCTTGGCATATGCCACCCTGTGTTGGCCCTCATTCCCTGTTTTTTTTACCATAGAAGGATAAAGCACCTGGTTAATAGCGAAACCCGTTTCAACAATGAGCAGGTCATAAAACTTTTGACCACGCGAAAAATTTCCCAGGGATGCTGTTTTGTATGTTTTTCCTATCACAGTTGAATGAATCTCCCTGAAAATACTTTCCAATAAACCCTGGACAAAGACTTTGTACCCAAACCTAAACTGCTCCCGAAAGGAATCAGCGCTAAATCTTAGCATTGGCTTCCATTTTACTGCATACCATATCCCCAACATCGTTAATATGGATCCTGCTAAAGTCTGAACAATTAAGGCCCAATATCCATAGCCTGATATTGCCAGGAACAGCCCCGCTATGCCCGCCACAAGGGAAGACGAAAAATTAATAATCGCCTGCTTTTTAAAGTCAATTGTTTTGACCAGCTTAATCTGGTGAATGTAACAGAGTGAATTACAGATTAACGTCAGGCTGAGTACCCGCATTATCCGGGTCAGTTCAGGCTCATTAAAAAATCCGGCGACAAAAGGCGCAGACACGAAATAAACGATAAAAAAAATCGTGCTGACCGAAAAATTAAAATAAAACGCCGTCGAAAAATCAATTTCCCCGGCATCCTTTTTCTGGATAAGTGCACTTCCGAACCCTCCTTCCGAAAGCCAGGATGCGATCGCCAGGAAAAGACCGGTATATGCTACAAGCCCGTAGTCCCTGGGTGTAAGAATTCGTGTGATAGCTACTGCAAAAACAAATCTTAATGCAAATTTTCCAACGGTATTGAAAAGGTTCCAAACGATTCCTTTGAAAACTGTTTTTTTGAAAGTTGACACTCGTGGTATTGGTTTGGGATTAAAGGACAGCGCAACCTCCTATTTAAATATTAATCGTTCCCCCCACCGCAAATCTTTTCCTGTCATGAATTTGCTCATTCAATATTACAGATAATTCGCGGACCTATTAACAGGTAATGTTATGTCGGCATTCCAACTTGTTTCCAAACGACTATTTGCCGGTCTGTAGAAGGGTTCTTTTCCTTGCTGGTTATAGCAGGATTTCACACCCGGCGGCGGGTTGATGAAGTTTGAAATTTTTCTGTCAACTTACGGTGATGTTAAATCAGTCGATGATGCAGCATAAATGTGATCCATGCGTTTTCATCAAGTTCTTTTAACATGGAGAGCATTTTACGGGCATCCTGAAGTACCCGGTTCGTGTCAGCCTTTATAAGTACTGGCGAATAAAATGCCTGTCGGTAAAAATCCGAGTACATTTTTTCGAGCGTGCCTTTCTTATCAAGGGTTATTTGGTGGTTTGAAAGACGCTGTTTCAATACCTGGGAAATGCTAAACCAGGTTTCCTGGATCAGCCATTTGGAAAGGATGGCCAATTCTACATGATTGATTTCCTGAGGTCCGTGTAAAGCCGAATGCATATAAAGCCTGTTTTGATATCAAATCAATTAACCGGAAGTAACAAAGGAAGTGAGGATTTACTGCGAACCTGCAGCGGGGAATGATCAAAGGCTACTAACGGGTACAAATAAAAGCATTTGCATTTATATTATGAAATAACAACCAACGTAATATTGCGCAATTTTTAAAAAAAATTCGGTCGGAATTACCCGGAAATTCTAAACATCCGGCGTAATAGAATGCGCCGCAATATTTTAATATTTGAACGCGCCCCTCCCTGGTCATTTTCGCAAATTGGGAATATCTGGGACCGTTAGACCTTACTCTTCATTAAAGGCCTACTTAGGTGAAATTTCAACGGACGAAGGGATTAAGGGGCTTGGCCTATTTGAGCCTACTTGGGGCCAAGTTTAGCTACGGAGAAATGAGATAGACTATAAATTGAGTTATACGCATATCAAACCAATTTAAACCGGGCCAATTGATCCTCCTTCGAACTTAATCACATTTTGCCAATTCAATTTCCTTTATCATCCAAGTAATACTTTCCTGGCTTCGCGTCGAGGCAATTTCGTCGCCTAAATCGAAGCATTAAGTCCCGATTGCGCAAATAATAATATTTGTATTGCCTGCCATCTTCAGCTAACCATTAACGGGGAAGAGATTCACTCTTTCGGCGATTGTAAAGACTTTGCGCCACGTGCATTTTTACATCGTCATTCATTAAATAAAATAATAAACGTATTAACAAATGAAACAAGCTTTTCAAAAACTTACCGCAATGGCAGCCTTAGTTGTTGCATTTTTAAGTTGCTCAAAAAACAAAGACTTTAACGATGGCATTTCCGAACCAACAATAAATAAGGTGGTATTTTCAGCTGCTGGTGACAGTTCCGCAATTGTCGCAAAACTTAATGAATTCAGGTTATTTGCAGGTGATCCATTGAATACCGCCCCCGGCGCTACTACAGGTCGCAGGGAAGTAAACTGGGATGGAGTGCCCGCCAATTTTACGAACAACAATAACTTTCCGCTTGATTTCTTCGGTTCCTCGGATGCTAACCTGGGTAATGGCCGTAAACGGGGCCTGATCCTGAATGGAAACACCACCTTTCGTGTCGATAGCACTGATTTTTCCGAAATAGATGCCTCATATGCAGCGCAGTTTGAGGCATTCAGCAAGAAAAAACTCTTTACTTATATAGGCAACAACGTTACCCAGCTCACTTTTAAAGTACCGGGTACGCCAACCGATGCATTTGTTAAAGGATTCGGTGTAATTTTTTCCGATGTGGATGTAGCAAATCTTAGTACGATCGAATACTTTGACGGCAATAAAAGCCTTGGTGTATTCAAAATTGCACAAGCTTCGCAGGGTTTTTCATTTTTAGGCGTTGGATTTCCCGACGAAAAAGTAACCCGTGTAAAGATCACTTCGGGTAACGGCCTTTTGGCGACGGGCGTTAAAGACATCAGCGATGGAGGCATAAAGGATCTTGTGGTTATGGATGACTTTCTGTACAGTGAACCCCTGCCATTGCAATAACTATCAATTGGACTTTTTGGGGAAATCTGAAGAAACCAGAGGAGGAACAATAAAAGAGCCAGACATAGCATCGCTTAATTGACTAATCTTTTCATTTCAGTTTAAGGTGGCTTATAAGAAAGCCTGGTGAAAGCCGGGCTTTTTTCTATACTTTCTGGAATACCTATAGAAGTTTTTTGGGTAGAAAATAATCGGATTCTAGTTTACTAAAAGATTTGAGTACACCAGGTCTCGCTAAAAGCAGACGAATTTTCTTGATCTTTTGAATTAATTTCAGTCATTAGTTAAGACGATTTGTCAATGTTTAGCGGAAAAATACTGACCGCAACATTTTGGCGTATATCCCTGCGATACTTAGAAGAAATAACAATGAAAGTAATAATTTTTAAAGAGGTGGCCCATGGTTGCAGGAGTTTAAGGAGTTGGTATAATTGAAGAATCCGGAAAATTTATTGACCAGGAATAAATTGGAAAATATGAATTATTCAAGATTAAAGGCACATGGGCTCAAAGCAAACTGATACTATCTCAATTTAGATTGCACCGGGGACTTTATGTCACATCATATTTCATTGACATAATTTTTGGAAACAGAAATTTACTTTGGAGATAAATATGCAATTCCAGGGCCTCCTGAAGGTCGCTAAACGTAGCAAACAATGCCTTGTGCATTTTGGCGTAATTGCCCAACGCCGTATCATTATTCTTCGCTTGAGCAATCAATTTCAAACGTTGACTTTCTCTTT
>Ga0207701_10001556_pt1 | contig 23915 bp, 17 predicted proteins | sample KBSSwiSSwithPhiX_FD_184294 | JGI IMG/M metagenome (GOLD analysis project Ga0207701, IMG submission 184294) | Switchgrass rhizosphere bulk soil microbial communities from Kellogg Biological Station, Michigan, USA, with PhiX - S5 (SPAdes) (version 2) | ecosystem: Environmental > Terrestrial >... | reverse complement strand
GAGCTATGCCTTCAGAAATAATGGAGACCTCACTTTCAGTAATACTTCTGCAGATTGGGGATTGACAATTCCCGCATTCTCAAACGGTGCCGCGTTTGCCGATCTTGATAATAACGGCACCATGGATCTGGTGATCAACAACATCAATGATGAGGCATTTGTTTATAGAAATACATCGGGAAATAAGAATGACAGTACAAATCATTTTCTACAGGTAGCATTTAAAGGCGACAATAAAAACATTGCAGGAATCGGTGCATGGGCCGACATTTATTATCGCGGCATACACCAGGTGTATGAACATAATCCTTATAGAGGATACCTGTCTTCTATACAACCGGTTGCTCATTTTGGAGTCGGCAGCGAATCTATGATCGATTCGGTTGTCATCCGTTGGCCCAATGGAAAAAAACAGGTCCTTGGAAAAGTGAAAACCGACCAGGTATTGAAAGTTGATATAGCTGATGCCAAAGAAAATTATTCCTGGCTGCAACAGAGCATAAATGATAATGCTCTTTTTAAAGAAATAACAAAAGGCGCTGGAATCAATTACCAGCATAAAGATTTCGAATTTGTTGATTTCAACATACAGGTTACTCTCCCCCACAAACTTTCTGAATATTGCCCTGCGCTTGCTGTTGCCGACTTAGATGGTAATGGACTGGAAGATATTTTGCTTGGCGGCAATTCTGACATTCACAGCCAGATATTTCTGCAGCAGCAAAATGGGGAATTTTTGCAGAGAGATTTCTGCGCAGATAGCTCAACGGTGAGTTATAAAGACGCTGGAATCTTACTTTTTGATGCGAATGGCGATGGCAGCAAGGATATTTACATGGCCAGTGGCGGTTTCAAGTACAAAAAGAACAGCCCCAACTACCAGGACAGGATATACGTAAATGACGGGAAAGGTAAATTTTCCCTTGCAGCAGATGCCCTTCCGGTAAACTACACAAGCAAGTTGTGTGTAAGGTCTACAGATTTTAACAACGACGGTCGTCCTGACATTTTTATTTCAGGGCGTGTTCAGCCATGGGAGTATCCTAAACCGGTAAGCAGTTTCCTTCTAAGGAATGACTCTGAAAATGGTAAAATTAAATTTACCGACGTAACTGCCGGGATTGCTCCGGAGCTAAAAGACATCGGGATGGTGTGCGATGCATTGTTTACAGATTTTGATAATGATGATCAGATTGATCTTTTGCTGGCGGGAGAATGGATGCCGGTAACACTGTTTAAAAATAAAGGTGGAAAATTCACTAATGTCACATCTGAATCCGGAATTGTTAATATGCCCGGGTGGTGGAACTCAATCGTAGCGGGCGACTTCAGGCACACAGGAAGAACGGATTATATAATAGGCAATCTTGGATTAAATACCCTATACCAGGCCAGTGAGCAATACCCGGTGTACATTACTGCAAATGATTTTGATAACAACGGCGGTTACGAATCATTTGTGTCGTTATTTCTCACTGACCAGAATGGACAACTGAAAGAATTTCCTGCAAATAACAGGGATGACGTACTGGATCGGCTGCCTGTTATGAAAAAGAAATTTAATGATTACAAATCATTTGCTACTGCAACGATGGAGGAAATATTTCCTCCTGGTAAAACCGGCACGATCCGTTTAAAAGCAAGCATGCTGCAATCATGTTTTCTCCGCAACGATGGCAATGGCAAATTTACTTTGATACCATTGCCTAATGAAGCACAGATCTCTACCATAAATGGAATGCTTGCTGATGATTTTGACGGAGATGGAAATTTAGATGTAGTCGTCAATGGTAATGATTTTGGTACAGAAGTTTCTATCGGCCGATATGATGCATTTAATGGATTATTATTAAAAGGAGACGGCAACGGAGGATTTACTCCGCTTTCTATCCAGGAGAGTGGAATATTCATCCCAGGTAATGGAAGAGCTGTGGTTAAGCTACGCGGAAGCTCAGGCAATTATTTAGTCGCTGTGAGCCAGCATAAAAATGCGTTGAAATTATTCGAGTTGAAAAGAAAGATTAAAACTTTGCCAGTAAATCCATCAGATATTTCTGCGCTGATCAGGTTTAAAAACGGAAAGACAGAAAAAAGAGAATTTTATTCAGGATCATCATTTTTATCTCAGTCTTCCGGTTTCATCCCCGTAAATGAAGTCGTTTCAGGCATAACAATTTTCGAAAAGAACGGGAATAAAAGAGAGATTCAATATTAATTTTTACCATGACAAAATTGAAAATAAAATTTGTAATCGCGGCAACATTCATTTTTGCAATTTGTTTTAGTTCATCAGCACAGAACCACGAGTATCCTGTTAAACACAGCACTGATGGGCATTATCTTGTTGATCAAAACAACAAGCCCTTTCCTATTCTCGGAAGAACTGCATGGTTTGTGATTTCGAAGCCTGTTGATAAATACCAGAAATTTATTGAGAACACAGTTTCACATGGATATAATTCCATCGAAATATCTGTGCTCACTCATGATGCCCGCGGGGAGCATCCTCCTTATTGCGGAAATGGAGAACTTCCATTTCTTAAAACACTTGGTGGTGCTGATTGGAAGGGCTCGCTGGTATATGCTGATTCATCAAAAGATGCACCTGACATGTCCACTCCCAACGAAGCCTTCTGGCAATACCTGGATACGTTTCTCAACCATTGCTTGTCGAAAAATATAATGGTATTCTTATTTCCTGCATATGTGGGTTATGATGGAGGTGAGCAGGGATGGTTCCAGGAACTTGTAGCCAATGGTCATGAAGGATCGAAAAAATACGGGCAATGGATCGCTAACAGGTATAAAAATCAAAAAAATATTGTCTGGATGTTGCTCGGTGACATGGGCAGGGGTTTTAAACCGCTGCAGAAAACAGCACAGGCCGGTCTTATCGAAGGACTGAAAAGCGTTAACGGACAATCGGTAGAATATAGTGCAGAAGCAAGTCCCGGACAAAACGCAACCGATTCTGATTTTGGAGACCAGATGACAATAAATGGCACTTATACCTGGACTCCTTCAGAAATGTCGGTACAAAAGCTAGCCAGGCAAGCCTATTCGCATTGTCCCGTTATGCCAGCTTTTCTACTCGAAGAACCCTATGATGAGGAAGGCCCTGACGGAAATAATGTAAACCCCAGTGCAACCCAGCCGGTGAGACGTTTCCAATGGTGGGGATGGCTTGGTACTATTGGCGGTTACATTTCCGGAAATGGTTACATCTGGCCTTTCAAATTAAATGAATGGGAGAAACACCTGGACACGAAGGGAGCATTTGATATGGAGAGATTAAACAAATTTATTCAATCATACCCATGGTGGCAATTGATTCCTTCAGGTTTACAGGGTACGAAATCTTTGGTTACTGAAGGGCAAGGAAATGATTCAGATTCTAACTATGTAGCTGCAGCCGCCACTGCAACCGGAACATTACTCATTGCTTATATTCCTCCCGGGCACAAAGGAAGTATCACAATAGATATGACTGCAATGAGCGGTAATGCAACTGCACGCTGGTACGATCCAACAAATGGCGCGTATAAAGAGATCTCCGGTTCACCTTTCAACAACAAGGGTAATTATGTATTCGATCCTCCCGGCGCAAACAAAGCAGGCGAAACAGATTGGGTACTCGTAATTGAAGCCAAAGCACCGGCATCAGGTTTAACATCAAACCAATCGCCTATTCGCAAACCTTTGACGGTTTCATCGAACCCGAATTATTTCCAGGATGAAAATGGAAAGCCAATAATACTTTGCGGATCACATACATGGAACTCATTACAGGATTGGGGTAGCAACAATTCCGTGCAGACATTGAATTTCGATTCGTTCGTGAGCTTTTTGAAAAAGCATGGTCACAACATTACTTTGCTGTGGACCACAGAATTGCCGAAGTTTCATGGTTTTCCTTCAACAGAAGTTGATAATCCACCGGATATTTCTGTAAGTCCTTTCCCTTATGTGAGAACCGGTCCCGGAAATGCGTCTGATGGAGGATTGAAGTTTGATCTACACAAATTCAACCAGGTATATTTCGACCGGCTGAGAGAGAGGGTGAAAGCACTTCACCAGGCTGGTATCTATGCGGGTGTTTATTTATTCAGTGGCGAATGGTTATTACGATTCCGCAGCTCAACCGATGGCTATGCATTTACAGCAGGCAATAATATAAATGGCATTGATGACGGATACAAGGAAGGATCAGCCCCCACTGCAGTAGCGTCTATTACAATGACAGCTCCAAATGAAATTACCAGGATACAGGATGAATACGCAAAAAAAATGATCAACACTTTGAATGATCTGCCAAACGTGTTGTGGATCGTTTCGCAGGAAGCTCCGGCTACTTCTGCCTGGTGGACGGACCGCATGATTTCGTTCCTAAGGGAATATGAAAAAGGAAAACCGCTTCAGCATCCTATTGGATTCGGAGGGTTCGACAACACATTAGATGACTCAGCCATATATCACAACAATGCAGACTGGGTTGCACCCTGGGCAAGGATTTCTCCGACAAGGTCGTGCGGAACAGGCAAACCAGCATGCAAAGTGAATATCAATGACAGCGACCATAGTTATTGGGAAATATGGTTGGAAAGTCCTGAGAAAAACAGGAACTATGTGTGGGCAAATTTCATGAACGGGAACCAGGTGATGTTCATGGACCCGTATGTTGTGCATTATCCGCGACAATCGCGTAACAATTTTGATTCATCTACCAACAGAATTAGCAACGTTCCTAATCCCCGCTGGGATAATGTGCGCGACAACATGGGATATGTTCTTAATTATTCACGCCGGATGAACCTCGCGAAAGTTTTACCACGACATGAATTGACATCCGCAAAATATTGTCTCGCGAATGTCGCCGCAAAGGGATCGGAGTATCTTGTATATTCACCAATAGGTGGGCCATTTACAGTGGACCTATCTGCGATACCTTCTGCCCGGAAATTATCAGTTGAATGGTTCAACCCTGCTACGGGAACAACATCAATTCAAAACCCCGTTACGGGCGGTGCAAGGGCCCATCAATTCGATCCGCCGTTTTGCGGAGATGCAGTGCTGTACCTGGCAGACATGGAAGGGCACAAGTAAAAATTTTATAATAGAAGCAATAAATAAATGACACATTTAAACAAATTCACGAGGAGAAAATTTATTTCGGCAATGTCGGCAGGTCCTATTGTTGCAGGCATTACAGCGGCAATGCCGGTTGCTGGCAACAATCCTCTTTCTGATAATTCAATATCAGATAGCAAACCCGAAATAACAGACACCAATATTAATCTGTTTAAATGGCCTTTCCGCCGGATGAAGTATGAAGAAACAAAATCGTTAATCACGAAACTCCACCAGCATCGAATTACGAAAGTATGGGCAGGAAACTTTGAAGCAGTTTTTTCTAAAAGTATAAATGAAGTGAACAGCCGCCTTGCAGATGAGTGCAGCAAATTTGGAAAAGGAATGTTGATTCCATTTGGTGCGGTGAATATTGCGTGGCCGGATTGGGAAGAAGATCTGCGACGCTGTCATGAAGTACATAAAATGCCCGGCATACGTATATATCCAGCGTACCAGACTTACGATCTCAGCCATGAAGATTTTCCAAAGCTGGTGAACCTCGCTACAGAACGCGGCATGATAGTGCAAATTGCGGGCACTTTGGAAGATACAAGAGTTCAGCATCCCATAGTTGCTTCGAGAGAGATCAGCTTTGAGCCGATACTTGATGTGATGAAAAATAATTCAAAAGCAAAGTTGCAGTTGTTGAACTGGAACGACTATGTGAATGATGAATTATTAAAAAAGTTTGTATTGGAAACGAAAGTAACCTTCGATATAGCATGGCTGGAAAGTACAGGAGGGCTCGGCAGACTGATAGATGGAAATAGCTGGTTTGGTTTACGGACGCCTGTACCCGTTGAACGGATCATGTTTGGGTCGTATGCACCTTACTTCCCACTAGAATCCGCAATGATGAAACTTTTTGAATCGCCGCTCACATTGGAACGGATGAAATCAGTAATGAATATCAATGCAAATCATTTTATTAAACAAATAGTATGAACTGGCAGGAATTTGCACTTAATCCGGCTGATTACGGCCTTCCCTCACAACAGCAATTAAAAGATCTGCGTATCTGGAGTGATCACTACCATGGGTTATGGAACATGAAGGGTTTGTTTACGCCATTACAACAACACGAAGAGATGTTATTGTACGTAAAACGGCTGGGCATCGAAAAAGTGATCTCGCTCGATATCGCCGGTGATGATGACACAGAAGCGCTAAAACCATCACCCATTGAAGATGAGGAACGAAAACTTCTTGAAAACGGTAAGGATCATATTCTCGGAATCGTTCGTGTTGATGCTGAATTTCCAGATGAAAGCTGTGCCAAAATGGAAAAGTGGATACGCAATGGTCCCTGCATAGGCATTAAATTTCTTCTTCAGAAAAATGATTATAAATGCAGTCACCCCAACAGCGACAAGATCATTCGGCTGGCACACGAACTTGGGGCGGCCATCTATATTCACTCGTGGCTCAAAGCTGGTGGAAATCCAAAATCTCTTCACGGTGCAAATTCTCCTGGAGAAGCAACGCCCATGGACGTTGCGATACTTGCAAAGCGCTTTCCAAATGTACCTATGATCTGTGGTCACTCAGGTGGCGATTGGGAACTGGGCGCCCGTGCTGTACGACCTCATGAAAATGTACTTTTTGAATTCGCCGGAAGCTGGCCGCATTCGGGATCAGTTGACTATGCTGTAAATGAATTGGGTGCCGACCGTATTGTTTGGGGTGATCACGGACCGAGCAGATCTTTTTCAACTGAACTTTCCAAGGTACTTGATGCTTCGCTTTCAAATGCAGATCGCATGAAAGTACTTGGAGGAAATTACAGGCGAACCTGGGCAGGCATTTTTAAAAGTAAAAACATACCAGCCTGATGCCTTATAATAATAGAATGCAAAAGCTTTCTCTTATACTGATTATTCTTTGTATCATGACGATACAATGCAATGAGAACAGGAGCAACGCTTCAATCTCTGTTTCAATAAAAGCAATCAATGGATTGAAATATGATAAAATACGATTCACTGTAAAACCCGGATCGAAGGTTTTGCTGACATTGAACAATGAAAGCGATATGCCGCACAATATGGTGATCACAAAACCCGGCGCAAGACAAGAAGTAGTTAATGCCGGTTTAAAACTCGAAGGCAGAGGACCAGCAATGAATTTCATCCCGGACATTGATGCTGTTTTATGGTCAATTCCAATATTATCGCCCGGACAAAGCAAATCGGTGAGTTTTACGGCACCATCAAAAACCGGAGTTTATCCATATGTATGCACCTACCCCGGACATGGGTTTACCATGTTTGGTGAAATGCATGTAACGATGGATGCCGATACAGCACAGATAACAGAAAATGATTCACTTTCTCATAAAACAAAAATTGTTGCAAATGGACATCCTTACCCGTTGACTACACCTTATCTCTACCATGTTTTTATTGAAGGCGCAAGCCCGGCTTCCATCGGTGTCGCACTTCCCAATCAACTTTCCTATTGCTGGGATGCGACCAGTTGCCGGATTCTATTTGCATGGAAAGGCGAATTTCTTGATATGGCCGACATGTGGGAAGGACATTTCGATGCATATGCAAAAGTATTGGGCGACATATTTTTTACAGACAACACCGACTACCCTCTTCGGATAACCGAAAATGCTATTCCGGAAGTTAAATACAAAGGATATCGCCTGGTTGAACATTACCCCGAATTTCACTATCAGCTTAATGGGATGGATGTTTATGAGCTGAACAAACCGAAATCGGACAGTATGGGGTTGATCCGTGAATTCAGGATACCAAATGCAAAAACATCAATATCGTATTATGTTAACAGTGGTGACAATGCCATGAAATACGAATTCTCGGCGGGTCATTTTGATAAAAGAAAACTGAGGCTTTCACCAGCCGAGGCAAAAAAATTTACAATAACAATGACCAGCTATCATTTAGCTTATAAATATAACAGGAAATGAAAAAGAAGTACATGGCCAAAATATTCTGCTCATTGATGTTTTGCTTGTTGATTTTTCATTATTCCGTTATTGGTCAACATGCACACGATGAGTCATACACAGTGGAAACGATTGAAATACCTGCCGGACTTATGGCGCAGACCGGGGGAATTGATTTTTTACCAGATGGAAGACTGATCGCCTGCTTTATGCGTGGTGAGGTAATGACTTACGATCCTGCAAAAAAGGAATGGAAATTATTTGCGCAGGGATTACATTATCCGCTTGGTTTACTTGCGATCAGCAACTCAGAAGTTTTAGTTATGCAGATCCCGAACCTGGTACGGATAAAGGATACTGATGGAGATGGCCAGGCCGATCTGTATGAAAATGAAACGAGTGACTTTGGAATTTCCGGCAATTATCATGAATTTAACTACGGACCTGTAAAAGATAAGTCGGGCAACATTTTTATTGCTTTAAACTGCGGTTCATCAGGGGGAGGCATAAAACCGGTAGTAAGGGGTGAACTAAATACAAATGGTCGGGAGGGAATTGACGGGCGACATCAGATGTTTTCGGTTGTACCTTACCGTGGATGGGTATTGCAACTTACACCCGATGGAAAACTGCATCCCTTTGCTTCAGGTTTCAGATCACCGAATGGTTTAGGATTTGATCCAAATGGAAATCTTTTTGTAACTGACAATCAAAGCGACTGGGTGCCCACCAGTTCGCTGTATCATGTTCGCAAGGATAATTTTTACGGTCATCCTGCAAGCCTTGTGTGGACAAAGGAATGGAAGAACAGGGATCCGTTCAATGCACCAATAGCAGAACTTGACAGGATGAGAACGCGAGCCGCAGTGTTGTTCCCGCAAGGTATTATGGCGAGTTCTCCATCACAACCTCTTGCTGATATGACAAAAGGAAAGTTTGGCCCATATTCCGGACAACTTTTTATCGGAGAAATGAATCGCGACCGCATACTGCGTGTGATGATGGAAAAAGTGGACGGTGAGTTCCAGGGGGCATGCCTCCCTTTTCTTGATGGACATGGATTACGTTCAGGCAACAACAGGTTAGCGTTTGCACCTGATGGAAGTTTATGGATTGGCCAGATCAGTTTTGGCGGTTGGCCAGGTGTACCCGGCATTCAGAGGATAGTATTCAACGGCAAACCACCCATGGACATATTTACAATGACCCTGGCAAAGGAAGGATTTGATCTGACCTTCACCCAGCCTGTCGAAATATCGTCGGCTACAAATGTTAAAAATTATAAGATCAGGTCTTACCGGTACGAATACAAGAAGAAAGATATCGATGAGGGGATAGATGTTGCCAATCAATTCGATGTGCAGGATGTAAATGTACTTAATAGTCAAATTTCTGAAGACGGGAAGAAGATTTCTCTACATATCAAAGATCTTAAGCCCGGTTATATTTATGAATTGACCCTTGGTGAAATTAAAAGCCGTACCGGACAACCTCTTGCAAACAAGCTCATTTGCTACACACTTAATAAACTTCGTACCTTAAATAAACAATAAATACCTCGTCATGGATCACAAAAAACACGATTCACGGAGAAATTTTATCAGGCAATCTTCCCTTGGATTAGGCGCGGGGTTGATGGGATTGAATGTTCCGTTGCTCAGCAATGATCATCATGTTATTAAGAGTAAAAAATTACCGCGCGAGATCTGTGTTGCCACAATGGATGTAAAGGATTACAAACCTGCGTGGCCGGATAAAACAAGAGACGCAAGAGTTAAGCGCATGCTTGGCAGAATGAATGAAGTGAGCAGTATGCACCCCGATGTTGTTTGCTTGCCCGAATTATTCGATTCGATGTGGGTGGAAGAAGAAACAAACATTGGTGAGATTGCAGAAGATGAAAAGACCCCTGGGCCCGTAACAAGCCAGATCGCTTCTTTCGCTAAGAAGAATAAATGCTACGTGATCTGCCCGCTGTTCACAAAAAAAGATGGCAATATTTACAATAGCAGTTTACTCATCGATCGTCAGGGGAACATTGCCGGTGTATATCACAAAACACATCCTGTAAAAACCGAAATATTTCCTGGCCAGGCTTATAAAGGAGGTTGCGTAGTCCCTGGTGCCATTGACCAGCCGGTTTTTGAAACAGACTTTGGAAAAGTGGGAATGCAGATCTGTTATGATGCGTACTGGTCAGACGGTTGGGACAATCTACGCGACAAGGGCGCAGATGTTGTATTCTTCTCCTCTGCGATGCCCGGTGGAAGAATACTGAATCACTACGCTTCAAAAAATGAATATTATATCGTTTCCAGTACAGGCAATGACGCCCGCGTTATTGATAAATCGGGGAACGATCTCGATTGCACAAGTGATTTCATACGTTATGCGTGGGCAACAATTAATTTAAATAAAGTAAATGCAGATGTATGGCCTGCCAATAGTGTTATAGCGAACCTGTATAAAAAGTATGGCGACAGGATAGGTGTAAGGGCATGGACAACTACTGATGTTATCACTATTGAAAGTCTCGACCCAGATCTGAATATTCGGGAAGCACTGAAAGAATTCGATATACCGGTATTCTCGGAATATATAAAAGGCGAAACTGAAATTCATAAAAAATACAGGCAGGAAAATTCAAAAATTTAAACGTTTCGTTCTATGAACAGGATAGTAAATAAAGACAACAGGCTCCCAAGGGAAGTATGGGTTGCTGGTATCAGTCTTAAAGGACTCTGGCCGGTAGATACTATTGAACAGAGAATGAAAGATGTACTGGAAAGACTTGAAAATGTTTATCCTTTTGAGCCGGATATTATCTGTTTACCTGAAACAATTAATTTATCGTGGGTAAATCAGGAACCACCGCTATCAGAAATTGCAGAGGATGAACATTCACATGGCCCTATCACGGCGATGATCGCCGAAGTGGCAAAAAAACAGAATTGTTATATTGTCTGCCCCATTATTACAAAAAAGGAAGGACATTTTTATAACAGCGCAATTTTGCTGAACAGGGAGGGAAAGACTGAAGGTGTTTTTCACAAGGTTCATCCCGTTTCAACCGAGATTATTCCAGGTCAATATTATAAAAGCACAGGGGTAACACCGGGTACAATCGATCCCCCGGTGTATAAAACAGATTTCGGAATAGTGGGCATGCAAATCTGTTTTGATGCTAACTGGACCGAGCCCTGGAAAGCTTTAAAAAACAATGGTGCCGAGCTGGTATGTTTCCCTTCGCAGGGACCCTTTACCTATGTATTGCGCAACCATGCATGGATGAATCAATATGCAATTGTTTCTGCAACAGGTGAAGATGCTCAGATCATAGATAAAACGGGAGATATGATCGCGCTCGATGGAGAGTTTGTAAAATGGGTATGCGCTCCCTTGAACCTTGAGAAAGAGATTATCCAGATATGGCCGCAGGTATTGAAGTTTAAAGACATTCAGAAAAAATATGGAAGAAAGGTCCACATTCAGATTTATCATGAAGAAAATTGGGCCACCCTCGAAAGCCTTGACCCGGATATTAAAGTAAAGAACATACTGAAGGAATATGAGATTCCTACATTTGCAGAGCAGATAAAAGAAGCAACTGAAATACAGAATAAGCACAGGAAATGACCTATGATGGCATCATCTTAGGGGCCGGCCATAACAGTCTTGTTTTACAGGCATATCTATGCAGGGCAGGATTGAAAGTATTATGCATAGAAAGATCATCTGTTGCTGGAGGCGGCCTTACTACAATGGAAGATCCTGCAAACCCCGGCTTTTTTCATAACACCCATTCATTTTACCATCGTGCATTAAATAAAATGCCATGGTATAAAGATCTTGACCTCGAACGGCACGGAGCAGTTTATATTGAACCTGAATTTAATGTCTCCCTCCTTTTGAAAAATGGTGAGTCTCTGGATTGGTGGACATCTTTTGAAAAAACCGTTGAATCGTTTGCTGCGTTCAGTAAAAAAGATGCGCAAAGCCTGCGGCAATGGAGAGAACGGTTTCTTCCAATCGTCGAAAAAATATTAATTCCCGAAAATCAAAGCCCTCCTATCCCACCCGAAAAAAGAAATACGCTTCTGCAGAAAAGCGCAGAGGGTCGTTTATTGATCCAGACCAGTGAACTTTCTCCAATTGAATTTGTACTCCGCGAATTTGAACATCCGGTGATACAGGCGGGACTACTTTTCTTTAACGGACTCAGGGAAGTTGATCTTCGCTGTAAAGGTTTTGGTCATCATATTCCTGCATTGCTCGCAAGTTCGGGTAAAGCACAAATGTGTAAAGGCGGATCCGCACAATTGGCACGTGCACTTGAGTCTGACGTTGTAAAAAATGGCGGGGAAATAAAATTACACACTACACCGAAACGGATACTGATAGAAAACGGAAAGGCAACAGGAATAGAAACTACGAGCAGTGAAATGATTCATGCGCGTTATTTTATTGCTTCAGGATTAAATCCACATCAAACATTCCTGGATCTGATTGATGAAGAATATTTGCCTGGAGAATGGAAGCAAAAAGCAAGGTCATTCAGGTATAATATCATAGCACCACTATTTGGATTAAATGTAAATCTAGACGAGCCTCCTCAATATAAAGCAGCAGAGAAAAATCCGGATCTTAAAAAAGCACTGATGGTTATTGTTGGGCTTGAGCATTACAATCAATATCCTGATATTGTCAAACATCATGAGAATGGAACAATTCCTCCTGGCGTAATGTGGGGAACCTGCCCTACGATATTTGATCCTTCCCAGGCACCACCAGGAAAACATACAGCATTTATGTGGGAGAAACTTCCTTATCACCTTAAGGGCAATCCTCAAAATTGGGATAGCTACAAACATTTTCATGGGATGAAAATGCTTGAACTATGGAAAGCATATGCTCCTAACATTGAACATGATGTTATTAACTGGTTTACCAGGAGTCCTTTAGACACAGAAAGGATGTTCCCAAATATGAAAGAGGGAGATTTGTTGGTCGGTGCTTTCACAAACGGACAAATAGGATACAACCGGCCTTTCCCCGGCGCAGGCAATTACCGCGGACATGTAGAAGGACTTTACCTTTGCGGTTCCTCATGCCATCCCGGAGGAAATATCACCGGGCTACCAGGGTATAATTGTGCGCAGGTGTTATTTAAAGATCTTCAAATAGAGAACTCATGGATGCCCGTTCCGGCAGAAATGCAGTTAAACGAATTATGCTGACACAACCGAACATAAGATATCTCACTGATATTTTTTTTGATTTTGGTGCCGTATCCGTGCTTAATTCACTCTTGAAAAAATATGACATCAAAAGGCCGCTGGTGATAACAGATAAAGGCCTTGTGGAAATTGGAATGATCTCAGCGCTTAAAATTATTGATCCTGTTATATATGATGGCGTTGAAACAAATCCAACTGAAGCAATGGCAACTGAAGCGGCTGAATTTTACAATAAAAATTACTGTGATGGGATCATTGCATATGGAGGTGGTTCACCAATAGACCTTGCGAAATGTGCTGCGATACTTGTACATCATAGATCACCACTCGAAAATTATTCGGTAAGTTCAGGTGGGGGATTGAAAATTACAAACAACCTGCCACCAATTATTGCGATCCCCACAACAGCAGGAAGTGGAAGTGAGGTGGGTCGTGCTGCATTAATAACTATTAAGGATGGCAGAAAGATCGGAATAATCAGTGACCATCTTATTCCCCGGGCAAGCATCTGTGATCCGGAATTGACTATATCTATGCCCCCAATATTGACAGCAGCAACCGGAATGGATGCGCTGTCGCATTGTGTGGAATGTTTCTGTAGTCCGAAGTTTAATCCTGTGGCTGATGCTATTTCTTTAGACGGACTGGAGCGTGGCCTTAAGAACATTATTCCCGCAACCAGGGAAGGAAAACTACAGGCACGCGCAGAAATGATGATGTGTTCCCTTGAAGGCGGAATGTCTTTTCAGAAAGGACTGGGAGCTGTTCATAGTTTAAGCCATCCGCTTGGAGGACTAACATCAAAAAAATTACATCACGGAACACTGAATGCTATATTTCTTCCCCATGTATTGAAATTCAACACGAACTATTGCATGGATAAAATGAAATCCATCGCAGATAAATTAGACTTACGCGATGCATCACAAATAGTTACTGCTTTTGAAAAACTTATCGTCCATCTTGGTTTGCCTTCAAGTCTGAGAGAACTTGGGATTACAAAAGAAGATCTTGAACCACTGTCAGAAAAGGCGATGAATGACCATTGCACCGCTACTAACCCCAGGCCGATGGTCATTAATGATTTTGTAAAATTGTATGCGGAGGCGTGGTGAAAGGTTTTAAGAACACAATTAGTTCAGTTTATTCCGTCCTTAAACTTTTCACCGGATTTACGAGAGCAATTTTTATCGATTGATAACTGATCGGAATGGCCGCAATCAAAAGCGCTATCCCACCCGAAATAGCAAACACGCTCCATCCCATATCAATCCTGTAAGAAAAATTCTCCAGCCATCTGCTCATCACATACCACGCTAAAGGTGTGGCCAGGATAATTGCCACTGCTACGAGCCGCAGGTAATCGGTACTCATCAGTTTCACGATCTCCGAAACACTGGCCCCGATCACTTTGCGGATACCTATCTCCTTTTGCCTTCTTTGTGCGCTGAAAGCCGCAAGGCCAAATAATCCTAGTGCCGCAATAAGTATTGCAAGGCCGGCAAAATAACGCGCCAATACACTGATCCTTTTTTCAGAGGCATAGAGGGCATTGTAATCTTCATCGAGGAAACGGTAATCAAATGCCATCCCCGGAACGAAAGTGTTAAAGGAGCGGCTAATAGCAGCTATAGTTGCATCTTCTGCTCCTGCGTTGATCCGCACCATCACATTCGGCATGACCGGGTACACCTGGAAAAAACAGGGTTTTACTGGCTGATATAATGATTCAAAATTAAAATCTGCTGCCACTCCTATTATCTCACGCTCCATGCCCCAGAACTTCACACGTTTACCAACTGGATCACGAAGGCCCATTTGCTTTATCGCTGTTTCATTAAAAATAATTTCATTTGACGTATTCGGTGTTTGCGAAAAGTTGCGCCCTTCTTTCAGGCGGATACCTGCAGTTTCCAAAAAATTGTAACCGACTTCAAGGTTGGAAAATTCAATATCCATCCCGGGTGTTTTTCCCGGCCATTCAAATCCTGCGATCATTCCATGATCACCGGTAAGGTTATGATAATAACTCGAAGCACTGACCACGCCGGAAATATTATTCAATGACTGCACAAACGCAGAAGCTGCAGCAAACTGTGCAGAATCATTTTCCAGCGGAATGTCGAAGTGAATAATATGATCGCGACTATATCCGAGATTTTTGGATTGAATAAAATTTAACTGACGGTAAACAATCAATACAGCGGCTATAAAAACGACAGTGAGTGTAAACTGAAACACTACAAGTCCTTTGCGGACCAACAGTTCACCAAAAGAAGTGGTGAGTTTTCCTTTTAACACAAATACCGGATTAAATCTTGAAAGATAGAATGCAGGATAGCTTCCCGCCACAAGTGCAGTAATCAAAGTAATGCCAAACACTGATGCCACCAAACCGTAAGAAAAAGTGATATGCAACGTTTTGCCGGTGATCTCATTAAATACGGGGAGAAGTAACACGATAAAACCTATTGAAACCAGCAGCGAAATAAAAGTCATCAACATGGATTCGCCGATAAATTGCCTGATCAATGTTGACCGCGTGGCGCCTACAACTTTTTTAATACCTATCTCTTTTAACCGGCGGGAAGCTTTTGCCGTAGATAGGTTCATGAAATTAATGCATGCGATTACCAGGATAATTAATGCGATAATTGAAAACAGCTGAACGTAAACTATTCGCCCGCCTACCTGTTTGCCATTCTCATAATTCCCATGCAGGTAACGATCAGAAAATTTCGCCAGGAATATGGTTTGTTTCGCTTGTGGATTTTTACGTGCAGCAAAATCCCTGATTTGAATATTTAATGCTGCAATGTCCACTCCCTTCCTGAGTACTACGAATGTGCTGGGATCACTATTGGTATAGTTTAAAAGATTCGGCCGCCTTTCGAGGATGAGGGCGTAATTAAAAATGAGATCGAATTTTTCAGTTGCATTGGAAGGAGTTTTTTTGAATACACCTGAAATTTGAAACACGCCACCGAATTCCGACTGATCCCATTTCAACATCTTGCCGATAATATTTTCAGTGGTATGAAACAACTTCTCTGCAAACTCATCGGATATCATCACAGAAGAAGTACCCTCGAAGAATTTAGTCGTATCACCCTCTTTGATGTCGACTGAAAAAATATCAAAGTAGTGTCTACTGACATACTGTGCATCGGCCTTTAAATGGGTTTCGGCAGCTGTAACAACTCCTTTGAACGGAAACCAGGAAGATGGGAGAACAGATGCACTATATTCAATTCCCGCCGTTTCTTCAGCCAGCGCTTTACCGAGTAGCCCAGCCGTTCCGGAGATAGTACGAATGCCATTTTCTGTATTTATATTTTCCATGACCTGGTAGAGCTGTGCATCTTTTTCGTTGTATTTGTCGACGTTCAATTCATCGACGATCCATAGATAGATCAGAAACGAACAGGCAAGTCCGGTAGATAAACCGAGAAGGTTAAGTAAAGTAAACTGGCGGTCTTTCAGGAGGTTTCGCCAGGTAATTTTGAATTGGTGTAGCAAGGTGTCAGCGTTTGGTTTACAGCAGCTAACAAAATGCCAGAGGAGTATCTGCTTCTATGTCATTCTATTATGGTAAACCCAAAACGTGTGGTGTTCGGATTTGATACGGTGTATGTTCACAAATGAAACGCTATCAGCTATTGGCAGAAACAGCTTTCCTTAGCTCTTAAACAAAAACCTCCAGAAATCAAGTCCCAGGGCATACGCCATCAGCAACAGCAGCAATATCATGCCAACCATTTGTGCGTATTCCATGAATTTCTCTCCGGGCTTTCTGCCAGAGATCATTTCATATAATGTGAAGATTACATGTCCTCCGTCGAGCGCGGGTATAGGCAGTATATTCATGAAAGCAAGTACTATGCTCAGTAACGCCGTCATACTCCAGAAACGTTCCCAATCCCACTGCTCACCAAACATGTTTCCTATACTGATAAAACTACCCAGTGATTCACTTGCCTTCACTTCTTTCGAAGTAAACAGCAATTTGAAATTCTTGAGATTCATGATCAGCGTTTCCCATCCCTTTGCAACACCTGCAGGCAATGATTCCAGGAATGTATAATCTTTGTGTTCAACTTTTAAAAATTTATCTCCTGAAACGGCACGGAATGTCGGATTTGCATCTATTTTGGCCCTAACGTCGGCTGTGTCACCTGACATCCGGACAACACTCATCGCGATCTCTGTGTTTTTAAGAAGACTCTTTCTATCCTGGAACTGTGCTAACGAAGAAATCTGTTCACCATTCAGCGAGATGATGGTGTCACCACGAATCAATGCATCTTTTGAGAACTGTACGTTTGTTGTAAAAACTGAATCCACAACAGCCGGAAATGCCGGACGCGCAAGAGGATCACCCTTCCTGTTGATCAATGTTCTTATCGATCCCTCCGGCACTTTCAGATCGAGCATCTGACCATTACGCTGTACCTGTATGGTTTGTGCTTCATTCAATATAAAATCGCCTGAAAGCTTATTGAAATTTCCAACTTCCTTTCCATTCACACTAACAATATGATCACCGTTCTTTATTCCTATTTTCTGTCCGAGTGAGTCAACATACACTCCATAAGTAAGATTTTTCGCGGGCAGGTAATCTTCACCCCAGGTGAACAATATCATCGAAAAAATAAAAAAGCCGAGCAACAGGTTCACTGTCACACCACCTATCATAATTATCAGGCGCTGCCACGCCGGCTTGCTCCTGAACTCCCATGATTGAGGTGGTAATTTCATCTGCTCCTTGTCCATGCTTTCATCGATCATCCCTGCGATCTTCACATATCCTCCAAGTGGCAACCAGCCTATCCCATATTCAGTTCCACCAATTTTCTTTTTGATCAAAGCGAACCAGGGATCGAAAAACAAGTAGAATTTTTCAACCTTGGTTTTAAAGATTTTTGCAGGTATAAAATGGCCAAGCTCGTGTAATACAACAAGTATAGAAAGGGAAAGGATAAGTTGTCCTGCCTTTACAGCAACAGTCGACCAGTCAATAGCTAGTAATATCATAGTTTTCAATCCGCAGCGCGGAATTTATGTTTAGGGAGTCGCAAAAATAAGTTAAAAGTATGTTGGTAAAAGTTAAATAAAGCGGAAGGCGAAACGTACATTTTGCCTTACAATTTGATTAAGCTCGCAGCATATTGCCTCGATTCACCATCACTTTCATAATATTCTTCAAGAGTAGGCTTTTCAATGAAGGCCACTTTATCCATTACTCTTTCAATTACATCTGTCATATCAAGAAAACCAATACGGTTCCTTAAAAAAGCATACACAGCAATCTCATTCGCGGCATTCAGTACACAGGGCAGATTACCTCCTTTGAACAATGCATCGGTAGCGAGTGCAAGGTTCCTGAAGGTTTTTATGTCAGGCTCTTCAAATGTAAGCTGGCCTGGCTTTTTGAAATCATACCTTGGAAAATTACTCTTCAGCCTTCGTGGGAATGACAAGGCATACTGAATCGGCAATTTCATATCAGGCAATCCCATTTGTGCTTTCATGCTGCCATCTTCAAACTGTACCATGCTGTGAATGATGCTCTGAGGATGTACCAGCACCTTTACCTGGTCTGGCTCGAGGTTGAAAAGCCATTTTGCTTCGATCATCTCGAGACCTTTATTCATTAAAGTAGCGGAATCAATTGTGATCTTGGCACCCATGCTCCAGTTCGGATGCTGCAATGCATGATCGCGTTTTACGTTCACGAGGAAGTTCGGCTTTTTACCGAGGAACGGACCACCCGATGCTGTGAGGACTACTTTCTCGATCCTGTTCCTTGTTTCACCAACAAGGCATTGAAATATAGCCGAATGTTCTGAATCTATTGGAATTATCGGCGCTTTGTTTTCAACAGCTTTGTGCATCACAATATCACCGGCAACTACAAGCGTTTCTTTATTGGCCAGGCCAATTGCTTTACCTGCTTCTATTGCCTGCAATGTTGGTTTTAGACCCGCGAATCCTACAATGGCAGCGATCATCATGTCGTAACTGTCTACTATCGCGGCTTCCGTCAATGCATCTTCACCTCCCAATACTTTAGTATGGGTTCCTGAAAGCGCATCCTTTACTTTCTGGTATTTTTTATCATCACCGATCACTACAATGCCCGGACTAAATTTGAGCGCCTGGTCTATCAGCAGGTCTTCGTTATTCTGGGCAGTTAATATTTCAGCTGTAAAAAGATCCGCGTGTGCAGCGATCACTTCAAGAGTCTGAGTTCCTATTGAGCCGGTTGATCCGAATATTGCAATGCGTTTCTTCATTAGATTGTGGTTATTGTTCGGCAAACCTTTCGAGGTCCTGAACAACTTTTCTGTCGTTACTAAGACGTGGTACTTTGTTCTGCCCCCCAAGTTTTCCAATGGATTTCATATAATCGATGAAACCATTACGCCTCACGGGGCGGATGTTCAAAGGTGAAAGAATATTTCCTGAAACCAGGTCATCATAATAAATATTCTTTTCACGCAGGTTGTTGTCAACACGTTCCGCAAAACGTTTAAGATCGGATGGTGTGTTCTCAAATTCAACGAACCACTCATGATATGATTGCTCTTCTCCGATAAGAGGAGCAACAGTGAATTCGCGGATACTGATATTTTCTTCTTTCGCAGCTTTCATAAGACTGTATTCTACTTCTTCTCCAATTACGTGCTCGCCAAAAGCAGAAATAAAATGTTTAATCCTACCGGTAACCAGTATGCGGTAAGGTTCAGTTGAAATAAAACGTATGGTATCGCCGATATTATAGCCCCAGAGACCAGCATTGTTATTGATGATGAGAGCGTAATTCTCTCCGATCTTCACATCTCTCAGTGAGATCCTTTCCGGATTTTCATTATGGATATCTCCGGCTTTGATGAATTCAAAAAATATCCCGCTGTTGGTATTTAATAATAGTCCTTCCGTTTCGGGGGAATCCTGGAAGGCCATAAATCCTTCGGAGGCCGGGAATGTTTCGATGGAAGCGATCGGTCCCCCAAGGCTGTCGAACAGTTTCGAACGATAGGGTTCAAAGTTCACGCCGCCATGAACGATCACGGATAATGTGGGGAAAATCTCGGTGATCTTTTTACCGGTGATTTCTATGAGCCTGTCGAAATACATCTGCATCCATGGTGGAATACCGCTGATGAGGCTCATCGGCTCATTGATGGTTTCCTCAACTATTTTATCAAGCTTGGTTTCCCAGTCGTCGATACAATTAGTTTCGTAAGAAGGTAACTGGTTCTTGCGCAGATAGTTAGGAATATGATGGTTTACGATACCGCTTAACCGGCCTGTGGGTATGTCGCCAATGCGTTCGAGTTCGGGGGAACCTGATAAAAATATCATTTTACCGGAGGTGAACTGGCTGTTGCCTGAGTTTTCGATGTAGCACAACAGGGCATTGCGGGCAGAATTGATATGGTTTGAAATAGACTCTTTGCTGATGGGTATATATTTAATACCACTGGTGGTACCCGATGTTTTGGCAAAATAGATCGGTTTTCCCTTCCATAACACATTGTGTCTGCCCTCTTTGATCCGGTCTATATAGGGCTTGAATTGTTCATAATCCCTTACAGGCACCGCCTGACTGAATTGTTCGTATCCCTGGATATTATTAAACTGATGTTCTTTGCCGAAGTCGGTTAGTTTACCTGTTTTTAGAAGGTCTTTGAGTATCGCTTCCTGATCCTCGACCGCCGTTAACATTCCCTTCTTTATACCTTTATATATATAACTGGCAAAAGGCTTTGCCAGGAGCGATTTGATCTTCATAGTTCTATTTCAAGCCTTATGGGCAAACGTACGTTAATTCGAACAAGAAAAAAACGCTTTAAATTGCTTAAAATTTAGGTAAAGCCCTTACCTTTGCACTCCTAATTTTTGGAATCATGTTCGCAATAGTAAAAATAGCAGGTCAGCAATTCAGGGTTCAGAAGAACCAAACATTATATGTTCCCCATGTTGGTGGAAACTCTGGAGACGCACTCGAGTTCGCTGATGTATTACTTACAGGTAACGATGGTAAGGTTGCTACCGGCAAGGACGCAAAAGCAACCATTAAAGCAGAGATCGTTAACCAGGTACTGGGCGACAAAGTCATCGCTTTCAAAATGAAAAGAAGAAAAGGATTTCGTAAAAAGCATGGTCATCGCACCAGGTACACACAGATTCGCATAAGCGATATCGTTGCATAACAACTCTTAACTTTTAACTGATAACTTTTAAGTTTATAAATCATGGCACATAAAAAAGGTGAAGGCTCCGTAAAGAATGGTCGCGATTCACAAAGCAAACGCCTCGGTGTAAAAATTTATGGTGGCCAGCCAGCTATCTCCGGCAACATCATCGTGCGCCAACGCGGAACAGTTTATCATCCGGGTAAAAATGTTGGTGTTGGAAAAGATTTTACACTGTTCGCATTAAGCGATGGTGTGGTTGAATTCAAAAAAACCAGGAACGAAAAAACTGTCGTAAGCGTTCTTTCGGTTTAATCAGCACTTTCCCCGTTCTTAAGATTTTAGGACGGCATTTCCAAATTTTGTTAAAAATTTTTTGGCGGTTTGAAATTAGTTTCTATTTTTACCGAGGATTTTACTATTTACTAACCGTTAAATTCACAAAAAATGGCAACAAAGAAAAAAGCTGCTAAGAAATCAGCTAAGAAAGCTGCTCCAAAAAAGAAAGCTGCTAAGAAAGCTGCTAAGAAGAAATAAGTTTCTTTTTCTAAAGCAGAACATTATAAAGTCCCGGATTTCCGGGACTTTTGCATTTAATAAGATAAAGGTGAAAAGTGAAAAGTAAAGGGAAGGAAATTCTCAACTTTTCACTTTTCACTTTTAACTTTTAACTTCCCTCATGGATAACTACTTCATAGCCGATCAGTTTTCCCTGTTATCAAAGCTCATGGATATACATGGCGAAAACTCATTCAAGTCAAAATCCTATTCCATAGCTGCATTCAACATAGAGAAAATGCCCGTTCAACTTGCAGACATCGGGCCCGAAAAAATATTTACCCTTAAAGGCATAGGAGATTCTACTGGTAAGAAAATCCTGGAGATCATTAACAGGGGAACATTCAAACAGCTTGAAGACATTATACAAAAAACACCTCCCGGTGTTCTTGAAATGCTGTCTATAAAGGGCATCGGACCTAAAAAAATAGCAGTGATCTGGAAGGAAATGGAAATTGAATCGCCCGGTGAATTGTTGTATGCGTGTAATGAAAACCGTTTGTCGCGCTACAAAGGGTTCGGACAAAAAACACAGGAAAGCATCCAGGCTGCGATCACTTTTTATATGCAGCACCAGGGGAGCCATCTGTATGCACAGATCGAAGCATATGCATATGAGCTTGATAAGATCTTTAAAAAAGCATTCCCCAAGGAAAAGTTCGGGATCACAGGACAGATAAAAATGCAATCGCTCGTAGTAGATAAACTGGAATGGGTAACATCTGTTCCCGTGAAAAAGCTGCAGGCATTTTTTAAGGAACATAATTATACCGAAGAAGAAGTGCTCACGGGCAGCATACAATACAGATCTCCTGAAAAAGTGCTGCTGGAATTTTATTCAAGAGCAGATGATGTATTCAATTCTACTCTTTTTGAAACTTCTTCAAGTGAAGAATTTTTGACTGAATGGAACAGGATTTACAGGAAAGACTCTTCTGTATATTCCTCTGTTGAAGAGATCTTCTCTTCTAAAAAAATAAATTACATCCCTTCTTTTCTCCGCGAAAAATCATCCGTCATTGAAAGGGCAAAAAAACAATCTTTCAATGATCTGATACAGCCGGGCGACATCAAAGCGATCATCCATTCACATAGTGACTGGAGCGATGGGTCCAATACCATTGAACAGATGGCAAATGCCTGCATTAAAAAAGGATTTGAATACATGGTGATCAGCGACCATAGTAAATCGGCTGCTTATGCCAATGGTTTGCAGGAAGAACGTGTGAAACACCAGCACCTGTATATCGACGAGCTGAACAATAAACTTGCGCCTTTCAGGATTTTTAAAAGTATTGAGTCGGATATATTGGGAGATGGGTCCCTGGATTATTCTGATAATATTTTATCAACTTTCGATCTTGTGATAGCATCTGTGCATTCTAATATCAAGATGCAGGAAGATAAAGCGATGATGCGGTTGCTGAATGCCATCAGGAATCCATATACTACTATTCTTGGGCATATGACAGCCAGGCTGCTGCTGAGCAGGCCTGGTTACCCTGTTGATCATAAAAAGATCATAGAGGCGTGTGCCACGCATAAAGTAGTGATTGAGATCAATGCGAATCCGCGAAGACTGGATATGGACTGGTATTGGGTGGATTATGCTCTCGATAAGGGTGTGTTGGTTTCTGTTAATCCGGATGCGCATGATGTTCTTGAGTTTGATAACTGCAGGTATGGGGTGCTTGCGGCGCAGAAGGGAGGCGTTCGTAAGGAGAATAATCTGAGTAGTTTTTCTTTAAAAGATTTTGAGAAGTTTATTTCTGCGAAATAGTTTAACCACCCCCGGAGCCGCGCGCCACCCCCTCCTGAAGGAGGGGGATATTTTTAAATTTATTTATTATAATAAGAAGGTTATTGATACCCTGC
>Ga0207701_10001555_pt1 | contig 23931 bp, 21 predicted proteins | sample KBSSwiSSwithPhiX_FD_184294 | JGI IMG/M metagenome (GOLD analysis project Ga0207701, IMG submission 184294) | Switchgrass rhizosphere bulk soil microbial communities from Kellogg Biological Station, Michigan, USA, with PhiX - S5 (SPAdes) (version 2) | ecosystem: Environmental > Terrestrial >... | reverse complement strand
GCTGCCGCAGGATGGGCGGATTCAAAAGCACATCGCGGGGCGCAATGTTGATTTGCGAGTTTCAACTTTACCGACGCAATTTGGCGAAAGCCTCGTGCTGCGCGTGCTGGATCGCAGCATCGTCAATCTGGACCTGGAAGCGCTCGGGATGCCTGACTACATCTACAGTTTTCTGCTCGAAATGATCGAGCGGCCAAACGGCATTTTCATCGCCACCGGGCCGACTGGCTCAGGAAAGACGACCACGCTTTACTCCTGCTTGCGCAAGATCAACACAATCGATTCGAAACTGATCACCGCAGAGGAGCCGGTCGAATACGACCTCGAAGGCATCGTGCAGGTACCGGTGAACGAAGCGATCGGATTAACTTTTGCCCGTGTGTTGCGGCACTTTCTACGCCAGGATCCCGACCGCATCATGGTGGGCGAGACGCGCGATCTCGAGACGGCGCAGATCGCCATTCAAGCGTCGCTTACCGGACATCTTGTTTTCACCACGCTGCACACGAACGACGCGCCGGGTGCGATTACGCGCCTGATCGATATGGGGGTAGAACCCTTCCTTATTTCTTCAACCTTGGAAGCCGTTCTAGGTCAGCGGCTCTTGCGCAGCATTTGCAGTCATTGTCGCGCGCCTTACCGGCCAAATGACTCTTTACTTTCCGAACTCGGCATTTTGCGCCGTGATCTGGGCGAGAAACAATTCTTCTACGGTAAAGGTTGCGACACCTGTAACAACACTGGCTACAAAGGACGGAAAGGAATTTACGAGCTTCTAAGAATCACCGACCCAATTCGTGAATTGATCAATGAACGCGCGCCGACGGTGACGATCAAACAAAAGGCGATCGAGCTGGGGATGATTACGCTGCGCCAGGACGGTCTGCGCAGCATCTTTGCAGGCGACACAACCATCGAAGAAGTGCTCCGCTACACCTAGCGTGATCGCAGCGCTACCCACACACTACCGCTCGACAACACCTTTTCGCCTAATTATTATACCGCCCCCCCATGCCACGCTTTAATTACATAGCTCTCGACGCCCGGGGACAGGAAGCATCTGGATTGCTCGAAGCCACTTCAAGCAGTGCGGCAATCAGCCAACTGCGTCAGGCCGGTTATTTCCCCACCAGCGTGATCGAGGAGGCTCTAATCAGGCCCGATGGCAAGGAAGCTGGTCGACGGGCAGCAAAGGCCGCGCGTGTGACCAAGCCGCGCGCGAAGAAAGGCATCGTTCTTTTCCAGCGCAGAAAAGTTAAGTCGAAAATTTTAATGATCTTTACTCGCCAATTGGCGACGCTGATCGATTCCGGTCTGCCGCTGCTGAGAAGCTTAAATGTCCTCGCTAAGCAGGAACGCGATAAGGTGCTGAAAAATACAATCGACAAGCTCGCCGACTCTGTGCAGAGCGGCAGTACGTTTTCCGACGCATTAGCGCTGCATCCGAAGATCTTCAACGATTTGTACGTCAACATGGTTAAGGCAGGCGAGGTCGGCGGCGTGCTCGAACTCGTGCTTAACCGGCTTTCCGAATTTCAGGAGAAAGCCGCCAAGATTAAAAACAAGGTCCTCTCGGCCATGGTTTACCCGATCATCGTGATGACTATGGCGGTGGGCATTATGTGTTTTCTACTCGTGTTCATTGTCCCGCGGTTCGAAGCGATTTTTCATGACCTGCTCGGCGACAAACCACTGCCCCCTGTGACGCGCTTCGTTCTCGGCGTGAGCGGTTTCATGAAAGAGCACGGCCTGGTTTTGCTCGGAGCCGTGGTCATGATTGCGGTCATTTACAACTTTATCGGCCGCACCCGCAAAGGACGACTCGTGATTGATATTTTCAAACTGCGCATGCCGCTCTTCGGCAACTTGAATCGCAAAACAGCAATCTCCCGTTTTGCGCGCACACTGGGAACCCTGGTCACGAGCGGTGTTCCGATTTTGCAGGCATTAAATATCACGCGTGAGACTGCGGGTAATGCCGCCATCGCTCGTGCAATCGCGCGTGTCCACGACAGCGTAAAAGAAGGCGAATCGATCGTGCAGCCGCTCGAAGCCAGCAAAGTGTTTCCGCCAATGGTGGTCAGTATGGTTGATGTTGGCGAAGAGACCGGCAAACTTCCCGAAATGCTTTTAAAGATCGCGGAGGTCTACGACGACGAGGTCGACAACGCGGTGGCCGCCCTCACTTCGATGCTCGAACCGATCATGATCGTGTTCCTGGCAGTGATCGTCGGCACGATTGTTCTTGCTCTCTTCACGCCGCTCATCAGCATCATCACGGGCTTGCAACAACAAACGTGATCCGTCTCGCGGAAATGACGAAGCACGAATAACGAATGACGAAAGAAGTTTTCCCCGGAACGTGTAAATGCATTTGTGCCAAACGCCTAGCGAATCATATCGGCGCTTCGCATAGGCGCCGCTACAACAGCTTCACTCTCATCGAGCTTGTCCTCGTTGTCGGCATCATCATCGTGCTCGCTGGATTGGTTTTGAGCACGGTTGGCTACGCGCGAAAGAAAGGCGCTCGGGCCCGGGCAGAAACCGAAATCGCTGCAATGTCGGCAGCGCTGGAAAACTACAAGGCGGATAATGCAGTTTATCCAGCATATTCCGGAGCAGCCGGAGCCCATGCTCTGTATCAGGGATTGAGCGGTGACGGAAATGACGCAATTGGTGGCACGACGGCATCAACGGGAACACCAGGGTCAAGCGGGAAATCGTACATGGCGCTGAAGCCTAATATGCTTAGCCCAAACCCGCCGGATGCGACGACGCGCGTTACTGATCCGTTCAGCAATGACTACAACTATGCCGCGCCTGGGATAAACAACATTGGAACCTTTGATTTATGGAGTACTGCGAATGCTAATCCGCCAACCGACCAAAATCAGTGGATTAAAAACTGGTAACGCCAATAAAATTTCGCGAAAGACTAGCGACTACCCTTCGGTCGTGCGGACGACTACTTCAACACGCCGATTGGGACTTTGCTCTTCGATTGAGCCGTTCGGGGACGCGCGGAATTTCGTGGCGCCGAAGCCGTGCGTTTGGATTTGCGCCGGGTTGATTCCCATCGCCTCGACGAGATAACGTTTTACGCTGTCGGCGCGGCGCTGGCTTAGATCAAGATTGTATTCAAACCCGCCGAATGAATCGGTGTAGCCTTCAACGGAAAATGTCGCTTTGGGATTGCGCTGAATGAGTGTGCCCAATTTTTGCAGTTGACCGATAGCGCTCGATTGAAGCACGTCGCTATCATATTCGAAAAGCTGATCGTCCGGGAGACGCAATTTTGTTCCTGAGCCGAGCGGACCCTTTTGCGCCAGCAACTGGTCCAAATCGCTGAACCCCGGTGCATGCCCTTTGTTTGGGCCGGCGCTATCGCCGGGCAGCTTGCTTGTGAAAGTGTTTGGCCGTTTGATCGCCGTGCTGGTGGCCAGCTCCGTTCCACTCAGAGCGGGCTGGGGACGACCCGACACCGAGCTGTTGTTCAGCAACGATTGCTCATGCACCGCATTTGGATCGCTGGAAAGAGTTTGCGCCGTGGAACGCTCAATTTCGTTCAGGACAGAATTAACGTCTGGTTGGTCCACCTTCGGTTGATCGGGCAACACGTCGCGCGTGTCGTCCGGCAGCGCTGTGCTTGCCTGAACTTCCTCCAGCAATTTGTCGAATGATTTCTTCTCATCCGGCAATTGCACGTCCGTGTTGTCAGGATTTGGTTTCGCGGCCGGATTGATTTGATCGGCACTGCTCTTCTCCAGGTTCGAATCAAGAACACGCTTCACCTTGAACGTGGGCGTTTGCTCGTTTTGCGCGAACACCGCATTTGGAGACGCAAAACGCGTGTGATAAAAATAAGTGCACAGCGCGAAATGTATCGCCAGCGACACAATTAATCCGAGCCACAGCCAGTTGCGCTCCTTGCTGCCGCTCAGCAGGCCCTCCGTCTCGAAGCCGTCGAGCTCGTCGAAATCGGAAACTCTCATGCGGTTGCAAACATATCACAGTTCAATGACCAAGCAGAATGCCGAAGGACGAACGAATCACGAACCTAAATCGGCGCCCACTTAGCGTTTGTCATTCGGCAATTCGGACTGAATCCGACATTCGGAATTCGTCATTCGTTTGTCATTTCGAGCGAAGTCGAGACATCTTTGATTTCATCCCGCAGTTCCACGTGTGCGCTCGATAAATGCTCGCGCAGCGCGGCGTATCTCCTCCGCCACACGCGCTTCCGGCGACACAAATTTCGGAGTGAACCACGGAAACAATCCAATCAGATCGTGCGTGACCAGAATTTGCCCGTCGCAATGCTCGCCCGATCCGATCCCGATTGTCGGGATGCGGATGGCATTAGTGATTTGCTTAGCGACATCGGTGAGGACGATCTCGAGCACCACAGAAAAGGCTCCAGCGTCTTCCACCGCACGTGCGTCCTCCAGCAATGCTTCGACTTCCATTTGCGTGCGGCCCTTGATTCGGTAGCCGCCTTGCTCGCGCACATGTTGCGGCAGCATTCCGATGTGCGCCATAAACGGTATTCCCGCGTGAGTGATCGCCGCAATCTGTGCGACATGACTCAGACCACCTTCGAGCTTCACCGCCTGAGCGCCAGCATCGACAAGTTTTCTGGCGGTCTCCGCGGCTTGCACTGGAGTGTCGTAAGTGTGGATTGGCATGTCCGCGACGAGCAACGCTTGTTTGACCCCCCGCGCGGCAGCGCGCGTGTGATGCAACATTTCGTCCAGTGTTACATCCGTAGTGTCCAGATAACCCAGAACTACCATGCCTACGGAGTCGCCCACGAGAATGATGTCGATGCCGCTCTCATCGAGCAAACGCGCGGTGGGATAATCGTACGCCGTGAGTGCAGTGATCTTCTCACCGCGTTGCTTCATCTGGCGAAAATCCTTCATGCCGCTAGCTCGGAAGATCAACTGCCCGTTCGATAACGCAAGCTGCGGCGAAAAGCGGTGCGGAGACGCCCCCCCCACTCCTAAAGCTGTCGCAAAAAGGAATGGACTCTTACTAATTTCGCACGAAGTGCTTTGGACTGCGCACGTGTCCTCGCGTCGTTTTTTGAAAATCCGCATTTACCACTGCTCCGCGAATCGGATCACATCGCCAGATTGTTCGACCTCAGCAAGCAATTCCCGAATAGTTTTCTTGTGGCCTGGCAACAGCAAGTCCGGCCGGAAATCGGCTAGGGGTCGAAGGACAAACTCTCTTAAGTACAGTCGCAGATGCGGCAGTTGCAATCGTTCGTCGTCGATCCGTTGGTCTCCACAGTAAAGCAGATCGATATCGATCGTTCGCGAAACGTTCGGTGGATGATCCCGTTTGCGGCCCAACGCCCCTTCGGTCTCAATCAATTGCTCAAGCAAGCGCGCAGGTTCGTCGCGATACTCAAATTCAACGACCGCATTCAAAAATTTTCCGGCTCCCGGTTCGCAACCGACTGGTTCAGTCTCGTAAACCGCCGATGAAAGAATCGGCGCCTTTACATTTGCGAGATCCAAAATGGCCTTTCGCGCTGCCCGCAAAGTCTCAAGTCGATCGCCGATATTCGAACCGAGTGCGACTGCAGTTCTCATCGTTGTAGCCGCGACCGGTGATCGCGGAAGCCGGGGTCACCGACCCCGGCTACAGCTTTACAGCCCAAGTACATTCTGCATCGAGTAGAGTCCCGCCCGCTTGTTCGCAATCCATTTCGCCGCCCGCAATGCGCCTAACGCGAAAATTCCGCGATTTGCTGCACGATGCGTTAACTCCAGGCGCTCTTCGGGCCCTGCGAAAATTACCGTATGCTCGCCGACAACATCACCCTCGCGGATCGATTGGATCGGTATTTCGCTGTTTCGCATGGCTTTCAAGAGCTCAGCCAGTGTTTTGGCTGTACCGCTCGGCGCGTCTTTTTTCATTTTGTGATGCGTTTCGACGATCTCCGGATTGAAAGCCGAACCAAGTAATTCAGTCGCTTTTTGCGCCAGCCAGAAAAGCACGTTCACGCCGACGCTGAAATTCGACGCTAGAACGATCGGTACCGAGTGCGCTGTCTCTTCAATGGTTTTGCGCTGCTGCTGAGAGTGGCCGGTTGTTCCAATGACGAGCGATTTGCCATGCTGCAGCGCGGCGCGGCAAATTTCATCAACGCTTTCGGCCTGACTAAAATCGATTGCGACATCACAATTTCTCATGGCCGGTTCAATTGAATCGCCGAGATCGCATAGTGCGGCGATTTGAATTTCCGGATCGTTCTGCGCAAGTTCGCGAACAGTTTCTCCCATGCGGCCGGCTGCGCCAATGAGCATTACGCGTACGGGAGAATCCTTCATGGTCGCGGAGTTATCGCTTCGATTCAAAGTCTGCCAGCGTCTTTCGCAGGCGTGTCTGGTTCGCTTCGCTCATTTCGCACAGCGGCAAACGAACTTCAGGCGACATCGCTCCGCACCAGCCAAGCGCTGTCTTCACAGGAACCGGGTTAGGCTCGATGAACAAATCTTTAAAAAGCGATAGCAGTTTCCGGTGCCGTGTTTCGGCCGACCTCAAATCGCCTGATTCGCAGGCGCGCACGAGAGCGCACACGTCGGACGGAAACAAATTCGACGCCACGCTCACGACTCCAGCAGCGCCCACAGCCATGAAGGGAAGAGTGAGCGAGTCGTCGCCGCTGAGAATCGTGAATGCGTCGGGCAAACGCCGACGCAACTCACTAACGCGCTCCACGCTACCACTCGCTTCTTTGATCGAGACGATGTTGCGGCATTCTTCCGCCAGACGAGCTACGGTCTCCGGCACGGTGTCGACGCTGCAACGCCCTGGGATATTGTAGAGCATAATCGGCAGAGATGTACCGTCGGCGATTGCCTTGAAGTGGCGGAACAATCCTTCCTGGCTTGGTTTGTTGTAATACGGCGCGACGAGCAGCGCAGCATCCACTCCGAGCTTCTCCGCCCGCTTTGTATCGGCGATGGCATATTCTGTGGAATTTGATCCTGTTCCTGCGAGAACGAGGCAACGTTTGTTCGACTTGGCAACTGCAACGCGAATCACTTGTTCCCGTTCTTCGTGTGAGAGCGTTGGCGATTCGCCAGTCGTGCCAATAGCGACGATCCCAGTAATTTCTGCGGCAATTTGTGCTTCGATTAGTTGTTCGAATGCAGAGACGTCAATGCTGCCATCGCGAAATGGGGTGACCAATGCCGTGAACGTGCCGCGAAACATATTTTCTATCCAATTGTCATGTCGAGCGAAGTCGAGACACCTCTGGATATCTAAAATTAGAGATTCCTCGACTCCGCTCGGAATGAAAGAGGAGTATCTTTATGGAGTTCAAATCTCGATCGTTCCTTCGAAAATGAACTCAGCCGGGCCAGTGAGCGTGACGTTGCGGAAACTTGCGCCGATTTTTTCGAAACCGACCTGAAGTTCATCGCCGCCCCGCGCCAGTACCGTAATGGGACTGCTGCTTCCTTCTGTGGTCGCGAAAATGAGCGCGCTGGCGACTATTCCGGTCCCGCACGCGAGCGTTTCGTCTTCAACGCCGCGTTCATACGTGCGGATGGCGATTTTGTTGGCTCCGTGTTTTTCAATGAAGTTCACGTTTGCGCCGTTTGGTGAAAACATTTTGTGATTACGAATCGCTGTCCCGTCGCCCCGCACATCCGCGTCGTCGATTTTCGCAACGGGAATTACAACATGCGGGACTCCGCTGTTGATGAAGTGAACTGCCCTATTTTCACCCGCCCCGGGTAAGTCGATGTTGAGTCGCAGATCAGTGGGCTCAGTCATTCGAAGGGTGACCAAATCGCCTTGCAATTCCGCAGAAATCACGCCGGCCGGTGTTTCAAAAGAAATTTCCCCCTTCTGTTCGCCAACTTTGTTTGCAAAACGCGCGAAGCAGCGCGCCCCGTTGCCGCACATCTCCGCTTCCCCGCCATCGGCGTTGAAATACCGCATTCGAAAATCCGCGCGGTTTGTTGGCTTTTCCAGTAACAGGATGCCGTCGGCGCCGATGCCGCGGTGCCGGTCACACAGTTGCGCGATTTGGTAACGATCCAAATCGACGTCTCCTGTCCTGTTATCAAACAGGATAAAATCGTTCCCAGCGCCATTCATTTTCGTAAAGCGCAGCATGCACTTCGTTTAGCACACGTCCGGCGACAACGCGAACACGGCGCTTGTTGCGCCGTTGCCAGATCACGTTTCGATGTTTACTTATGCGCCGGTGAACAGGTTTTATGTATTCATCCTCACGTCGTTTGTTGCTGTCGCGCCGCACTTGTCGTTCGCTGGCGATTACAACGACCTGGTTCTGGAGCAGATCAGGGAGATGCCGAAAGGCGGTCGTTACTCTGTTTCGCATTTTGCAAAGATTCGCCTCCAATCGTCGGCACATTTTGAGTCCGGGAAATTTTTTATCATTCCGTCGGGGCCGAGTTTCTGTTCGGGCGCGACGTATTTGGTGTTTATCAGAACGATCGAAGCTTTGCGCGAACGTGGTCAGCTTCGTCTGGACTATGGCGCGCTTGAGCGTTTGATCATACGCGACCAGCACGATGGAGAAGGCGTCTGGGGCCGGTGGAACGCAAATGGCCCGGGAACCGCGCGCCTGTTTCACGAACTGCGCCTCGGTCGAAATTTCGACAATATCGATCAAGCGAAGCCCGGCGATTTCATGAAGATTTTCTGGTCACGCGCGGTCGGCAGAAACGAGCACGGGCACTCTGTTATCTTTCTGGGAATGGAGAACCGCCCGGACGGTCAGTATGTTCGGTATTGGTCCAGCAATGTTCCCTCGGGCTACGGCGAAAAGAGTGTGCCTCGAAGTAAAATTGCCTACGCACTTTTCTCGCGTCTCGAGACGCCGTCCAATCTGGCGCGAGTCACTAATGCGCCACTTGTTGACACGTATTTGGCCTCTCTTCTCCGAAGTCGCTCCAGTATTTCGGAGGCTGGCTCAAAGTGCGGGCTGTAGTGGCGTACCGCTAAAACACATTGTCCAACGCAACAACTCTGGCGGTGCGGCAGCGGAATGCGCTTGCCTTTGGAATATCCTCCTCCTAAAACGAGGACATGCTTCTCGAAACCTTCAAACGGCATTGGTGGGTTCCAGTTTTACGGGGTGTCGCTGCAATTATCTTCGGAATAATCGCGTTCACTCATCCGGTTATGGCTGCCGCGACGCTTGTCCTGTTCTTTGGAGCCTGGGTCTTGATCGACGGAATTTTTCGCATCGTAGGCGCAATCAGGGATCGTTCCGACTCAGATTGGGGTTGGCAACTCGTGATTGGAATTCTCGGAGTCATGGTCGGCTTGCTTACCTTCCACGCACCCGGAATAACGGCGCTGGCTTTGGTCATCTACATCGCCGCGTGGGCGTTGATGATCGGTGCAACAGAAATTGCATTAGCAATCAAGATGCGGCGGGAGATTAAAGGCGAATGGTTTCTGATTCTGATGGGCCTCGCTTCGATCATTTTTGCGGGTCTTCTCTTGTGGAATCCCATCGCTGGTGCAGCGGCGTTGATCTGGATCATCGCCTGGTACGCGGTGATAATGGGTGTTCTGGCGATCATTTTTGGCTTTCGCTTGCGCAGCTTGCCCACACTGGCAACCCGTTGATCAGAGGCAAAACGTCTTCAGTCCTGCCATCCGAAGATTCCGGACCGTTTTGTGTGTCGTGGAAGCGGCATCGTCCGGTTGGCAAACTTTTTGTGCGACTAAGCCCAATGGCGGCGGGTTTATTGAAGAAAAAATGCGGCCTGGAGCGATTAATTGGCCGATTACCGTACGGCGCTGGAATATGATCGTTCCAATCTTAGCCTCGATTGCGCGATGGTAGGTAGAAGGCCATTTTTGCGAGGACACTCTATGAAAAAAGCTCCCCTTACTAAAAAGACGAGACGACCAAATCGCGCGCCATCTAACGGCACTGACTTCGATACCGGTCAACTGCTTGCAGTATTAATGGCGTTCAAGCGGGGCGATTTTTCCGCGCGACTGCCGGAGGATTGGACCGGTGTGTCGGGCAAGATCGCCGACACATTTAATACGGTGATCGAGACGAACGAGCGCATGACCCGGGAATTGGAGCGCATCGGGCGGGTGGTTGGCAAAGAAGGCCGGATTACGCAGCGAGCGTCGCTCGGCGAAGTCAGCAACTCATGGGCCGACGCAATTCGATGCATCAATACTTTAATCGGGGATCTGGTCCAGCCTACGAGCGAAATGGCGCGGGTAATCGGCGGCGTTGCAAAGGGAAATTTGTCTCAATCAATGGCCACCGAGATCGAAGGCCGGCCGCTGAAAGGTGAATTCTTGCACACTGCTAAAACGGTAAACGCAATGGTCGGCCAGCTGGGCGCTTTTGCTTCGGAAGTGACGCGCGTGGCGCGCGAAGTCGGCACCGAAGGGAAACTCGGCGGCCAGGCAAAGGTAAAAGGCGTTGCCGGCACCTGGAAAGATCTGACCGATAACGTGAATCTCATGGCGTCCAATCTCACGTCGCAGGTGCGCAACATCGCGGCAGTAACCACCGCCGTAGCAAACGGCGATCTTGCGAAAAAGATAACGGCGGACGTTCGTGGCGAACTTTTGGAATTGAAAGACACCATCAACAGGATGGTGGACCAGTTGCGCTCGTTCGCTTCAGAGGTCACGCGCGTGGCGCGCGAGGTCGGCACGGAAGGAAAGCTTGGCGGCCAGGCAAAAGTCGAAGGCGTCTCAGGCACGTGGAAAGCTTTGACGGACTCCGTCAACTCGATGGCATCCAATCTCACCTCTCAAGTCCGCAACATCGCGGCGGTGACAACGGCCGTGGCTAATGGGGATCTGTCGAAGAAGATCACGGTCAAGGTTAAAGGCGAAATTTTGGAACTGAAAAACGTGATCAACACGATGGTGGATCAGCTTTCGTCCTTCGCTTCGGAGGTGACCCGTGTAGCGCGGGAAGTCGGCACGGAAGGAAAACTTGGCGGCCAGGCCGCAGTCGAAGGCGTCGCGGGAACATGGAAGGACCTGACTGATTCAGTGAATTCAATGGCGTCCAATCTAACTGCCCAAGTCCGCAATATTGCCGATGTCACGACTGCTGTGGCTAAGGGTGACTTGTCCAAAAAGATCACTGTTGATGTGCGCGGTGAAATTCTCGAACTCAAGGACACCATCAACACGATGGTCGATCAACTTCGATCGTTCGCTGCGGAAGTGACGCGCGTGGCCCGAGAGGTGGGCACAGAAGGAGAGCTCGGCGGTCAGGCTGACGTGAAAGGCGTTGCCGGCACATGGAAGGATTTGACTGACTCCGTGAATTTCATGGCATCGAACCTAACGACACAAGTGCGTAACATTGCTGCAGTCACCACCGCCGTCGCTACTGGCGATCTGAGCAAGAAGATCACTGTGAACGTAAAAGGGGAAATCCTTGAATTAAAAAACACGGTGAACACGATGGTCGATCAACTGTCGTCGTTCGCCGATGAAGTCACTCGCGTAGCACGCGAGGTGGGCATGGAAGGGAAGCTGGGTGGGCAAGCTCTGGTGAAAGGGGTTTCAGGGACTTGGAAGGACCTTACCGATAACGTTAACTTTATGGCTTCTAACTTGACGGATCAGGTACGTGGCATTGCAGAAGTCGTGACTGCAGTCGCAAACGGCGATCTGAAACGAAAACTTTTCCTCGAAGCCAAGGGCGAAATCGCAGAGCTCGCCGGGACGATCAATAACATGATCGACACGCTGGCGATGTTTGCAGATCAGGTCACAACTGTCGCGCGCGAGGTAGGCGTGGAAGGAAAACTGGGCGGCCAGGGAAACGTGCCGGGCGCCGCGGGGACATGGCGCGATTTGACCGATAACGTGAATCGATTGGCAGCAAATCTCACGACGCAACTTCGCGCGATTGCTGATGTTGCTACAGCCGTCACCAAGGGCGATCTCACGCGATCGATTCAGGTGGAGGCCCAGGGCGAAGTCGCGTCTGTCAAAGAATTGATCAATGAAATGATCCGAAACCTGCGTGACACAACGCTGCGCAACGAGGAGCAGGACTGGCTTAAGACCAACCTAACGAGATTTACCCAAATGCTCCAGGGACAACGCGATTTTCTCACCATTGGCAAACTCATTTTGTCGGAGTTGGCGCCGCTGGTTTCCGCGCAGCAAGGGGCATTCTACATGATCGATACTCGGAACGGCGAGTCTGAGCTCAGCCTGCTTGCCACTTATGCTCAAGACGACGGGAATGGTGCGAAGAATCGTTTCAAAATGGGCGAAGGATTGGTCGGCCAAGCGGCTTTGGACAAGCGGTGCATCCTTTTAACTGATGTGCCGGGCAATTACGCGAAGATAAGTTCCGGTCTAGGCGAATTTCACCCAACGAATGTCGTGGTGTTGCCGATTCTTTTCGAAGGCGAAGTCAAAGCGGTCATGGAGCTTTCCTCAGTTGAGCGGTTCAGCCCCGCGCACCAGGCATTTTTGGATCAATTGACCGAGAGCATCGGCATCGTGCTCAACACGATCGAAGCAAGCACGCGAACAGAAAACCTGCTTAAGCAATCACAATCGCTCGCCGTCGAGTTGCAGAAGACGAACCTGGAGTTGGAAGAGAAAGCTCGCTCGAATCTCGCTAAGGATCAATTCCTCGCCATGCTGAGTCACGAGTTGCGGACGCCTCTCACGCCCGTGCTCGCTTCCGCTCTCGAATTGGAGAATGAACCGGACGTCCGTCAGGATGTTCGAGAATCGCTGCAGATGATTCGTCGCAACGTGGAATTGGAAGCGCGACTGATCGACGACTTGCTGGATCTGACGCGGATCGATCGCGGCAAGGTACAGCTCACTTTTGAAATCGTCGATGCGGATACGTTGCTGCAAAATGCCCTCGAAATCTGCCAGCCGGAAATCGATCGGAAACATCTGAGACCATCCCTTAATCTCAGAGCGAAAAGAGTACACATGCGTGCAGACCCGGCGCGACTGCAGCAGATCTTTTGGAACCTCATCAACAACGCCGTGAAATTCACGCCACCAAACGGGCAAATCACGATTACCACGACCAACGATTCAGCCGAAAAATTACGCGTCGAGATTGCCGATAGCGGGATGGGAATTGAAGCGGAAGCGCTGCCCAAGATCTTCGATGCATTCGAACAAGGCGGCAGAACAGAATCCGGCGGCCTCGGTCTCGGCCTTGCGATCAGCAAAACTCTTGTAGAAGCGCATAAAGGAACGATTACTGCGCATAGTGCGGGTCGCAACAAAGGCTCGACCTTTACGTTAGTTTTTCCGACGTGCGAAAAAATTGAGCCGCAAATCGCACCGGCGCTGTCGCCGAGAGTCGCTCAGCGCCAGCCGATGCGGATTTTGTTAGTCGAAGATCACGAAGATACCAATCGCTCCCTAACAAATTTGCTTCGGCGGCGGGGTTATCAGGTGCAATCGGCACTTACTTTCCAATCCGCCATTGAGCTTAGCGGTAAAGAGAAATTTGACGTGCTCATCAGCGACCTCGGTTTGCCCGATGGGAGCGGAATCGATCTGATCCAAAAACTCGCGTCGAAACCACCTCTTGGAATTGCTCTCACCGGTTTTGGCATGGAACAGGACATCCGCAGAAGCCGTGCGGCAGGTTTCCAGCATCACCTGGTAAAGCCGATCGACCTGAACAAACTCGACTTAGTTATACAAGAAGGGGCGGCAACGTTGCCGGGCGCCTAAATAATTAAGACTCGTATCCGGGGAGAGCGAACGCTAAAACTTTGGTTCACCGGTTCGGGGGTAGGTTCGACTGGTCCAGGTTGGGAAAATTTCCGAACAGGCGGGCAAGAGTGCGCACGCGGTGATGCGTGATATCCCGGACGCATACATTAAAGCAGCAAAGAAGAAGATTCAGGCAGAGCCTCCAGAGCCTAAGATGAAAGATGGGAAGCCGGTCGAGGTTTTCATGTATTTCTTTTATTTCCAAGGCATTCCAATATCGTGGTCGTTGACTTTCATAAGCCGCTCGACAAGCAACCATGACATATATCCGCTGTGCAGGTCGCGAAACGTGGCGGCCCCTAACCGGACTTAGCGAGTGCGACTCGCGCCAGCCGCAAAGGCAATGTCAATACTGGCTTTTGCAAACCTAGTCAGGCGTCACCTAGTTTTTGGTACGGTATTGTCTTACATGGCCAGTATCGACGATCCGACCGCCAACTCGCCGCTCATTTACAACGAACTACACGAGCGGATTGCATTCGCAATCCGTTCAATCACCCATTGGAATTGCTCGGATCGGAACCTTCGTCGCGGTAGTGATCGAGACGCTAGAGCACAAGGCGATCTCAGAGAGTAGTGAAGTATGACCAAGCTCACCGTGAACTCGTGTATCGCCCTTTGCAATTCGACGAACGCAGTCAGCATTTCATCGGCCCGGACGATGAAGCGCTTTCCATAACCGTGCGCGTCCACAACCCAGATCGTTTGCCGTTCACAGTCCAGGCTGAATCCGGCATCATGGAGATTGTCGGCGATGTTTTCCAGTATTTAACTGCCATCGCTTTCTACTGACTGTTCAGAACCGTTTGCGGTACAGCTTTGCTCAATTCGAGTTGGGCACTCACTTTCTGCAGACCTGTAGTAAGTGCTTCAATTTGCTTTTGCTGTTGCGCGCCAGCCGCTTCTTGCTTTCCAGTGCGCGATTTTAGCTGTGCAATAGTCGCTTCGAGTCCCTGCACTTTCTGGTGCTCTTTGAGAAACTCGTTGAGCAACATCGCGTTTACCGCTTCGTAGCGAACGGTGTAGACCTTGCCGTGCTCGTCACGCACGACTAAGTCGGGGTTCACATTTGCTACTTCTTCCGCAATCAGTCCAAATTGTGGCGTGTGTTCCGCGTCGTTTTTGTAGCGAAAGGTCACAGGTTTAAGCTTTAAGATTCCTTCGCTCGATTTCTCCATTGCTTTGATCTCTTCCTTGAACTTTCGTGCCGAAGCTGGCGGTTGAGTGCCAAGTCGTCCGTTGCTGTTGATATAGACCGGCTTGATCGTCCCACCCTCGTTCATGTTATAGATGCCAGCGATAAAAGTGCCGTTCTGCGTGCCCTGTTTGCCAATGCGGATTTTGCCGGATTCGCCGGCTACCCCCAAATTGCCGATATGGATGTTGTTACTGCCGGTAGTCAGATTGGAGCCTGCCTGGCTGCCTACGGCAATGTTGGATGAGCCGGTCTTATTGTTTAAGAGCGCGTTCAACCCGTCGGCGGTGTTGTCGTGGCCAGTAGTATTAAAAAAAAGTGCGTTAACACCGTTGGCCGTATTGTTAATACCGCTGGTGTTATCAGAAAGCGCTGCCGTCCCAGTAGCCGTGTTAGCGTCGCCACCAATATTGGCCTGAAGCGCTCCAGTGCCGGTTGCAGTATTAAAGTCGCCGGTCTGGTTGTTAATGAGCGCAAATGCGCCGCTAGCCACGTTTTCGATGCCGGTAGTGTTGTTTAAGAGGGCTTGAAAACCGGTGGCGGTGTTGTCGTGGCCACCCGTGTCAAAAAAGAGGGCTTCCGAACCTACCGCAGTGTTGTGGTTGCCGGTGGCAAGAAGCAGGGCTTGAAAACCGACGGCGGTGTTGTCGTTGCCACTCACATTATTGGCGAGGGCATCAGCACCGATGGCAGTATTATTAGTGCCGCTGCTAAGGCTCAAAAGAGCATCAGTCCCCTCGGCAGTATTACCGCCGGGGTAGCCACCGTCGGGTGGGGGAGACACTGCTCGCGCTCCGGGTAAAGTGGCAACGCACATCAGAACAAACGGCATAATAATGAACGCGCATCGTAACAGAGAATTGTTGATCAAATTACTGATTGTTGAGGTTGTTGTTTTCATATAAACTCATTTAAACATTTTTCCTTTCATTGTCTATAAGGAAAATGTCCTCGTCACGTTGCGCTAGAAAGGTAACGCTGATGTTACCTTTGCCGATCAGTGAACACGTGGCGTTTCCTCGTTAGGGAAGTAGTCGGCTATGCGACTGAGTTTCTGTAGCTGTGCTTTTAGATACCAGCACAAGCTTCGTTATGATCTTCGTCTATTTTCGTGCCGGTTCCGTACCAACGGGGGCCCAAGCTGGATTGGGCCTCCATGGGCGGGCAATCAGCCAATGTAAGATCGTTTCCGCGATGGCAATCTCCACCGGCACAAACCCGATGCAGTTTCAGCGAACGGTGATATTCGTTGATCGTACCAATCTTTCCCTCGCCTTGACGCTGCCAATCTCGTGGTTGGGCACCTCGCCGCGATATTCATTCCTTCGCGTTTCTCAGCGGTGGCAGACAGATCATCCGGATTTACCTTTATACCATTCAAGAGCATCTCGACCGCGCACTCGAAAGACACCTACGAACGATGTTAGAGTTGTTCTAGGCCACTGAATCCCGACAAAAGATGGAAACATCAGAGAGAAAGCCGTCGATGCACTTCTGGTTGCTGATCTGATCTACCATGCCGCGTCCCGCAATTGCGATTATGCGGTTTTAGTCAGCATGGACACAGACTTCGTTCAGGCGATTCGACGAGTGGAAGATTTTGGCTGCCGAACGTCCGTTATCGGGACTTGTAGCGACGTGCCTGACCGTCTGATAGAAAGCATTGGCGTTGGATGATCCAATCAACGATGCACGCATACGAAGTCCGCCGGCGCAAAGATAAACGCGGCGTTGATCTAATTTCCGATGTGCTGCCATTCGGTCGTTTGCGGTACGGCGGGGCCGGATGCGATCAGCTACGCAAAGTTTTCAGCCGCTGACATGATGCCGTGATTCGTGTTTGCGACTCAGCAGGCAATGTGATTGAGACGCACGAGCACGCGGGCGGCTTCAAAGAGTGGGAGCAGAATTTCTGTTCAGGACGCAGAGTAACAGGCGATTTTTCATTGGCGATTCCAGCGATATTCTAAACCTAACTAATCAAATGAAAATCACGAACGCGGTGCCGGAGTGGAGCGAGACCGAGGAGTAGGTGTAGGTCTTGGAGTCGGCGTAGGTGTCGGGCCCCCCGCACCAGCGCAGTATCTGCCGCCGGTGTCCGTCGTCATTGCTTCCTCATCGTTTGGGTCCGCAAAAGCCAGAGCGGCAGATCGCGCATTAATCGTGGGTTCGACGCGCCGAATTCCTCCGTGGTTGCGTCTTTTCCGTTTTCCATCACAGAGGCTGCAACGATTCCGATGGCGTTACCGGTTTCTGAAACGATCGGCGAGCCGGACATGCCGCCTTCAATCGGTTGCGTGGGCTTTGAGACCCAGAGCGGACCATCAATCCTTTCCATCCACTGGACCTGGCATCCAAACCATTCCCCTTGCAGGCTAAGAAGAAGGCCGCGGGACTTCTCCGGTGCCTCAGTAATTCGGAACGGTGTAGCGTATTCCAGAAGCGCACGGTATGCGTCTGCTTCATCGCACAAGGTCTGCGTATCGGGAACGCCAACCACGGCCACGTCGGCGATGGGATTTATGAACAGACACTCGCAGGCAACAGTCGGGGCGGCGCCGAGCGGGCCGAGCATGTTCCGGTAAACGTGTTCTTCGGGGTAAGCGATGCCGAACCCCGAAGGAAGCCAGGGCAGACAGTGGCTCGCAGTCACAACAAGGTGTTCGCCGCGATGCTCGACGACAAACCCGCGTCCCTCTCCAACGGTAATCACCGTTCCTTTGGGCTTTTCCCTTTCGGCTGGCCTTATCGCTCTTATCCGTGCCTCCGCGGAAAGCTGTTGCGCTGCTTTTCGCATTTTAGGCCGAAACCATTCTTGGATGTGGCTGCCGTACTTGAATTGCGCCTGCCCTTCGCGTTGTTTCTCCTGCCGCAAGTGACGGTCGGCAAGTATCTTCGTTTCTTCGGGTTTCATCACTTGATCAGCTTCTCCCAGTCATGAAGCACTCCTGGCTCCCGGCCGAACTCTTCGAGCTCGCGCCTGCGTCGAAAACAATTTGATCGAGTTTCACGTTTCGCGTTGAGGACCACACTTGTTTGGTTCGATAGGCCGAACGTGGCCCACATCACGGGACCGTCTGAGACAGTGGCACGTGTCCAGTTCGCCGCCGTATTCCACTCGCCGCTGGTCGGATTGAGATTCCAGGTGGCGCTGCTGGCGTAAACCGCGCTGGGCACACCGAACAAAGCGTAGAAACCATGGCACCGGACAGAATGGGAGAGTTCATGGCGGCCATTATGCCTCTGTCCCCATTTAAAAGGAAAGCGGATTCGTGATGGCTACTGCACGACCATGAGTGTTGCTGTAGCGAGTTTACTGATTACCCACAACCGTTTGCGGAGCGGGTCCGCTGACTTCAAGCTGTGCGTTCACTTTCTCCAAGCCCGCAGTCAGCGCGTCAATTTGCTTTTGCTGCCGCAAGGCATTCGCTTCCAATTCCTGCACTTTCTGGTGCTCTTTGAGAAACTCGTTCAACAACATCGCGTTTACCACTTCGTAGCGAACGCTCATAATCTTTCCTTCTTCATCGCGAGCGACAAGTTCAGGATTCACTTTCTCTACTTCCTCCGCAATCAAGCCGAACTGTGGAATCTTGTCCGGATCGAGCTCTTTCTTGTAATGGAAGGTCACAGGGTTGAGCGCAAGGATCGCTTCGCTGGCCTTATCCATTGGCTTAATTGCTTCCTTGAATCTCGCCGAGGAAACAACCGTGCCGAGCTGGCCGGTTGTGCCAACGATGACCCCAACCCCGTTCGCCACCGTCGCGCCACGAATACCGGCAATGAAGGTTTTCCTTTGTGTGCCTGACTTACCGATCCGGATTGTGTTAGCCTCTCCCGCAACACCGCCTACATTGGCGCCGATGTCGATGTTGTTACTGCCGGTAGTCAGATTGGCGCCTGCCTGGCTGCCTACGGCAATGTTTGATGAGCCGGTAGTGTTGTGTTCGAGCGCCCAGTAGCCTTCGGCAACGTTGTCGTGCCCGGTGTTGTTGAGAACGAGCGCATCAAAACCGTTGGCCGTGTTGTTGTCGCCATTGTTGGATTGGAGCGCACCACCACCGGTGGCCGTGTTGTTGTCATTGATTGTGTTGGCATAGAGCGCATCGATTCCATTCGCCGTGTTGCCGCTGCCGGTTGTGTTGCTAAGGAGTGCTTGGAAACCGTTGGCAGTGTTGCCGCCGCCCGTTGTGTTGCGAAAGAGCGTAGCAAAACCGATGGCCGTGTTGAAGAAGCCTGTTGTGAGGTAGAAGAGCGCACTGTCGCCCTCAGCCGTGTTGCTGTTGGGATACCCTCCGTCCGGTGGAGGGCTAACGGCCCATACTGCTGGCGAAAACCCGAACCAGACTAGCGTTGCGAGAATTGTCTTTAGTCGAATCAGTGGATTCATATGGTTCTTCCTTTCTTTCAACTAATATACTTCGTAAAATTTGGTGATTCGTTACGTGGAGATGCGGAACACGTTGGAACCACGGATTTGCAACGGCTGCCAAGGCCGAGCGTTTAGCAATGAACCAATCGCTGCGACGGAATGGCTGGCCCAGGGTTTGCAATCCGTTCAATCATCCATTGGAATTGCTCGGATCGGAACCTTCGTCGCGGTAGTGACCGAGACGCTAGAGCACAAGTCGATCTCAGAGAGTAGTGAAGTTATGACCAAGCTCACTGCGAACTCATGTATCGCCCTTTGCAGCTCCAAGAACGCAGTCAGCTCTTCATTCGCGCGCATTGCGCTGTGGTCGGTCATCAGACTGATCCCAAGATTTTTCGCCGGCGGATTGTGTCTGGTTGGGCTTCAACCCTGCAGGGAAAATTGGACGTTGAACGTTGAATGTTCGATGTTCGCGCGTTCCTGCGCGTCGGGCCTGTAGCTCAGGGGTTAGAGCAGGGGACTCATAATTCAAGGAAGAGTTTTTGCGCTCGTTTTCACTTTGTTGCACAGCATTGCGGCTACTAGGTAATCGTGAGTAATGCCATTCGCAGCGCGTAGCGCAGAGTTGCAGCGTTTGCAGCCAAAAATTCGTAGACCGTAGAAACCGACCGTGAAAATCATTCTTTTAGCTCCAGCCAAAGATTTAAGGAGGCGATGATGAAATGTGTTTGAGGACCCGGTAACCGGCACCGGATCGAATGGAGTTTGTCCAGGATTACGACTGCCAGACAAACAATCGCCGAGCGAGCCCTTCCGCAGTGGAACGTGCGTGCGTGTGCGCCTACGTCTCCGTTGCCGCGCGCGCCGTGTTCTTAAGCTTCGCTGCGATGGCGTCCAGCTTGCGATCTATCGCTGTGAGTTCGGCGCGTTCTTCAGCGGTGGGCATTGGGATATTGGCGATGTTTACATTCACACTAGCCGGTTGGTTCCATCCGTGCAGTTGCGCTGCGCTGCTTACCACGTCTTTGAGTCTCGCCGAGATGTAGACCACTTCGTCGCCATCGCGTTCTGCAAGGCTAACGCTGGCTTTTCGAGTCGCAGTGGATAATCCCACGCGTGTGGCTTCGGCGTCGTGTTTCAGACGTTGCTCAAGCGATTCAGCGGGTGTGACAACACCGACAACGGGTGACAACACTTCACGAGGATGTGGCGCTTGGATGCGTTTTGGGAGTTTCCAGCCGTAGCGCACCACCCAGTTAAGTACGCGTCCTTCAGATAAACCGCACTGGCGGGCGGCTTCGCGCCAGTTGCGAAGAGCAATGCCGAGCATTCGGACTTGTTCGCGTTGGGCGACGATCTCGGCTTTAGTCTGCGCCCGCGGTTGTTGCTGGTTCTGGCCGTTATTTGGCTCGCTCATGTTCAAGCGAACAGGTAAGCCCAAATGGAGGGAATGCAATTCTTACCGTGCCGATCGAGGTCCGTAACGTCAGCTCAAGTGTCGCCCGCAAATGCTCGATGCTCTCACGCGGACTTGCGTTTTATTATTGAATTAGGCGACTCATTCGTCGCCAGTCTCTATTCGATCCTTGACGACCCATTTGTCTGCCTTGTACTATCGCCTTTACTGGGTTCCTATGCTCACCCTCCGTTCAATCCGCGAGACGGGATCACAACGTTGGCTCCTCGCGCCCCGGCTCGTCGCGGCGCTCACCTTCGCCGGCTTCGGCTCCTTCTTGGAGTTAACATCCGAGCGGGCAGCAATTGTGGAGTTTTGCAGGAGATGGTGATCTAACGTCAGCGCCGCACATGTGAACCAGACAATCTACATTGGCAGCCCTTTCGTCATTGGTCATTAGTTTGGCGGAATGGGGTCTGCTGGTCCGATCGCTATGTGCCTGCACGCGACCGCACGCTGGTTAGGTATGGAAGAAAACGCGCTGCGGGAAACAATCCGTAAAACCGCCATCGTTTCGATTCTAATTGGCCTGTTGATCCCGCCTTTCCTGCTCAACCTTGGGGTTGCCGTAAAAGGCCGCCTGTCGTACTTAAGCCAGGGGTTCTCACCCTTCCGCGAGCTTCTCCTTTGCCAGCAGTGGACCTTGTTTGGATACGTGGTCCCCTTCAACTTTACCATGCAATTTGAAGTTGAGCTGCGCGATGGCCGCATGGTGGTTCTGCGCGACCTCGTAAAAGAACGCACGGGCAAATGGGAGCCCGTACTGTTCCACAACGAACGAAAGACTCAACTCAACTTATACGCCAACCGCCCGGCAATGCGTCATTATTTTGAATATTTGATCTGGCTGAACGAGATCGATCCTTCCCAAGTGATCCGCCGGACTATTTACCTCCGTTACCGCGATGTTTTGCCGCGCAATGAAGCAACTTCGGCCGGAACATATTTCGGCCCAGAATCGAAATATGTCCTTGATCAGTTTTAGAGCGATGCAGACGCGACTGAACGAATTTTTTTTCGGGCTCGATAAAACACCGTGGACGCTTATCCGGGTGGGATGTGCGTTCCTTATTCTCGCCACGCTTTTGCTCATGGGTATTTCGGGCAACTACGAACGTCTCTACGGTCATTATGGGATGCTGCCTCGCCGCGTGGCGGTTGATACTGTTTACTGGCCGGGGTTTCTGTTTCTCATCAAGAGCGATCCGGCTTGGATCTGGCGTATCTATTGGGTCACGGTCGCGGCCGCCTTTTGTCTGGCGATCGGGCTGTGGACGCGCGTCGCTGCAGCGCTCACTTTTTTCCTCTATGTCGCGATGGTGCAACGTAATCTAATTTCGTTCAATGGGGAGACCGGCATTCTCGCCTTTGCCTTGTTCACGCTGATATTTGCGCCCTGGCCCCAGCGTTTTTCAGTCGATCATCTTCTTCTCAAAAAACCGCTTCCCCATCGGCCTGAAATCTGGGCAGCGCGTTTCCTGCAGTTCAACGTCTGCATGATGTACTTGTTTACGACCCTGGGTAAGTTTGCCGGCCAGTGGGACCTTGGAACCGGCGAAATCTGGTATCACATTACGTTGTCCGATTGGTTTCGTTTTTCCAGTATCGAGTGGTTACGAAATCCTTGGGTTTGCTTGATCGCGGTGCATGGCTCATTGCTGGTGGAGGGCTCGTTCCCATTTCTGGTTTGGACAGGATTACGCCTGCCACTTGTCTTGCTGCTAATGGTATTGCACGCGTCGATCATCGTCCTTTTTGATAATGCTCTTACCTTTTTCAATATCGCGGCCATGATCGTGCTCTGCGGATTTCTCGAAACCGGTGATCTCGATCGGATCCGAAGATTTTTTCGAACGGTCGCGAGACAAGTCTCATTAGAACCGTCGTAAAGTGCGGCCTGCAGCCGCACGCGACTACGAATCGCTGTGTGAGCTTTTCTTGGACTGTTGCTGAATCAACAGTGTGCCAAATGCCCCGGCGAGGCCCAACAGCAGCAACAACCAGGTGGCACCTGTCTCGGGAACCCCAGTCGTAGGAGCGGGCGGCGGAGGAGGGGGCGGCGGCACCGGAACGGGGTTCGGTGGCGGCAGAGGTAGAACAATAATAATGGGTGGCGGCGGAGGAGGAGGTAAAAGAAGAACGGGCGGTGGTGGTAACCCCCCCAGCGGATCGGCGATGTTCAGGGTTTTTGGGGCCTGTGTAGGAGACATTGGAACAGCGACCGTATGATGCGGGGCAAGCCAGAACACGGCGATGCCCAAGGAAGCGAGAATGATGAACTTTTTCATTCTTAGTTCTTACGCTTGAGCTCAAACTGCAGCTTATCATATGCCGTTTCGCAGTCCAGTTGCCGTCAGAGGAATATAAGGCGTTTATAATAAGCACTTTGAGTGGACACGGTTTTTGCAACCGCCAACACAGACTTTTGAGGTTTATCTACAACGTACGTAAGGTATTCCGGCAACTTCATGTAGTAGATAGCCCTAATCTACCAAACACGAAAGCCTTATAACTGGCTGGTTGAATTGTAAGAATTTACGACTTGTGCTGCTTGCATGCGTGAAGATTCTTGCGAAAGAGCGCTTTATCAGGAAGCGAGCGCAAAGGTCGAGTGAGCAAATCTGCACCGCAACGGTCCTGAATGATTACTCGGAACTGCCGCGTGAAGTATTTTGGAAATCACCGCTGACAATCTCAGCAAAGCCGGTTGGACTTGGGGCTCTGTCTCAACGGTCAAATCCAAGGGGCAAAGATCTTTTGCAGATGCACACCGCGATGACGGAAGGCGGTTTATTGTCCGCGACGACGAATTGCTCAGCGCGTTTGTTGAACTTGAACGTCAGGTGTTAACCGTGACGTTTTATCTCGAATCCATCAAACCGGAAACTTGATCTTCAAGACGTGAACAAACTCCAACGAATCATTATCCTGCTTTGGGCGGTTGCGCTGGGGGCAATCGCGATGTCGGTTGTTGCGATCCGATCGCCAGAAAAATCGAGGGGACGCCGGATCAACAGCTCGCCACACAAACAAAACGTCTGGAAATTCGCGAAATCCTGGGCAGCAAGAACATGCGCGAAATTACGCTGAAATAATTCCCCGCAGCTTCGTCCATCTGATTGCCGCCAGTGAGGCCATTGC
>Ga0207701_10001553_pt1 | contig 23940 bp, 21 predicted proteins | sample KBSSwiSSwithPhiX_FD_184294 | JGI IMG/M metagenome (GOLD analysis project Ga0207701, IMG submission 184294) | Switchgrass rhizosphere bulk soil microbial communities from Kellogg Biological Station, Michigan, USA, with PhiX - S5 (SPAdes) (version 2) | ecosystem: Environmental > Terrestrial >... | reverse complement strand
CTTTGGTCACCGTGGATAGGACATTTCCGTTTTTATCCAGTGACTGCCCGGTAACAAAAACGCGGAAGTTGCGGCTGCGCGTCGTAGCCAGATTATAGATTTTGGCAAACAACTCTTCGCGGCCAGGATCATTCCATTCGGTCGGAGGTGTCTGAGTGCTACCGTTGTATTGATTTGGATTTCCAAAAAATGGCTGGCCTTGCGGGTCTCTGATTGCTGATAACGCGGCCGTTGAAAGCAGCGGGCGCGAGTTAATCACAGCGTCCGCAAACTTATCTGCTTGCTGTCTGTTCGCTCCCGTATTGGTCGGCGGGTAAAGATTGTTTTGCAGCGAAGTTGGCTGGATCGCCGGGTCGCTGTTTTGGAGAATGCCGGCAGCGAGCGAGCGTAGAACATCACGCGACGCTGTGTTAAGATTTACCAGGCCAGCTGTGTTGGTAAAATTGGTGCCGATGGTCTTGCCAGAAAAGACATCGAGTAGCTGCCACGCCCGCATCCCATTTTGGTCAAACTTCGAGAACTCAGGCCGGCCAATGGCAAGCGTATGCCCCCCCGCCCCCTTCGAATTTGAGGTGGCAGAGCTGGGAATATCTGGGAGAGGGCCGCCAGGATTCGCGACGTTGTAGACTAACTGGGCGGGGTCCCAAACATTCCCCAGTTCAGTTATGGAGGTGAGAACGCCCGTGTTCGAAGTGGACAGCAACGAAATCGCTTTTGTTGGATTTGGCGTCGGTGTCGGACTCGCCATAATGTCACTAGGATATTGCCCCTTACCGGTTGGCTGCAGTCCGGTATAGGTGAAGGCATGCCCGGAGTCTGGCCAATTTAACGGGTTCACGCTAGGGTTCGGGCCCGCCCAGTAAGAACCGGTCACATAATCGGCTGTCGGCCACGGATCGGTAACATACCATGAAGCTCTCGGGTCCCCGAATTGTCCAGATGCATTGTCATTCGGCGGGGTTGGATTTCCGCGCCAGACGTTTTTGGTCGGATCAGGCCTGGAGCCGGCGACCCTTGGATCGTAGGGATTGTATTGCATCCCTACGGGATCCGCGTTGCGCTGGAGTCCGCCGCGGGCCGAGTCAACGATAACCGGATTCGTATTGGTTCCAGGGGGATTCCAGTACAAGACAAAAGAATTATTCGTCGATGGGTTTGGAAAGGGGATCGTAGCGCCGTTAGGCGGCGGAGTTGAGCCCCAGTTGAAAATATTAGTCTGCCCCGGAAAAGGCGCAAAGAAACCTCCGCTCGGAAAACTGACTGTCAGCATAAGCGTGTCGGTCGCGCTGCTGCCGCAGGGATCATTTGCACTATTCGTTGCGGTTATGGTGACGGGAAAGACTCCAGCACCAGTCGGCGTACCGGAGATTAGCCCCGTCGTAGTGTTTACGGTCAACCCTCCTGGCAGACCGCTGGCGTCATAACTGACCGGATTATTGTTGGCTGTGATTTGATACGAGAACAGGGTCCCCACAGTTGCAGTAGCTGTGAGCGCGCTGGTGATAGAAGGCGTATCATCGATCGGAAATGTCACTGCGTTCGATGTTCCCCCGCACGGGCTCACCACTGTGATGGAGGCCGTGCCAGGATTGGCGATGCGAGCGGCTGACACTGTGGCCGTAAGCTGCGTAGAAGAAACAAACGTTGTGGTCAGCGCGGCCCCATTCCAGTTCACTTTCGAAGTTGAATCAAAATTCGTGCCGTTGACAGTCAACGTGAACTGTATATCGCCTGCCGACGCGCAGGTTGGGTTAAGCGAACTGATGGTCGGCACCGCGCTGATCGTAAACGTCGCTGCGCCTGAGTTTGTCGCGCAGGTTCCCACGGTGACAGAGGCCGTGCCGGGAGTCGCAATGAGCGCAGCTGGCACCGTGGCCGTCAGCCGTGTCGCGGACACAAACGTCGTGGCGAGCGGGCTTCCGTTCCAATTCACCGTCGAAGTTGAAACGAAATTGTTGCCGTTCACTGTCAGCGTAAACTGTGGGCCGCCCGCAGCGGTGCAATTTGGATTGAGTGAACTGATCGTCGGCGCCGTAGCGATTGTTATTACCAAGGTTGCAGTCGCGGTGTTGCAGGAACTTGCTCCATTGCTGGCGGTAATCGTGACGTTAGTTGTCCCTGCAGTTGTCGGTGTCCCAGAGATCAAACCTGTGCTTGTATTCACGGATAGGCCTGCGGGTAGCAGACCGGTGACGTTGAAACTGGTAGGACTGTTGGTTGCTGTAATCTGGTAGGAGAAGGCGACCCCTTTCGCCCCGCATGCCGTGAGCGGGCTTGTGATCACGGGCGTGTTGGCAATCGTAAACGTCTGCGCGTTCGATGTTCCCCCGCACGGGGTTACAACAGTGATCGAGGCCGTGCCAGCAGTGGCGATGAGGGCGGCGGGGACGGTGGCCGTGAGTTGTGTGGCAGAAACAAATGCCGTGGTCACCGGCGTTCCATTCCAATTCACTGTCGAACCTGAGACGAAATTGGTGCCGTTCACCGTCAGCGTAAACTGTGGGCCGCCCGCAGCGGTACAGGTTGGATTGAGTGAACTGGTCGTCGGCACCGCATTAATCGTTATTACTAGGGTTGCACTCGCCGTGTTGCAGGAACCTGCGCCATTGCTGGCGCTAATGGTGACGTTGGTCGTCCCGGCGGCGGTGGGTGTTCCCGAAATCACTCCGGTACTCGTATTGACGCTCAGGCCAGCGGGCAGTGGGCTCGCAGTGAAGCTGGTCGGGTTGTTGGTTGCCGTAATTGTATAGGAGAAGGCAACCCCTTTCGTCCCACACGCCGTGAGCGGGCTGGTGATCACCGGCGTCGCCCCAATCGTAAACGTCTGCGCGTTCGATGTTCCCCCACACGGGGTTACGACAGTGATCGAAGCCGTCCCGGCAGTGGCAATGAGGGCCGCCGGGACGGTGGCCGTGAGTTGTGTGGCAGAAACAAACGTCGTGGTCAGCGGGCTTCCGTTCCAATTCACCGTCGAGCCTGAGACGAAATTGGTGCCGTTCACAGTCAAGGTAAACTGCGGACCACCTGCTGTCGCGCAGGTGGGGCTGAGTGAACTAACTGTCGGCGCGGCCCTGACTGTCACTACCAGTGTTGCACTGGCAGTGTTGCAGGGACCTGCGCCATTGCTGGCGGTAATCGTGACGTTAGTTGTCCCGGCCGTTGTCGGTATTCCCGAAATTACTCCCGTGCTCGTGTTGACAGTCAGGCCAGCGGGCAGTGGGCTTGCAGTAAAGCTTGTTGGGTTGTTGGTTGCTGTAATCGTGTAGGAGAAGGCAACTCCAATTGTGCCACACGCTGTAAGCGGGCTGGTGAGTATCGGCGTATTGACAATCGGAAACGTCTGCGCGTTTGATGTTCCCCCGCATGGCGTTACGACAGTGATCGAGGCCGTGCCAGCAGCGGCGATAAGGGCGGGTGGGACGGTGGCCGTGAGTTGTGTGGCAGAAACAAACGTCGTGGTCAGCGCGGTCCCGCTCCATCTCACCGTGGAACCTGAGACGAAATTGGTGCCGTTCACAGTTAGCGTAAACTGCGGGCCGCCTGCCGTGGCGCATGTTGGGTTGAGCGAGCTGATCGTCGGCACCGCTCTGATCGTCAATGTCAGCGTTGCGGTGCCGGTGCCGTTACCGTTGGTTGCGCTGAGGGTGATGCTATACGTGTTTGCCGTGGTCGGTGTGCCCGAGATCAAACCTGTTGACGTATTCACGGTTAAACCCGCGGGCAAGGGAGATGCACCCCATGTGTTGATCGCCTGGTTAGCCGTGATCTGGTACGAGTATGGTACTCCAGTGGTTCCGCAGTCCGTGGTGGGACTGGTAATGCTGGGCTTTGGGGCCGCCAGCGCACTACTGACTACCGCAAGCACGAAAAGAAACGGAACGATCTTTCTCACCGGTAAATCCTGATAACCAAGGTCGCGCTTGGGTTCCCACAAGAGGAGTGGGTGTTTGCGCTGATTTGGACGGAGTAGTCCTGGTACCCGTTGGTGTAAGTCGCATTCGGATCCACGGTTGGTGTGCCGTTGATCAGTCCCGCCTTACTTCCGCCTCCGCGGAGATTTAGCCCCGGCGGCAGTCCAGTCGCGCCGTAGTTGATCTTTCCTGATATTAAACAGGCAGGTGTTGGTGCGGGCAGTGCAACGACCCTGTATTCGTTAGGTTTAATCTTTCCCTTGGGATCCTGGTAACCGGAACCCACTTTGATTTGATAGTTAAACGACTGGCCCACATTCCCGGTTTCGAAAAGTGGACTTACAATAACCGGGTTGCGATTATTCGGGTCGGGATTGGCTGTAAATATTATTGTTGCGTCCGGTGGAGGACTGAGCGTTTGGGTGCTCCCGTTCACATTTACCTTGTCGGAGTTTTGGTAATGCACTGTCAGCGATCCGCCCAAACCGTCTGTGGGATAATTATGTGGATTCCAGAGCTGAACGTAGGTGGTAGTCTCGATCACGACCTGGTAAGTCGTCCCCACCGCTACTGTCTGAACCCAGTTATTCAGGTCGTAAACCGAGAACACGAAAGGATAGGCGCCGATCCCACGGTAGGAGGGTGGCTGATTGGTTCCCTTAAATTCCGTCGGAGCATCGAACGGAAAAGCATAGTCAAGGAGATTAGCCGAGAGGTTGTTAAGGTAATTACGCGTCTGCCCCCCAGTTCCAGGACGGTTCACAAAATTTGGCAGCACGGTGGTTAGGTTCCCAAACTTACCGGCTTGATTGCCATTCAGACCGAGCTGAGAAACAGGGTTGATAGGAGTTTTGGCTTGCCCCTCGTTCCCGTAACCATATCCGAGTGGGATCAGATTTTGTTCGTTATCTACACCTAGCCGAACCGCTAGATTTGGGCCAGCGACATCCGGTATGGTCGCGGCGAGCTGCTGAACGGTCGGAACGGTAAAGAGAAGAGGGCGATTGTTGATTAGAGTGTTTGCTGTAGTCGTGGGGGGGTCAGTCGCGTCAGTCTGCTGTGTCGGAGCGAAGATGGTAAACATGGCAATCTCATGCGGATCCGTTCCGGTGGTTCGTGTTAGTCCACCCACTTGAGAGGCGTCGAGATATCCGTCCAGATCCTCAGCCCAATAGGTGTAGCGTTGGTATGGAAGATTGTAAGGGGCGGCGATCGCCGGATCGTTTGGATCGTGGAGTTCCTGCCACTGCGTGTAAGCCGGCTGCTGAAACGGATATAGCTTCGGATAGGGGTTCCCCGCTGTATCCTGTCCCGGGCTGGGGAATGGCGCTGCGGGCGGTACAGGCGTTTGCACAACCGGAGCCGGGGTTGGCGAGAGATTAATTGACAGACCCGTCGCAGGAGCACCTCCCGCGAATAAGGGATAGTAATCAATTTGGTTCGTCGTTCCCCCTTGCGGTTTGGCCAGATAATAATATGCGTCCTTTGTGCCGCTGCTGTTTGTCTGCGTACCATCGACGCGTACGACGAGAAATGTGTCACTCTGAGTAAGGGGCGCAGAAGCGCCCAGCGGAGGACTAGCAAGTGTTTTCTTGAACGCTTCGAGGCCGTTCTGCGCTGCTAGGTCAGCTTGATAACGATCGTTGTAGGATTTCGCCGTGACACGCTCCAACGACACGCTGGTGAAAACGCCGATGGTAATGATCGCCAGCAGCGCTACCATCACCAGGGTGATCACGAGCGCAAAACCGCGTCTCGGATAAGTTCTCTGTGAATTGAGACGAGGAGCTAACATGGCGTGGGCGTCGGTGTCGATGCTAGGGGCTCACGTTGATGGTCACGGTGGCAGTGGCACTCCCTGTGCCAGCGGCATTGGTTGCGCTAATTTGGACATTGTAGGCCTTGGGGTATGTCACGTTAGAATCGTTGGTCGGCGTGCCGCAGACGCAGCCCGTGCAAGTGTCCACCGTTAAACCTGGAGGCAGCCCCGTTGCATTGAAACTGGTCGGTTCATTGGTTGCTGTAATCTGATAGAAGAATCCGGTTCCCACAGTTCCAGTTGCTGTGAGAGGGCTTGTAACGGCGGGCTGTAGAACTAAGAAATTGATTGGTGCTGACAAATTGATCCGGGTGCGAAACTTGTACGTATGCGGCGCGATTAAGCGTTGATAAGTCGGATCGTTCGGATTCATCCACACATTAGCGCTCGACGAGACACTCATCACCGTCCGCGCGGCTTGAGGGCTCATCGCGTTGAACGAAATTTCGATGGCCGCAGGCAATCGGTTGCTGGTCGTTACCGTGGGATCGCAAGCATCGTGTGGAACAACATAAGGATAGCCATTAATCACGGCTCCCGCAGCGTTGTACATGGTCACATTAAAATTCCAGACATAAGCGGCAAGCACCTCGTCGTTGCCGGAGGGCGTGTACAGAGTTGCCGCAGCCATGTAATTGCAGGGCCCGTTCGTCTGAAACGCCTGAAACGCTGTGGCACTATCCCGGAAATGCCGTCGCAACGTGTAATGATCAGTATCCCAACTGCAATAATATCCGACTGCACACGTATCACTAGCAACTGGTGGCGGGTTGCCGACGGGTTGATTCCTTATTGCGCAGAGGCCATACAGCTGCTGATTCTTCGGAGCGGCGGTATTTGGATCGCTATAAAAGTCTGTTAACGCGAAATAGGCTGCCCTGTTCGGCAACTGAATAAGGTTGGCCATATCACGCTCGATTGTCTGCAAGGCCGCACGCGCGTCGCGAAAGGCGTCAACGCGCTGACTGGCATGTGACGCACTGCTCATGAGTGAACCCAGCATTAGGCCGAGCATGACGACGATGACGACGGTGATCACCGCGGCTATCAATACTTCGACCAACGTAAATCCGCCTTCGCTTAAAGCTATGGCGCGACGAGAGCGCAAAGTGGAACGCTCACGTCGCGTAGGAAGGGTAAAACCGAACTTCTTGTTTGGACGGATCATCATCGACTTAATATTTGGAAATGATCCGCACGTAATCGCGGTAGGTTTGATTCGCCGCGGGCGCGTTCGCCGGCCAGGCCACGCGCACCGTCACCTGATTTGCCCATACCGGAGGCGGCGTGGGAAACCCGGGCGGTGAGTTATTCGTGAAGATATAGATCGCGTAGGCGGCCGTGGCCGCGCTCTGAGTAAGGTTGCCGTCATTGTCAGCGTAAAAGTTTGGCGTCGCAGCTGGAGATGGACTCGGAGATGGAGTGGAAGTAGTTGTAAGATCGACAGAGTACGAAAAGCTGGGACTAGACGATGGCTGGGAGATGATCGCCGGAGTGGGTGTCGGAGACGCTCCCAAGGTCGATTGCGCCTGGCTTGCAATCGCTGTAATGATAGCTTGCGCGATATGCGGTGCACGGGTTTCGTCCTGAGCTGAATGGCCGATCTGCAAGGCAGTCGGAAACGCGCCGAGAATGGCGATAACCCCAACGGCGATGACGCCGAGCGCGAGTACCACTTCTACAAGACTGAAGGCGAGTTGGCGTCGCGGCGCGCGGGAGTGTGAGATGTTCGCAATCACGGTGTTGGCGCTGCTGTCGGCTCTGCGCGGCCGGTGATGCGCGACACACTGAGATATTCAGAGGCGAGCGGATTCCCGCTACCGTCCTTTGCCCCTGTGATAACTTCACTGCCATTGCTCGCCACGTATCCTTCAAAAATGCCAAGCAAAACGTTTGCAGGCGGTGCAACCGGTGCTTCAACTTCGCCATTCGCGTCGAATTTAAGGAATGGAAAGGATTGCGCGCTACCTGCTGGGGTGAACTGAAAAGATGCTAAACTCCAGGACGAGATGGCAGAACGCAGACTCACACCCGTTGGCAAAGTCTTCCAGCCGCTGAGTTGCTTTGGCGTGGCCGGATTGAGCGGATCATCCTCAAATATCGCGTACGAATGATACGAATAGCGCTGGACCAGATTTGGATCGGTGCTCGACAAAGTCGTTGGAAACACCACGTAGGTCGGCTGGCCGCTCTTGATCGCTTCGGCGCGCGCTTGCTCAATTGCGCCAATCAAATTGTTAGTGGCGGCCTGGCGTCCACTTGATTTCGATAACGATGTGACTGCGGGAATTAGGGCGCCGAGCGCGATAAGAATAATTACCATCACGACCAGCATCTCGATTAAGGTAAAGGCGCGACGGCGCCCACGTAGCGCCGGCGCCAAGGTAAAAGCGGGAGCGAATTGCTTCTGCGAGCAGGGTTTGGTGGCGGAAAGCGCTGGCCTATATTCTATATGGACCGGGTGGGGGACCTCCATGCGTGGGGAGTAAGCCGGTCTCAACCGCTGGCTTGACGTCATAAGTTACACCTCCGGCGAATACGAGCGGTCGAAGAGTGGAGGGACATGGCGGGAGGGCGTACGGATGGCCGCCGATCGTGACAAAATTGAACCGCCAAAGCAAGTATAAAAACAGATAAAATCCGGTGTTTCCATAAAATTAAGGGAAAATATGCATTATCAGGCTTAACCAGAATGGCCCGAGGCGTTAATGGCCCTTGGCAACGAAGCTGGTACCGAGTCGCGAATAGCTAAATTCGAGGAAGCGAATAGCCTGGTGGGACGAATAATGGCGGGCGCTTGAGGGCTGAGGGTCGCTACCGCGGCCGTTACAGATCCTGCTCAGCGGACCCCGGCACGGCGGAGGCATTATCGTACAGGGAACTGCCAAATGGATCCATGATTCTGTGCGCCTTGCTTTTAGTGAAACAAGACCGGAAAACGCCTTGTTTCACGTCTTCGACCTGGAGGACCGCAGTGAACGCTCAGTCTAACGCTTCGTCAGAAAGTTGGACTCCACACTTGGAACTTGCGTAGCCACCACGAAACCGCGCCGCTGTTCCGAATCCGCGAAGCTTACTACTCATAAACCGCTTCCAGCTGCTGATCAATCACTTCGCCGGTAAACCGATCAATCGCGATGTGCAGCCAGTAGCGCTTCTCCGCTTCAACCAAAAAACCGTTGGTGAAACTCGTAGCGTTCGGCGGATACCTGCCGGATTGCGCGATCACATCGATCATCAAATTCCACGTCCGCGTCTGACTCGCGTCTGTTAATGCGCGCATAACACATTCACGCGCTTCTTTGTTATTCAAGCTTGTAACTGTACTGTCTGCCGCAATCCGAGCGACCAGATCCGCTTTGCTGATCATTGGATTTGTGGCCGTGATTGCCACAATTGCCTTGGCGATGTTGTTTGCTTGTGTAGTTGTCAGAATGCTGCTCCCATCGATTCGCAACCCGGCTTGGGCGAGGATTGCAGCAAGAGCGGGATATTGGCGCGTATTAAGCGACGTTTTCCCGGCTGCGGTTGGGATGTCTTGCAAGGTGAATACATCCAGGAGACCGGCGTCGCCCGAGTTCGCTATGGTAAACGCGAGCGTCTTCCAGGGCTGATCGCGAAAGACTTGGCCTAATTCGGCGACACTTTGGAACGGTGCACTAAATAGTTGTGGTCGATCCCGGTAATTACCCGCAGGTGCGGCTTTAGCTGACGCGTACATTATGGTGTTTTTGTTGTTTGTCCCGTTGGCATCCGTAGTCCAGTCACCGTGTCGCTGCACGGCCGGTGCGTCGAGATCGACGTAATGGTTAGTCGCTCCACTTCCAGCATTCGTAGCGTAAAGGGACAGGTCGGTCGGTGCCGCACTTACAGTGAACGACGCTCCTTGGGGTTTCGACCAGGTGATCAATTCGATCTTGCCTTTGTCTTCATCCATTGAATCTTCGGCGCCGTAACTTGCATCTTTCCTTTTGTTACCGGTGCCCCCACCTTGCCCGTCCGCATCACTCCCCCAGACTCCAAAGCGCAATGTTCGCGGATCAAGCGCCACATACTCAGGATCAACCATTTTGTTCGTATTCGTCCAATCGCCATTATTTTTTGCGCCCTGCGCCACAAGCGGATGATTAGTCGCGGTGATGCTCCACTTCTGATAGGTTTTATACGTGGTATTGGGAAGTTGAACCTGCAGCTCAACATTCCCAGTCGTGGCACTTCCGAAATCGGGGTAGGTGGTATCTAAATTGTCCTTATTTACTTGGGTGGAAGTGGGGGGTGTTGTAAACGCGAAATGAAATCCGTAGTACTTTTCGGGGCCGATCCCATCATTGACAGATGTGATCGCGCCCGCTGTCGCAAGAGGTGCGGGCGCCGGATCGCTCGGTGGAGTTGGTGCCATAAAACCGTTAGCGGCTACGTCGATGCTTGGTATAGGAGAGGTCACGATCGCATTTGTTGTATACGTAGTTGATCCGACCTTAAACACCGCGGTGTAAGTTGGACTACCGGTAAGGGCAATTCGAACCCGGTTACCTGTGCTTGTTGCGACATTACCGTTTTGATGCGGATTCCAAAGAGAAGGGACAAGCCAGGCGTCGGCCGTCTGGCCCGTGCCGTTAGGAACCCTCGCGCAAAACACGAGCTTGTTGAGGTAAGGTAAATTTTCGATACCAGTCGGTTCGTACACAGTTGCTGTAATGGGATCCTTAAATCCTATGAATGTCGGGATATTATCCGAATCCCAACAATCTATGATATTCGCGCCTATTTGCATGATCTGGTAGTCAGCGCTCAGACCACCGGCCGTACTGTAGTACTTCGTCTCCGAAGCAATAAATGTTGCCGTCGGTCCGGAGCCTAATCCGACCGAGCCATTTAAGATTACGGCCTTTAACAGTTCAAAGAAGTTGGGTTCGCGGCCGGGATTCTCGGCGGCGACTTGGGCGAGTGTTTTAATGCTGGATTGAACTGTCGATCCACTAGCACCAACGTAGTTCCAGCGGTAATTAGCCGAATCCCACTGTAGTCCGAAATCGCGTTGAATATTCGGATCCGAAGTATTTGCTAACTCGTTGAGTCGTGTCAGAGGGTACCTTCTTTTTAGGAGTGGTTCCCCGGTAACGGCCTGGCTTCCATCGGGGCGAGTAAATGCCGTTCCTACACGAATCGTAGTAAGATCCGGGTTGGTTGCCGAAGGTGTGGCTGGCTTCCAGGTTGGGCGATTGTACTCGCGCGAAAACGTTCCAAGATACAGCAAGGCATTCTGAGAGAAACCGATATCTCCAGGTGCTGTTCGAAACGCGATCAGTTCTTGTCGGCTGGTAAAAGCCTGGTCAGTTCCACCGTTGTAAAGAGTTGAGGGAGTTGTAAGAAACCCGGTATTACTTGCAACCAGGGTCATGAAATTCTGAACGGTAGCCGAAGGAAATCCGAAATTGTTACTTTGGATATTGCCCGTAGGCTGAACGGAGGCGTAATTTCGCCATCCTACGAAATCGTTGACCCGCAAGGGGGGAAACGAGGGTGCAGGAGTCGCGGTGGAGGTTGGGAGAGACGCGAGGTCTGCATATGCGACGGAACCTTTGCGTCCAATAGTTTGGACATAATTAGCCGGAGAGGGGGCTGGCGTAGGCGAAGGATATCCAGCGACATTGACGTCGAGCAAGCCGCCCTCCTCGTAAATGGCATATGCATAGCGGCCGATTACATAATTGCCGTTTGTAGCAGTTGCATTATTTAGCGCAGTGCTTCCACTCCCGATCACAGTTTGAACGGCGGGCCCATTGCGGGTCACCAATACCCAGTCCGGGCCGGTAAAGTTGGCAACCGGTGTCGAATCGACCGCGGTAGAGGATGCAGTCAATCGCGGAATCAGGTAGTGCTTGTTCCATCTGGCAGCCGTGACGGCGCGACCGTTCAGTGAAACATCGCTCGTCGAGTTAATCGCAGACGCGCGGCTGGGAACTCCAGGAGGGTTGGGGATGGGATCCGAACGTATACTGCGGCGAACCATGTTCGATGATGCGGTTGGCGCGGGCGAAGGCGTGCCGCTCAGCATCGGCACCATGTTGGCATTACTGGAAGGCGTGTAAATGGTATAGCCATTGACTGTCGAAACAGTAGAGCCATTGACGATCTCCTGCTTCAAGTCGCCAACTACGAGATCCACTGCGCTGCGGGCCATTAAGTCAGCGCGGTTTTCGCTAAACGTGTCGTGTGCGAGTTGCCGGTCGGTGCTAGTGCGCGATAAATAGGCAACTGCAAGGCCGCTGAGTATTACGACGAACGCCAAAACGATGATTAAAGCGGCGCCTTGCTTGTTGCAGCTTGTTCGGGGGGTCAAATTCACTTGGTTGGGAAGAGGTAAAAGCTGCGCTGGTAAATGCGGATGCCAGAGATGGCTCGTCGAATCATGTCGGTAGTTCCATCAAGCGCGGTTTGCCAGGCCTTAGGTAAGTCCCCTATTTTGGCGTGGGTGGCAGGATCGAAGTCCACGAGTCTCCCGATTAACGTGCTAATCTGTGGATCGGAGAGCAAGACTCTGCTCTTGGGATCAATTGCTGCGATCGTCACGACGACAGCGGTGACGCCCTGTATGCCCGAGCTGGGGAGTGCATTGGCGAGCGCTCCCGTATTGAGCAAATAAGAGTATTCAAACCGAAAAATCTGGGGCCCGACCAGTTCGAAGTCGGGATCCTTATAGTTCTGGTTTGCAGGATCACCAACTGTTGCGCTTGGCCAATTTGTTTGAAGGGTAGGCGTACCTCCAAAAATAATCCATGCCGCGTTTGGCGACGGCAATGGTGAAACGGACGGCGTGGGAGAAGCGCCGTTCCAGAGCAATCCCTTGCCCATTCGTTCCATTCGATTGTATGAAGCTGAGGTTGTGTCCGCATTGATTCGATAGGCTACAAGAGAGATAGGGCTCTGGTTGCTGTTCGACCGGTAATAGCCAGGTACGTTGGAAAAAAACGCAATGCGATCGTTACCCGCCTCCGGGTCGAGACCTTTGGCGTAGATGTCCACGTCACTTCGCTTGATCATTTGCCCAAAATCGGCCACCATGCGATCCAAGACTGGCCTGACCTGACTGTCGGTATCCATTCGTTTGTTGCCTAATGTCGTAATCGTAGTTGCGTTAGTCACGATGCGACTCAGGATAATTACGAGAATACTGAGGACGACGACCGAGACCATGATCTCAAGTAAAGTAAAGGCTCTCGACCGCATTTTGTGTAAATAGTTAGTTCCGATCCAAGGCAACGAAGGTCTCCGCTGAACTTGGGCCGGGTTTTCCCGCAGGTGTCGGCTCAGGCGTGGCGGGCCAAGTCATTTTCAGATTGACAAATGTTGCCGTTTTCGCGCCGGTCCCATTGGGGAGGAACGTGACCGTGAGCCGATAGCGGATCGTTGGAACCGGCGAAGGAATCGGTGCAGCAGGGTCGCACGGTGTGAAACTGCTTAAGCTGGATGAGCACTGCCCTTCGGGGCTGAAATAAAGCGTTGAAGTCGTCGCGGCAGCGACTGGATTCGCCGGTATGTTGATTTTGTATTGTGGCGAGGGCGTCGCGGCGCCCGGTGGAGAGGTTTTAGGCGTGGCGCGAAGGTCCGCCGCAACTGCGGTAAGGATGTCGCTGGAATAAGTCTGTTCCACCGCAGTGTGGTTCGTCTGTGTTCCCGTCACCAACAACCCGAAAATTGTGATAAGGGCGACCGCAGTTACTCCCAGCGCGAGAGTAACTTCGACCAGTGAAAAACCGCGCGAAGAGTGCGAGCTACGTTTCATCGGCGATAGATCTTGGTGTTACCGCCAAAACCGGTTATTTGTAACGCAACAGCGTTGCCGCTGTAGGCTGCAGTCGATGTACCTCCTCCACTGATCGGGGTTGGAATACTGCTATTATGCGTCTGGATCAGGCCGATCTCGACAAAACGCCTGACATCGTAGCTATCTCCATTGACTCTAGCTTCCCCGCGCGGACTAAACTGTAGAAGTTTGTTGAATGTCTTCTGGACGGATGGAGCGGGATTGCCAACTGGATACTGGAAGCTGTATGGCGTGGTGTAGGGCGCGGTATTCGGCGGCGGATTGTTTAGCTCGCCAAAGCGTGAGTAGTTGTAGCCGGCGGTGGGGTCGTTCTGGAGCGCGGGCCGGGTATCAAACGTATCACCAGTACCCGTTCCGATCGCAAACAGTGGAAGGTGGACATTCTCGATTGTAATTAACTTTGTGATCGAGGTAAGTTTGGTAGCATCGATTGCCCCGGTATTTGATCCGTAGATGTTTGTCCCATCTTTCGAGGCGACGGCCGCCAGTACGAGTCTACCCGACCCAGCTGTCGGGGTCTGGTTTGAGGCGTCCTCTTCGAGGAACCCCACCCAGGTATACGTCTGGTTAGCCATTGCATAGTTGCGCGCTTGCTCGAGCACGCCTTTGAGGGTGTAGGCAGCACTGGTGACGTCGCCCGCGCTTTTCAAGGGCGTGAAAGCGGGAACAACCAGCACCATTAAAATTGCAATGATGCCGCTGACGACCATGAGCTCCACGAGCGTGAAGCCAGAGGTCGGAGGTCGGAGGTCGGAGGTCAGCCGTCTTCGCCAAATAGCTCCGACGAGCCAAGGAGGCCGGAGGTCAGCTTCCGGCTCGTAGAGCGTTACAGCTCGGAGAGAGGTCAGAGGCGGGCGGGGGTTTTGACCTATCTGCTTATCGGCCATGGTTCATTGCCAGGAAAGAACGTCGTCCACAGCGGTAGTTGCATTTTTATCGCCGCTGCCACCAGCCTTGTCTTTCCCGAGTGACCAGGCGATGCAGCCTATGGTTAGCGAAGTTGTTCCTGCGTTCGCCGTGTAGGGGTTGGTCAACGTTGAATTGTAGTTGTTGTCAATCTTGAAGCGGTACGCACTCCCCCAGGGATCGTACCAGGCATGAATGGCTGTTCCAACACCTGAGATAGGCGTGGTGCTGCTCTTAGCGGTAAGCACGTTTAGGAAGACGATTCCGCGAGGATTAAGCGCTGGCGGAGTACCCGGTGTCGGGACGCGCAAGGTATCGATGACCGCAGCTCCATTAGCATCGTCCGCTCCGACGTAGTCCGCCGCGTCAGCCCCACTTTGTGCAGCAACAGGGTATTGCCCATACTCGGTATAAAAGGCGTTTATCGCAGTAACAAGCTGGGTGAGGTCGTTCTTGGCTTGGACTTTGCGTGCTCGATCGAACACGTTGGAGCCGGCTGTGAGGAGAGCTGCTGCCAGCGTGGCGATGATCAGGATGACTACGATCATTTCTATCAGGGTGAAGGCAGAGGTCAGAGGTCGGAGGTCAGAGGTCAGAGGACCAACGGAAGGAGGAGTAGGGGACCACTGACCACTCTTCGAGTTGAAGATCTTTGGGAGCCGGAAGCTGACCACAGGACTCCGGCTATGTTGTCTTGTGGTCTCGTTGTCGCATGGTCTAACGCCAAGCTTCGCCTTTGCGGACGAAGCGGCGCGATTTAGGGGGATCATGTGGAAAATTGTAGAGGGGTGTTGTGGAAACTAGAAGCTCAAAATTAGGGGAGGCGGCTGCGCCGCGAGCATGGAGCAGGGAGCAGGGAGTGGGGGCGGGGGCAAAGAGCAAAGAGCAAAGAGCAAAGAGCAAAGGGCAGGGAGCAGGGAGCTCGAAACGCCGCGCGTTTCGGTTCTCGGTTATCAGGTGGACAAAGGGGAGCAGAAATACCGGACCAGTGGCCGCAGAACGCGGCGAGCGGTGGTTATTCGCCACGGCGAATCCGTCCTTTGGCGGATCGGCTATTAGTTGTCGGTTGTGATTACGATTACGAGCAGGAGAAGGAGCTTGAAATGATCGGCGGTTAATTTTCCACGGTTTCAGTATTTCAAAGCAAAAATCGATGATTTTCCCGGCATGTTTCTAGCTTTTCTGGCAAAACGTGCTGGAACACACGCCGTCACCGGAGGAGCAAGCACAAATCCTCCAAACGATCGAAATGTTCGAGGTTATCACCCGAACACAACCCGATGATTATCAGTCACTTGAGATTCTAAAGGAAGCCTACACCAAACTCGGGCGGATGGATGATACCTTCCGTACTGCGCGCAAGTTGGCGGAAGCATATTTCAACGTCGGTTCTTACGCTCTGGCGATGCAGGAATGCGAGATGCTGCTCGGGCAGGACCCGAACGCGCCCGAAGTGCTGGCAATGCTGGGCGACATCGAGTCGCGTTTGCAGGCGGCGGGACAAACGCTGGGCGGCGGGTTGAAGCATGGGTTAATCGCCAAAGCAGTAGCCGGCGGCGAAGGCGGGCTGGTACGGCTCGATCGAAGGGAACTCGAGAGTTACAATTTGCACGAACGCGGGGAAGAGCAGCTGGCGAAGTTTTTGATCGTCCAGCAAATTTTCCCGGAAGAAACGGTCAACGCGGCACTGGAACAGGTGCAGCAACGGAACAAGAACCTGCAGGGGCAGACGCTGGCGGCTTCGCTGCTGGTGGAGTTGTGCGGGGAGGACACCGACAAGATCGACCAGATTATCTCGGTGCTGATTGATCGGACGAAAGGGGCATTTATCCCGCTCGAATATTACGATTTCGATCGGCAATTGGCCAGGATGTTGCCGGATAATCTCACGCTGGGACGGCTCTGTGTCCCCTTCGATTTGATCAGCCGCACCATCATGGTGGCGTGCTGCAATCCGTTCGATGCCGCGGGACGCGCCGCGGTGCAGCAATCCCTCGATTACACGGTCTCGTGGTATCTGGCCCGACCGGCGGCGATCGAAAGAACGCTGCAAGACGTTTACCGGCTGCAACCCAAAGCCGGAGCTACGCCATGAGAAACAAAACTTTCGGAGATCGTATCGCCGACGTGTTGATTGAAGACGGGCTGCTTCTGCCGAATCAACTCGAAGAAGCGACCGCCATTCAGAAGCAAAAAGGCGGACGGCTGCTGAAGATTCTGACAGACAAACAATTCGTCACGGATCAGGACATGGCCTTCAGCATGGGGCGTTGCCTGAACGTGTCGCCGGTCAATTTGGCGCGGATCCGGATCCCTGAGGAAATCATGGGGCTAATCCCGCGCGAGATGGCGAAGGCGAACAAGCTGGTGCCAGTAGCGCGCCTGAACGGGAAGCTTTTTATCGCGATGGTGGACCCGACCAATGTGGTGGCGGTCGATGACGTAAAGCGCCGCGTCCAATTAGACGTAGTGCCGATGATCGCGACGGAAAAGAGCGTGGCCGAGGCCCTCAGTGGGGTGCATGGCGGGGTGGGAATAAACCAGGCGTTGCGGGACGTGGTCAAGGAAGCGGAGAAGCCCGCAGAGGGCGTCGAAGTTCAGGCGAAAGTAAGCGAAGAGATCGACATCGATCGGCTCGCAACCGACAGCGAAGACGCGCCCGTGATCAAGATTGTGAACCTGATCATGGTGCAGGCGATCCGGGAAAAGGCGTCCGACATTCACATCGAGCCATTCCAGAATTCCCTGAAGCTGCGTTATCGCGTGGATGGGGATTTGACCGCGGCGGAATCGCCGCCGAAAGCGCTGCAACTGGCGATCACCTCGCGCATCAAAATTTTGGCCGGCCTGAACATCGCTGAGCGGCGCGTGCCGCAGGACGGTCGTTTTCGCGTCAAGGTAATGGGCAAAGAAGTCGATCTGCGTGTTTCGGTTCTGCCAACTTCGCACGGGGAGAAAGTTGTGATTCGTATTTTGGACAAGACCGCGTTGACCGGCTCGATCGACCAAATGGGATTGGATGAGGAGACGCTGGTGAAATTCAGGAAAGCGATCGACGCCCCGCACGGGATGATTCTCGTTACTGGCCCGACCGGTTCCGGTAAAACGACCACTCTCTACTCCGTTCTCCAGGAGCTGAACAACCCGCAATACAACATCGTGACGGTGGAAGACCCGATCGAGTACGAGCTGAACGGAGTCAATCAGGTTTCGGTGCGCAACGACATCGGGCTGGATTTTGCTTCGGCCTTGCGCTCGATCCTGCGGCAGGACCCCGACATCGTGATGGTGGGTGAAATTCGCGACAACGAGACCGCCGATATTGCGGTGAAAGCGGCGCTGACCGGTCACCAGGTACTTTCCACTTTGCATACCAATGACGCCGCCGGCGCGATCACGCGTCTGGACGACATGGGGATCGAGCCGTTCCTAATTTCGAGCTCGATTTTGATGACGTGCGCGCAACGTCTGGTGCGGAGGATTTGCACAAATTGCCGTGAGGAATTTATGCCCGAGCCAGAAATTTTCACTAGGCTCGGAGTTGAACCAAAGGCTGAAACTGTTTTTTACCGCGGGAGCGGGTGCGATCGTTGCAAGGGTCGCGGTTATCTCGGACGGCTGGCGATCATCGAAGCGCTGACGGTAACCGAAGCCGTCCGCCGCCTTATTATGAAGCGGGCATCGGCGGCGGTGATCAAGAACCAGGCTGTTGCTGAAGGAATGAAGACCTTGCGCATGACTGGCATTGACAAGGCGCTCGAAGGCCAGACCACGCTGGAAGAAGTATTGCGAGTCGCAGCGGACGATCATTGAGCGTCATGACCATCCCGTTCCTAGATCTCGTTAGGAAGGCAAAGGAGAAATTTGAGGCCAAACGTCGCCCGGCCGGGCTCGCGCCATTGCCCTCGGTGCAGGACAAGCCTGAAAGCGACAAACTGGCGAAGCGGGTGATGCCTTATGCGGTACGCACGATGACGCCGGAGCCCAGCGCGCCGGCGCTGGCGGCCAGTGCGATCGCCAATCGACGGACCTCGGTGACGCGCCCGTCCGCCGGAGCGCCACCCGATTTGGGGCCGAGTGTAGGTGTGGCAGTGGAACCGCGTGGGGAAAGGATACTCTCTCTTGCCTTGAGCGACGTCATTGCGGAAATGCCGAATGGCTATCTCAAACCGCACGAAAGTTTCGATACTAACCGACGGATAACGTTGAAAGCGGCCGAGGTGGAGAAAGGTTTGGCAGCGGGCCGTCCCAGCATTTCGATCGCAGCGATCTATCAGCAAGTGCCGGAAATATTTCTACACACTGTGCAACCGTCCGATACCGCGGTGCTGATGTTGCCGGCCAAGAAAGTAATCGATGAACTTTCGCACCTCCGTGTTCGTGAGGATCAGACTGCCGAGCCGATCATGGCGCAGGTTGAGACGCCGTTCTTGAAAATGATGGTGGAGGAATCCGCGAAATTCGGAACGAAGTTGGAGCCGTTTACGACCACAGAACTGCCGCCGCTGCCCGAACCTCTGTCGAGCGCATCGGCTGCGGCCGAGCCGCCTCCGGCCAGCCGGCCAATTCAACCGCCGCCGGCGATGAAGCTGCCGGTTCAGCCGCCCCCAGCAGTCAGACCGCCAGCGCAGCCGCCGCCAGTCGCACCTGCGACTAGCCGCACGATTCCACCGCCGGGTGTCGAGACGGAGCCGACCCGAGATGGTTCGATGGCGCGCATTACTTTTGTTGCACCCAGTGCACCGGCGGAAAACAAGCCGGAAAAATCTTTACCGATTGGAACGGGTGGGCCCGCGTTTCCGCGAGTTCCAGCCTCCAGCGGGCCTCCCGTTCCTCCCGCCGCACCACCGGCCGCTGCGCCGACGCGAATTCCATTCCAAATGCCGCCGTCGGCTGTGCCGCCGAAAGTCGCGGCGCAAACGCCGGCTCCCGCACCGCCGACAACCTCCGCCCCGGTTCAAGAGACGCCGAAGATTGTGCCGGTTGCCGCAACATCAGTTGTGCCAACGCAGGAACCGATGGTCGTGCTTCCGTTGTGCCCAATCCTGGCGAGTCTCCCGCCGATGCAGGTTGCCGGCGACGTCGCTTCGGTGCCGGCAGACGCGAAGATTTCTTTTCGCATTGCGTTAATTGCGCCGCAGCTGGCGACTGGGAAAGTGACGATTCCGCCGAAAGACTTTCACGCAGCGTTACCGGAGCAGTATCGCGGTCTCTTTCTCCCTGATGTGGTAGAAGCGCCGGTGCAGCTTTCGCTGCCCGATGTATTGGCCAATCTGCCCGGAGACTCTCTTCGCATGCGAGAGGACCAGGAAGTCACCACTCAGGATGAAGCTTTCGAGACACCGTTTTCGGCGAAGGCAAAAGAAGACGCGGAACGTTTTGCCCAAGGCCGGAAAACAGCGCATCCAAGCGCAGCGGCACCGTCAAAGCCGGCAGTACCGAAGGCTGAGACTCCCAAAATAGAACTCCCTAAACTAGCGGAAGCCGAAGTCCCTAAAGTAAGAGCTCCAGACCTTCAGATTCCCAAAGTCGCCGCGCCCAAGATCGAAGCTGCGAAAGTTGAACTCTCGGCCCCGGTCGATGCTTTCCGCGTCGCGATGGGTCCGGCCGCAAAGTGGGAAACTGCCAGGCCGGCCGAAGGAGCTCCGAAATTTGATGCCAAGGCGGCGATCGCACTAGCCTGTGCCCTTCCCGGCGTTGCCTCCTGTAGCGTGATCTTCACAGATGGCTTGATCATCGCGGGAAACATCCCGGACGAAATGCATATGGAAGGGTTGAGCGCGGTGGCACCGACGATGCTCCAGAAACTGCAAAAACATATGTGTGAGACCCAACTAGGTCCCCTCAGCTCCATCACAGTCCACGGTCAAAAGTCGCCCGTGACATTCTTTGGCGCCGGCGATCTTTGCCTGACCGCGGTGCACAACGGCGTTGAATTGAGTGCGGAGAGCCGGCGCGAACTCGGCCGCATCACACAGGAACTTTCGCGAACCTATCCCAAAGTGGAGACTCCTCATGTCGATCATTAATTACGCCAGCCGCGAGATCCAGTTTAAGATCGTTTATTACGGTCCGGCGCTCTGCGGCAAAACTACTAACCTCGGCTACATCCATCAGCGGATTAATCCGCAAAATCGCGGCGATCTCGTTTCGCTCGCTACCGCAGCCGATCGCACTCTGTTCTTCGACTTTCTCCCGCTCAACGCTCTGGTTATCAAGGGCTTTGTCACCAAATTCCAGCTCTATACCGTCCCCGGTCAGGTAATTTACAACGCCACCCGCCAGCTCGTCCTGCGCAGCGTCGATGGCATGGTTTTCGTAGCCGATTCGCAGTGGGAGAAAATGGAGGAAAACGTTGAGAGTTTCAAAAATCTCGAGGACAACCTGGCCAAGCAAAACATGTCGCTCGACGATGTCCCCTACGTCTTGCAATACAACAAACGCGATTTGCCAAACATCGCGCCGGTCAATTATCTCGATTACGTCCTGAACAACCGGAAGAAGCGGGTGCAAAGCTTCGAGGTCGTCTCCAGTACGGGGCAAAATGTTTTCGCCACCCTGAACGCCGTTTCGCAGATTTTGCTGCACAAGTTTAGTAAGCAGAGTGACGCCGGCCGCCCCGCCGCGCCGGGAGCCGCCCAGCCGGGACAGCAACACGTTGTACCCCAGCAGCAGCGAAGCGTCGCATGAACGCCATTCCTGTCCTTACCATCGACGACGTGGCAACGCTCGATGGCGTGCTGGCCGACTTCTTAAAAAAGGCGGAGGCTGAGTTAACGGTCGTGATCGACCGTGGCGGCAATGTCATTTCGCAATACGGCGATATGACAGTGATGGACGTGACAATCATCGCCGCGCTTGCTGCCGGGTCTTTTGCTGCAACGCGTGAACTGGCGCGCCGAATCGGGGAAGTGGAATTCAATGCTCTTTATCACCAGGGTAACGGCAGCCACATTTTTATGAACTCGGTCGATGAAGAAACGATCATGATCACCGTCTTTGGTCCGCGGACGACGGTTGGGCTGGTTCGTTTCTATTCTACCGGCACGGCCCAGCAAGTCGCACTCCTGTTAAAATCGCTGCAAAAAGGGAATCACGGCTTCAGCTTCAACGCTTCCGATATCACCGCCGCGCCAATCTTCGTCGACGCAGCGCCGCCGGCCGCCTAAGCGAAACAATTCCGATTCGACCGCGTAATGGCGTGGGTGTCGCGTGCGCAGCCGGCCCTGTGGCTTTCATGGTAGAGCGGCTTCCGTCTTTCAAAGGCAGCGAGTGCCGTCACTCAATCCCGTCTTTGGTATCTGCTTAGCGCCAAGGGCGCGTCTCACACCAGCCTGGGGCATCGCCCCAGGAATTGTGATCGGACGATAAACCAGCGCTGAAGGCGCGACTCAACGCGTCAATCACCGTCAATCCCACACATATTGCTCGTCGAACTCAATGTTGTGTCTGCGCAGCAGCTCTCTGTACTCGTCTTGAAAAGTGTGAGTACGATGGTGCTCTTCTTGTCTCTGCACGTATTGCAGCACAGCTTCAAGGTGGCTTGGGCTCACCGAAAATGCCGCATAGCCGCGTTGCCAGGAAAAGCCTCGATAGCGAGCCCCGAAGGCCTTGATCCATTTGGAAGATGGTTTCTTTATCTGTTCGATTAACTCGGCTTGGGAGAGAGTTCGCGGCAGCGTGGTGACAACGTGGACGTGATCGCTAACACCACCGACACAAAAGGCTTCACCACCCAAATCGCGGCAGATTGTCGCCAGATAGGCGTGCATACGGGGTCGTGTGGCGGAATCGAGCGAGCGCTCGCGATTCTTCGTACTAAATATGGTGTGAATGATGACTTTGCTGAGGGATTGCGGCATGGCGTGAATAATGGACTGAAAAAGCGTGGGAATGAATCGCGCCTTCAGCGCTGGGATCTGATGTCATACAAATTCCTGGGGCGCTGCCGCAGGCTAAAATGATGCCGCGCCTTTGGCGCCAGACAGATTCTCTCCCTGAGGAAGAGGAGAAGGCAGAGCACCAGGAGAGGAGTGGACGTTCCCGCGATATAAGTGCGGCAAATCCATTTACGAAACGGTTCTGAAAAACCTCACCACGCTACCTGACGCGAAAAATGAGATATTGCTCCGGCGGGATACGCGAAAATATCCAAGGTAAAGAGCCCCATTTGCTTGAATAAAATCCCGCACGCATTCCTGGACTCATCGTTGCCACGACAGACTGAGGGTAATTAACCTGTTCGGGAGGACCGGTTGTTGAGACCGGCGGAGTCGGACTGACATTCGAGTTACTCAATGGAACGATAAGCACGTCACCCGAAATGATCCTGCGCTCCGAGCGGTCCAATGGCTTCGCCTTCCAATGTTCCATATAATATTGGAAGCCCCAATGCCCTTCGAACCACACCGCACCCAGCTCGTCCCGGAATCGATTTTGAAATGACTTGGAGGCGAAGCGTGCGGTGTCGGCCAGTTTGTAATCTGCCGCTGTAACTAGCAGGGAAACAAGTGCAGCCGGTAGAAGTGGCCACGATGTAGCTGCCGCTGTCCTCAGCGGCAGAATTGACAAACGTCTGCCGCCGGTAACCGCGGCAGCTACAGCTGCGGAGCTTTTGAATTGCCTGATTAGGAGAATTACCACCGCCGGCGCCATCGGCAGAATCGTTCGCGAGGTGATGGACCAGTTCATCATTGTAGCAAAAAAGAATGTGCCGAATACCCAAAGGCTAAGCAGAAGCGAATCGGCCGTTTTCTGGTGGATGAGATCGGCTACGGCCAGCGCGAGAATCCCAATTCCGATGGTCGCGAACAAAGCTCCTTCGAGCGTGACCGCGATGACGTCAGTCCTCGAAGTGAGTTCGCGCGCTACCCAGAGATAGAATGATGGGAGAAAGGCGAGGAAGATTGCGATTCCGCTAATAAGGACCTTCCGCGATTTAAGGAAGGCGGCATAGAACAAAGCGGGAAACAGGCAACCGCCGGTGAACGAAAGCCCGGTAAGAAATTGCCCCGACAATTGCTTGCCCGCTTTGACGGGTCCTTGCCAGGGATAGACCATTGCGTTGGTAAAAAGACCCTGACCGTATTTTGCTTTCGCAATCGCTTCATAGATGCCGATGATTGCGTTAGGGATGAGAAGAAACAGGAGTCGGCTGGTGAGGCGGCGCTCCCGGGCCACAGTGTAAGCGGCAAGGAGGGGAACGAGACTGACCCCGAAGTATTTTGTTAGCGCGGCGGCGGCGACAAGGAGGGAGGCCAGGAGAAGAAGCCAGTAGCTATGACGCTCCTCGAGGCCACGCAGCCAGCAATCAACCGACCATACCCATAGGGCAAGCAACCAGACGTCGCACATTACGGTCGTTGCCGAAACAAGGAAGACGGGCGTGAAAAGCACAAGAAGCGCTCCAAGTAAAGGTGAACCCGACAGACGTTGCGCCAGAAAAAACGTTCCGAGAACGGCCGCAACCGCGGGGA
>Ga0207701_10001552_pt1 | contig 23945 bp, 15 predicted proteins | sample KBSSwiSSwithPhiX_FD_184294 | JGI IMG/M metagenome (GOLD analysis project Ga0207701, IMG submission 184294) | Switchgrass rhizosphere bulk soil microbial communities from Kellogg Biological Station, Michigan, USA, with PhiX - S5 (SPAdes) (version 2) | ecosystem: Environmental > Terrestrial >... | reverse complement strand
TGGGGTTACTCCGCCTAACGAACACGCGTTTGGCGTGTCCTACTTCGGCGTTGGGTTTTGTTCGAGCAATTTTTGAAAGCGCGGATCTTTGCGCAGCGGATCCCATTCCCAGCGGTATTTCAAATCGTTGAGCGTGACGCTGTAGTCGACGCTGTCGACCGCGCCCGGAGTTTTCAAGAGCTGCTCGATCAATGGGATCGCCTGGTCCATTTCGCCCACTCGCGCATAGATCAAGGGCAGATAACAAAGCATGATCGCGCCATCGACCGCATCCTTTGAGATCGGCTTCAGCTCGATCGCGTGGCGGCCTTCCCTGATCGCTTCGTCGCGGCGTCCCATGAAGGCGCAAACGAGGCCGAGATTAGCGCGCCGCTCGGCAACATCGGGCGCTTCGGAAACCGCCGCGGCCAAAGCCTGACGCGCCGCTTCCAGGGTCCGCGTCGCCCCAGCCTGGTCTCTCTGGGCGAGGACGATGCAACCGCGCAGGAAGCTAAGCGGCGTCGGGGCACCAGGCAGGTACGAGACTCCGGTTAGCGCCGTTTCATCGAGGATCTTGCCCGCTTCCTTGAAATCGCGCGAGAGCATGGCCGCGTCCCAGCGGGATGCGGTCACGCTTCCATCCGGATCGACCTTGGGGGCAAGAGCCGCCAGAGCTTTCTTGAGCGCAGTCGTGTCGCCTTTCCACCAGAAATCGACGTAAGCGGCCTGGATGGGCGCGACGATGGAATCCGGCGCGATCTGTAGCCAGCGCTGCGCTGCGACGGCGGCTTGTGGCCAACGGCGCAGGGCGGTGTTCGTGTAGACGATGTTGCGAACCACGTTCGGGTTCTGCGGGTCGAGCTTTCCGGCCCGCTCGTAGGCGACGAGCGATTCCTCCCAATGCCCCTGCCGGCGAAGGATGGCGGCGACGAGGGCGGCGATGTTACTGTCGTTAGGCGAAAGATGTTGCGCGGTGGCGAATTCGCGCAGCGCGCGCTCGTAATCCTCGTCGAACCAAAAGGCGCATTGGCCAAGCGCGAAATGCGCTTCGCCGAGGCCGGGTTGCAAGCGCAGGGCGGTTTCCGCTTCGCTGCGCGCCTTCTTTTTCCAGGAATCGAGCGGCTCGTGGAAATGATAAATCTCCGCGTAGGTGGAAGCGAGCCGGGCATGGGCCAGGGCGAAGTCCGGATCGAGTTGAATCGCCTGGGAATAAAGTTCCACGGCCCGCCGGTAATCCTGCAACAAGGTGTCGGGCCCCTGCTCGTAGGGGCGGGCGCGCAGGTAGAGTTCGTAGGCGTCCGCGTTCTGGGTCGGCTCTTTCGCGACCCGCACTTTTTCGTCCGGAGTGAGTTGGGCGCGCAAGGCGTCCGCGATCTCCTTCGCCAGTTCGCCTTCCAGGCCTAACGAATCCGCGAGCGTGCGATCGTAGCGCTGTGCCCAGATTTGGCGATCGGTGAAAGCGTCGATCAAGTAGACATTAACGGCGACCAGATCCTTGTCCCGCCGCACGGTTCCCTCGAGGACGTTGGCCACGCCCAGTGATTTGCCGATTTCCTTGATGTCGCGCGCTCCGACGTTACGATACTTCATCACGCTAGTGCGGCTGATCACGGTGAGCGCCTTGATTTTGGCCAGGTTGGTTAGGAGATCGTCCTGGATGCCGTCAGCGAAAAACGCGTTTTCCTTTTTATCGCTATAATTTTCGAAAGGCAAAACAGCGATGCTTTTCTCCGGGATATCGGCATCGCGTTTCGCCTGGCGGGAGGGGGAGAAGCGGAGAAAAAGCAAAAACCCGATCGCCACGGCAAGAATGCCGATGATGACGAAATCGAGTTTGCGGCCAGCCTGCCAGCGGATCGATTTTTCGGGCGGGAGATCATCGGTTTTCACGATCCCCTCGGGCGTGATTTCGAAGGCCCAGGCGAGTGCGAGGGCGACCGGGAAACCGATAACAAGGACAACAACGATTAGCCTAACGATCCAGGTCGGGATTTCGAAGAAGGGGAAGACCTGAGTCGCGACCTGAATGAGCAGCCAGGCCGCCATCGCATAGATGACGCCGGCGCGATAAACATTCCGGCGCCGAAGCTCGGCAAAAAAAGCGCGCCCTTTGAGGGGTGCCCTCTTCGCCAGGCCTTGGTCGGGTCGACGACTGAACTTTCTGGGCAGTTCCGGATTGCCCGCCTGATCGGTGAAGAGGTTAACGATCGAAACCGTAAGGCCGTGTTTCACCTCGCATTCGCCGAGGTCGTGCAGAAGCGGTCGCCAATTTCGATATTCTTCCAAATCATCCGCGACCCGTTTCGACAAAAGAATATGACCCGCGTCGCCGCAATCCATCACCCGCTGCGCCAGGTTGATGCCCGTGCCAGCGATATTGGTGCGCCCGTTTAGATCGGTCACTTCACTCACGGGGCCGCTATGAACGCCCATTCGCACCTTGATCTCTGGGTGTTCTTTTAGTGCCTGCGCGATTTCGAGCGCACATTGCGCCGGTTCCTCCGAAGTATTCCGAAAGACCAGCGCCATCCCATCGCCTGTCGGTAGTCGAACGAGTTTCTCGTTCGTCGCTTTTACGACCTGCCCTGTCGCGAGCACGATGTCGGTGAGCTGGCGCAACCGCTCGTTCTGCTCTTCGGTCAATAATTTGGAATAGCCAACAAGGTCGATGAAGAGCACATGCCCTATCTCGAGCCGAAGATGACTCTCCGATTCAGTCTCCATTATCAACTGAAACTCTCCAACGGCCGGACGCCACTTCCGATTTGTGTCATTACCAGGTGCGCGACCTGGTTCGGAGTGTCGGAGAAGGGCAAGACGCGGGGCGCGATTTGGATGAGCCGCCGCCAGTTCGTCACCGCATGAATCACGGTCGCCGGGTAGACGCTGTGCCGTCCAAGCTCGGTAAAAAATTTCCTAAAATCCACGGTTAAGTCTGCGTTCGTACGCAAAAGAGCGTCATTTGGCTTGGCTGTCGATGCAATTCAGCTTTGACATGTCGCCGTTTGGAACGCACTTCACGATGCGGTGGAAAGCATCGCTGAATCCGCACGAGCAAACAGAGGTGGCCTAAGCGAGCTTCGCTGCGCTGCTGGCAGACCGTTCAGTTCCGACCCGGCGAGGATTTTTCTGAAAACTGACGGCAACCCGTCGATGGGCCGCCGGCGGCTTCTTTTTAAGGTTCCGGACCAGGAAAACCTGCGGAACTGGCGCGAGAGCAGCTTCTTTATGGAACCGTGCAACTAGAAATGAACAAGAGTCTGAGAATGGAGACCAAGCCAACCGACGAAGCCGGCGACACCAGCAGCCAAAACTCTCTGGAACCGACGCAGGAATCTTCCCGCTATGAGCTCCGCGATTTGCGCCCGGAAAAGGATCCGATGGGCGCTGGTCGCAGTTGCCACCCGAAGACCGCCGCCGAGAGTCACTGACGCGAGATAGCTCCAATTCCTTAGACTAAGACAAGCGCTCCATTGAGACCGGGCGAGTCCCTTTGCCTCCTTCCATCACCTGTCCTGACAGAACTGTGCTTAAAGGAAGCGAAGTCATGTCAACGGTTCTGCTGGCGGCTATCTTCGATGGAGTTAGATTGATACCCTTCTCACTGCCATGCGCCGACTCACAGCCCTTTCCGCAATCCTGCTCGGCGGCGCGATCGCCGGCGTGCTTGATATTACCTATGCGATTGGATTTTCAGCCCTGCGGGGCGTCCCACCCGTTCGCATTCTGCAATCGGTAGCGAGCGGTTTGCTCGGTGCGCCGGCTTTCAGTGGAGGTCTGCCGACCGCGGCGCTCGGTCTCATTCTCCATTTCTGTATCGCTCTGTCGGCTGCGGCGATTTTCTATTTGGCGAGCAGGGCGATTCCGATCCTCACTCATCATCCGATCGTCGCCGGGTTGTTCTATGGGATTCTCATTTACGCGGTGATGAATCTCATCGTCCTACCGCTTTCCGCCTATCCACGCAAAGTGTCGTTCCCGTTCCTGGTCTTGGTCACCGGACTGTTCGTTCACATGTTTTGTATCGGGCTTCCAATCTCGCTGGCGGTGCGCCGGACATTGCCCAGAGGGGCTTGATCGGGCGTCGAGAAAAACCCAGCGATCCGATTGCGGCCCGGATTTGCCTGCCTAACGAACATGGCGCGTCGTAGAGGGACGGCCAGTTCAAGAAGACGTTATTTCAACTATTAGAGGAGCCGGACGGCCGTGACCGCGATGCGTCCGCCGAAGCAGACGTCGACATCGGCCCCGGGCGTGCGAAGGCGCAGGCTGTAGTCGCCCGCGAAATAGAGCCCGCTCTCCTCTTCGTGCCGGTAGTTCAGCGGAAGGGGCTTGGGATCAAGCGGACACCAGACGACTTCCGGGTCGGGCGCGTCCGGCGGGAGCAGCGGCAGGTTCACGTTGTAGAAAACACCGGATTCAATGGGCTTGGCCACCAGGCCGGCGAGCACCGGCGTGATCCAGCGCGTCGCGCGCAACCAATCGAACTCGATTCCACTCTTGCGATAGTGCGAGAAGGCGATACCTGGCCAGCCATGGAGGAGCGCTTCTCGGACTGCAGCAACCGTGCCCGAGTAGTAGACATCCGCGCCCAGGTTTGCCCCGTGATTAATTCCGCTCAAGATCCACCTGGCCTCCGGGACCAAATGAAGCAGACCGAGTCGGGTGCAGTCGGCGGGAGTGCCGTGGATCGCGAACCGATCTTCCTCACGCGGCTCGATCCGGACGCCTTCGTGCCAGGTAACGGCATGGCTGACGCCCGATTGGGGACCCGCGGGGGCGACCACGACCGGTTCGCCAACGGTGCGCGCAGCGGAGACCAGTGCCGCGAGTCCAGGCGCCTCGATGCCGTCGTCGTTGGTGAGGAGAAATTTCATGGCAATTCACGCTACACGGTCAGTGTAGGGCGCGCCATTTTGGCCGCCCCTCCAAGCCCGTTCTCCTTAAAGGGCCAAAGTAAAATCGCTAACCGGGGGCGGCCAAAATGGCGCGCCCTACATCTCGACAAAGGTCTTTAGTCGGGCGAGCGCGTCATTCCATTGCTGCGAGACGCGCTCAAGGTAGTCGCGCACTTCTTCCAGAGGCTTCGGCTCGATCTCGAAGAGGCATTCGCGGCCGGCGGCCTCGCCATGCACCAGCCCTGCACCTTCTAGGACGCGCAGATGTTTCGTGATCGCCTGCCGGGTGATGGGCGCGCCTTCCGCCAGTTGCGAAATCGAGCATGGCGCTCGCTCGCAAAGCCGGGCAAGAAGCGAGAGTCGCGTCTCGTCTCCCAGCGCGGCGAAGACCGGCGCATGGCGCCGGAGCAACGCCGCGGTGACGAGACCGCTACTGCGCGACATGGCGCGCTATGTTCTCCAGCTGCTCCGCCCAGCCGCCTGCATTCATCCGGAACGCCTCCGTGCGCCGGTCCGGCGGAAGCTTTGCGAAGCCGGATTCGGTCAGGGTAAGCAATGTGCCGTCGCCTCTCTCTTCCAGCCGAAACTCGACCAACGTCGGTGTTTCTCCGGAGTAATCGACACCGGGCTCGATGGCGTAGGGATGCCAGGTGTAGGAGAAGAGGTGTTCGGGTTTCATCTCCTGCACCGCGACTTCCATCCGGACGTGCTCGTAGCCAGGATAAGTGATCTGACCGCGAGCCGGTTGCCCAGGGACAAACGCGTTCTCCAGTTTCACGCAAAACCATTCGGAGAACTCCCGATAATCGGTCAAAGCGCGCCAGACTCTGGCGCGCGGCGCTTTTAGTTCGATTTGTTTTTCGATTCGATCTTCTTCAATATGCAAACTCATGGTTGCACGTTAGGTCGACTGCTCGAACGTGCAACTTAATAGTTGCACTTTTTCCGCCCTCGCTCTCGGGCTTGCATGGCGGCATTGCACTTGTAGAAGACTGCCGATGCCGCGCCGTTTTTTGCCGCCCATTCTCTTGCTCCTCGCAGCGCTTTGCTGGAGTCTCGGAGGCGTACTCATCAAGTCGATCGATTGGCCGCCGATGGCGATCGCCGGTGGCCGGAGCGCGATCGCGATTCCGATGATCCTGCTCTGTATCGGACGGCCGCGGTTCACCTTTTCTCGCGCCCAGGTCGGGGGTGCGCTTGGCTACGCAGGCACCGTCGTGCTCTTTGTCTTCGCGACCCGGATGACGACTGCCGCGAATGCGATCTTCCTGCAATACACCGCGCCGGTTTACGTGGCGCTGATCGGGCGCTGGTATTTGGGTGAGCGCGCTTCGCGGATCGATTGGCTGGTCATCGCGGTGGCGCTGGCCGGGATCGCGCTTTTTTTCCTGGACCGGCTGACGATTGCCGGCCTCTGGGGAAACATCCTCGCTTTGGGAAGCGGACTTGCGTTTGCGCTGGTCGCGCTCTTCCTGCGCAAGGAGAAGGCTGGCTCGCCGATCGCGAGCATCGTGCTCGGCAACGTCATCGTCGCGGTGGCAGGGGCGCCATTTATGTTCCAAGCGCCGTCGTTAGGCGAAGACGGCCTCTGGCGCCTCCTCCTCCTTGGCACGGTCCAGCTAGGCTTGCCCTATGTCTTCTACGCGACCGCGATCAAGCAGGTCAGTGCGCTCGAGGCAACGCTCATCCCGTTGCTCGAGCCGGTCTTGAATCCGCTCTGGGTCATGCTTGCGCTCGGGGAACGGCCTGGTCCGTGGGCGATCGTCGGCGGGTTGCTCGTGCTCAGCGCGGTCCTCGGCCGCGGAGTGATGATGATGCGAACCAGGCCACCCATGTTTCCGCCTCCAGATTGACGCACAAACTTGACGGTCAAACCGGAACGAATCAAATTCCAGGATGGACGCCGAGCGAAACGAAAAGACTGGCGAGAGCACAACCCAAAGGACACAGGAGCCGAGCCAGGAAACGCCTCAATCCAAGCTGCGTGATTTGCGACCGGAGAAAGACCCGATGGGTGCCGGCCGGGATTCGTTGGCGAAGACCGGTAAAAAGAATCCCGCGTAGAGACATCTGCCCAGCCGCTCGTTAGGCAGACATTCCACGCTTCGTCCCACGCGACTAGAACTTCTTTGTTAGACTGACGTAAACAAGGCGACCGGTCGAGTCGTAGGCGAAATCTGCGTAGTTGGTGGCGGTGTTCGCGTCGGGCGGATCCTGACCGAAAACGTTGTTGCAGCCGAGCGTGACCGTGCTGCCGTTATCAATGTCAACGTGTCGCTCGGATCAAATCCGCGGAGAAACAGAGGACGCGCCCGCAGTGAAGGAGTTTCCGCTATTTGAAGTGGGAACACCCTGCGGGCCGGCGATGGGCAGCTTTCTGAGCAATTCCGCCGTCGTGCGTTCCCCGGATTTTTCGATCAGATCGCGATTGATCTCCAAGACTGGATTTGGGCCGACTTCTTCTGCCGTCGGAATGTAGGAGCCGGTTACGATGATGCGTTCCGTTTCCGCCTTGAGACCAGTCTCCTCCGTTGTTGGGGAAGTAGGCGATCCGACGGCGATGATCTCCGGTATGACGGAACTATCGCTGGTGGGCGTAGCCGAAGGGTCCTGCGCAATTGCCTCACAAATTGAACGGAAGACACCCGCGATGATTACGAGACACAGCCTGGTATTGGGAGGTCTCCTCATTCCGACCTAACTCTTATTTCCCGGATTTCCCTAGTAGATCGTCTTCGGTTCCGGTCCGTCGAGCAATTTCTGGAATCGAGGGTCGCCTCGGAGCTTGTCCCATTGCCAGCGCAGACGGAGTTCAGCCTGCGTGATACCTCCGTTCGCAAACTCCTGTCGCGTGGTCGCTCCGGGGGTCCGCAGAAGGCGTTCGATCAGCGTGACCCCCTGATCGGCTTCGCCTGTGAGTGCGTAAACCAGAGCCAGGTCGCACGCGCGTTGCACTCCGTTGAGGGCGTCGGTGCTCTCGGGACAGAGTTCAACGGCGCGGCGACTTTCGCGCAGAGCCTCCTCTTTCCGGCCCATGTAAGCGTAGAGTATTCCCAGAGCAGCATGGTCTCCGGGGGCGTCGGGATGGTCGCGCACATCCTTTTCCAAGGCCGGTCTAACTTTTTCAAAAAGAGTGCGGGCCAGTTCCACATCGCCGCGGGCGAGCGCTGTTTGGCCCTGATAAAGACTCTTCGGACCAACATCCGGAAACTCATCTGCCGGGAAGTCGGCCAACCTTTTCTCTGCCGCGGCCCAGTCTCGTTCCAGCATACTTTGATTCCAATTTGCCAAAGTTACTACCCCATCGGGGTCCACGCCCGCCGGTATTTCCTGCAGCTTGGCCCTGGCCGCCGCCAAATCGAAGTTGGCCACGACTTCAATTTGGGACAGGGCGATTGTTGGAAATGGGGAACCCGTATTCTTCCCAAGATTTCGTCTCATTTCGACCGAAGCATTTCGCCAATCACGCACCATCCAGTAGGTCTGTACCATATCGAAGGGGTTCGGATCAGGGTCGAGACTCCGAGCCTGAACAAAACCCGAAATCGCCTCGCGCCAGCGACCGTGCCGACGGTAAATTCTCGCGGTGTACGTAAGGGCTTCGACGTTGTTTGGCAGCGCAGTTAAAGCGATTGTGAATTGCTCGAGGGCGGCGGAGTAGTCCAGTTCGATCAAATCGAAGTAGAGACCCAGCGCGAGATGCGCTTCGCCGAGAGCAGGCGATAAGTGCAGCGCTTCTTCGGCCAGGGTGCGCGCTTTCGTTTTCAGAGCCGGGTCATGCGTCTGAAAGAATTGGATGCTGAAACTGATCGATGCCCGGGCCCGCGCCAGAGCAAACTTCGGATCCAGTGCGATCGCCTGCGCGTAGAGTTGATCGAGCGTGGCGTAATATTCGCCGAGGGATGCAGGTTCAGAATTTTCCTCGAAATCGAGAGCACGGAGATATGCGACGTAGGCCTTAGGATTACTCGTCGGTTTCGTTCCGAGACTTGTCGTTTCTTCCGGAGTGAGTTTTGCCTTGAGGGCCTTGGCGATCTCGGTGGCGAGTTCCCCCTGCAACCCCAGCGAATCGGCGATGGTGCGATCGTATCGCTCCGCCCAGATCGGGCGATCAGTTCGCGCGTCGATCAATTGCACGTTAACGACCACGCGGTTGTCGATCCGGCGCACACCGCCTTCCAGGACATGCGCGACGCCAAGCGCATGAGCTATCTCGCGCAAGTTGCGCGCCGCGCCCGCGCCGCGGTATTGCATGACCGAGGTGCGACTGATCACTTTCAAGTCACTGATCTTCGTCAGGCTTGTCAGCACATCGCCCTGGATGCCATCGGCGAAGAAGGCATTTTTCTTGTCCTCGCTCAAATTCTCCAAGGGCAGGACCGCGATCGATTTTTCCGGTGGCACAAGAGCCGCAATGGGCTGACGCAGGAGCAAATAACTCGTTAGGCCAACGCCGCCGATGGCGAAGAGGCCTAGGCCAAGCGCCATTCTGCGCAGCTGTTGACGGCGCCGGGGCGTTGCCTGCACCACCGCCTGGCAGAATTCCAGCTCAGCCAAAAACGCCTGGGCGGATTTTGGCCGCTCCGCCGGATCGGTCGCGAGCGCGCGGCGCAGAAGTCGAATCAGGGGCGTGGGAACTTTGCGTGCAACCCATCGTTCCACTGGCATACTGTTGCCGGGCTGTGGGATCTCTTCGGTCAGTGCATACCAGAGCGTTGCCCCTAACGAATAAATGTCCGAGCGGGTGTCCAGTCTGCGTCCGCTTGCCTGTTCCGGGCTGGCAAAGCCCGGCGTGCCCGCAAATCCAGTCTGAGCCGGCTCTGGAGCTTCTCCTTCTTCGGTCACGGCTTTGGCCAGCCCGAAGTCGATCACTTTTACCCCCGGCGCCTGTTCTTTTCCCGATTCGTTAGGCACGAGCATGAGGTTACTCGGCTTTAAATCGCGATGGATTAGACCATGCTTCTCCGCGGCGAGCAAAGCGTGAGCGACCTGGGTGGCAATCTCGAGCACCACCTCTGCACCTAACGGCCCCTCGCGGCGCACCCGCGATTCGAGCGTTTCGCCTTCGACCAGCTCCATGGCGTAGAAACACTGGCCCGCCGACGTCTCCCCGAAATGGTAAACGCTGGCCACGTTGGGGTGCCGCAATTGGGCGGCCGTCCGTGCTTCCCGCCGGAAGCGATCGCGTGCCTCGCGCTGGTTTGAATAGCGGGCGCTAATCACTTTCAGTGCGACCGGCGCCCCGAGGTTCAGATCGAGGGCGCGATAAGTGATGCCCATGGCGCCGCGGCCCAACTCCGATGGCGTCACTCCGTCCTCGCGCATCGCCACCTCATAATGTTGGTAGCGCCGTTCCTCCGCTCCATTGCGTCCACCCGCTAGCAGGCAACATAGACAACCCGGCGCGCCTAAGCTGACCAAGATCGGAGTCCCGCACAGATCACAGCACTCCACTTCTTCTTCGACCGGCGCCATTGGAATTATCTGATCATCATCCCGCTCAAGATCCCGCGATCAGGATTTCCGAAAGGTGACGCAGTTCCTCATCCACATCGTCGGCCATCCCGATCGTGCGAGCCACTTCTTCGCGCAAGAGCGCGCGGTAGCGGGCGCGCATCCGGGAAAGATGACTGCGCAAAGTATCGATCGGAATGGCGAGAACCTCGGCCACTTCTTCCTGTCGCGGAAGACGCGCCCCGCCGCAAACAAACGGCTTTAGCTCCTCGAATATCTTCGCCTTTGGTTCGCCCCTGAAATCCGCTCGTAAACTTTCCAGAGCGCGTGTCACCAGCGCTGTCGCCCAGCGCTGCTCGTAATGGCGTTCTTCTTCGAGAATGACGACCGTTTCATCTTGGTAGAGTTTCTCGACCACGCTGATTTCCGCATCGAGAACGACAAATTCCCGGCCACCGCCGCGTTTCAGAGTGTTTTCCCGGTGCCAGATATCGACGATGTAGTTTTTTAACGACGCGAGCAGAAAGGTTCGGAACTTGCCCCGTGCGCTGTCAGCCTGCGCATAGATTTTGTCCTGCAAAAAGTGGGTAAAAAAACCCTGCACTAGGTCCTGAGCGTCGGCCGGTGAAAAACCGCGCCGTCTAACGAAGCTATAAAGGGGCGGCCAGTAATCGCGACAGAGCTGGGCCACCGCGGCTTCCGTCTCCGCGGAATTAGGGGTGCCATCCGCGTGGCAGGCGGCCACCACGCTCCAGCGCGTCGAGGCAAAAGGCGCGCCACCGGTCTGAAGCGTTCCGGGAACGGCTCGCATGTCCATACTTTACGCAAAAAGCCTTCTCGCTCGACAAACTTTCGAGAGTGGAGCGCGACGCTCTGTCGTCGCCAGTTCCTCGCGCTGACAGAGCAGCGCGCTCCAACCGCGCTCAAGAACCATCCGAGACGGGCCCATGGTCGCAATTATTTTGCAATGCCGCGCCCGAAATCCAGTTGGAAAGAGAAAGCGATAATTACTGCCAAATCAACTGAGATGATTTGATACGTCACCCGTTCAAGGCTCGGGCCGGCAGGCTTTTCGCGCACGGAGGATACGACAATGATTCAAACACCCTGGGCAGTGCTGCGTTGCAAATTCAAAGACGACGCTTCCGAACCTTACGGCCGCCAACGTTATGACGATCTGTTCACAAGCTCTGGGGTGGGCAAGCTAAACATGGTCGACTTCTTCAGGGATATGTCTCATGGCCAGCTCGATTTGAGTGGTTCGCGCGTATTCGGCTGGTACACCCTCGACATGAACCGCTCGGCTTACCTGGCGGGCTTGGTGCCCGGCCTCACCAAGGAAGAAATCGACGCGGTGATCACGAAGGCGCGCAATGATCTGATCGCATTGGCGCGCCAGGCAGCCAGCACTGATCTTCTTAATAACGGTCCATTCTTTTCAGTGGTGGTCTGCATGAACGTTCCGACCGATCTTTTCGGTGGAGGCACCGGCGCAGTATGTGATGACGGACGTTGGCCCGAGAATACCGCTGGGCCGGGCATGTCATCCATGTCGCCAAGCCTGCTAGGCCAGGAAATGGGACACGTCTACGGGCTTGCCCATTCTAGGGCCGACGGCTCAACCGAGGACTACATGGATCCCTGGGATGTAATGAGTAATGCCGCGCGGTTCATGAGTCCCCACCCCAACTTTACGGACCTGGACGTCCGCGCCCGGCCGGTATTCCGCCTTGGTCCCGGCTTGAACGCCGCCAATATGGCGGGTCGCGGCTGGCTTGACGAATCTCGCGTGTGGGGCACCAACAACGAGTCATTCGATACGATCGTGACATTGCGGCCCCTCCACCGCCGAGATCTGCCCGGCTTTCTCGCAGCTCGGCTCGGGAAATTTCTGGTCGAGTTTAGGATTCAAGAGGGTTGGGACGCGGGCCTCGACCGGGCCGCTGTGCTGATTCACCGTTTTGACGACAACCAATCCTATCTTATGTCAGCCAGCGACGGCGACCAGGACCTTGTGGCCGGCAGCGTCTTCGGAACGACGGAGACTAAAACCTCCAATGCTGTCATCTTCACCGGCGCGACCGGGGTCGAGGTGGTCGAAATCAATGCCAGCGAGCGGTTAGCCAGGATTCGACTCGTTCATCGTCCCGCCTTCAAGGAACCTAGTCTGGTTGGAACGCTACTGGGCGGTGCCAGCGGGGAATACATCCTGGTAGGAAAGGGCATTCGTCGCATTCCTCCGGACTCGCCCCTTATCCAGATTCTTGATCAGGTCGTCGCTTATGAGAGCACCGAGGCGATCGCTTCCGTCGATCTTCGAACCGCGGTGCGACAAGAAACACTTTCGACGATTGCCTCTCTGGTCAAAAACCAAGTTCAGACCTTGCAGACGTTTCACCAACCGGCGGCAACGCCCTACGCTAAACAGATGGGTGTGGGAAAGCGGACCTCTTATAGCGAATAGTGTTCGGAGCAGATTGCACATGATGCTCGACTACTACGAAGGCGCGGCATGGGATGAGTTGATGCCTCGAAAAAACTCGGCTGGCTGCGACCGATCGAAGTTTTGTCACCCCTGGTCTTTGCAAGACTCACCAATCGCGACTTAAGAAAGCCAACAATGCCTTTATTTCGCCGGTTTGTGGCAATGGCCGTATTTGTTTTGGGCTGAGTCTCCTCGCACTGACCCGCTGGAGGCCGCGCGAGTTTAATCGATTATTCCACTGCGCACGCAGGTCGGATGATTTTCCATTCGGCAGGGCCGCTGTGGCAACGATCGGTTCGGATCATTTCGCGATCGAGAGCGTTCACATATAGCGACTAGGCCTTCGTCAACACGGTCAGCGGTTTTGCGAATTGAGTAAAAACCGCGGACGACGCGGAGTGACGGATCAGATCACTTGTGCTTGGCCACTCTGGCAACCTTAGATGGGTCCGAATTTGGGCTCGAAACGATCTTCGTTGCGCAGAACCGAGACGCAATCAGATCTTGTTGCAATTATTTTGCAATGCCGCGTCCGAAATCCAGTTGGAAAGAGAAAGCACTAATTTGCTTACACGAAACCTCAGAAGGACATCTAAATGGACAAGCCAGTATTGGGAACATCGTCGGACAGCAAAATGGCCGCCGTCAAAGGGTCGTAGTCATGCCGTCACATCACCGATCTCTGGATGTCTCTCTTATTCTCGATCACATCCAGTGCATCGATGAGGGCGACGGTCCGGGCTTGGCCGAACCCTATCTCTGGACACTATTCTTTAAGATCGACGGCACCACCGTCCAGCTCGTCAAACTTCCGAATCCCCCGCTGACGATCACCCTGCAGGGTATGGTCACAGTGAATCGTCGTAACGGCAGCCATCGTAACCTGCGGGACACCGATGAGGACCCTGTAGACGAAGGTGAGGATGTCGCGATTCCGGCCCAACTCGGCCGCTGGGATACGACACTTGTGCCGATTCCGATTTCGGATGACGCGCTGGTAACCGTCAAGAATCAGCTGGCTGACCTGCCGGGAACCATCGGCGTGATCTGCATCCTGATGGAAGAGGACAATCTTCCAGACAGCGCGGCGAATGCCGGATACAACGCGTTTTGCTCGACGTTCGAATCGAAGATGAACGAACGAATCAACTCGCGGACGCTTGGTGCACTGCAGGCGGATGACAATCAGCAATTCCAAGATGACCTGACCGACGCGATCCGCGATGCGGTCATTAACGCCATCAAGGACGACATCAATATCCTCCAGGCTGCGTGGAACTTCATCGCGGGCACGGACCAAATGCTGGGCAGCGGAGCGTTCACGTTCGACCACGACGATCTCGACCACCGGTCGCAGATTTTCTTCGACGCACGCTGGAAAACCGGGATCAATGTCGATCCCTCCAACTTCTTTTCATCCGGGTCGGGAAACATCATTGAGAGTGGTGGTGACTGGAAGATTTACGGCCGCATCTCGTCCGACCCCAGCCCAGTTTACACCGGCAGTTTCGGGCCGGTTATTGCACCCGATCCGTCCGAGATGGCGATGCGCGACTTCACGCGATCCGCCGAATTGGCGACACGTGAAGGTTTCGTCGGCGGGTTCCCCAATTTCTTGACCGCGATTTATGGCCGAAACAACGTCGCCGGGACGATCTTTCTGAAACAAGGATGTTCGGTGTGGCGCGACGTCCCGATTGAAGAGTTGGGTAATCCGGCGCTGGCCGACTTCGCCGGCCGCTTTCGTGGGACCAACCTCTATGCTCGCGATAAGGCGTTTGTTGGCGGGTTTCCCAATTTTTTCCACGCGGAATCCCTCGTGCTGGTCGCGCAGCAGACGGCTGGCCACGGTAGCGGGCTTAAGCGCGGAATCGTCTGTGGGACGGTCTTGATAAAGCCGGGATGCGGCGAATATCGGGAGATATCGCTGCGCGAACTCGGCAATCCCAACCTTTCCGACATTGGCGCGCGTTTCCGGGCGACGGCCGACTACGCCGCCAAGCACGGGTTCGTCGGCGGGTTTCCCGATTTCTTCCATCGAAGTGATGGCGTGGGAATCGTCTGCGGAGCGGTATTGCTTACCCCTGGGGCGGCTGAATGGCGCGACGTCCTGGTCTCAATCGGCCCAGCCTAACGAGCTCCCGGCCTGGTCAAGCTCTCTTCGCCTGCGATGCCGGCTTGCTGGTTGCAACTATTTTGCAATGCCGCTCTCGGAATCTCGTTGGAAGAAGTGCAGCAATCATTCGCTTCCAGATCACAGTCAAACCATCAACGATCATGAGTACCTCATCCTCTCTTGCCTTGGGCCGACGAAGGCGGATGCATGACGGAAAAACCAACTAGCACAACACACATACGATCAAGGAGAGTTATCATGAAATCACACAGACTAACCCGACCATCATCCGTTTCCACCAGCATTTGCTGCGTCCTCGCGTGCCTTTTGCCCTTGTCTGCCGCGCGAGCGGTCAGTCCGCCACCCGACGGAGGCTATGCGGGCTTTAACACCGCCGAAGGCGAAAATGCACTCTTCAGCCTCACCGGTGGCATCAACAATACGGCCATTGGTTTTAACGCGCTCTTTACTAATGACCTTGGCACCAACAATACGGCCACTGGTTATAATGCGCTCCTTACTAACGAAATTGGCAACGACAACACAGCAAATGGCACTTCTGCGCTCCAATTCAACACCTACGGTTCCAACAATACGGCCGCTGGATATACGGCTATGCAAGAAAACACAACCGGAGACTACAACACGGCCAACGGTGCTTTCTCGCTAACCAACAACACCACCGGTAGCGACAACACGGCGACGGGCTCTGTTGCGCTCTTCGAGAACACCACCGGCAGCGACAATACGGCGACGGGTTCTAATGCGCTCTTAAACAACAGTAGCGGAGGCGGCAATACCGCCAGTGGTGTTGCCGCACTGTTTACCAATACCACCGGTTTCCAAGATACGGCGAACGGGGTTGAAGCACTCTTAAGCAACACCACTGGCAGCGATAACACTGCAACCGGTGCTTTCTCACTGTCCAGCAACACGACCGGTAGCGACAACACGGCCATCGGTTTTGCGGCACTTAATGACAACACTATCGGCGGTAGCAATACAGCCGCTGGTTTTGAAGCGCTCTTCAACAACACCACCGGCAGCAACAACATCGCCTTGGGTTTGGCTGCCGGCCAAAACCTGACGACAGGAGATAATAATGTCGATATTGGCAATTCCGGGATTGCAGGTGAAGCAAATACCATTCGCATCGGAAGCGTAGGAACTCACAGCGCGGCCTTTATCGCCGGCATCAGTGGAGTGACTCTGGCCGACGGGTTGCCGGTGGTCGTCGGTGGGAATGGTCAGTTAGGGACGGCCAGTGCGGACAGTTTGCGGGGGCCTAAAGGTGACAAAGGTGATACGGGTGACATTGGTCCTCCAGGGCCGAGGGGTGACAAAGGCGATACCGGCGCCGTCGGCCCGCAAGGTCCGGCAGGTGATCAAGGCGCCAAGGGTGATACCGGAGCACCAGGGCCGCAAGGACCGGCCGGAGCCGGGTTCGTTACCGGAGCGATATTAGGGCTAATCACGACGGCTCCGGCACCGGCCGGATTTACCAAGATTGGAACAACAAGAATCCGCTATCTTAACGGAGCTGGCCGCAATAGACATCTGACCGTGAGCCTCTACCAGAAAGACTAAGTGTCGCATTAACTTCGTGCTGTTGAACGCCGCGCGTTAACGACGCACCTTTTTGACGCCGTATCTGTCTGGCCTCTGAGGTTAGGGTCGGGCAGGACTCTTTCTGCCGCCTGCGCCAGTCTTCGCGACGCACAGTAAGTGGAGCGCGACGCTCTGTCGTCGCCAGGCTCTAGCGCTGACAGAGCAGCGCGCTCCATCCGCACTCACGAACCATCCGATGGGCCCGCCTGTAACTATTTTGCAATGCCGCCTCCGAAATCCAGTTGGAAAGGGAAAGCACCCTTCTGATTTTCAGAAACTTTCAGAAAAATTCAACCGCTTCCTGCAGCCTTTCAGAACCGTTCGGCGGAAAGCCGAGCGCACAACACGAAAATCAAAATGAAACCATCGCAACTTCTCACTCTCATCGCCGCTTGCTCCATCACCAGCGCTGCGGCTGACACCTACACCGTCAAGAACACGAACCCGAGCGGAGTGGACTCGTTCAGCCAGGCGGTTATGGACGCGAACGGCCACCCGAACATCGACGCGGATATGCCCGATCTGGTCGTCTTCGCCATCCCGGCCTCCGATCCGAATCGCGATCCGGCGACCGGAGTCTTTACCATCGCGCTCCCAACCGGGCTGCAGGTCGTGACCGACCCGGTCGTGATCGACGGTTACACGCAGAGCGGCGCCAAGCCGAACACGCTCGCCACTGGCAGCGACGCCGTCCTGCTGATCGAGCTGAACGGCGGCAGCGCCATGAGCGGATTTACCGGTGTCGATTTCGCCGCTGACGGCGCCGGCTCTACGGTGCGCGGATTAATCGTCAACCGTTTCACCACCGGCATCAACCTGGAGGGCGGAGGGGTCAAAGTGCTCGGCAACTTTATCGGCACTGACTCAGCCGGCGCCACCGCTCTGGGCAACAGCGCCGCCATCGTCGCTCCCAGCGACGGCGGCCAGCAGATTGGCTCGGCTTTGCGAGCCGACCGCAACGTTATCTCCGGCAACAGCGGCGGCGCCATCTTCCTGACCAATCACACCAGCGACACCAACACCGTGCAGAACAACTACATTGGCGTTAATGCGGCCGGCGACGCTGCCTTGCCTAACGATGGCAGCGGCATCTTTCTGAACGCCATCTCGGGAACGCAAGGCCCCACCGTCATCGGCGGCTCGCTCGCCGCGCCCGGCTCTGGCGAAGGCAACGTCATCTCCGGCAACGGCAGCGACGGCATCGCTTTCAATGCCGGCGGCGGCGCCACGATGGGAGCAGTCACCATCGGCGGCAACATTATCGGATTAAGCGCGGACGGAATGACGGCCGTCGGCAACGGCGGCAGCGGCATTGAAGACCAGACAGATATTAACGCGACCACCGGCGCACTTTTGATCCGCCAGAACATCATCTCCAGCAATGCGGTCGACGGCATTCTCTACGCCAGCACGAATACAACCGTGCAAGGCAACTCTATCGGCACCGATATCACCGGCACGCTGGATCGCGGCAACGCTTTCTTCGGCATCGACATCGTGGGCGACCACCGGGATGCGCTCGATCCCGCCGCCACCACCATTAACATCGGCGGCGCGGCGACTGGCGACGGGAACGTGATCTCTGGCAATGACGCCGGCGGTATCGACATTCGCAACGCCAACGCCGTCATCCAAGGCAATCTTATCGGGACCAAGAGCGATGGCACTTCTGCACTCGGCAATAACGGTTCGGGAATCACAGTCTCCAACGTTCTCGCCGATCCCCTCCTCCAGGTCGGGATCGGCGGTATTGCCCCAGGCGAGGGCAACACCATCGCCTACAACGGGGCAAGCGGGGTGCAGGTCGGAGCTTCCACCGTCACCATCCTGCGCAATTCAATTTTCAATAATGGACCGAGTGATCCTGAGAGCCAGCTCGGCCTGGGAATCGACCTTACTCCTGGCGGCCCGGGCGTCACGCCTAACGATGACGGTGATGCTGACACCGGCCCGAACGGTTACCAAAATTTCCCGGTTCTAACCTCGGTCAAAGTTTCGGCTGTCTCAAATGACGAAGTCAAGATCACGGGCTCCCTCGATAGCCGGCCGAACACCACCTACGAGGTCGAATTTTTCGGCAACGACGCTCTCGATCCCTCAGGCTTCGGCGAAGGCCGCTACTTTCTGGGCGCGAGCAATGTCACGACCGATGCGAGCGGCCACATCTCGTTTGAGACGGTGGGCTTTTCGCTCGTTCCCGGCGCCCTCCGAGTCACCGCGACCGCGACCGACCCGTTAGGCAACACTTCGGAGTTCTCGACCTCGATCGGGCAGTTGCAGAATATTTCGACGCGCCTGCGGGTCCTGGGAGGCGACAACGTTGGGATCGGCGGTTTCATCATTCCCGGTCCCGACCCGAAACGCGTCATTGTGCGCGGGATCGGGCCTTCGCTCAATGCTTTCGGAGTGCCGGACGTACTCGCCGATCCGATGCTCGAGCTCCACGACGGCGCCGGCACGCTCATCGCGACTAACGACAACTGGAAATCCGATCAGCAAGCGGAAATCGAAGCGACCATGCTACAGCCGACTGATGACCTTGAAGCAGCGATCATCGCCACTCTCCCGGGGAATGGCGGGGGCTACACCGCCATCTTGCGAGGAAAAAATGGCGCGACCGGGATAGGACTTGTCGAAGCCTACGATTTGAATGCGGCCGCCAATTCGAAGCTGGCCAACATCAGTACCCGCGGCTTTGTCGATACGGGAGACAATGCGATGATCGGCGGTTTCATCCTCGGCGGCGGCACAGCCGACGTGCTCGTGCGCGCGATCGGTCCTTCCCTCACGAGCTTCGGGGTCGCGGGAGCGTTGCAGGATCCGGTGCTGGAACTGCACGACGGTTTCGGAACGCTCATCGTTTCGAACGACAACTGGAAAGAAACGCAACAGACCGAGATTGCTGCTACGGGTTTACCGCCGTCGAGCGATAAGGAGTCCGCGATCCTCATGACACTCCTGCCGGCGCCCTACACCGCGATCGTCCGCGGCAAAAACGACACCACCGGCGTGGCTTTGGTCGAAGTCTATGAACTGAACTAACCAAATGAAAAAGCGCCTAACGAACCGCCTCCTGACTTTCATCGCCACCCTGGCTGCCGTCGCCTCATCGCGGGCCGCGACCGTTACCGTGACGAACACGAATGACGCCCTCGGCGGCTCCTTGAGACAAGCCATTCAGGACGCCAATCCTGACGACAGCATCGTTTTTGGTATCCCGACGAGCGATCCTGGCTACGATCCGCGGAGCAAGGTTTATACGATTAACCTAACGAGTTCCGGTCTAATAATTGGCAAAAATCTTGAGATTTCCGGAGCCGGCTCACGCGTGGTGGTCATGCGCAACAGCAGCAGCAAGTTTTCGGTCTTCTCCGTGAATACCGGCGCGTTTGTGAGGATCTACAACCTCACGATCTCGAATGGATTCGCACCGAGCTCTAGCGGCGGCGGAATCAATAGCGGTGGCGATCTTTTGCTTGTTAACTGCACGCTTTCCGAGAACCAGGCAGACGGTGCCGGCGGCGGCCTCTTCAGTTTTGGCAATGCGACGATTGTTAACTGCACCTTTACGGCCAACGAGAGTCAGGAAGGTGGGGCCATCTCGATTACCGGGACGTCGACCCTGAGCGACAGTACCCTTTCTGGGAATGTGTGCACCTTACAGGGTGGCGGCCTCGAGGCTGGTCCTGGCGCAATAGCTCACGTTCGCAACACGATCGTCGCCGGCAATACCAGCAGTGGAACCGACCCCGATGTTTTTGGTTCATTTATCTCCGACGGCTATAACTTTATTGGAATCGCGGCTGGGGGCGCCACCGGGTTTGGCAATTCCGGCTCTCATGATCAGGTGGGGACCCTGGCGAACCCGGCTGATCCGAAACTTGGGCCGCTCCTCGATCACGGCGGCGACACTGCGACACTGGCGCCCCTGCTCGGCAGTCTTGTCATTGACCAAGCCAAGAGCGAAATCGGGCCGAGCGATTTTGACCAGCGTGGGGTCTCGCGACCGACCGATCAAGCTGGGGTTGTCAATGCTATCGATGGCGACGGGAGCGATATCGGTGCAGTTGAGTTAGAGGAATACCAGCCCGGCCCTGACTTCGCTGTCACCACCGTAAACGATCACGATCTTGGAGTTTGCAGGATCGACTTTGGGTGCTCACTGCGCGAGGCGTTAAACGCGGCCAACGCGATTACCGATGCGAACACCATTACCTTCGCGCCGGAGCTCACCGGCCTGACAATCATAAATACCCTAACGACGACAGGACTCGTCATTACTCAGTCGGTCACGATCGATGGGCTGGGCGCCCGTCTGCTGACGATCAGCGGCACCGACGATAAACGATGTCTGCAGGTTAAAGGAGGAACGGTCGTGATCAACGGCCTTAGCTTTGCCCATGGTTCCAATGGCGTCGACTTGCTTCCGGGCGGCGGCATCCAGAACACGAATGGTGCAACCCTGACCCTGAACGATTGTTACTTCTCCGACAACAATGTCATCTCAAGCAGCGGCATCATCGATTTTGGGTATGGAGGTGGTGTCGCTCAGTTCCTCAGCGGGCAGCTTAATATCAATCGATGCACCTTCGCCGATAACACGGCTGGGACTGGAGGGGGTGGTCTTGGGAATGTGGGGGGAACAGTGATTGTGACTAACAGCACCTTTACTCGGAACTCCGCACCCAATGGTGGCGCTATCTCCAGTTCGAGCATCCTCGATTTGCATAGCTCCACCATAGTGGGAAACCTAGCGACTCTTGGAGGGATGGGTGGCGGAGTAGCACAGGTGGCGGACATGTTTACTGTCATTAACAGCGTTATCGCGGGAAACACATCCACCGGGACCGCGCCTAACGTTAGTGGAACTTTCGCCTCAGAGGGATCAAACGTCGTCGGTGATACCGCTGGCGGTACCGGCTTTACCGATGGCGCGAACGGCGATCAAGTCGGAGTCGCCGATCCGAAAGTCGGCGTCTTCGGGAATCACGGTGGACTGACCGACACTCTTTCGCTCCTGGCCGGCAGCGTCGCGATTAACCAGGCGAATGCGACGACCGCGCCGGAGCGCGATCAACGCGGCTATGTGCGTGAGGACGCCGCTGACGTGGGCGCGTTTGAATTTGGCGGCACGATTCCGGCGACGCTGGCTAACATTTCCACGCGTCTGAGCGTCGGGACGGGCGACAATGTGCTCATCGGCGGCTTCATCGTTACCGGCACGGAAGCAAAGAAAGTCATCCTGCGAGCGATTGGGCCTTCGCTGCCTTTGCCGGGCAAACTCGCGAATCCAACGCTCGAACTTTACGACGCCTCGGGGTTGCTCGTCTCCAACGACGACTGGAAAGCGACCCAGCAAGAGGAGATCGAGGTCACCAAGCTCCAGCCGCCTAACGATCTCGAGTCTGCCATTGTGGCCACGCTGCCGGCCAACGCCGCCTACACCGCGATCGTGCGTGGGGCAAATAGCACTACAGGAGTGGGGCTGATCGAAGTGTACGATCTCGATCGAACAGTCGATTCCAAGCTGGCCAATATCTCCACCCGCGGCCTCGTCCAGACCGACGACAACGTCATGATCGGTGGGCTGATTGTTGCGGGAGCCGACCCGCAAGAAGTCATCGTGCGCGCTATTGGCCCCTCGCTTCCGCTGTCGGGAAAGCTGAGTGATCCGATGCTGGAACTGTACGATGGCAACGGGGCACTCGTGCAGGCGAACGACAACTGGCGAAGCGACCAGGAGGAAGAAATCCTCTCCACCCTCCCACCGACCAACGACCTGGAGTCGGCCATCGTGCGCACGCTCTCACCTGGCCTCTACACCGCGATCGTGCGTGGCGTGGCCAACACCACTGGGATCGCATTGGTGGAAGTCTATGGGCTGAACTAATAGAGCTAAAGGAATGAAAATCGCCGAACGCTCTGTTCCCGCAGTGGCACGGCTGAGTTCGAGCGCCCATTCCACGGGCGCTTCCGGACTATTAAGGAAAACAGCGCCATACCGTCTCCGGTGGGAATTGCGATCAAGTGTCCCTTGTCTTCGGCGGCGCGGGACTGCTCCGTCTCGCGCACCATTCGATTGAGCACCTCCAACAGGCGCCGCTGTCGTCAATCAGTAGTCTCGAATAGCCAACAATGTCGACGAAGAAAACGTGCGCGATCTCCAGGTCGATATCCTTCTTGATCTCAGCAGCCATGAGGTAAGGGAGAATACTGCAAATTTGCGGGTATTCCCAAGTTGGCTTCCGAAATTCGATGGCGTCGTTAGGCCGGGGGAGTCCGTCACTATGCGATTTTCCTGCTTCACGCGAGACAGGAGCGCCGACACCTTCTTGTTGCATGAGAAGGCAGGTTCGAATCCGCTTGCCACCTTCAGCCAAGCTGTCTAAACCAGGATCAGGAGGAGGCACTTGATATGGCGGATGACCCAGGTCCGGCGGCGCAACCAAAATCCCTCGCCGATATTCTGGCGGAGGAACTGGACGGCAAGGTCGGTAGCGATCAAACGCAGGAACTGCCCTTGGAGGAAAAGCAGGAGCGCCTTCGCGCGGTCTATAATCGGATCCACGCGGAACAACCGGAGCGCTCCGCCCTTTGTCTTTCGGGCGGCGGGATTCGCAGTGCGATTTTCAGTCTGGGCATCCTCCAAGGCCTCGCCCGACGCGGTCTCCTCGGCGGGTTTGATTATCTTTCCACGGTCTCAGGAGGCGGTTTTGTCGGCGGTTGGTTGTCGGCCTGGATCAGAAATAATTCGCAGGGCGTGGCGGGCGTCGTCGAGGCTCTGGGAACTCCCCCAAATTTGACTCTAAATCCCGAGCCGGAACCGGTCCGGCATCTGCGGGCATTCAGTAATTATCTTACACCCAAGACCGGGTTGACGTCGGTTGATTCCTGGACGCTGATCGCGACTTACCTTCGTAACATCTTTCTGAATTGGCTGGTGCTAATTTCCTGGCTGGCCGCGGCCATGATGGTGCCACGACTCTACCTGGGTGCGATCTTGCTGCCTCCGACCGGCTGGGCCGGTTCGCCGAATTACCTGCGAATTGTCGCGCTCTACGATATCGCGCTTCACATCCTGTTGGCGGGCAGCTTTCTCTTGATCGCAATCGCCATGGCCTATGCCATCGTGGACGTGCCTTCGACCGGGAACTCCGGTTTTTCGCAGAGCCGCTTTCTCAAGCTCAGGCAAATGCCGTTGCTCATCGCGTCGCTTGCGCTGACCGAGTGGTGGGCGCTGACCTGTAATATCCATGGAAGCGAATCGTTCCATTCCACGGAGGGGATGCTCAAGTTTATCATCTTTGCGGTCGCGACCTATTTGGCGGGCGGCCTTTTTGGAAGCGTTTTTCTCTGGTTTCGCCCGCGAAGTTCCGGTGAGCACTTTGTGGCTTCGCTTTTACGG